>Ga0307412_10000143_pt1 | contig 51406 bp, 46 predicted proteins | sample DK1Cmetagenome_3_FD_203823 | JGI IMG/M metagenome (GOLD analysis project Ga0307412, IMG submission 203823) | Maize rhizosphere microbial communities from greenhouse at UC Davis, California, United States - DK15-C-1 | ecosystem: Host-associated > Plants > Roots > Rhizosphere > Soil | place: USA...
AACTGGCATGACGCGTTGAACCGCTTTACCATCGAATTCGCGGACCGCATGCCCCGCTAACCCTGATCACCGGCTTAACCGCATTTACACAAAATTGCTGACACTCCCAGGGCGGCGACAATGCCGCCGTTCCATCGTCGGCGTTTTGATTGACCCCGGAGGTATCGCAGCCGAGGCCGATGTGAAAACGCTTCCCGACTTGCTGAAAACGGCTCCTTGCCTGGCGAAAACCGTTCCTCGCACGCGAAAAACCGTCCCGTAAGCGGTGAAAACGGTTCCACCCTTGGTGAAAACGGTTCCGCCGGTGTTTACCATGCTCCCTTGCAGGGTGAAAACGTTCCCATACACGGTGAAAATCGTCCCTTACGTGGTGAAAACGCTTCCGTACACGCTGAAAACGCTTCCCGCAGGGAGGCCGCTTTGACGCGGAGGGGAATAACGATGAAAAGGGCGAGTCGGAGGTGCGGATCAACTCACCTCGCTGATAAAGAGCGCGGGGCGGTCGAGGCAGTCGCCGGTGTGGCGGCCGAGGAGTTGCTGGTAGAGCGGGCTCTCGGGCGTGAGCACGGTGAGTTCCGCGCCGAGGTGGTCGATGGTCAGCCCACCCGCGGCGGGGGCGAGCAGGAAGAAGGATGTCTCGCCGTCGAGATCGGTTTCCACCAACGCCCCGGCGTCGATCGCGGCGTCGATGTCGAAGGCGGGCGGATCGAAGGTTTCGAAAATCCGAACGGCGGAGGCGAGTTCTTCGACTTGCCGCGCTTGGCCGGTGGCGAGGTAGGACGCCTCCAAACTGCGCGTGTCGTATTTGCTCTCCGCCTTGCTGCCGGGATCGGTGGCGGCGGCGTGGGCTTCACGGGCGGCGTTGGAGAGCCGCTCGAATTGCGCGCGCAGTTCGACCCGGATGCGTTCGATGAGTTCGGCTTTCGAAGACATGCGTTATTTCGGCAGAGCTTCCAGTTCTTCCCAGCGGGCGTAGAGGCGGGCGGTTTCGGCTTTCGCGGCTTCCAGCTTCGTCAATGTCTCCGGCAGTTCGGCGAAACGCGTGGAGTGGAAGTCGGGGTCGTTGATGAGCGCTTCCAACTCGGCGACCTTTTCCTCGGCGGCGAGGATGGTGTCTTCCATGCCTTCGAGTTCCTTGCGCTCGGCGAGGGTAAGTTTGCGTGGCTTGGCCACCGTGGTGACGGCCTTCTGGCGGGCGGCGGCTTCCTTGGCGGCGGCCGCGGCGAAGAGCTTGTCGCGCTGCTCGCGAGCCTGACGCTTTTCCAGGTAGTAGGAATAGTTGCCCGGTTGCACGACCACGCCGTCGTCTTCGAACGCGACGATTTGGTCGCAGATGCGGTCGAGGAAATAGCGGTCGTGGGAAACGACGAGCACCACGCCGTCGAAGTCGGCGAGCGCTTCTTCCAACATCCGCAGCGAGGGCAAATCGAGGTCGTTGGTCGGCTCGTCGAGCACCAGCAGGTTGCCGCCGGTTTTCAGAACCTTGGCGAGCATCAAGCGGGCGCGTTCGCCGCCGGAAAGCAGGTCGACGCGTTCGTTGATCCGTTGGTCGTTGAAGAGGAAGCGACGCAGGTAAGCGCGCGCGCCGAGCGTTTGATCGCCGAACTGGAGCTTTTCGTTGCCGTCGGAAACTTCATCGAGCAACGAGCCGGTGCCATCGAGCGCCATGCGCGTTTGGTCGATGTAATTGACGCGGACTTTTTTCCCGAGTTCGGCCGTGCCTTCGGTCGGTTTGATTTGGTCCAGGCAAAGCTTGAGCAAGGTCGTCTTGCCGACGCCATTGCGGCCGACGATGCCGGTGCATTGGCCCGCGCGTAGCGAGAGGGTGAGGTGGCGGAACAACCAGCGCGGGTTGGCGGCGGTGCCGACGTTGACGCCCGCGTTTTCCAGCTCGACCACCGTGTTACCCAAGGCCGGCGGCGGCGGGATGAGCAAATCCATTTCGCGTTCCTCGGGCGGGGCTTGCAGGCCTTCGACCTCATAAAACTTGTCGAGCCGGTGACGCGACTTCGTCCCGCGGGCTTTGACGCCGGAACGCACCCATTCGAGTTCTTCGCGGAGGAACCGCTGGCGACGGCGCTCGGTTTGCCCGGCGATCTGATTGCGGATCGCCTTGGATTCCAAGTACGCGGTGTAGTTGCCCGGGTGGGAGAACGCGCGTCCTTGGTCGATCTCAATGATCCGTGTCGCGATGACGTCGAGGAAGTAGCGGTCGTGGGTGACGAAAATCACCGCGCCGGGAAACGTTTTCAGGAAGGCCTCCAGCCAGCGGATCGACTCGGCGTCGAGGTGGTTCGTCGGCTCGTCGAGCAAGAGCAGATCGGGCTGGGAAACGAGGGCCCGGCAGAGGGCGACGCGGCGTTTTTCCCCGCCGGAAAGCGGGCCGGTGGTGGTTTCCAGCGGCGGGGTGCCGAGGGCGGTGGAGATCGACTTGATCCGGGCGTCGAGATTCCAGCCGTCGGCGTGTTCGATCAGGTGGAGCAGATCGGCGAGTTCGGCGTCGCTGCCTTCGCCGTGTTCGTAGCGGCGGATCGCCTCGACCAGATCGGCCGCGCCGGAGGCGATGTTGTCGTAAACGCTGAGGGCGGGATCGAGTTCGAACTCCTGTGGCAGGTAGCCGACACGGGTGCCGCGGCGGAGCGAAAGCTCGCCATCGTCGGCCTGCTGTTGGCGGGTGAGAATTTTCAGCAGGGAGGTCTTGCCGCAGCCGTTGCGTCCGACCAGGCCGACCTTTTCCCCCGCGGAAACGGCGAGCGTCACGCCATCGAGCAAAGTCTGATAGCCGTAGGAAAGGCGGAGTTCGTTGGCGGAAAGCAGGACGGACATGACCGCGGGATCACGTTTCATCGTGCCCGGAAAGGCAAGGGGGAAGTCCGCCTCACTTAGGTTTGAGAACCACGAAAAACACGAAATTTCACGAAAGGATTTCCCTCTTTCGTGTCGTTTCGTGTTTTTCGTGGTTCAAATCCACGGACGCTCAATTCGTTGCGGCGTCCCAGGCGTGGTGGCCACGCGAGGCGGCTGGTTCGATGTCGTCGTCTAGATGGGCGAAATCGCCGCGGAGGGCTTTGAGGGCGAATTTTTCCTCGTCGATTTCCATCTGGGTGCGAATGCCCAAACGCCGCATCAGGGGAACGGGCGGGCACCAGCCTTGGGTCGCGTGGAGAAGCAGGAAAGGCAACACCAGCATGGGAATGGCCAGGAATTTCCGATTCCCCACCAATCCAAGCATCAGGCCGGAAATGGCCAGACCGGAGGCGTTCATTTCCAGCCAGCGCTCGATGTCCCATTCGCGCTCCAGTTTCCGGATTCGCTCGGAAAGCCGGGCCTTGGAGTCGATGGCGGCCTCAATGATTCGCTGTTCCGTCTGTTCGTGGATCCGCTGATTGACGCGCTCAGCGGTATGCGCCTGCACTCGATCGAAGCTTTTCATGAGAGTAAGGGTTTAAAGCATTAGGAAAAGGTACCGCAGAGCGGGGGGAAATCGAGGGGTTTTCGGTTCGTCTAGCCCTTTGACAGCTGGCGATCGGTCGTTATTTTTGCCGCCCTCAACCCCTTTTACCCATGAGCGAAGCCACTCTCGAAACGCATGCGTTCCAGGCCGAAATCAAGCAACTGCTCGATTTGGTCGTCCACTCTCTCTACACCGACCGGGAAATTTTCCTCCGCGAGCTGATTTCCAACGCGTCGGACTCGATGGAAAAGCTCCGTCACCTCCAAGGCACGGAGAAGGACATGCACGACGCGGCCTTGCCGTTGGAGATCCACATCACGACCGACGCCGATGCGAAGACGTTGACGATCGAGGATCGCGGCATCGGCATGACCCGCGGTGAGTTGGTGGAAAATCTCGGCACGATCGCGCATTCGGGCACCAAGGCGTTCCTCCAGGCGATGAAGGAAAGCGGCGGTCAGCCGGGCAACATGATCGGCCAGTTCGGTGTCGGTTTTTACTCGGCGTTCATGGTCGCGGACGAAGTCCAGGTTTTCACCCGGAGCTGGCGCGAAAACGGCGAGGATCTTGTGTGGACCAGCGATGGCGCCACCGGCTACTCGATCGAAGAAGCTTCGGGTCTTTCGCGCGGCGTGAAAATCGTGCTCAAGCTGAAGGAAGAACACGCGGAGTTTTCCGAAGCGTCGAAGGTGAAGCATCTCATTGAGCGCTACAGCAATTTCGTCGGTTTCCCGATTCACCTCAATGGTGAGCGCGTCAATCAGGTCGAAGCGTTGTGGCTGAAGAACAAGGCGGACGTCACCGAGGAGGAATACAAGGCGTTCTATCAGTTCACGGGCCACGCTTACGACGAGCCGGCGTATCGCCTGCATTTCAGCGCCGACGCGCCGCTGGCGATCAACGCGTTGGTGTTCGCGCCGAGCGAAAATGCCGAGCGCTGGGGTATGACGAAGCTCGAACCGGCGGTCGCGCTTTATTGCAAAAAGGTGCTGATCGACCACTCGCCGAAGGGCTTGCTGCCGGAGTGGCTGCGTTTCCTCAAAGGCGTCATCGATAGCGCCGACCTGCCGCTGAACATTTCCCGCGAAACGATGCAGGACAGCGCGTTGGTGAAGAAGCTCGGCAACGTGATCACCAAGCGCGTGGTGAAGATGTTCGAGAAGGAAGCCGAGGGCGACCCGGAGAAATATCAGGCGTTTTACCGCAAGTTCGATCGCTTCTTCAAAGAAGGCGTGGCCACCGATTACGCGCATCGCGATGGTTTGGCGAAATTGCTGCGCTTCGAGTCGTCGCTCACCGATGACGGCAAGCTCTGCGGTTTCACCGACTACGTTTCCCGCGCGAAGGACGGCCAGGACAAGGTTTACTACCTCGTCGGTCCGAATCGCGCGCAACTTGAGAGCAGCCCGTATGTCGAGGCGTTCAAAGCACGCGGCATTGAGGTGGTGTATTTCACCGATCCGGTCGACGAATACGTAGTCGACGCGCTGAGCGAGTTCGAAGGTAAGAAGCTCGTTTCGGTCAGCCAGGCCGGCGTCGAATTGGAGGACCAAGCGACCGAAGGCGAGGCCTTGAACGCGGAGGAAACGGAGAAGCTGTGCACGTTCCTAAAGGAGGAACTCGGCGACAAAGTCACCGCCGTGGCCAGTGGCAAGCGCTTGGTCGACAGCCCGGTGATCGCGTTGGTGCCGCAGGATGGTCTTTCGCCGCAGATGCGCCGGATGATGAAGGCGATGGACGAAAACTATCAGGACGAGGTGAAGGTCGAGCTTGAGATCAACCCGCGTCATCCGCTGGTGAAGAAGCTCGCCGCGACGAAGGATTCGAATCCAGACCTCGCCAAACTTGTCGCGAGTCAGCTTTTTGACAACGCCCTTATTGCGGCCGGTTTGCTCGATGACGCCCGCGATACCGTGAAGCGCATGAACGCGCTGATGGAGAAGGCGATGGGGTGAACCTTGGATTGCTGCGATTCATCGCAACCTTGTTGGGAAAACACCGATACTCCTCGGCGATGAATCGCCATGACCCAGAGCGGCGATGAATCGCGCGCACTCCAGATCCAATCTATGCTGACCGTTTACCTTTATCAGAATTGTTCGACCTGCAGGAACGCGAAGAAGTGGCTGCAGGAAAAGGGGATCGCCTTTGAAGAAAAGGCGATTCGCGAGACGCCGCCATCCGTCGAGGAGCTTCAGAAAGCGGAAGCGGTACTCGGTTTGTCGAAGCTGTTCAATTCGTCGGGCAACGATTACCGCGAAATGGGCATGAAGGACCGTTTGCCGGGAATGTCGAAGGCGGAGGCGTTCGAGCTGCTGGCGACGAAGGGGAATCTCGTGAAGCGCCCGTTCGTGATTGGCGACGGCGTGGCGCTCACCGGGTTCAAACCGGCGGAATGGGAGAAGGCGCTGGGCTGAAGGAAAAAGATCGTTCTTTTCGAGAAACCGGCTCAATTTTTGACTCCGTGACGGCCAAGAAATTCTACGACTGGCAAACCGCTGGAGGCGCCGATGATGTGATGCGCCTGGTGGATTGCTTGGAGCGCGCCGACATCCAATGGTGTGCGATTGGTGGCGTGGCGGTAAACCATTGGGCGGAGGAACCGATGGTCACGCAGGACGTGGATTTTGTGGTAACGGCCGAAGACGTCGATCGCGCCGTTTCGGTTCTATCCGAAGCGGGGTTTGAGGCCGACCGGTTTCAGTGGTCGGTGAATTTCCGGGGGCGTTCCAAAGTCAGTATTCAGCTCAGCACCGAGGAAGTGTACCTGGCATTTCCCCAGCGGGCAGTGGCGGCGGATGTCCATGGCATTCTTTTACGCGTGGCTTCCTTGGAGGACACTTTGACGGGAAAACTGTTGGCTTGGGGCGACTCAAGCAGGCGTCAGAGCAAGCGCATCAAGGATTTCGCGGATATTGCCCGCTTGGTGGAGTCGCATCCAGACCTCTGGTCGCGTTTGCCGACCGAGCTTCAGATGCAGATCGATAAACCGCCCGGCCTGCCATCTGCCTAACAAGCTTTACTGTTCAATCGAACGCATTAAGGTGCGGGGATGATTCCCGCGCCCGGAGCTCTGCTGGATTGGCTGTTCCTCGATTTGAACAGCTATTTTGCCAGCGTGGAGCAGCAGGAAAACCCGCGCTTGCGGGGGAAACCCGTTGCGGTGGTGCCGGTGATGACGGATTTCACCTGCGCCATCGCGGCGAGCTACGAAGCGAAGGCGTTCGGCATCAAAACCGGCACGGGCATCCGTGAGGCGAAGCAGAAATGCCCGTCGATCGCCTTGGTCGAGGCCCGGCACCAGGTTTACGTGGATTACCACCATCGGGTGCTGGAGGAGGTGGACCGTCATATTCTGGTGCATAACGTGGCGTCGATCGACGAAATGGCCTGCCGGCTGACGGGCAAATGGCGCGAGCCCGCGAACGCGATCGCCCTTGCCCAGCGGATCAAGGAAGGCCTGCGGCAAAACCTCGGCGAATGCATCCGGTGTTCGATCGGGCTTTCGACGAATCGTTATCTGGCGAAAGTGGCCACCGATTTGCAGAAGCCGGACGGGCTGGTGATTTTGCACCCGGATGATTTGCCCGGTCGGTTGATGAACTCGGAATTGCGGGACTTCCCCGGCATCGGCCGGAACATGGAAACGCGGCTTCACGGAGCAGGAATCTACACGTTTGAGCAACTGTGGGCCTGTCCGCCAAAGCGGTTGCGCGCGGCATGGGGGAGCGTGCAAGGCGAACGCTTCTGGCATGCGTTGCGTGGCGTCGAAATCGCGGATGAGGAAACGCAGCGCGGCAGCGTCGGCCACAGCCACGTCCTTTCGCCCGAACAGCGGCCGCCGGCGATGGCTGAACGCGTGACGCGGCGCTTGTTGTTGAAAGCCGCCAGCCGTTTACGGCGCATGGAGTATTTGGCAGAGTGTTTGTCGGTTTCGGTTCGCTTGGAGAATGGATCGCGTTTGGAATGCGTCCGCAGATTCCAGCCCCTTTCCGATAGCGTGACCTTGCAGGAATGCTTCACCGAAATGTGGGCCGAGCTGGCGCAGGAAATCGGTCGCCACCGGGTCAAGAAGACATCGGTGACGTTGAGCGGACTTTCGCCGGTGACCTCGCATACGCAGCTCGAATTGTTCGAGGGCGGGGCTTCGGCGGAGACGTTGGAGAAACGGGCACGTCTTTCGAAGGTGCTGGATGGTTTGACCGAGAAGTTCGGTCGCGATGCGGTGACGATCGGCATCACGCCCGGCGAGGGAACGAGTTTCACCGGTGCGAAAATCGCCTTCAATCGCGTGCCCGAGCAGGCGGATTTTGATGAGTAGGCAACATGCCTGCTTACGAACTTTCCCCGGAAAACGACAGGGCCACAGTTGACTGTGGCCCAGGGCAGGGAATTCAGGGCTTGCCGCCCAAGGAGAGGAAAGCGGGTTTCCTCATCTCAATCTCGCACGTCTTTCCTGTGGATCAACCGCGATTCCGTGAACTCGCGAACGTGGGGTTTATGGCAATTACAAACCGCTTGCTTGAGCGGGGAGGGTCTTCCTTTAGCATCGCGCCAAGTTCTATTGAGAACGACATCGTCAGCCGAGTGCACCGGACGCGTGGTCCGGAGCAGCGGGGGAACCAATCCCGGCCGTTTCTTCAAAGCTTTGCGCTTTGATCGTCGCGGTCTTTGGGGCGAGCGGTGCCTGCGGCACCGGGAGCACATGGTGGCTCCAGCCCGACAGCTAACCCCGTAGGCATCACCGTGAGGCGCGGTCCGTTCGGCGTTTCTCCTGACAAGAGGGCTCCGCGGCGATCGTGGCTTCGCTGCTTGGAAACATAGGTCCGGTCCTTGCGATTCCGCAGGGAGGCGAGGCCGGCCCATCGACCCTACAAAGGAGAAACACAGACATGATTGCTGGCATTTTGTTCAGCACCGGGATCGCCTTCGCCGCCCTGTTCGGCGTGGCCATCATCCTCTACGTCGGCTTTGGCGTGCGCTACATCCCGCACCGCCGCGTCGGCATCATTGAAAAACTATGGTCCGCCAGCGGATCGTTGAGTGAGGGACGCATCATCGCGCTCAAAGGTGAGGCCGGTTTTCAGGCCAAGCTGCTGCGCGGCGGCCTCTACATCGGCTACCCGTTTTGGAAATACAACATCCACAAGGTGCCGCTCGTCACGGTCGCGGAAGGTCGCATTGGGTATGTGTATGCGCGTGACGGACAACCGTTGCCGCCCGCACAAACGCTGGGTCGGATCGCGGATTGTAACGGCTTTCAGGACGCGGTCGCGTTCCTGGAAAATGGCGGCCAACGTGGCCGTCAGCGGGGCATCCTGCGCGAAGGTGTCTACGCCATCAATACGGCCGTGTTCATGATCATCACCGAAACCGGCGTGCATACCGGCCCGATTTCGAGTGAGGAAAACCGTATGGCTCAACACTGGCTGGAAGAGCTTCAACGCCAGAACGGTTTCACGCCGGTGATCGTTGGCGATCCCACCAATAGCAAAGGCGCGCCGACGAATCCGCTTAGCGGCATTTCCGAATCCGACAACATTGGCGTGATCACCGTTCACGACGGCCCGACGTTGGAAGCGGGCGAAGTCATCGCCCCTGAAGTCCGCGATTCGAGCGGCGGTTCCGGCCACAATTACTTTCAAGATCCGGAAACGTTCCTCGCGCTCGGTGGACGTCGCGGTAAACAACTTCAGGTGCTCACCGACGGTACGTATTTCATCAACCGCTGGTTTGGCACGGTGGAATTGAAGCCGAAGACGCTGATTCCGATCGGTTACGTCGGAGTGGTCATCGGCTATTTCGGTGGCAGCGGCGATGACGTGACGGGGTCGAATTTCCACTACGGCGAGCAGGTGGAGACCGGACGTCGCGGTGTGTGGAAACAGCGCTCACACCGGGCAAATACGCGCTCAACCCGTATGCGTTGAAAGTCGAGCTCGTGCCGACGGTGAACTTCGTGCTGCGTTGGATCAGCGGACAAACTGAGAACCACAAGTACGACGAGCACCTGAGCAGCATTCCGCTCATCACCGCCGACGGTTACGAGCCTTTGCTGCCGCTCAGCCTCGTGTTGCATATCGACTACCAAAAAGCTCCTCGCGTGGTGCAACGCTTCGGCGATGTGAACCGCCTCATCAGCCAGACGCTCGACCCCATCCTCACCGCGTATTTCCGCGACGTCGCGCAGAGCAGCAACATGCTCGAACTGCTCACGCATCGTGAGGAAATCCAACGCCACGCCACCGAAGAACTCGGTCGTCGTTTCGAAAGCTACGACATCAACTGCGTCGCCGTGTTGATCGGTCGACCGGAAAGCGCCCGCGCCCACAACGGCGAAGATCCGATCGACAGTTTGTTCGACCAACTTCGCCAGCGTCGTTTGGCGGAGGAACAGAAGGAAACCTTCGCGAAACAGCAGGAAGCCGCGAGTCGCTTGAAAGAACTCAACGAGGCCCAGGCCGTGGCCGCGCGTCAAACGCACCTGACGGAAACGCAGATCGAGATTCAGGTTGCGGCGAACCGCGGTGCCGCTCAACTCGCCGAGGCGGAACGCTTGGCTAAACGCGAGGTCGCGATGGCCGAAGGTCAGGCTCGCGTCGCTGAGCTGACCGGCCATGGCGAAGCACTCCGCATTCGCCAGATCGCCGAAGCCGATGCCGCCCGCATTGCGCAGATCGGGGAAGCGGAAGCGAACGTGAGTCGTCAGAAGGTGTCCGCTTATGGCGACAATCGTCTTTACGCGCTCAACCTCGTCGCGAGTGAACTGGCGAAGAGCGAACAACCGCTGGTGCCGGAGAAACTCGTCATGCTGGGTGGCGGCGAAAACGGCCAGCTTGGGGCACAAGCCGGTGTGTTCCAAGCGATGATGCAATTGCTCACCGCATGGGAAACTCTGAAGGAAGAACCATCAGCCGAAAAGACGGAGCCCGAAGCTTCGCCGCTTCGCGAACCGGAAGCCGCTTAATCAGGGAAAAGCACAACGCCCGCGGGAACCTCGTTTCCGCGGGCGTTTTGTCAGTGGATCGTCACTGGAAAGAGAGGCCGAGCCGCGCACAGGCCGCCTTTGCCGCGTGCGTGCCGGTGGCAAAGCAACCTTGCATGAGGTAGCCGCCGGTGGGGGCTTCCCAGTCGATCATCTCGCCTGCCACGAATACGCCGGGAAGTTTTTTTAGCATCAGGTTGCCGTCGAGTTCGGTCCAGCGAACGCCGCCGACAGAAGAAATCGCTTCGTCAATCGGACGCGGGTGGGTGAGGGAGATCGGACAGGCTTTCGCGCGGCAAGCAAGTGCTTCGAGGGAAACGTCCGCGGGCAAACCATCGCAGAGGATCGCGTGAGCGGCGTCGGAGAGTTTCCAGCGCTCCTTGCAGGCAGCGAGGCGGCCGTGCTTCACGGATTCCATTTTCTGCAGCAGATCGTCGTGGCTGAAGGTCGGCTTAAAATCGATCTCAAGCACCGGTTCGGCCATCGCCCGCAATGCCGCGCCGAGTTGGTAGATCGCGCCACCTTCAAGGCCGTAGGCGGTGACCATCAGTTCGCCCGTCGCTTCGCGTCCGTTCGCCCGCACGACGAGGTTTTTCAGCGGTTTGCCTTCGGCCGCCACCAGGATCGCGGGCGACCAGGAATGCTCCCAACCGCAGTTGGCGGGGACGAGCGGATTCACGTCGATCCCGAGCGAAACGAGCGTGGCCACCCAGCCTCCATCGGAGCCGGTAATCGGCCACGATGCGCCACCCAGCGCGAGGATCACGGCATCCGTTTCAAACGACCGCGATTCGCCGTGGCAATCGAAGCCGAGAGCGATCCGTTCACCCGCCTGAAGAGTGGTCCAGCGATGGTTCATCTCGAAATTCACGCCGAGCCCGCGTAAGCGATCGATCCAGCGACGCAGCAAAGGCGCGGCCTTCATTTCCCGTGGGTAGACCCGGCCGGTGCGTTGTTGAAAAGTTTCGATCCCGAGCCCCGCCGCCCAATCGCGGAGATCCTGTGGCGTCAACGCCGCCAATACGTCTCGCCAAAATCCATCCGGTTGGTCCGGCCCGGAGTAACGAGAAACGAAACCCTCGAACGCTTCCCCGTGGGTCAGGTTCAGTCCACCGCGTCCGGCGACGAGGAGTTTTCGGCCGACCGACGGTTTGGCGTCGAACACGGTGACGCGTGCGCCCGCTTGCGCCGCGATTTCCGCCGCCCGCAGTCCCGCGGGCCCGCCACCGATGATTGCCAGATCCATGCCAGCGGAGGGTTAGCGGGAAAACCGCGCGAAAAGGACGCAAAAAATCACCGGCTTGCGCATCCTTGGATGAAGCCGAACTTTTCCCACCATGAAAGCGACTTCCAAAAAGCAACAAATGGCCGCCGGAGCCGCGCTTTCGGCGAAGGAAGGCAAGACGCCGAAATCAAAGCTGAAAGGCGCGTCCAAGCAAATGGTCGAGTCGATGAGTAAATCGGAGTTGAAGGAAATGGCGGGGACGAAGCGGAAGAAATTGCCGACGAAGAAGAAATGAGCGGAGACTCCGCGCGTCATGACCGTTCTCGCTGATTCCTTCGTCGATCTCGCCACGAGCCGCGGACCGATGCGCGTGCATCTCTTCATCCCCCAAGGCGGTGGCCGCCATCCCGGGGTGATTTTCTATTCGGAAATTTTCCAAGTCACCGGGCCGATCCGTCGCATGGCAGCCGCGTTGGCGGGCGAAGGCTATCTGGTTGCCGTGCCAGAGGTTTACCATGAATTCGAAGAGCTTGGCAGCGTGCTCGCTTACGATCAGGCGGGCTCGGATCGCGGGAACGAACTGAAGTTCACCAAGGAAATTGAATCCTACGACGAAGACACCGATGTGGTGGTGAAGTTCTTGCAGTCGCACGAAGCCTGCACCGGGAAAATCGCCAGCTACGGCGTTTGCCTCGGCGGTCACTTGGCGGTGCGCGCGGGATTCCATCCGGCTGTGCTCGCGGCGGTGGCATTTTACCCGACCGATATTCACAGCAGCACGCTCGGGCTGGGCAAATGCGACGATACGTTCGAGCGACTGAAAACCGCGGAGGGTTCGTTCTTTTTCACCTGGGGCCGACAGGATCCGCACGTGCCGGTAGATGGACGACGGAGAATCCATCAGTTGCTGGAAGACCACGAGCGCGATTTCGAGTGGCACGAATTCAATGCCGCGCACGCGTTCCTGCGCGACGAGGGTCCGCGTTACAATCCGGCGATCGCCCGGGTGGGCATGGCGCTGATGTTGCGTTTCCTCGCCGAGAAGGTCGGGTAAAGGCTTCCGTCTTACCGTCTTTCGTCTATCTTCTCCCCATGGCCCGGATCGAATCGGACACCATGGGGAAAATCGAAGTCGACGATTCCCATTACTGGGGCGCGCAAACCCAGCGGTCGCTGAAGTACTTCGCCATTGGTCGCGATGTGATGCCGCGTCCGTTGATCCGGGCGCTTGGCATTTTGAAAAAGGCCTGCGCGGGGGTGAACTGCGATTTGGGCAAACTCGATTCGATGAAGCGCGATCGAATCGTCGATGCCGCCGACGAAGTCATCGAAGGCACGCTCGACGCCCATTTTCCGCTGCGGATTTGGCAAACCGGCAGCGGTACTCAGACCAACATGAACGCCAACGAAGTGATCGCGAATCGCGCGATCGAATTTGCCGGCGGGATTCTGGGATCGAAGTTTCCGGTTCATCCGAACGACGACGTGAATATGTCGCAGTCGTCGAACGATACCTTTCCAACCGCCATGCACATTGCGGCGGTGGAGGAGGTGACGCATCGCTTATTGCCGGTATGCCGGTTGTTTCGTGAGGAATTGGAAGCGAAACGCGAGGCGTTCAACGACATCGTGAAGATCGGTCGCACGCATCTACAGGACGCGACGCCGGTGACCTTCGGTCAGGAATTTTCCGGCTACGTTTCGCTGATCGATCGCGACATCGAACGCATCGAGCAATCGTTGAACGGGCTGTACGATCTCGCGATCGGCGGCACGGCGGTGGGCACCGGACTAAACTCACATCCGGAATTCGCCGAACGCGCTGCGGCGGCGATCGCCGAACTCACTGGGCTACCGTTCAAGAGTCATCCGAACAAATTCGCCGCGTTGAGCGCGCACGATGAATTCGTCTTCGCTTCGGGTGCGTTGAAAACGTTGGCGGCGACTTTAATGAAAATCGCCAATGACATCCGTTGGCTTGGCTCTGGCCCGCGATGCGGGTTGGGCGAGCTTTCGCTACCCGAAAACGAACCGGGTTCCTCGATCATGCCGGGAAAGGTAAACCCGACCCAATGCGAGGCGATGACGATGGTAGCTGTACAGGTAATGGGTAACGATGCTGCCATCGGCTTTGCCGCCAGCCAGGGCAATTTCGAGCTGAACGTTTTCAATCCGGTGATGATCCACAATTTCCTCCATAGCGTGGAATTGCTCTCCGATACGATGCGGAGTTTCGCCGAACATTGCCTCGCCGAACTCACGGTGAATCGTGAGAAAGTGGACGCTTACGTGACCAATAGCTTGATGCTAGTGACGGCACTGAACCCGCACATTGGCTACGACAAGGCGGCAGAGATTGCTAAAAAAGCGCATCGGGAAGGGACCCGCTTGCGCGAGGCTGCGATCGCCAGCGGATACCTAACGGCAGATCAGTTCGATGCCTGGGTCGTGGCCGAGCGGATGACCCAGCCGTAGGGCTCGTTTCAACTTCGCCATGCGAACCCGGGATTCGATGCGAGATTGGCAGTCGAACCTTCGCATCGATCATGGGAAACAAATCGCAAAAGACAGGAGGCAAGGAGAAGCCGGTAAGGCCGCCGCAACATCAGTCGCGTCAACCGGGTAAACAAAAACCCATGCGCCCGGCTCCCGTGTGCGACACGCCGGATAAGCTGGGCAGCAGGCGATTGGAGGGAAAAGTCGCGCTGATCACCGGCGGTGACTCCGGCATCGGACGGGCCGTAGTCCTGGCGTTCGCCCGCGAAGGCGCGGATGTGGCGGTGGTTTACCTGAATGAAACTGAAGACGCTGAGGAGACCCGCCGACTCGTAGAAGAGAAGGGGCGTCGTTGCGTTTTGATTCGTGGCGACATCGGCCGTAAGGCGTTTTGCGACAAGGCGGTGAAGGATACGGTCAAGCGGTTGGGGGCTTTAAATATTCTGGTGAACAATGCCGCCGAGCAACATCCCCGGAAATCCATCACCGAACTGGACGAAAAGCAGATCGAGAAGACTTTTCGCACGAATGTCTTCTCGATGTTCTTTCTCACCGCGGCGGCGTTGCCGCATCTGAAGAAGGCGAAAGGGACGGTCATCAACACGACGTCGGTGACCGCCTACCGCGGGAGTCCTTCCTTGGTCGACTACTCCGCGACGAAGGGTGCGATTGTCACGTTCACGCGCTCGCTCGCGGGGCAATTGGTGAAGGACGGCATTCGGGTGAACGCCGTGGCTCCGGGTCCCATATGGACGCCGCTGATCGCCGCGACGTTTCCAGCGAAAGAGGTGGCGACTTTTGGCTCGGATAGCCCTCTGGGCAGGGCGGGCGAACCGTGGGAATGCGCGGAGTGCTACGTATTCCTCGCCAGTTCAGACGCGAATTACATGACCGGCCAGGTCCTGCACCCGAACGGTGGAGAGATCATCAACGGCTGAAGACTCTCGCTGAAAAAGAAAGCCTTCCGCGAACCAGTCGCAGAAGGCCTTTCAGAGCAAACAGGATCAGGATTTCGTGGCGGCTTCGTTGATGCCGTCACGGAACAAGCTGCCTGTGGCCAGCTCGGTGAGCTTGTGGTCGGCTGCGCCCTCTTCCTCGATGGTTTGATCCAGTAATTCGGCATCGTCGGACAATCCCAACGATTGGGCGAAGGCCCGGGCCACGCCGTAGCCGGCGATTTCGTAGTGCTCGATCCGGTTGGCGGATGCGATCAGAACCGCGTCTCTCACTGGTCCCGGCTCCGTGCGCTGGAGCCCATGCTGGGCTTCCTTGATGAGTCCGCGCATCGCCTGACACTCTTCTCCTCCGTAGGAAAGAGCGTGACGGGCGAAGATCGTTTCCAAGCGTCGCACTTGTTCATGCGTTTCCGCCAGGTGATCCGTAAAAGCCTCTTTCAAACGATCATTGGTGGAGGAGCGGATCATTTCCGCGAGTCCGTTGATGATTTGAAGCTCTGCACTGTAGAGGTCCTGGAGCTGCTCGTGGTACAATTGGTGTAAATTTTGAATCATGACTTTAAGTGGTTTAGCGGAACGTAACCCTTCGCAGGCCGCATGCCACTTTGGGTTGAAAGCTTATTTCGGTAGGAGGGAAATAGCGTATCTCACGAAGGTAAGCAAAATGCAGACTTGGGTGGCGTTGTGCATGATGTGAAAAATCCTCCAGAACGCCTTGAAATGTATTGGATGTAAGCTTTTTTAGGGCTACATTGGAAATCAGCATGTCCCCAGGCGCCTCATCTCTATCATCTTCTTCTGATAATCAGGAACTTAAGATTTCTCGGCCGAAAATGCGCCGTGCAAGGAGGCCGAGGGTGCTTTTGGTAACACCCGAATTAGGAGAGAGTTCGTTGCTTTCTCGTCATGGAAAGGTAGCGCCTTGCGCGAAGGCGGGGGGATTAGCGGATGTGAGCGCTCTACTGCTCGACTCTCTTTCCGATAGTGGCTTGGACGTGCATGTCGCGCTCCCGCACTTCCGCACAATCTTGCAGACGAACGGGAAAGAGGTTTCCCGCCGCTTGCACCTTTGCCAGGATCGCGAGTTTTTCTACCGGCGTTCCGTGTACGATGGAAATCCGGAGTCCAACTTACGGGCGGCTCTGGCGTTCCAGCGAGACGTGATCCACTACGTTATGCCCAAAGTCCGCCCGGATGTGGTGCATTGCCACGACTGGATGACGGGGCTGGTGCCTGCGGCGGCTCGTTCGATGGGCATTTCGTCACTTTTTACCGTGCATAATCTCCACGACGAACTGACGTCGCTTTCGCACGTCGAGGACCGCGGGGTGGATGCGGCGAATTTCTGGCGGCATCTTTATTACGGCTATTACCCAAATGCCTACGACCAGACACGGCGGGATAACCCGATCAGCTTGTTGGGCTCAGGCGTGTTGGCGGCCGATCACATGACGACTGTCAGCGGCAGCTTTCTCCATGAGCTTTCGGTGGGGGGGCATGGCGCGACTTGGCCGGTGGCCGAAGCGGTGAGAGGGAAAATCGCCGCAGGGCGGGCGCATGGAATTTTGAACGCGATTTCGCCTTCGGTTTCGCCCGCTTGGGATAGTCGCATTGCAGAGGGATACGACGAAACGAACCACGTTCGGGGCAAAGCTCGTAACAAAGCGGCATTGCAACGAGCGGTGGGCTTGGAAGAGGACGAAGAAGCGCCCGTTTTGTTTTGGCCATCGCGTTTGGACCCGATGCAAAAGGGCTGCCAGTTGCTGGCGGATATTTTGTACCGGCTGGTCAGTGACTACTGGGCGCTCGGGCTTCAGGTGGTGTTTGTGGCAGACGGCCCGTTCCAGAGGCATTTCCGTTCGATTGCCGAATTCCACGGCCTGCAACATCGGATCGCGGTAAAAGGTTTCAACGAATCCCTTTCGCGGCTCGGTTACGCAGGTTCCGATTACACCCTAATGCCTTCGGCCTACGAACCCTGCGGCCTTTCGCAGATGGTTGCGTTGCGTTATGGTAGCCTTCCGATCGTGCATGCGACGGGCGGCCTGCGCGATACCGTACGGCACGTCGATCCGATCCAGCATACGGGCAACGGTTTCGTTTTTGAAACGCATGATGCGGCCGGCTTGCGGTGGGCGATTGATCAAGCGATGCGCTTCCATATCCGTCCGGAAACGGAACGAGTGGCGCATGTGAGCCGCGTTATGCGCGAGGCAAAGGAAGCCTTCGCTCCCGCGTCGATGACGGATCGCTATCTCGGCATTTATCGCGATCTTTGCGAAATGAAAACCACATGAACGTGGTCGACATCACTGGCGCGCGGCGGGATTTCCAGATCTTGCAAACCACGCCGCGTGTGCAGACCGCAATCATGCGGTTGAGTGCCGGTGAAGCGTCGGGTGAGAAAAGGGAGAGCCACGAAAACAGCGACCAAGTCGTTCTAGTGCTCGAGGGCGATCTGATTGCTCAATTGGAAAACGAAGACGACCGCCGCTTGTCGGCGGGTTCGAGTTTGATCATCCCGGCTGGCACGCCGCACCGGCTGGTCAATCGCGGACTCGCGGAAGTTCGGGTCTACACCTGCTACGCGCCACCGGCGTATGGGGAAGACGGCGCGGAGGAGAGGAAAGGTGATGGCTGAGATTCGCATCGGGATTTCCGGGTGGACTTATCCACCGTGGAGGAAGGTGTTTTACCCGGACGGTTTGCCCCAGCGACGGGAGCTGGAATACGCTTCGCGTGCGCTAAGTACGATCGAGATCAATGGAACTTTCTATGGCCTGCAAAAACCGGCGAGCTACCGGAAATGGTCGGCGGAAACTCCGGATGACTTCATCTTCGCGGTGAAGGGCAATCGTTTTATCACCCACATCCGGCGGTTGCGTGAGGTGGAAATTCCACTCGCGAACTTCTTCGCGTCCGGCCCATTAGAACTTGGCGACAAACTCGGTCCGTTTCTTTGGCAACTGCCGCCGAGCCTGCCGTATGATGCGGATGTGCTTGAAAATTTCCTCGGCCTTCTTCCACGCACCGGAGAAGAGGCATTGGAGCTGGCCAATCATCACGACGATTTCATCGCCGACGTGGATTTTTCAAAAGGCCGGGAGATCAAGCGCCTCCGGCATGCTTTGGAAGTGCGCCACAAGTCCTTTGAGAATGACGAGTTCATCACCCTGCTGCGGAAATACGATGTGGCGCTGGTCGTGGCGGATACCGCGGGAAAGTGGCCGTTTCTAGAGGACCCGACCGCCGACTTTGTCTATGTGCGCTTGCACGGTGACGAGAAAATCTATGTCAGCGGTTATTCGGACGAGGCTCTGGACCGCTGGGCGCGCAAGGTCGACCGCTGGGCGAAAGGCGGATCGCCGCGTGACGCTCGCTTGCAAACGCCCGCGCCGAAACCGCGGAAGTCCGGAAGAGACGTTTACGTTTACTTCGACAACGATGTGAAGGTTCGTGCTCCCTTCGATGCGATGGGACTGGCCAAACGGTTGAACGTCGAATCGCTCCACTCATTTGATTTTGACGAGAAGCGATCGAAGTAAATTAAAGCACGCCGAGATCTTTCAGGAGGGACTTGGATACGGTTTGAAGCCGGATGGCAGCCCAGTCGGAAGGCATCTTGAAAGGGTCGCGAATCGTGAATCCATCAGGGGTGACGCCGGGGAGATCGTCCCAATCGATGGGGCATGAAATCGACGCTCCGGGTCGCGCGCGAAGGCCCCATGGGGCGATGCAGGTCGAGCCCCGACCGTTTCTCAACCAATCGAGGAAGATCTTGCCACTGCGCTTGGTCTTGCTCGCGGTAATGATGAAGCGCTGCGGGTTCAATTCCATCACCCCTTGGGCGACCGCTTTGGAGAAGGCCTTTGCGGTGTCCCAATCGAGTGTGCGTTTGAGATAGAGCATTACGTGGATTCCTTTGCCCCCGGAGGTTTTTACCACCGTTTCCAGTCCTCGTTCTCGTAAGTAATCGCGCACCAGAAACGCGCCTCCCTGAACTTCTTTCCAAGGCACGGCCGCGTCGGGATCGAGATCCCAAATCAACACGTCTGGCTTTTCGCCCTGAGGCAACGGCGCACCCCAGGGGTGGAACTCGATCACGTTGTATTGTGCCAGCGAAACGAGACCTTTGACGTTGCGGATGACAATCACTTCGGTGCCATCGTCCAGGCTTACGGACTTCACGTGTTTGGGGACGTGACGGGTGAACGATTTCTGAAAGAACAATTCGCCCGTGATGCCCTCCGGCGCGCGCAGAATCGCGAGGGGACGATTGATCAAGTGGGGGAGCATAAGCTCACTCACCCGTTCGTAGTAGTTCACCACTTCCAGCTTCGTTACCTGGTCGGTGGGAAAGACCATGCGCTCGGGATGGCTCACGGTGATTCCCGCGACTTTCACGTTTTTGGCATCGGTCATGGCGGTTTGAAACGGGTCGAGGTGAACATCTTGCGCGGCTTTATCTTCACGGAGCGCGACGAAACTCCCTTGGCGAATCGAGCCATCGCGGGTGATTTCCGCGAATTCAATTTCAGCGACGAGTTCCGGCCTTACCCAGGTGATGTTCTTCTCCGGAAAGTCGAAGGGCTTCTTGTCGGTGAGGAGCGGTTGAAAAATTTGGAACAGCTCGTGGCGCTTCGCGATTGAAAATCCCGTGCCGACTTTGCCCCGCGGGACGAGCCGCCCGTGTTCGAGCGAGCCCAGCACCAGCGCGCCAAATGACGGCCCCGCATGTTTGGGCGGACTGTATCCGCAGATCACGAATTCTTGTCGCGCGCGGCATTTGGACTTCACCCAGTCGTTTCGGCTGCCTTCGCGATAAGGCTCGGCGATTTTTTTACTGATGATGCCTTCCAAGCCGAGTCCGCAGGCTTCCGTGAACAGGCCTGGTCCTTCGCCGGAAGGCCATGCCTTCGATCGCCGAACCCGTCCCGCTTCCGAAGGCAGGAGTTTTTCCAGGCGCTTCAATCGTTCTGACAATGGAAGCGCACGGAGGTTTTCGCCTGCGTGGTGAAGCAGGTCGAAGGCGACGAAATCAATCTTCGAGCCATGGCCCTGTTGGAGCGCGTTTTGCAAGTCGCCGAAACTGGAGCGGCCTTTCGCATCGAACACGACCGCCTCGCCATCAAGGATGAAGTCGTTCTTTGAAAGCGTGGCGAGCTGCTTGGCGAGATTTTGAAAACGATCGGTCCAGTCCAAGCCACTTCGGGTAAAAAGACGGACGTTCGGACCATTGCGCACGACGATGAGGCGGTAGCCATCGAGTTTGATTTCATGCACCCAATCGTGACCTTCAGGGACCGAAGGAACCACCCGGGCGAGTTGGGGAGAAACGAAGGTCGGTTTCTCGCGTGTGGTCACGGCTTCAGGACGATCTTCTTCCAATTTCCGAAGCAGCCAGTTCGGCTCTTCCTTCATGCGGGCCAGCAAATACGTGCCGGATAGTTTTTGTCCGTGGAGAATGAACTTGAGCTTTCCGTGCTCGAACTCTTTGCGCCAATCAGAGTCGGCCGGCTCCCATTCGCCCTTATCCCAGATCGCGACCTTGCCCGCGCCGTAGTTTCCTTTGGGGATCTCGCCTTCAAACTTTCCGTATTCCAACGGGTGATCCTCGACGTGAACGGCGAGACGTTTTGCCACGAGATCCTCCGGTGGACCTTTGGGCACCGCCCAGCTCACCAGCACTTCGTTCATTTCCAACCGGAAATCGAAATGATGCGAACGCGCGTGATGTTCCTGCACGACAAAAGAACGACCCGCTTTTTTTGCTTTGCGGGCCGTGGGTTCAGGCGTGTCGGCGAAATTTCGTTTCCGTCGATACGCTTCAAGCGCGTTTGCGCGCTTTCTGGCTGGTGGCTTTCGCGGCATGCTTCCGAGCTTTCTTCTTCGCGGTCTTCTTTGCCGCCGGTTTGTTCTTTCCTCCACCTGCTTGCTCGACGCTGCGTTGGAGATACTCGACAAGGTCGACGACTTTCGTGGTCGCAGCGGCTTCGCGTTCGTCACCGCCTTTGACATCGGTCGCGACATCGCCCTGGGCGGCTTTGCGTTCGATGAAATCGAGCAACGCCTGGCGGTATTCGTCGTGATGTTCTTCCGGCTTCCATTTGCCGGACATCTCATCGATCAGGCGTAAGGCGAGATCCAATTCGCGCTTCGCGGGTTGCCACTCCTTTGCCTCCGCTGAGGGAAGTTCGAGCTTGGCGATGCTGCGAATCTCCTGCGGAAACCGGAGCAACATGAGCACGAGTGCGTCTTCGCGCGGAAACATGGCGGAGAGATATTCGCGCGTGCGGATGACGACTTTGGCGATGCCCGCTTTGCCGCTCTTTCGCAACGCCTCGCGCAAAAGCGCATAGGCTTTTTGCCCGCGCTTGTCGGGTTCGAGGTAGTAGGGCTTGTCGAACAAAAGGGGATCGATGTCGGCCAGGGGAACGAACTCGGTGATCTCAATCGTCTTGGTCAGCTTCGGCTGAACCGCTTCGAGATCCTTATCGGTGAGTAGAATGAATTGCCCGTCTTCGTATTCGTATCCGCGTACCATGCGATCCCACGGAACTTCTTCGCCCGATTCCGAATTCACACGTTCATAGCGGATGCGAGCGTGGTTCTTGCTATCAACCATATGCAATTGGACATCCGGCCGGCTTTCCGCGTTAGTGAGCGAAACCGGGATGTTGACCAATCCGAAAGCAATCGAGCCTGACCAGATTGAGCGAGGCATGATTGGCAATATCGCACAGATTACATGGCTTCGCTACGATTGGGCGAAATGCAGCCCTTGAGGATAGTTGCACGTTTTGCGGGTTCCCATTTGATCCGCTTACATTCACGGCGAGGGTATCGATGGAGAGTTTACTCCATCAACTAACCCATCAACATTATGCTTCATTGGACCTTGGTATTCCTCGTCCTGGCGCTCATCGCAGCCATTCTTGGCTTCGGGGGGCTTGCAGGGGCCGCGATCGGAATCGCGAAGATCCTCTTCTTCGTGTTCCTCGTTGTCTGGTTGATCTCGTTCTTGCTCACGCGTCGATCGATCTAACCGGATCAAGCCTCCGCGCGTGACCCCGCGCCATGAAGGACGAATTGTTCGCCCGCAAGAGGGCCGGGCTCCTGGTGCCGGTATTCGCGATGCGTCATGCCCGCGATTTCGGCATTGGTGATACGCACGCCGTAAAGGATGCCTTGGACTTTTGTTCGAGGCATTCTTTCGACGTACTCCAGATTCTTCCGATCCACGACACCTTCGGTGATCATAGCCCTTACAATCCCATCAGTTCTCGTGCGCTGGCTCCCGCGCTGCTGACTTTAGAACCGTCGCTAGTTCCGGGATTAAGCGAGGAAATGATCGCTCAACACGCGCCCTCCGCGTGGTTGGAAGAATTGCGAATGGGGCGGGTCAAACACGCGGCGGTTCGCGCGCTGAAGCTAGAGATCTTACTCGCTGCGGCTGGAGCCTTTCTTCAGAGCTCCGATTCCGACTTAGAGGAGGAGTTCACCCACTTTCAAGCCGAGCATGAGTCCTGGCTGAAGCCTTACACTTTGTACCGTCTGTTAATCCGCGAGTACGATGGGAACCCGAACTGGTTCGATTGGCGACCGGAGCATCGCACGTTTACAGGAGCGGAAAGTTGGCTTGCCCGCCATCATGCCCGGGAAAAACACGAACTTCTTCGCCAAGGGCTCGCCTTCACGCAATGGGTCGGATGGCGGCAATGGTGCGAGGTGAGGCGCCATGCCGAGCGGGTCGGCGTGCGGCTAATGGGCGAGATGTCGTTTGGCGTCGGCCGCTGTAGTGCCGATGTCTGGGCAAATCAGGAACTTTTCGATCTCGATTGGAACATGGGCACGCCCCCGCTGGCGTGGTTCGACACCAATAAGGATTCCGAACGCTGGGGGCAAAACTGGGGGTTTCCACCTTATCGTTGGGAAAACCATCGCTCGACCGATTTTCAGTGGCTGCGAAACCGACTCCAATGGGAGCATGAGTTTTTCCACGACTGCCGCTTGGATCATCTGCGCGGGTATTTTCGAGCCTACATGTTTCCCTGGCCGGGCGGGGCGAAGCACGCCGAGTTCGCCAATCTCGCGGAAGAGGAAGTGAAAGTCCTGACCGGCGGCAAGCTGCCGCGTTTCGTGCCAGGCCCAGACGATCACCCGATCAGCGCGGGCATGAACGATCTGCAAGGCCGGGAAATCATTGGCGTCATGCGCGAAGCGGCGGATGGTATGGGACTGGTGGCTGAGATTATGGGAGCGATGCCGGATTACATCGCGAAGGCGTTGGATGATCTGGAAATACCGAACCTCACCTTCCCGCAGCTTGAACGAAACGCCGACCGATCGCTGCGTCCGCCTTCCAAGATGCGATCGTTGAGCCTGGTGTCGTATGCGAATCACGACCACGCGCCGCTCGCGCAACTTTACCCGCACTTGCGCCGTGATGCGTTGGCCGATCCGGAAAGTTTTCACGCGATCGATCTCAAACATTTGCTCGAACTGGTCGGTTGGAAAAAGGAACCACCCGAGCACCTCACCGATGAGTTGCTCGCCGTGTTCCAGCGCGCGCTGTTCTATTTGCCATGCCGCCTCGCGGTGCTGATGAGCAGTGATCTTTTTGGGGTTCCGCAAAGGTTCAATCTCCCTGGAAGCTATGGTGCGGACACCTGGTCGGAGCGATTGGAGTTCCCATTTGAGATCTACGAATCGCATCCGGAATTCGGACCCAAAATCCAGAGAGTGGAAGAGTTCATCCGGGAGTCGGGTCGCGGCCATTCATGAAGTAATTGCGACGTTTTTGCATTCGCCTCTTCCTCTGCTAGATTGGTCAACCTTATGCCCGAAGAAAACGACCTAGAGAACGACTTGGATTTGTTGGCCGCCTCGGACGTGGAGTTCCGTTCCGAAACGATGTATTTCTTGGTCGTTGATCGCTTTAATTCCGGAAAGCCAGAGAAAGGGCGGGTGGAAGATCCGATGTTCGATCCAGAACAAAAGGATTGGGGGAAATATTGGGGTGGAGACCTTCAGGGGATCATCGACAAGCTCGATTACCTTCAGTCGATGAACATCACGTCCATCTGGACGACACCGTTATTCGAACAGGTGCAAGCGATGACGGTGGAAGATTCGCCACGTGCGCCGATCCATGGCTATTGGACCAGCGACTTCAAACGCATCAATCCCCGCTGGTGTAACGATCCCGAGGAAAAACGATTGTTTCTCCGCGACGATACCGTTTTCGACAAACTCTTGGCCGACATGCACGGGCGCGGGATGAAGTTCGTGCTCGATATCGTCTGCAACCACAGTTCGCCTCAAACCGAGCAGGGCAAAGGCAAGCTTTACGACGATGGCAAACTAATCGCAGACTTCGATAACGACACGGAGCACTGGTACCATCACTACGGGGAAACGGTCGACTGGGACGATGAGTGGCAGATTCAAAACTGCGAATTGGCCGGGTTGGCCACTTTCAACGAGAACAACATCCTTTACCGGAACTACATCAAGGACGCGATCAAGCTATGGATCGGGAAGGGTGTGGATGCGTTGCGTGTCGACACGGTCAAGCACATGCCTCTGTGGTTCTGGCAGGAGTTTTGCTCGGATATGCACGCGGTGAATCCGGACGTATTCCGTTTCGGTGAGTGGATTCACAGTCGTCCGGGCGACGAGAAACCCGTGGAATTTGCCAACAAATCCGGCATGACGATTCTCGATTTCGGCTTTTGCAATGCCGTGCGAGAGGTTCTGGCGGACCGTCATCCCGCAGGGTTCGGTTATCTGAAGGAGACTCTCGACCTGGATGGAAACTACTGCGGCGCGACCGAGCTGGTTACCTTTTTCGAGAATCACGATATGCCGAGATTGCAGTCGCTCGGAGTTTCCGACGCGAGGCTCGATCTGGCGCTGGTTCTATTGCTGACCTCACGCGGCGTCCCTTGTCTTTATTACGGCTGCGAGCAATACCTTCACGACGATACCGACGACGGAAACGACCCGTATAACCGACCGATGATGTCGCAGTGGGAGGAAACCAATGCTGCGCGAATCATCCGGACTTTGGCTCGCTTAAGGAAACTCAACATCGCCGTGCAACTCGGTGGGCAATGGCCGATATTGGTCGAGGAATCGGTTTATGTTTACTCCCGGCGCTACCGCGATGCTCGCTGCTTGGTTTTTCTGAACAAGGGGGAGGAAAGGGAGGTGGAAGTATCGGACATCCAACTCGGAGACGGGACGCATCGTTGCCTGCTAACGGGCACTGAAATCGAAGTGGCGGATCAAAAGACAAAGGTCCGCATCCCGGAGAACGGTTATTTCGTTTTCGCCAAACGTGGAAGGCGCGTGCGTGGCACCGCCGTGATCCGCGTTCAGATCAACGGTGCGCCCACTCGTCCGGGCGATCGCTTGCTAATTATCGGAGATTGCGAGGAGCTGGGTAAATGGGATCTCCGCGATGGCTATGAGCTCGAATGTATCAATGCGAATACCTGGTTCGGGGAAGTACCGTTCGAAGCGAACGCAGGCAGGACGGTAGGCTATAAGTATGTGATTCTTTCGCCCGACGACCCGACGCCACGTCGAGAAAATCAACTCGTCCGTCGCCGCCTGGTCATCGCGGAAGGATTCGCGAAATGGCGCGACCTGTGGGAAGAGTGAACGTTACGAGCCATGAATGATTTTCCTGCTCTCGATGGAAAAACCGCGGTCGTTACCGGTGGCGGCTCCGGAATCGGTCGTGCCACCGCTTTGTTGATGGCGAAGGCCGGAGCAAAGGTCGCCCTCATCGGCCACACCACCGATGAAATTCTCGAAGCGCTTGAGGAAATGGGTGGCGAAAAGGCGGGGCATTTCGCGGTACAAGCGGATGTCGGCAATGAGATCGAAATGCTTGCCGCGTATGAATCCATCGCCCGGCATTGGAAGCATCTCGACATTGTCGTGGCCAACGCCGGAATCAACGGCGTGTGGGCGCCGCTCGATCAGATCGAAGTGGATGAATGGGATCTTACGCTAGGCACGAACCTGCGTGGCACGTTTCTCACCGTGAAACTCGCGCTGCCGCTCCTCAGATCGCGCGGCGGGTCGGTGATCGTCGTGTCTTCCATCAATGGCACGCGTGTATTCAGCAATTCGGGTGCGACCGCTTACTCGTGTTCGAAAGCCGCACAGGTCGCCTTTACGAAAATGACGGCACTTGAGTTAGCGAAAGACCACATCCGGGTGAACGTCGTGTGCCCCGGGGCGATCCGGACGAAGATCGATGAATCCACCGAACGCCGGGAAATCGATGATCTTCATTTGCCAGTCGTGTTTCCGGAGGGTGATGTGCCGCTGACCGGAGGCGAACCGGGTTCGGCCGATCAGGTCGCGCAGCTGATCGCGTTCCTCGCTTCTGACGTGGCAGGCCATATCACGGGAACCGAAATCTTCATCGAAGGCGGGCAATCGCTTCTCCAAGGCTGAAAGGCATCCTATGAAAAAGTTCTTCCGTCACAATGGTCTCTCACTCGCCCTTGGTGTTTTGTTTCTGCTGTTCTGGTTTTTCCAAGCGCAAGTGGGGCTACGGGTTTACAACGACGAACTCGTGCAGAGCAGTAAGTCCGCCATCGGCTTCGCGCCCTACCTGACGAGCGGTCATTTCTGGCAAGCCACTGCGGAGAACTGGGAAAGCGAATTCCTGCAGATGGGCGTGTATGTGTTCATCACCGCTTATCTATTTCAAAAAGGGTCCGCCGAGTCCAATGACCCGGACAAGCCCGACAAGGAATCTCCCGCCGGTCATCGCTGGTTTTACCGGCATTCGCTTTCGCTCGTGTTTCTCGCGCTCTTCCTCCTGTCGTTTGCGGTGCACGGGGTAAAGGGCTTGGAAAAGTTCAATGAACAACGCGCCGAGCATGGAGAACCTCCCGTGCCGTTGAGCGGTTATCTCAGCGATGCCGAGTTCTGGTTCGAGTCGTTTCAAAACTGGCAGAGCGAGTTTCTTGCGGTGCTAGCGATCGTGGTGCTGACGATTTCCTGCGCGAACAGAATTCGCCCGAAAGCAAAAAGCTAAGTTCGCCCCATTCGGAAACCGGCGCGTGATTGCTGCGCCGGCTTAGCTGTGAAACTGACCTACACCCGCGAAGACATCCCCGGAATCCGCCGACGCCGGGTGGGAAAAGGTTTCGCGTACTTTTTGCCCGATGGCAGTCGTTTGCAAGATGCGGAGGAGCTAGCCCGGATTAAGTCGCTGGCGATCCCTCCGGCCTACCAAGATGTTTGGATTTGTCCGGTCGCAGAAGGTCACCTGCAGGCGACGGGCATCGATGCCAAGGGACGCAAACAATACCGTTACCACCCGGAGTGGCATGCCCGAATGAATCATCGGAAGTTCGCCCTGTTGCCGGACTTCGTCCTGGCACTGCCGCGTATTCGCGCGCGGGTAAGATTGGGTTTGCGGGAAGAAGCCGTCAGCCGGGAAAGAGTGATTTGCGGCATCGTCGCCTTGCTGGATCGCACCGGTTACCGCATCGGCAATAAAGAGTACATGCGTTTCAACCGCAGCTTCGGGCTGGCGTCTTTATTGATGCGCCACCTTAAACAGGAGGAAGGCCGCTGGGTCCTGCGCTTTCGAGGTAAATCGGGCCAGCCCCATGCCGCCGCGATCAACGACCCGAAGCTTTCCTTGTTGTTCGCCGATTTGCAGGAGCTGCCCGGGCAGCTCCTGTTTCGCTATGAAGACGATGCGGGCGAGCTTCATGACATCGGGACGACCGAAATCAACGATTGGTTGAAGGATGCGGGCGGGGGAGATTTCACCGCGAAGCAATTCCGCACCTGGAAGGCGACGCAGTTCTGTGCACGCGAACTGGCGAAAACTCCACCGGCCGAAACCGAGCGCGAGCAAAAGCGCGCGATCAACGAAGCCATTCGGCGCACGGCGGAGAATCTCCATCACACTCCGGCGACATGTCGGAAGTATTACCTCCCACCGCTTCTATTCGACGCCTATCGAAGCGGGGAACTTTTCAAGCGAATGAACGTCCGCTCAGGCAACGTCGCGAAATCCAATCGTCTGTATGGCCTGCATGCCTTGGAGCGAAAGCTCCTCAAGCTACTGCAAAGCGGACCTCCACGGCGAAGGGCGAAATTAAGATGAGATAAGAGGATTTGTGAGTTAGGGTGGGAGCTCACTCTGATCAAAAGAATTCATGAAAACGTGCGAACACTGCGGAAATACTTACGAACGCACTTTCGACGTCGTGCTCGACGGAAAGACGCATACCTTTGACTCTTTCGAATGCGCGATCCACATGCTGGCGCCGGTTTGCCAGCACTGTGACTGCCGCATTATCGGGCACGGCATCCAAGTGGGCGACGACTTCTATTGCTGCGCGCATTGTTCCCGCAAAGCCGGAGAAAAGGGAGCAGTCGACCACGTGCCAGGTTAACCAAGAAGCTGCGCCCGGTGGCAGTGACCACGGATCCGCATTCGGCCGCGTGCACTCGTCTGCGGGTTGACGCGTTAGCGAATCGCGCTCGATAGACACACTCTCGCTTTCAGCCGGTAGCGGATGTGTTTGAGTGCGGCACGTTTCAAATCAGCGCTCTCCGATGCGACGCAATCGGAGGGCACGATCAAGTTGTAGTCGCGCATGTAAGCGTCATTGGCGGTGTAAAGAACACAGATTTCCGTCGCGAAGCCTGTCAGGATGAGCGTTTCGATTCCGAGGAAGCGCAGCAAGAGTTCAAGCGATGTGGAATAAAACCCCGAGTGTTTCGGCTTCAGGACGAAGTAGTCCGTGGTCGCCGGTGCCAGCAAGGAGGCCACTGGGTTTCCTGGGCAATCGGGGGAAAGGCATCGCTGGATCTGCTGGTTGAAATCGGACTGCCATTGCCCGAAGTTATCGTTCACGTAAATCACCGGCACTTCCGCCGCGTGCATGCGATCGCGCAGCTTCGTGATTTTTTTCGCGGCGGGAAGCGCGTTCCGGAGGAGTTGAGTTCCGCCCTTGAAGTCCATGTCGTTGATCACGTCGATCAACAACATGGCGGTGTTCGCGAGAGATGATTTCGGGCTCAAGGTTGCTCCTCCGACACGCTCCGAAGGATTGTTCCGGCGGCATCGGCAAGAGCGCAAACGCCAGCGTTTTCTTCCCGCAAGGTTGCGTTCAACAATGCCTCCACTTCCTTCAGGCCTAATTTTCCAGCCAAGGCGGTAGCAAAGCTATAGCCGCCGATCTGGTAGTGAAAAATGCGGTTCACATGCGCAATCAGAATCAATGCCTTAGTCTCCTCGCCCTTCGCCAGCTCGATGTGTTGATTGCCGCCTTCGATCAAGCCTTGCATCGCTTTGCAAATATCGCCGTCTGGGCTTCCGCGGAGATGATCGCAGGCTTCCTTCAAACGCTCCTTTTGATGCATGGCGTGCTCCTCGAAGCGCAGCAAAAGTTTTCGCAGATGCTCATCGGGCGACATGGCGGCGAGCTCCGGAAAGGTGAGCACGGCTTGAGATTCCGCGCTGTAAAGATCGCGGATCTGATCGAATAAAAGGTCGAGCGGGGATTGAATCGTCATGACGGGAGAACGTTTTGCGGCATACGATGAGGTGTCATTCTTCCTCTTCACCCGGGGCGTCCGGGATAATCGATTCGGCCAGATCGGTAAGGATCTGATCCGTCGCGCCTTCCTCGTCGAGGGTGGTCTGGAGAATTTCCGCGATATCCGTAAGGCCAAGGGTTTCGGCAAGTGCCCGCGCAGAACCATATCCGGCGATTTCGTAATGCTCGACCTTCTGGGCCGCGACGATCAGGGCGAGATCTTTGACCGCAGCGTCACCGGTATCTTCGATTGCCTCGGCCCCCTCCTCGACCAGGCCTTCCATCGCCTTGCAAACTTTGCCCTTAGGGCTGGTATCCAGCAGTTTCGCGATTTCCTCCAAGCGCTCCACATGGACCTTCGTCTCCTCGAGGTGGGTGGTGAACGCTTCCTGGAGCGAGGGGTTGCTCGCGGCCTTGGCCATTTTAGGCAGGGCTTTGACCAGTTGGTTTTCCGCGTTGTAGAGGTCTTTGACTTCGTGAGCGAGAAGGACCTCGAGAGAGCTGAGTCGGGACATAACGGTGAAGGTTGTGGTGTTTGATTCAGTCCGCCGAAACACGGCTCCAACAAGGAGTTGGATTGGAGTTTATCACCATAAACTTCCTTCCCGCTTTCGCATCCGAAAACACGGAGGAATTTTCCGCGCCTGTGGCCGGTTTGGCCCCGGTGCGAAATGCGATGACTTCGCGGTCATTGAGGTGCAAATTGACGGGTGCTTCACACAGGAATGTCTGTGGATCGCAGGGTTCAGCGTGGCACGCCGCTTGCAAATCCAACCTAACGATGAAAATCGCTCCTACGCATCTCCGTCGGTACAAGGATGTGGCGCTCCTTTTTTTGAAGTACGGGAACAAGGACATCATTCAGCAATCAGGCTTTGTTCAGGAAGAACGACAGGACGAGGAAAGCGTTCCCGCGGATGCCGCTGGATTGGCGGACGATCTGGAGAAACTCGGGCCGACTTTTGTGAAGGTCGGGCAATTGCTTTCCACACGCGGCGACTTGCTTCCGCCGCCTTATCTGGAGGCGCTGAGCCGTTTGCAGGATGACGTTTCCCCTGTGCCGTATGAGGAAATCGAAAAAGCGGTGCAGGAGGAACTCGGAGTGCGGATTTCAAAAGCCTTCGAACGCTTCGAACGGGAACCGTTGGCGGCGGCGTCATTAGGTCAGGTGCATCAGGCGGTGTTGCGCGGGGGGCGACCGGTGGCAGTGAAAGTTCAGCGCCCGGGAATCCGCCAGATGGTGATCGACGACATCGACAGTTTGCAGGCGATCGCCGAGGTTTTGGATGGGCACACCGAATTCGGCAAAACTTACCGGACAGGCGAAATGGTTGCGCAATTCCGCGCGAGCATTTTGCGGGAGCTAGACTACCAGCGCGAAGCGAGCCAACTCACCGAATTGAGGCGAAATCTGGCCGAGTTCGATCGGCTGAAGGTGCCCGCGGTGATTGAAGATTATACGACTTCCCGGGTCCTCACCATGGAGTATTTCCCCGGCACCAAGATCACCGCGTTATCCGGGGTGGTATTGACCGATCTGGATGGCGACGTGCTCGCGGAGCAATTGTTTCGCGCTTATTTGAAACAAATTCTCGTCGATGGTTTTTTCCACGCGGATCCTCACCCGGGAAATCTTTTGCTCACGCACGACCGGAACATCGCGATTCTCGACCTTGGGATGGTGGGCCGGGTGCCGGAGCGCACGCGGGATCAATTGCTGCATCTCTTGGCAGGGATCGGCGATGGAAACGGAGCGCAGGTCGCTGAGGCGGCGATGAGTATCGCGGCTCCACGCGAAGGAACGATCGACCGGGTTGGGTTCGTCAGTGCAGTTGAGGAACTGGTGGGCGCGGCGAAATCCCAAAGTTTGGCGAAAATCGAAGTCGGCACGGTCGTGTTGCAGGTGACGAAAGTCTGCGCCGATGCCGGACTCCGCATTCCGCCGGAAATGACGATGTTGGGCAAAACCCTGCTTAATCTCGATCGCGTCGGTGCGGCGTTGAGTCCGCAGTTCGATCCTCCCGAAGCGATCCGTCGAAATTTGACCGAAATCAGCCGGTCGCGAGTGAAGGATACATTCGCGCTCTCCAACCTCATGGGTTTGTTGACGGAGACGAAGCAATTCATCGGGCAATTTCCCGCGAGGATGAATCGCCTGCTCGACATGCTGGCCGATAACAAGCTGCGGGTGAAGGTGGATTCGATCGATGAGAAGGCGTTGATCGTCGGCCTGCAAAAGGTCGCGAACCGGATCACCTTGGGTCTGATTCTCGCTGCGTTAATCGTGGGATCGTCGATGCTCGCGCGGGTGGAAACTTCGTTCCGGATCTTAGGCTATCCCGGATTGGCGATGGTCTTCTTCCTATTGGCGACGATCGGCTCGGTGATGCTCTTCGTGCAGATCATGTTCAAAGACCGCTGATTCCGGCGGATGAATCTCAACTTGTTCACCATGAACACCGAATCGTTTTGGTATGCAGAACGGACAGGAACTCCGTTTGCCCGGCTCGATCGCGATCTCGACGTCGAAGTGCTGGTCGTCGGCGGAGGCATCGCAGGAGTCACCGCGGCGTATTTACTCAGCGCCCAGGGCCGTTCGGTCGCCTTGATCGAGCGTGGGCGAATCGGCGGTTTGAACACGGGACATACGACCGCGCATCTGACTTACATGACCGACACCCGGTTGTCCGATCTGGTTGCGACGTTCAGCCGAAAGGAAGCCAGACTGGCGTGGGAAGCGGGGCAGGCGGCGATTGACCTCATCGAGGAAAACGTGAAACGCCACTCCATCGATTGTGGGTTTCACCGCGTGCCCGGCTATCTGGTGGCGTCCGAGCAATGCGATCTGGCGGAAGAGACCGCCTTGCTGCAGCAGGAGGCGATGGTCGCGCGGCAGATGGGATTCGAGGCGTATTATCTCGATGCCGCGCCCGTGACGGATCGGCCGGGTATTCGCTTTGAACAGCAGGCGAAGTTCCATCCGCTGCGTTATCTCGATGCCTTGGCGCGAGAAGCGGTCAGGCAAGGAGCGGAAATTTTTGAAGACACGGAAGTGACCCGCTTTGAAGAAGGATCCGTCATCGCGGGCGGGCGGATGGTGAAATTTCAGCAGGTGTTTGTTGCGACCCATGTGCCGCTTCAGGGAGAAGGCGGAATGGTTGGCGCAGCCCTTTTCCAAACCAAACTCGCGCTTTACTCGTCCTACGCGGTGCGTGCCCGTTTGTCAGGCAATGCGTTGCCGGAGTTAATTTGGTCCGATACGGCGGATCCTTTCTACTACCTGCGGATTGAAAAGGACGACCAAGGCCTGTCGTGCGTGTTTGGCGGCGAAGACCATAAAACCGGCATGGAGGTGCATACGGAGAACCGTTTTCAGAATCTTGAACGTCAGCTCGACCGGATCTTGCCGGGCGCACAAGTCACGCATCGTTGGTCCGGCCAGATTGTGGAAACGGTGGATGGTTTGCCGTACATCGGACGCACGTCGGACAACCAACTATTAGCTACCGGTTTTTCGGGCAATGGGATGACCTTCGGAACCGTGGCAGGGATGATGGTTCGTGATGCGATTTCAAAAGAGGACAACGCTTGGGGAAAGTTATTCGATCCGGGCCGCAAGAGTGCTTCGGCGCTCGCCGAGTATTTGCGGGAAAACAAGGACTACCCCGTGCGGATGATCACCGATCGCCTGAAGGTGGAGGAAAGCGATCCCGCTTCACTCGCCCGGGGGATGGGGAAGGTGTTGGAACACGACGGCGAACGGGTCGCGGCGTATCGTGACGCGGCGGGCAATCTCACTCGATGTAGCGCGGTTTGTCCGCATCTGGGTTGCATCGTGGCATGGAACGAAGCGGAACAGACATGGGATTGCCCGTGTCACGGCTCGCGTTTCCATCCGACGGGCGAATTGCTCGCTGGCCCGGCGGAGAAGGGCCTGGAGCCGCTCAGTTGAAGTCGGATCCTTCGGCTTTCCGAGCGGCGGCACGTTTGCGGAGAAAACGGGTGGCTAAAACACCCGCTGCAATCGCCACGCCAGCCAACGAAACCCACCAGCCGTTGAAGCGTCCAGCCATGGACCCTGCAGCGAGCATCGGCATGCTGCACAAGGTGTAAACGGGGACTCCCACGCCCAGGTAAATGCGAAACCGAATGTTGGTGAGCGCGAGCAGGTAGAGTTTGATCGCATAGGGCGGACCGGCCACCGCGGCGAAAAGGGCGGTCCATCCGGCTTGATGTTCGGGAGCAAGTTCGGGGATCTTCCGTCCTTTCCGTGCGATCTTGCGTTGCACCGATTTCCGCCAACGCCCATGCGCGATGCGGAACGCGATCAAATGATGCACTAGCAAACACGAGAAAGTCACCAGCACGCCGAGCGGGAAACCGAATCGAAGCCCGGCGGCGATCAGGAATACGCTGATTGGTGCTCCGAGCAGAGGGCATAAAACGAAGGCCGCGATGAGCACCGCAGGGCTGAACGTGCCCACGAAGGCTTGAAATTTTGAGAGGCTGAGCGAATCACGAAAATGGTAAAGCAGGGCGGCGGCGCAACCCAAAGCAATCGCCCACGCGAGCCACTTTCTTTGGGCTGGAGTCATTCCTTTTTCAGGCTGAGTTCAATGCACAACGGTAGGTGATCGGAGGCCATCAGAGCGCTCGAAGTTTTTGGAACGCTCACTTCATGTACATCGAAATGTTCGCTGGTGAATACGTGGTCGATCCGTAGCAGCGGTTTGATGGAAGAGAACGTCGCCATCGGTTTGCCTTTGCCGTTCCGCAGTTGGGCGTCCCGGAGCGCGCCGTTCAATTTGATCCAAGGAGCGGAGCCGGGGATGGAATTGAAGTCCCCACAGAGTACCACCGGTTCGTTTTCCGGGATCGCCCCAAGCCACTCGGGACCTGTCAGCACCGTGGCTTGTCGCCGTCGCTCGTCGCGCCCGAGGCCGAAGTGGGTGTTGAGAAAATGGAACGGGGGAAAATCGTCCGGCTTCACTTCCAGCCACATCGCACCGCGTGCTTCTTTCCCAATGCCCGCTTCTGTCAACAACGCCATGCGACGGATCTGGAAGGGATAGCGCGAGAAAACGGCGATGCCGTAGCGCTCGGTTTCTTCGACCAACACGTCGTAAAACGTGTGCTCCATTTCCAGGTGGGTGGCGATTTCCTTCGCTTGATCCAACGTGCCACTGCGCGGGCGGTGTACGTCGACCTCCTGCACGGCGATGATATCGGCCTGCAGGCGGTTCAGCACGCGGGCGATTCGTTCCGGCCGCGTTTTGCCATCAATGCCCCTACAGCTATGAATGTTGTAAGTGGCCACGCGAAGAGTTTCCGCGGGAGGGACGGATGTCCAGACGGCCGGTGCGTAGGGCTGCTTTTCCGGTCGGTCCCGACCGAGGTAATGGAGCGCGATTTTGCGCAATTCTTCTGGTCGGATGCGACCCGGTTTGCCGACCAAGTTCTTCAGATGCCAGCGCTCGATGCGATCGGGCAAAAGGAGAAAGCCGCAGGTTTCATCGGACCCCGGCCCGGCATGCGCGCCGTTTTCGAGTGGGAAAGTGAGTGGCGCTTGATCCGGACTCCACCCGCTAAGGAGGAAATCGCCCGCGTCCGGATGCCGGGCGAGCGCCGCGAAATCTTCCGAAACTTCCTCAAGAAACGGATGCTCGCGACCAAGGACTTCCGCGCCATCCTGTGGCAACCGCCATGCTCCACCCGCGTTGAAGGCTTCGATGTCCGACTCGCCCGAAGGCAACACCACCAAAGGAATCCCGGCCTCGTGGACCAAGCGTTTCGCGTAGTCGCGTTTCGCCTCGATATCGAGCCCGACCGGCAAATAGACATGGCCGATCGGGCCCATGGCGCTGAGCACGATTTGGTTTTTCGGATCGGAAACCGAAGCTGCTTCCGGCGGGTTTTTGACGAAGGGGAAGCAGGAACGAAAGGCCTCGATGGCATTGCCGAGCGATCGCGGCAGTTTCGGCATCCATACGGAAAACCCCGCGGCGGGACCGGTGGCGAAGACTTCCGCGACCGCTTGATCGATCGATTTGCCGTAACGCTTCGTATACGGGATGGTGTGTTCCTGGCCGTGGTCGGAATAAACTATGAGCTCGTAGTCGCGATAATCCGAGCCTTCGGCCGCGCGGTAGATATCCCGCACGGCGCGGTCGATGCCTTTGAGCGTCCAGTAAGCGAAGGCCGAGCCAGGACCGCGACGGTGGGCTTGTTCGTCGTAGCCGAGGAAATTGGCGTGGATGACCTGCACGCCGCGCTCGATGTCCATCAGCACGCGGAAACGGATGAACTCGCGCAACGCCGCGCAAATGATCACGCGAGCGGGAACGAGAAGGAGCTCGTGGAGAAAGTCTTCACGTTTGAACAAGCCATGGAACATGTCGATCACGGCGAGGGCGAACTCGATGATCGACAGGCAAAGCACCCGCAGGACCTTGACGATGTAGAACACGGAGAGCACCAGCCATTTGAACGGCTTGAAGCGCTTCCACATGACCTTCCCGGAGAAATCGCGCGAGCAATACCACGATTGGCTCGCGCCGGCTGGATAGATGTCGGAGTAGACATGTGCTCCTTCGAGCAACGGCATGGGACAGGCTTCCAGTAGCTTCCGTTCGATTTCATTGGCGGAATCCGGCTCGTACATCCGGTGCACTTGGCCGCATTCGCGATGGAGAAATTGGAAGCTCGGAACCGCCGTGCGGACGCCAAAGAAGAGCTCGGCTTGCACCGCGGGCGTGGTCGAAGGAATCCCCGAGTAAAAGTTTTCCAAGGTGAAGTGTTCCCGGCGCAGCAAGTGCGCGAGAAAGGGGAGGCGGCCTTCCTTGAGGGCTCGCTCGAAATGGCTCCGGGCAAGGCCGTCGATTTGAATGAAAATCAACCCCGGCTCGTTGGTTTCGCCTTTCGGAAGATCGAGGCCGAACAATCGGGCGACCAAGTAGGGTCGACTGAGTCGACGCCGCAGCCAGCGGAGGCGGACGTTGATACGGCTAATCAAGCGACACCTCCTGTGGCGGATTCGGAGTCACTGCCGCGGCGGCGGCGGACATTTTGGCCGAGAGCAAATCCCATTCGATTTCCAACGCCGCGCGCAACCGGTCCCACGGCGAGCGTTCCTCGTCGGTGTTTTGCAGCCGGTCGGCGATGGCGTCTTCGTAGCACGCAATCATCCGCATGGCGCAGTGCCGTTGATCGAACGCCTGGGCGGTCTTTGTGGCACAGGATTGGCATTGCCGGTGAAACTCCCGGTCGTCGAGCATGCGGCTTAACGCGCCGGCGAAAACATCGGGGTTTGTGTCGCTCGCAAGCATCACGCCATTTCGGTTGTCTTCCGCGATTTCTCGCACTCCGGGGCCGTCGAGCGCCACGATCGGAACCCCAGCGGCCATGGCTTCGGCCAGGACGAGACCTTGCGTTTCGGATTGCGAGGCGAAGGCGAAAACATCCATCGCCGCATACGCTCCGGCGAGTTCCGCGCCGGTTCGGTTGCCCGTCAGAAACACCCGTCCGGCGGCGATTTCTTCTTCGAGGATTCGCTGGATTTCGGGCTCCGCGTCGCCCGAGCCGACGAGCAGGAAAACCGCCGACGGGCGTTGCGCGAGACTGATTTTCACGGCTTCGCAAAGGAAGCTGAGGTTTTTCTCCAAGGCCAGACGACCAACATGGCCGATGACTTCTTTGTCCGGCGCAATGCCATTTTGGCTGCGGAAAGCAACTCCGTTACCCGCTGCGAAAAAGGCGGTATCGATGCCGGTCGGTTGCACGAAGATCGGTCGCGTCACGCCGCGTTCCAGCAGTAGCGTTTCCACGCTTTCGCTCGGGGCGATGACGCGGGTGCAAAGATTGCAGTATTCGGTCGCCAGCTGGATGACCGCTCGTTTCAAGGCGTCCGAATTCAGTGGAACGTAGTGCGTGTATTCTTCGTACAGGGTGTGGTGGGTGAAAACCACCGGCACTTCCATTTTCCAGCCTTCGCGCAACGCGGCATCGCCCAGTAGGAACGGGTGATGGCTGTGAATCACGTCGGGTTGGAATTCATCCATGAAATTGCGGATCAACGCGGGAACCGGTAAGCGGACACTGAAGTTGCTGCCGTTGAAATTGCGGATCGCGGGCACCCGCAGGACGTCGTCGTGGTGCTCGGAGCCATCGAATTCAGGCGCGACGATTTTTACCTCGTGGCCTAGTTTTCGGCATTCCGTCGACAGTGTCTCCACAGACTTCGCCACTCCCCCCACATGCGGAAGGTAGGTGTTGGTGAACATCGCGATTTTCATGATCCATCTCGTTGCAACCGGTAGCGCATCCCGGCAAGGACGCCGGTGATGGGCATAAAGCCGGGCACTGCGATTCTAACACGAGGTGTGTGACAGCGCCACGAAGCGTTCATTTGCAGGCACGACGAATTGAGATCCACCGTCACTTCACCCCACGTCGTGAGCGTCGGTCCGAAGTGCAGTTCTTCGCCGTTTTCCCGCCATTCAGGAAGAATCCCAGACCCAATGATCAATTCATCCGTTTCCTCTTCTTCGCGGACGAAGCAATTCCGAATCATCATGATCCACTCCGCCGCCGCCCAGCCGTGTTGCCCGTCGCCCATGCAACCACCAAGGGTCAACGGGTGAATCGCCTCGGGCCATTGACCGGTGGGAGAGGCGAGGTTGGCGACCGACCGGATAAGATCCGCAAACCCGGGATCGTCATTGCGCAGGAGGGTTTGGGCCAGGTCCAGAGTGAGGTAGGCGTTGATGCCCGAATGGATCATTTCCTGGAAAAAACCGCCGCGTTGGAAGCAATGCTCCCGGAGATATCGCAGCGTGGCTTCGATCCGTTCGTCGCGCGGTGGGTAGAGTTGCAAAGGGTAGTCCGCGACCATCGATCCGACCGCGCCCGCATCCATGCGACGGGAAGGAGCGGCTGGAATCGCTTTGCCGCGTTTGGCGGGGATTTGGCCGAGGCTTTCGGCAATGCTGCCAAGAAATGCGTTGGCAAGCTGAGCCGCTTCAGTGGCCGTGGTTTCATCGCCTCGCCGTTTCCAAATTTTTGCCGCCGCTCGCAATCCTCCCGCTGCCCAGAAGTCGTCCCAGTAATAAAAGTCGTTCGGTCCCAGATGCTCCGCGCTGAAGCCGGCTGGCAGCAGCCCCGCCGTGCCGGGTTTGGCATTTTCCGAAAGGCGTTTTTTCCGCAGCCAAAAGACGGCTTTCCGCAGTGAGTTCTCCAATTTTTCGCTCCAGGCGCGATCAGTCAGGGCGGTAAAACGGGAGGCAATCCACAGAACCTGGCCGTTGGAATCCCACTCGCCTTCCTGCGATTCGAAATAGCCGTTGAGTTTTTGTTTCGCCGGGAACGTTTCCAAAATCCGCTGCGCGCGATCGACGCATCCCAGCACGAGCAAGGAATGCAACATAAGGCAGGCGTCGCGGAACCAGAAGCGCCGGTAAGTGTAGGGGCCTGGCACGAAGGCATTGGCTGATAGCAGCAAAACCGTGCGAACCGCAGCGTCGTAGAGAAATTGCATCCGCGCATCGCCGATTTTCAGCCGGGAGCAGGTCGAAGTCGCGGCGTTCCAGGCCTCCGAAGCGGACACCTGAGGCGCGTTCGCAGAGGCGAGGGGGACGGCAAAGGAAAGTCGGCGCGTTTCGCCGGGTTGTAAGCGGAAAAGAACAGCGGCAGTCGCCATGCCGACGTCGCAACGCGTTTCCGTTTCCCGCCGGGTCTCATCGAGCCCATGATAAACGTCGCCCTCGGCGTAATGCGCCATCCTCAAAGCATCGGGCATCTCATGAAGGCGCACGGAAGCGGAGTCGTTTACTCGGAGCGTTCGTTCGGTTTCCAAGTATTCCAGGCGATGAATGAATTGAATGCCTTCCGGGTTGTAAGGACGCACCGCGATGACCAACCAGGCGGGCTCATTCGCGGCGGCTTCGAGTTCGCCGACCATTCGCATCTCTTCGTCGCGCTCGACGTGAATTCGAGAGGTCAGCACGAGATCGTCCCGGCAGCTATGGGTTTTGATCGTGAGCACCGGATCGAAGCTCAGTGATTGCTCCACCAATTGATCCGGCAGCTTGCTCGGGATCAGTTTTCGTTTCGTATCGGTGACGATCCAGAAATCCAGCGACCAACCGTCGTAGAGTGGAGTGGTTAAGCCATGCGGATCGACGATGGGGTAGGCGTCGGAATCGGGCAGACCCACCGCCGTCCAGTTGCGATGGGTCAGATTGATGTGGCTAAAAGAAAACGCGCGGGGAACGAAGGAAATGTCCTGAGGGTTGAACTGGCGCTCGACCCAATACGGCCAGATCCAGTCGAGATTATGCTGGATCGCTTTGGCGTTCACTAAGCCGCGCGCGTGGAAGATAATCCCCGCCCGCAGTAACTCCAGAGGCTCGGCGACTTCGGATGGCTGGGCGAACATGCGGATCCGCGCCAGCACGCCCGCCGGATCAAGGACCTGATAGCGGCGGGCGAGAATTTTGGTGAACCATGGGATCAGGCGCATAACGGTGTGGCTCCCGAGATTTCTCCAGCACGTTGCATCCCGGATCTCCGGGAAAAGCTAATTCCCTCAATGCCAGAAGGTTCTCGAGCCGTGCGCTCGAAAGGAGACCCGGGGAACGATGCAACGCGCAAGTTCCCTGAGATGGCAGTGATGCAAAATGGCATTGGGCAAGATAGCGGGGAACGCCGGCAATCTCAACCGAGAGAGAAGAATTTCAAACCAGGGTAACCCGAAATCGTCTTGAGAATTTCCACCAAAAACGCCTCGATCTAACAGCTATCGAAACGATCTAGCACCTAACTGATTTTCAACCCGTGACCGGAGTCGCCTCCGGTTTCCACTGATGGCCAATTTCCCCCCATGTTCATTCGTCGACTTCCGCGTGTCATTGCCCACGCGTCCTGCTTTACGTCGGGATTTCCTCCTTTTCAGAGTCGCCGGCCATTCGCTAGAATGGCTATCCGGTGGTAAAGGCTCGGAGGTCGTGAGTTCGCCTTCGATCTTTTCCTAAGCTCGCCGGAATCGAAGAGGCATCCGCCATGAAATTCGATCTCCTGACTCTGGGAACGGTGTCCGTTTTAACCGGACTTTTCCAGGTGTTGATGATGCTGGTGCTGTGGTGGATGAGCCGACGGCTGCCCGGCATCGGGTTGTGGGTGCTCTGCATCGCGGTTCACGCGTTGGCGTTTCCTCTGGCGATCCTGCGAGTGGTTTGGCCGTGGCAATGGCTGACGTTTTTGGTGCCAAATCTTTTGCTGGCAGCTGGCACTTGGGCGTTGATGCGAGGCATGGCCCAGTTCCTGGAGGTCCGTCTGAGCCGGCGCTTCCTGTTTCTATTGGGAGGAGTGTTTTTAACGGTTTATCCTTGGTTCCTTTATATTCAGCCATACTTGCCGGCTCGCTTCGGTTTGGTCGCGGCGTTGTCGCTGCTGGTGCACGGATGGGTAGTGAAAGTGTTGCTGACCGCGAAGCGTCCCGACGAACGCTTCGCGCTACGTGCGGCCGCGTTGCTATTTTCCGCGCTGATCGTGAACGATTCGGCACGATTGCTGCAGTCCGTCTTTTGGCCGGAAACCTGTGATTTCACTCACGCTCCAGCGGGGCAGGCGACGGTGTTTCTCGCCGCCATCGTTTTCATGCCGATGACTTCCATGGCATTCGCCCTGCTGATCGGTCAGCGTCAGTTGAACGAAATTCGCGTTCTGGAACACCACCATCAGGAAATGATCCGCCAGCAGGCGCAGGAACAGCTCAGCGAGCAACGGCTTAGCCTTTTACGGGATCTTCACGACGGGCTGGCGGGGGCGATCGCCAGCATTTCGGTGCATAGCGATCTGCTCGATCGCTCCCGCGACGAACGCGGCAGGAATGATTCGCTACGCATCATCCGCACGATGGCGAAAGCGAGCAGCCAGGAAATCCGCACGTTGATCAGCACGCTGGATCAGCGGGAAATGGCTTGGCAGGAGCTGCTGCAGGATCTGCGGGAATACGCGGAAGGTCTGGCAGCGGAGTCGGGCATCCGGCTCGATTGGCGGCAGCCGGATTGTCCGTCCTTAATGCTCGACGACATCCCCGCCGCCATCTCGCTGTCTCGTGCGCTCAAAGAAGCGATCCGAAATCTCGTCCGGCATTCAGGCACTCAGGAAGCGTGCGTCTCGTTTCACTTCGAACCTCATCAGGTCGAGGCTTGGATCGCGGATGAGGGGACAGGTTTTCCGGCGGACATGCAGCCAGGTAAAGGACTGGCCAGTTTGCGGCGTCGCGCCCACGAACTCGGCGGAGAAGTCGGCTGGTCGGAGCTTCAAGGCGTGACCGTTCATTTTCGTCTCCCTCTGCCACTTCGTCTCCACCTCGATCATCCTCCCACTCACGCTCCCGATTTCCCATGCACCGAATCGCTCTCATAGAAGACGACCGTCCTTTATTGGAAGGTCTAGGCGAACTGATCCGCCTTGAACCTGGATTTCATGTCAGTCTTTTAGAAGCCTCGGCAGAGGCCGCCTTGGCAAAGGCCGATTGGCATCAGATCGATGTCGTGCTGGCCGATCTCGATTTGCCCGGTGCTTCGGGGATCGATCTCATTCGCGCCGTGCATGAGATCCGGCCGTCGCTGCCGATTCTGGTGCATACCATCTACAGCGACCGGGAGACGGTGTTCGCCGCGCTGATGGCCGGTGCCTCCGGGTATTTGCTCAAAGGGACTCCAACCCCGCAGTTTTTCACCGCGATCCGCGACGTAATCGCCGGGGGGAGTCCGATGAGTCCTGCCATCGCGCGTTGGCTGCTGAATGCCTTCCGCGAGCGAGGCGGTGCCAGCGAAAACGTTGGCGGTGTTCTCACCGCTCGCGAGACGGAGGTGTTGCAATGGCTGGCGGGAGGGAAACTTTACAAGGAGATGGCCGATTTGATGGGCGTCAGCGTCAACACGATCCACACCCACCTGCGGAAGATCTACGCGAAACTCCACGCGCGGGGTAGAGCACACGCCCTGAGACGAGCCAAGGCGCTGGGTTATCTGAGCTGAACCTCCACAGGGAATGCCTTCCATCTCTTGAAGATACGAGGGCAATGATGGACGCGCGGAGGTTGAATTCCTGTTGATTGAACTATCAATTTATAAACTACGCGATCGCGTATAAAGATGTGTATTGCAATTTGTCGCCATCCAAGTGAAGATCGCTATGTAAGGGATAGCACTGCCCCCAAAGGGCCCGCAGGTGCCGGAAACAGGGATCCGGCACCTGCGGTCATCCCCTTCCAAAAAGAGGTGTGTGGGCCGGATGGCAGGAACGGGAAAAACTAGTGATCCTAATGAAGAACGACGGCTCCTTGAGGGAGGTAAGGGCTCGCAAGCTTTCGCTCATTCCGTTAAGGAATCATACCAAGCCTTGGCGCAAGGCTTTGGAAACCGCTTCGGTTTGAGTCCGCACGTGGAGTTTCCGGTAAATCGATCGGAGGTGCATGTCCACGGTGTGCTGGGAGATCGCCAGATGGTCGGCGATTTCTTTTTTGATTAGCCCCTGAACTAGCAATTTCAGGACTTCTTCTTCCCGCTGGGTCAACGGTTCCGTTTCGCGAACCGGGCCGTGACGGTGAAAGCCTTCCAAAATCATCTTGGCGATCGCGGGACTCAAAGCGGAAGCGCCGTGCATGATGTCGCGGATTCCGTTTAAAATTTGGTCCGGATCGGCGGATTTTAGCATATAACCGGATGCTCCGTTGCAGATGGCGCGGTAGACGCGCTCCCGGTCGTCGAACGACGAGAGGATGAGGATTTTCAGATCCGGAAGAACTTTTTTGAGGTCCGTCAGGACTTCCAAGCCGTCGCGCCCGGGCAAGCCTAGGTCCAATAGCAACAAATCCGGGCGTTCTTCTCCAAACTTGAGCTTATCGAAGAGTTCGGAAGGGTGGGAAAAGTGGTACAAGCACTCCAAACCGTCTTCCGTGGAAATCAGCCGCTGAATCTGCCGAGCGAAGACCGGATGATCTTCGAGCAGCCAGATGCGGGTGGGAGAGGATGGACTGGGCGGGTTCATACCGGGAGAGCGGGACGAACGAGCAAATTGGCTCGTTTCACGGCGAGTCGCAGCGCGGTGCCGACGCCGGTTTTGGATTCGATCTGCAGTTGCCCATCCAGCACGCGGGCGCGTTCCTGCAACTTGTTCACCGGAGTTTTCTGATTTGCCTGTGTGTCAGGCAGTCCGATGCCGTCATCCATGATTTCCATGATCAAGCGGTCGCCTTGATCTTTGAGAATCACGGACACGCGGGTGGCACGGGCGTGTTTGACGATGTTGTGGATCGCTTCCTTGTAGAAAAGGAACAGGTGGCGCTTCGCGTCCAAAGTGAGCTTGCTGGCGGATTTGCTCGATTGGCATTCGATCGTGTAATCGATCTCACGAAGCAATCGGCCCGCGGTTTCTCGCATGCGTTGCACGAGGTCGCCGATGGAGTCCTGGCGGCGTTCCAACAGCCAGACGATATCGCGCATGGCCAAGGAACTTTCTCGCGCGATGGATTCCACTTCGCCGAGATCCTCGACGACGGGTTTTGGCCCTTCCAGTCTCACCAAATCTTTGCGCGCGCTGTGGGCGATGAGGCTGATGCTTCCCAGATTGCTGCCGATGTCGTCATGCAGATCGGAAGCGATGCGTTTGCGCAGGTGCTCGATGTGCTTTTTGGTCAGCATGCGCCGACGTTCGATGATGCCGACGGGGATCAAAAAGGTCATCGCCACCGCGATCGAAATGCCGAACGTCGCGTGCAGTTCGCTTTCCTCCGCCATGTCCTTTTGGATCGGCCGCAATTGGAAAAGATCCTGTTCGAAAAGTTTGCGCTCGTTCAGCTGGGTGAGCCAGGTGTCCAGACTGTAGATCGCCTGTTGATTGGCGATGCCATCGGTCAGCGACTTGACGGTGGATGAGGCCTCGCCGTGCTGGCGGACAACGGGCAGATTGGCGGCCACGTTCGTCATGCCGCTCCAGGCTTCGATTTCCGACAAGCCGTGGACGTGGCGTTCGCCCATCGCCATCGGGTTGCTGGCGACGATTCGCAACGCCCGAACGGGTTGCCCACGCAAAGGGATCACCAGCGGAAGCTTGCCGCTCATGTCGGCTGCCGGGCCCGAAAGGTCGGCCAGCAATCGTTCCTCGCCGGTTTCCTGCTGACCGTAGGCGGAAATGCGGAAGCTGCCGGAAGAGACAGCGCCTTCGGAAAATTCCGAGATTTCGTAGGGAAAGAGAATCAACCGGTCCAAGGTGCGTTCTTTGGCGAAGTCGATGGACCACGAAACATCATCCATGGCCGTATTGACTTCCACTAGGTCGCCTTGGCTGGGGACGCGGTAACCGGACTGCCAGATGCCGAGCGGCGAGCGACCGTCGGTGAGGTATTCCGGTGACCAAAGTCCCGGAACGGTGAGAGAAGAATTCGAAGTGGCAGTGGCCCCGAGAGAAACCGGGGTTTTGTCGGAAAACACCACGATTTCGGACAGGGCGAAAAGATCCTTCAAACCGCGCGGGCGGCCTTCGTGCACCACCAGCTTCACATAACGCGCGGAGGTGGATTTAACGATGATCCGCACCGGCGAGAGTTCCGGATTGGGGTAAGCAGTGGGGCCTAAATGACTGAAAAGAAGGGTCGCGTCCGCGAAATCGGCGGTGCGAGAAGCCAGAACCGAAAAGCGCCGCGGGAACAGGCCTTCAGGTTCGGTGGGCTCTGGTGGGGAAGGCAGGAGGAACAACCGGTCCACGGCGACTTCCTGGCCGAGATCGAGCACGATTTCTGGATCGGGGGCATCCGCTTTCGGCCGGGCTCCACGGAAACCGTAAGCGGAGTGCATCGTCCGCAATTCGGCGTCGGCCAAAGAACTGAGCCGCTGGTTAAGCCACTTGATGCGGTCTTCGATTTTAACCAGCTCGGGATTGAAGAGGCGCGCGACTTTGCTGATCGGGTTCAATCCGGCGAAACCTTCGGAAGCTTGCAGGTTGCCGACCGAGGACAACGCGATTATCGCCCCTAAACCCGCCATCCGACGATAACGACTGCACTTCATGCTAAAATCAAAAGGAACCAGATACTGAAAATTATGAATTACTGAAATAGGGTCAATCTAATTTGAGTTTAGCAAATTGCCCGTGGAACCATTGAATTAGGCTGGCCGGATCGTCGCGGTGCAGGGCGTTTTTTCGAAGAAGAGCAAGCGCGCCGCTTCGGCGATTTCCAGCTCAGTGACGGAACAGACTTCCTGCCGCCATTCTTGAACGGAAGGAATGCGGCCGAAATCCAGCAAGCACTCTCCCGCCCAGGCGGCGTGAGCGCCGGTGCTTTCGAAGGCCAGCTTGCTTTGGCCGATCGCCAGTCGCTTGGCGCGGTCGAGTTCTCCTTCCCGAGGTCCGTTTGCGAGCAGGTCGGCGATTTCGGCCGAAATACAATTGAGCGCTTCCTCCTGCGAATCCGGGTCGAGTCCGGCGACGATCTCGAATGCGCCGGTGTCATCGAAAAAGGTCACGTCCGAAGTGATTTGGTAGCAGAGGCCACGTTCCTCCCGAAGACTGAGAAAGAGCCGCGAGCTGGCAGTTTCCCCGAGCATCAGGCTGAGCAAGCGAATGGCGTGGCGTAGCGGGTGATGACGCCCCGGCGCATGCCAGGCGAGCGCGAGCTGGAGTTGCTCGGTATCCCGCGCTTCATCCCACGAACGGGGATTTGCTTTTTCAATTCGGAGCGGGGAACGGGATTCCGCTGGGCGAAAAGTCGGCGGTAGGTGCGGCTGGAGCGCGGCGAGCACGGCGGCTTCGTCAAACGGACCGGCAATTGCGACGATGACATCCTCGCGAAAATAATGGCGATCGCGAAACGCCAGCAAGGTGTCGCGGTTGATCGCGGCGATGGATTCCAAACTACCGGAGATCGGATTGCCCAAGGGATCGGGCGACCAAAGGGTTTGCGAAATGAGGTCGCCGATGTGGTCGGACGGGCTTTCCCGGTACATCGTGATTTCCTCGCCGATCACCTCGCGTTCGAGTTCCAGTTCGGTCGGAGGGAAAGTCGCGCGCCAAACCATGTCCGACAACACGTCGAGGAGTACCGGCAACAGGGCTGCTTCGCCCCGACCTTCGTAAACGGTATGATCTTCCGTGGTGCAGGCGTTGATTTGCCCGCCCGCACTTTCGATTTCGAGGCTGATCTCGCGGGCGGTGCGGCGATCCGTTCCCTTGAAGACCATGTGCTCGACGAAATGGGCGACTCCGGCCGGTAGGTCGTGTTCGTCCCGGCTACCCGCTGGAATATAAATCGACACCGCCGCACATTCCGACGCGGGCAAAGTGGCGAGGGCGAGGCGTGGGCCGCCGTCGAGCGTGCGCCAGAGGTAAGGGGAATCGGTCATGCGCGCAGCAAGGCTTCGGCCAGGACGAGGTCCGAGGGGTGGGTTATTTTTGGGTTTGGGGAGACGGAAGCAACCAGTTGGGTGGGCAGGCCGATGGCTTCCAGCGCGGAAACTTCGTCGGTGGTGACGAGTTTGCGTTCTCTCACGAACGCGCAGGCTTCGCGGAGCAGGGAGGTGCGGAAAATCTGCGGTGTTTCCATGAACCAAAGCAACTCCCGATCGACACTTTCTCGGGCGAATCCTTCGGCGTCGGATCGTTTCAAAGTTTCCGTCACGGGACGGGCCAAAGCGGCCGCTCCGTTTGCCCGGGCTGCTTCGACACAACGGGCGATGTCCATGGGTGAAACCAAAGGCCGCGCGCCATCGTGCACCGCCACGAGGTTACATCCTTCCGGCACCGCGGCGAGGCCATTGCGGACAGAATCCTGCCGGTCTTGCCCGCCATCGACGCGGACCACGGGTTTGGCGTGTTCGCCCGCCAGCAAGTCGTCGAAGCGATCCTGGGGTGCCACCACCACGATGTGGTCGATCAGGTCCGAAGCGAGGAAAGCCTCCAATGTGCGACGCAGCACCGGTTTGCCCGCCAAGGGTACGGCCAATTTGTCGAAGCCCATCCGTCGGCTGGAACCGGCGGCGACCAGGATCGCGCAACAAGACATGGGATTCAGGAAAGGCGCTTCATGATCTCCTGCGAGAGCGTCTTGCCATCGGCGCGACCGGCGGAACGCTCCTGCGCAAGCTTCATCACTTTGCCCATGTCGGCTTTGCCGGTGGCGCCGGTTTCGGCGACGGCTTGTTCGACAATGGCCGCGATTTCCTCCGCGCTTAGAGCCGCGGGCAAATACCGCTCAAGCACGGCGATTTCCGCTTTTTCAGTGGCGGCAAGTTCGGCGCGGCCGGCTTTCTCGAATTGCTCGATGGAATCCTGACGCTGCTTGATTTGCTTGCGCACCACCGCGAGCACTTCGCCTTCTTCCAACGCGGTGCCGAGCCCGCCTTTTTCAATCGCGGCATTGGTGAGAGCGGTTTTTAAAGCGCGCAAGGCGTTGAGGGCGAGGGTGTCCTTCGCCTTCATCGCGTTCTTCAAGTCTTCGGGAATTCGGTTGGCGGTTTCGCTCATGGCTCCCTTTGGTAGCAGGGCGAAGGAAACGTCCAAGCAAAACGGCAAAACGCACGGTGGGAAAAGCAAGTGTCCGGCCACTTCACGGGAAGCGGGCCGGACACGCGTCAGGTTCCAAGGCTGTCGGATTTATTGAATCGCGATGCTTCGCGGCTGGGCCTCGGCTTTGAGCGGAACCCGGACTTCGAGCACGCCATGTTCGAGGTTCGCGCTGACCGCTTCGCCATCGAGCCGGTTGGCCAGACGCGCTGAAAGCTGGTAGCGCAGCGGAGTTTTTACGTCGCGCCGCACCGCTTCGAGATTGAGCAGGCCATCTTGCACGGTCAGCTTCAGATCCTCTTTGGCCACGCCGGGTAAGGCGACTTGAAGCCGTGTGCCGGTTTCGTCGTCATGCGTGGTGTAAACCGGGCGCACGTTGGTGAACTTCGGTTCGGCGGCGGTTTCCGTTTGGGTAAGAGTGGTAGTGTCGTTGGAATTCATGATTAAGCAGCGGTTTGAATTTCAATGGTGCGGGGTTGTCTTTCCGCCGGGGCAATCTTCGGCAGCGTCAGTTCCAACACGCCCAGCTCGAGGCGGGCGGAGATCCCGGCGGTGTCGATTTCCGGTCCCAACGTCCAAGCCCGGCGATATTGCAGGGCGAACGGACGATCAGCCGGAGATTCGGCAGTGACCGTGAGCGTCCGATCGTTCAGATCGAGGCGGATGTCTTCCTTGCGCAGTCCAGGAAGATCGATGCGCAGCACGTGGCTTTCGTCCTTCTCGTCGAGCTGTTCGTGGAAGCGGCCTTCCGTGGAAGGGGCGAAGGCCTCGAACGCGCGGTCGAACAGCCGGTCGAACGCCGGCGACAGCAATGGATGGGTGATCAATCGGTTCATGGATGGTGAGAGGTTAAGTTCACCGGCCTTCTCGCAAGAAACGTGCAAACCCAGGGGAGGCGGCGTCAGAGCTTGAAATATCAAGGAAAACGGGCCGGTCGACGGGTCAATAGAGGCATTGGATCACTCGGGAAAACCGGCACGTCTTGTCGCGCTTGATCCCAAATGTCGCGGTCAGGCTGTCACGGATTGTCCGGGCGATTGGCCAGAAGGTGTCGGTATTGGGCTTGCCCGAGCGGGGGAAATGGGGGTAACGCCGGGGAGGCGCTATGAACCGGGAATCCTTGCAACAAAGTCTGGTGGAGCATCTCCGCAGCAAGGATTTCGATGGCCTGAAAGAGGCGCTGCATTCGTTGCCGCCGGCCGACTTGGCCGAAGCGATCGAACCGCTGGAAACGGAAGCGCAAACGGAGCTCTTCGAGCTGTTGCCGACCGAGTCCGCCGCCAGCGTGTTCGGCTACCTTTCCTCCGAATCGCAGGTGTCATTGTTGAACGCGATGAGCAATCATCAGGCAGCGCGGATTTTCGACGCGATGTCGTCCGACGACCGCACCGCGTTGCTGGAGGAGTCACCCCCCGATGTCCGGGGCCGGTTGCTCGCCTTGCTTTCGCCCGCCGAATACAAGGTTGCCCTCAAACTGCTCGATTACCCGGAGTCGAGCATCGGCCGTCTGATGACGCCGGAGTATTTCACCGTGCGCGACGAATGGACGGCCCGTCAGGTGCTCGACCACGTGCGCGCCTACGGCCGCGATAGCGAAACGCTCAACGTGCTCTACGTCGTCGACTCTCAGGGCAAGCTGCTCGACGACCTGCGCATTCGCGAGTTCCTGCTCTGTCCGCTCGAAGCTCGTGTTTCCGAGTTGCGAGACAACTCGTTCGTGGCGCTGTCGGCGACCGACGACCAGGAAACCGCGGTTCAAACTTTCCGGAAATACGACCGCACCGTGCTGCCAGTGACCGATCCTCTGGGCACTCTGGTCGGAATCGTGACCGTCGACGACGTCCTCGACGTAGCCGAAGAAGAAGCCACCGAGGACATCCACAAGCTCGGGGGGATGGAAACCCTGGAAGAGCCGTACATGGACATTTCGTTCGGTCGGCTGGTGCGCAAGCGCGCTTCCTGGCTCGTCGTGCTTTTCCTCGGCGAAATGCTCACCGCGACGGCGATGGGCTATTATGAAGAGCAGATTCAAAAGGCGGTCGTGCTCGCGCTTTTCGTGCCGCTGATTATTTCCAGCGGCGGCAACAGCGGCTCGCAGGCGGCGACGCTCATCATTCGTGCGATGGCGATCGGTGAGGTCGGTCTGCGCGACTGGTGGCGTGTGATGCGGCGGGAAATTCTATCCGGGCTCAGCCTCGGCATCATTCTCGCGATCATCGGCGTCCTCCGCATCTCACTTTGGTCGACTTTCTCCTCCAGCTACGGCCCGCACTGGCCGCTGGTCGCGGTGACCGTCGGGCTTTCGCTCATTGGTGTGGTGTTATGGGGCACGCTTTCCGGCTCCATGCTGCCGTTCCTGCTGAAGCGCGTCGGGCTCGACCCCGCGACTTCTTCGGCACCCTTCGTGGCCACGCTCGTGGATGTCACCGGCTTGGTGATCTACTTCGGCATCGCCGGCACGGTGCTGCATGGGGCGTTGCTGTAGAGGCGCAAGGTTTTCCCACGCATAACCCGCGCCCTTGCCGAATGGGCCCGTGCTACGCCGCAATCCCTCGGATAAACGTCGCGACGTAATCCACGACCTTTTCCAGCACCCGCTTCCGGGTCGGTGGGAGTGTCAGCAATTTTGTGTAAATGCGGTTAAGCCGGTGATCAGGGTTAGCGGGGCATGCGGTCCCCGAATTCGATGGTAAAGCGGTTCAACGCGTCATGCCAGTTGGGCACCGACAGGCGGGTCCACTTGGCGCTGATCCGCTTCAACGCCAGGTAAAACAGCTTGTAGAGCGAATCGAGCGTAGGGAACGGATGCCGGTGACGACTGGCCCGTCGCAACGAGCTGTTGAGCGATTCGATCGCGTTGGTCGTGTAGATGAGCTTCCGCAGCTCCGGCGGGTAATCGAAAAACGGGATGAACTGCTCCCAAGCCGCTTCCCAGCTCCGGCCGATCGCGGGGAAGCGCGCATCGTATTTGCTGCGGAATTCATCCATCGCTCCCCGCGCGGCCGTCGCCGTCGGAGCTTGATACACCGGCTTGAGATCGGCGGCGATTTGCTTGCGCTCGCGATAGCTTACAAAGCTCAGGCTGTGTCGCAACAAGTGCACCACGCAGCGCTGCACCCGGGTCTTGGGGTAAAC
>Ga0307412_10000145_pt1 | contig 51224 bp, 60 predicted proteins | sample DK1Cmetagenome_3_FD_203823 | JGI IMG/M metagenome (GOLD analysis project Ga0307412, IMG submission 203823) | Maize rhizosphere microbial communities from greenhouse at UC Davis, California, United States - DK15-C-1 | ecosystem: Host-associated > Plants > Roots > Rhizosphere > Soil | place: USA...
ACGCGTCTCGGTAATGTTGTCTATGTGGACACTGGCTGCTCCTTCTCCGACGGAGCGCTGAGCCTGGTGGAAATCAGCAGTCGGGCCGTTTTCAACATAGGCGTGACGCAGTAAGGCAACGAACTGCCTCGCTCATCGGTCCAGGGCCGACGGCATTCGCTGCCGTCCTATACCTGATAAACTGTGCGCCCTTCGCATTCGCCTCCAGATTCCCATGCCTCTTCAAGAAACTTCGCAGCAGTCCGTGTCCCGCCGCTTCAGCGTTGCGCCGATGATGGATGGGATCGACAAAACAGCCTGAAAGCCCTGATTTTACTGGCCTCACGCAGATCTACAAGCTAACCCGTGTGCACTCAGTGTGCAATTTCAGAACCACTCATCGCATCCCTCACGTCCCCCTAACCACCCACTTTCGCTCCCACGGCTCTGCATCAGTCCAGTCGCTGGCACTGCTGATGGTCACTATGTGCGTCCAATACGTGGCACTCCAGACTGGCACTACCCATACATCTCCTGAGAGAGAATCTGGTGCCGCTCAACACGAGTGCGACACAGCCGCGCTTCACTCCGGTCATCTGCGACATGACGGTCTATCGCAGCCACGGTTAGCGACTCAGGGGCATTTCGCTCTCCTAGCCTGCGACATTTCATGATTTCGCAATCCAGTACAGCGACATCCCGCCCAGTTCGCACTCGACGGGAGTAACGACCATGATATGCCGCATTGACATAGTGCGAAGTTGGAAGTATATCGGGCCATTTGAGGCACTTCTGTTGCCAACACTGGTATTCAAGTTGCCATTTCAGGCACTTTCAGAGCCAAAAAAGACAATAACTTTTTTCAAAAAACTCTTCCACCAGCCTGTGCTCCATTTGCATAATTAGCATATATAGACGGGTGGCCAGTTGTGTCTATGATAGACATTTAAACTGCTCACTCTCCTTCGGAGGTTGCGCTGATGAACAATAACAATAAAAAAGGCAGGCCAACAATTGACGCCTCAAAACGTCGAGATAAGCCACTCATCATTCGCCTAAGCGAAAAAGAGCGAGCAGTTATCAAAGCCAAGTGCGAAGAAGCTGGCTACCAAGCAGCTGGTGCGTTTGTACGGGACTTCCTGGTCAATTCAAAGTCTCCAGGCAAAGTACGCATCCCCTTGTCTCACATCCAGCTATCCCTGGAACTGCAACGGATCGCTGGCCTGATCAATAAAGGCGAACAGCCTGAGCGAGTCGTACAGAAGCTGCTTGAGATCAACAATCGCCTGCTGGGCATCGGAGAACAATAAGATGATTGGAAAAATCACAGAGAAGGGCATTGGGTCATTCAGGAATCGTATCGAATATATCTTCGGCCTGAGAAAGCACGAGCATGCACTCACAACTATTAGAACAATTGGCTGGAATTGCTTTTCTCTAAACCCACTTCGTCACGGACACGACAAAGATAAAATCGATGTCGAAGGAATGATTGCTGAGTTTGATGCCGTTGAAGAAATCAGGAACAACGCCATAGACAGCGAGCGGGTCATTAAGCCAGTTTGGCACGCAATCCTTTCATTACCGCCTGGCGAGCATTTGAACGATCAGCAATGGCATGAGGCGATTGAGATGTACCTTACCGACCTCGGTTTTGACGACACCAACAAGTGGGTGGCCGTGCTGCATGGTGACACTGATCACCAGCACGTACACATCGTCGCCAACCGCATTCGCCTGAATGAAGAGTTTTCCATGGTCAAGGACTCAAACGAGCGGTCGCGCAGCTGTGACTCAACATCCAGAATCGAGGATCACTTCGGTCTTAGCAAAGCCCCAGCGCCCTCAGAGACATGGGGAACAGCCATCTCCCGCAATGCCCTGGAAGCCGCTGAACGCGAAGGCACGATTCCCCTAAAGCACCGGATGATCGCAAAAATCGCAGGTGCCGTAGAAGCCTGCCAGGCCCAGGGCGGCGACATGTTCTTGCTAATCCAGCTCTTGCGCCGGCAAAGGGTCTTCGTCCACTTCACAAAAAATGCCGAGGGCCAACCAACTGGTATCGCCTATGAATACAACGGCACGATCGTCAGCGGTCGCAAGCTGAAGCGCTCCAGGCTCACCTTTCAAAAACTCATACAACAAGAAGGCATCAGCTATGACCCCGAAACCTTTCACCGCCTTGAGGCAGAGGCTGCTCGAAGAGATTCAGAGCGCCAGGAGCGAGTCCGAATTTTCTATCTCGTCCTCCGCGCCCGCAATCGTCGAGCCATCCGTCTCAGCATCGAAGTACAAAACCAAAAAGAGCTCGAAGCAACGATCAAGCTGATCATCGCCGCGATCTTGGCATTATTCGGAATCCGCGCAAACTGGGAGATTGAAGACAAAAAGCCTGGCGAGCCCTACTACCAGTTGCGTTCGGACTGGCTCAGCTTGCCCACAGTCGAGCAGGAACAGGATCTGCTGGAGGCCTGGGAAAGCGTTCCTGCACTCGCCCTGCATCGCTAGCAGTCAACTGGCCATCACCCGGTGTAGAATCGTTGTTCGACACAAGGAGATGTGCCATGCCTACAATTTTTTTAAGCCACAACTATCAAGACAAACCGGTTGTAGAGCCAGTCGCTATTGAGTTGAGGAAGATCTACGGTCAAGACTCGGTCTTTTACGATGACTGGTCTATTCAGCCTGGCGACAGCATCATCGGCAAAATGAATGAAGGCCTCGCGTCTCCTGACTTCTTTCTGTTCTTTGTCACTGAAAACAGTCTGAAGAGCGGAATGGTCGGTTTGGAATGGCAGAGCGCGTTGCATCAAGCCGCTAAAGGTATGATCACCTTCGTCCCAGTGCGAGTCGACGGAGTTGCGTTGCCAGCAATCGTAATGGACAAAGCTTATATCGACATGCATCGAAATGGTATCGATACGACTATCCAGCAGATCAAAGATCGAATTTCAGGAAAACCCGAATTCACCCCTAAGCACGCTGCTTTTTCAAATCTGACTTATGAGGTGACGGGCGCGCCAGAGACAGAACTGAAGATCACTGTCAAAGCGTCACATCTCCAGGAATCGAATCCGAAGTTTATGTTTTTGGTCAGAAACAGCGTTGACCAGGTGTTTGCATGGATAGAAGGCGCACCTGGCATTCAAGCACTGCCGCAACAGCCTCACGAGATTGAAGGTGCAGGTAAATTCACGAAGATTGTCATACATCCGCTTAGTGGGAATATCAGACCAAACTTCCCTATGACATTCACACTTAAGCCCAAGACTGGCTGTGAGGCAGTTGAGCTTGTGGATGTTCTTCACGAAACAAAAGCCAACTGGTTTGATCCGATTCCAGGGGTTGGCATCTAACACGAAAGCAATCAATCAAAAATCCCCGCAGCGCGGGGATTCTAATGATTTCTCCATGGTTGTAACGAAATTGACCAGGCTCAGGGTAATGTCGATCGAGTAACGCTGACGACGACTGGATCTGAGCTAACCCCCGAGCTGTAGGTACTAACCCTGATCTCCAGCTCGTCCCGTAACACCCCGCCATTACTAGTGGCCTCGCCCTCAAACCTCCAGCTATTCCCAGTCAAATTGTCCACCTGTTCAACCTTCACGCCCCCAGACCAAACGCCAATAGAAACGGTGCCGGTGAAGGCCTGGTCACGATCGTCAGTGTAAAAAGCGACCTCCTGCGCAGCCCCGCTACGGTACCGCCAGGTAATCTCAGCAACCCCGGAAATCTCCCCACCCCCTACACCATTCACCTGCACTCTCGCAGGCGGGAACACCTGGTCATTGATGCCTTTGACGACAAAGAATCGCTCTGTTGCTTCGGGCTCGGTTTGGCGACGGGTTTGAGTTTTGACGAGCGTCTTTAGGTACACCGCCGAGCCTGCGGTGAACTGTCCTTGAGTGATGCCATAGCCTTCGGAGACGGCCCAGACTTTCGTGCTGACGAGGTGTGCTTTTGCGGTGCTGCCGAAGAGAGCTCGCCTGACGTTTTTGAGCTGAGCTGTGCTGCTGGTCAGGATCGTGAAAGTCTCGTAGCTGAGCCATTCACCGTTCACGTACAGGATGCCCAGGGCTTCGCGATTTTCGTTCTGGCTGTAGTTGTCCAGGAGGCTGATGTCGCCGCTGATGATCGGGCCGGTGGCCACGGTTGCGGGGCTGGCAGACAGAGACTCCTTGAGCTGGAAAACTGGGGTGAACGGATAGACGCCCTGATCACTCCAGGACTCTGTGCCCTGGCGGCTTATTAGCTTGAAGTCTTGGCCAGCGGTTGGCTGTTCTGCTAGCACCATCAACGCTCGGGTCAGGCCTGCGGTCTCGTTGAAGATTGCTGGTGCTTCGACGACTTGGACGCTCACAGGGTCGGTCGGCTCGAACACTGGCTTTGTCCAAGTGCGCTCGCCGCCATCCGCATAGACGGTATTTTGAACACCGAAAACGTCCTGTGTGAGCGTCAATTTTATGGAGCTGTCATTGAGGCTGCCGACATCGACAGACATGACCCTCATGACCAACCCAGAGACGTTAAGGGGTGGCCAATCCAATGTCACTACGTCGAGCATTTCAATGTCGTACATCGAGCGGTTGCACTCGACGATACAGCTGGCCAGCGGCACCGAAAGCGGTCTGAGCTCTCGCTGCGCGACCTTAGCAGCCAGTGCTCCAGAGGAGACGGACATAAAGTCGTAGCTGACGCCATCGCTATCGCCTTTGTGGATTCGCAGCCCCAAGTTTTGAGCCGTTGCCGTGCGCTCGGTGAAGCCATCCGCTATGGACATGTACTTGATTTTTACTTCGTTGACCGCCGTGTCTAACGAACCGCGATTGAAGTTGCTGATGCCTTTGATGTTGCTTGCGTCTAGCGCCGGCAGGTCAGCGATTGTGTAGTCTTCGCGAGCCAATTTGAGCTTCAATTTGCCGCTGCCGGCGTCGGTTACGAGCGAGCCATTGATGACTTTCAGAATGTCATCGATCACTGACGAAGCCTGCTTCGCAGAGTCCACAGCACCACTGACTCCGTAGCCCTCTTCGTACAGAGCTTGGGCACATGCTTCGATCGTCGGCAGGTCTACCATTGAGCTCGAAATCGATGCGCCGAAACGTTTGTCAGTCAGGAATTCATGGATGACATAAGCCGGGTTTGCGTCATCACCGATCACCTCCAGAGCTGTATTGCCAGCGGGTGATTTGGGGAATCTGCTGCAGACGAAGGAGACCTTGGCGGGCGTTTCAGTATTGCCAATGTAGAACTGTTCTAGCACTGCGTAGCACACACCTCGCAGCCCAGACACAAGATCGACACCCACTACACGCTGAAGGTACGCATTTGCCTTTTGGAGCAGACCCCCGCTGTAAAAACTGACCGTGCCCTGGACACCGCCACCGCTCTCTTCACCACCGAACAGGTCTGGCTTGTTGATGGTGAAAGAGCCAGACGAGACTCGGCCTGACCAAGCCTTGTCGTCGTCAAACCAAACCTCTTTAAGCGTTACGTCAGGGCCATGGCAAATGCCCAACTGGACACCCATAAAGTACTTATAGCCAATCGTCATCTTTTTTGACGAGAAGCCTGATTTCACTTTCTTAGTAATTTCTTTTGAGCGGAGATCTCCGTACCAGAGAACGTTTGCACCCCCAAGCTTTCGAGTCCCGTACAGAACTTGAATTGGTCTCTCCGCTGCAGTCGGGAAAGTAAAATCCTCTAACCCAGCAGGTTTGCGGTCATCTTTTACTTTGCTGCTAATAAACATCATTGCGACGGCAATAACCATCATGATGATTTGGAAAATGGCTAATGCGCCCATTGGGTTTCTTCTTAGTTTTATAGGAATGGGTTTTCGTCAGGAATCGTCAGGCATCCTGAGAAGTTGTCAAAGTTGTTGAAAGATTGGCAGGACTTAGCAGAGCGATCACAGCCTTTTGCAAGTTTGACTTGGCTACCTGCTGATAATGAGTCCATCCCGGAGATCATCGTCACTGAATTTTCTTCAGGATCTACTTCCAGGATCATTCGATAGTCAGTTTCGTCAAACGAGACAAGACCTGCCAGGTAATATTCAGCCTCATGGTTTAGTGCTGAAAGAAAGATCTTGGCGCCGCCGTCTTCGACTTTCAAAACTGTCTGGGTTTCTTGGTATTGCGTGATATCAAGGGTGCAGAGATCGTCATAGAGGTGATGGTTGCACTGACTCTGATACCCAAACCTCAGGATCTGACGACGGAGCAATGCGCTTGCTGGGTTGCACGTGAGGGTCGCAATTGAGTTGTTCCAAGCTACGGCGCTCACTTCTCCTGCGAATACGTTGACGTACAGGCTCTTGTCGTCGCGCTGGGATCTGAAGATTTTGAGATTTACGTGCTTAGCGGGCAGGTGCGATCGGAACAGCAATGGCACCGGGGAGTCGCCAGGTAGGTCGATAGTCAGCTGGTTTTTGTAGTCTTCAGCTGTTCTCTGGACTTTGCCGCGTTTCATTGCCAGGGGTTCATAGACAACACCATCAGTGTGAAGGTGTGGCCTAGAGCCAGACGTATACGCAAAGAACTGCGAGCCGAATTCGAACAGATATAGCTCGACCGGCTTGTTAAGTGAGAGTGACCTCTCGATTGATTTCAGAGTCAACATAGATCAGCTGCTTTATTATTTTTGTGATTGAGCTGTCAGAGGGCGTATCGAAAATGTGAGCGAACTCATCCGACTCGAAACGACCAAGAAATAGAGGCGCTATATACTCGACATCTTCCATCCTGATGTCATTGACCGGTTCCTGAAGCGTAACCACTTCGGTTCTGTCCTGGCCCTGGATCGCACTGTCGACGTTTCGATATAGCACAGTTCCATTATACAACTTGAGTGCGATAGCAGGTGCAAAGGTGTTGGACTTTAGAAAGTTTTTATAGTTGGCCTCAGCAATGGTTATCTCAAGTGTCGGGGCTTCTATATCCTTGACCAGATGCATAGCAACTAGAGGGCTTTCGATGTAGAACTCGCCCTGGGCGCCACGCTCAAGTTCAGCAAAGTCATCAAATCGCTTCCGGGATTTTGGGTCGAAGAATCTCCAGCTAAATTGCAGGTACTTAATGGCACCCTGGATACGATCATGGATGTATCGTGCCCCGATGCTGGGATCAAGGGTTTCACGGAGACGCTTGTACTGAAGAGTGCAGTCCCTGGATCGGTCGGGCCTAATATCTAGTACTCGCCGATCATTAAAGATACTGAAGTCGTCAACAGGCGCCGGGCGAAGCAGCTCGACTTCGTCGAAATCGAACGATGCTCCTGTCACTTCGACATTCATTCCGTGAGCGACGGACGAGACCTCATCATTGATCCAGGCCTGACTTACAGGCACAAGGCGAGCGCCGCTTCGATAGTTTTTCTTAACCAATTCACTGAAGGCCACCTCCGGCCCGGCAACTGACGCAACGAGGCAGATCTCCCACATATCAGCGTCAGACAACATGACCCGGCAGCCAGGCACGACCCATGCGCTCAGATCGGTCACCGTGGCTTTGCTATCAAACCTCGAAACTGGCGCTGCGAGCTCGGACTGATATGGCCAAAGCGGCACGAGATGCTTGCCTGAAAAATTTCCTACGAAGTTGCCGAAAAGGTACTGATCCGCATCAGTCAAGCCAAACTGGTAGGTCGCTGACAGTCGAGGTTGATCACGAAGAGAAATCCTCTGCTCAGCGCCACTCCAGCTCTCGATGGTCTCCGTCAAGTAGCTCTGCCGTAGCTCTGGCTGCATGCTCCAGTCGATTGGGAAATGCAAAACAATAGCCATCGTCGCTGAGAGCTGGAAGCTGTATGAGCCTGCCTGCCCGAAATCAAAAGAGGCTCTGTAGCCCAGGTCACCAGATGCCTGGTTAAGAAAAACTGAGTACGATGAAGAAACGAAAGAGTCCACTCGACCAGAACGAATGCCATCCAGGTCGATCCCATCAGCTCCAGATTCAGTAACCCCGGCCAGCTGCAGGCTGGAACGATACGAATGCCAAATCGAAAACTCGAACGACTCTCCGCCAGTGATTAGTCCCGCATCAATCACTGGTGGGGATACGAATACATTGTCGAAAAACACGTCTCCCCATGTTCCCGCCTCAAGCCCTTGATGTACCAGATGCAGGCCAGCGTATCCGACATATCCGTACTCACCGCGCACCCCAGCTCTAGCACTTACCTGCTTCGGAACGAGCGAAAACTCATAGCCACAGTAGCCAGGCTCACTCGCTTCAATGGTCAGGAATCCAGGCGAGATCTTAGGCATCGACTTTCACCGCGAATCCCAACCCGAAGTACGGCTGGATGCGGACAGCCGGAATTTCTTTCCCAAAGAACGGAAAAGTCTTGAAGGTCTGGTCGCCCACAACGTAATCCTGGCCAGCGGTCATGAGGTCGCAATTCACGAAGTACAGGTCATCGAATTCAGCGAATGGAGACCACGCACCGTCATTCAGAACGTACGTGTACACAGGCATCAATGCAGACAAACCATTCAGTCGATTTGAGCTCCGAGCGCTGCTGCCTATCGTCCCGATTTGCCCTGGAGATGAAGGACTGAAATTGGGAACCCGCACGCTACTACCACCTGACAGACCAGATGCAAAACCCCTCGCCCCGGAGTCTTGGTACGAATACAGCCAGCCACTGTAATCAGCCTTAGAAACCCACAGCGATGTGGCGGAGCCAGAGTGGTCGAATGGCAACGTCTTACCATCACCAGCTGCGTATTCCATCCCCGTCAGGACGCTCCCGCCAGTCCCAGAAACGATGACAGGTGCATCGCCAAAGAAGGCATGGCTGTAGCGCCCATTTTCAAATTCAGAAATCAGCAGCACCCGCGCCTCAGCAGTGAACAGATGGTAAGTGCCTGACGACCCGGCGCGAACGTACCGGCCATTGTTGGAGTAGCCAGGCTGTTGAAACCAAGACAAGCCACCATCAAAGCCAGTACTGATGCGCATGTCGACGCCTGACTTTCCGTACCCACTGCTCCAGCGAGCGCCGGTCGGGTCGTAGTCATCGAAGCTGCGCAAAGCGATGTAAGTGGCCCCTTTATGCAAGTGCAGACGTTTCCCGAAGCGGGTGTCAGCACTGTCGACGTATGCATGCAGGTCGACGATCCAGCCCTCTGCAAAAAGCTTCTCTCTCACGAGCTGCAGGAGGTTTTCGGAGCCCGCAAAAGAGCCTGTCTGATATTTCATGCGAGCCTCAGAGCGAAGTATTGGGAGCCCCTGAAGATGTTCGGGACAAGGAGATATTGGTCAGAGCCGATCGTGATGACTGACTCAGCCGAGGCGCCGACGTTGCTCACTGCGAAAACACCGTCCAGGTACCCGCACCACAGGCCATCATCGACACCTTCCCCGGTTGCAGGAGCGCCCGAAACCACCATTGCGTTGTACAAGACATGGTCGCCGGCAAGAGTCTTACCAAGACCACCCACGCCTCCGTCAAACGGCCATACGTAGCCCAGGTCATACCCATAATTCGGTGTGAAACTGAGGCTGTCACCAGAGTCGTTTTTGGCTACCGCCTGCCAGCCACCACCAGGTAGGCAAACCCTCGGAGGCCTAGCAGTCCCGCCATACCATGGGAATCCAGATGTAGTGGAAGCCGTAGAAGACCAGAGATCAGCATCCCCGGAGCCCCCAGCAAAACACGGAAACGGATAGCTCTCAGTATTCGCAAACGGCAGCAAAAGCCCCAGATAAAAACTGTGATAGGAATTGGAGATCCGACAGACCCCAGCCAGGCGCCTTTCCGACACAGACAGCCAAACCTGAAAGCTCTGATCATGAAGTGGCACCCGAGGCAGCTGATACCCACCGACAGGAGTTTTTATGGCACCTATCTGATCGCCAATCCCACGCCTAGGATCGAACGACCGGAACGCCTGCAGCTCGACATTAACGCCGTCAATCAGCAGCGCAACGTACCCACCTGCAGGCACTCGCAAGACCTTAAAAGCAGCCTGATCCGACTCAACAACCCACCCCTCAGCCTGGCAATTGGCAAGGAGTTTGGTCACAAAATCAGAGTGAGATGCAGCAGTGAAAGTGTAGAGAGCCATCTTGTTTTTCTTATGAGCTTTTTATTTATTATAGCAGTTACATGCTTTTGATTTCAGAACGATTTGCGCGAATGTGGTTCATGATTACGCGCTCGCCATCAGGGCCTTCAAGGGCTGAAGCAATCGATGGGGAGTCGAGGACGTTGTTGATCGTTACCTTTTGCTGAGCGCTCCCACTGCCAGTCCCCCGAGCCAACAGCTCATCATTTCTGCGCTGCTGAGCCTTTGTCATAACCTTCTCGCCGTCTTGAAGCACAGCCAGGCCTTCATCGGCATTGAGACCGGAGAAAGATGACAGGGTGCGGAACCGACCGCCGCCAGAGTTGAAAATCCCACCATCATGGTGAACTGGCACTTTGACCGCGCTGGAGGCAGCCCCGACTGCTGTTGAGCCGCCCCCAGTGACCATTCCCAACATGCTTTGAATTGCATACTGCACCAGCAGTTGAGCCACCACCTGCATGATGGTGCTGATCATCGCGGCGCCCATATCAGCGAAAGCTTCCTGAGCGCTTTTGGAGCCACTGATGATTGAGGTGAACGCATCACCCAGGCCGTTCGACATGCTGCCCTGCAGGTCTTTCCAGGTTTTGCTGAAGCTGAAAACCTCAGATTTTGCCGACTCAAGAGAATCCTTGGTTCGATCTACGTCCGCCGAGTTTCCAGTGGCCTCAGCCGCTTTCTGGCCACGCTCGCCAAGGGCATTGACTTGCTGCAGGTAGTCTTTCGAAGAGATCTGATTGTTTTCCAGCTTGCGCTTGAGAGCCGCATACTGCCTGTCAATTTCATCCAGTTCAGCCTTCGCCTTTTTCGCGTTGACTAGATCCTGCGCTGCTGTCGAATCTTCACCGAGATCTTCCAAAATACGTTTGGTATCGGCGAAATCACGTTCAATTTCGAGCAGGTCAGCTTTGTAATCGGAGCCACGGATGCGCAGAAGATCGACCTGCAGTTGCTCCTTGATTGCCTCAACTTGGGCCTTCGAGTCGGCCAGGGCCGAAGCCCGATCAGCCTTGAGCAGGGCCTCCTGATTCGCCAGGGCACTGGTCAGATTCAACTGCTCCTGACGCTTGACCGTGATCTGAGCTTCCAGGTCTGCAATCGCCCCCAAAGCAGTCCCGCGCTCCGAATCAATCGTCGACTGGCCAAGCACTTTTCTCTGTGCCGCGAGCTGCGCCTGGAGCACTTTCAAGTCTTCGCCGATCGAGGCTTTGCGCTGGTCGCCGATCTCCCGGTTTGCTTTCAAATCGATTGCTAGTCGTTGATCTGCAATCTCTCCAGCGGTCAGTTTTTCAGCGGTTGCGCGGGCGTCCAGGGCCTTCTGATCGAGCTGCTGCTGCGTCTGAATTCGCTCAATGGTTTTGTCTATGGCCATTTTCGCGAGATCGCCTTGGAGCTTGGCCTGAGTCGCTGCCAAGGTTGCTGCGGTCTGCGTATTTGTAAGTGCGTTTTTGGCATCGCCGCCCTTGCTGATGCCAAGCTTTGCGCGTGCCGCATCCTGATCGACCAAGGCCTTGTTTTGAGCTTCGATCGCCGCGCCGGCATCCAGCAGCTTGTCCGTGGCCGTCGATATAGCGCCGCTGACCCCACCAACACCAGTCAGTGTCGCTTTGACGGCTTCCTGACCCAGGCGATCAAGGGTCTGCGAGGCTTTGTCCGCTTGTGCAGCAAAGTCTTTGAAGATTCCGCCGCCAAGATCGATGTTTACTGGCTGATTGAGGTCTGCTATCGAGCTGTTGATGTAGCTGCGGACACTGTCGAGGCTTGAAGACATGGAGCTTGCAAGGCTGCCGGGGATCTTATTGAGCAGGCTTTGAATGCCAGGCACGAATGAATTGCCGACGAGTGAGAGGACATCGGCAAAGGCTCGCCGGTAGAAGCCGACAAAGCTGTTCACGAATTTGGATAGGTAAGTCAGGATCTGATCGAACCCCAGGGCGAAGACCCCAGCTGTATCAGCAGCCCCTTTTGCGATCGCGAAGAAGATTGCGTAAAGCGCGTCTCCGACACGGCCAAAAGCAGCAAATGCCTGGCCCGCAGCGCTAACAAGCCCTCTGAACTGCTCACGGCCAGAAGTACCAAGCTCGTCAACGCCAGTCTTCACGTTGGTCGTGCCCCGCAGCATCATCTGGATCAGTGCGGTGAACTCTGGTGCGGCGTCAGCCACCGCTTTCTTGAAGCTGGTGGAGATCGACGTGGAAAGCTCATTGAACGTACGGTTGAGCTGCTCGACGTTTTTTGTGTCCAGGCTGCTCAGGGTGTACCCAGCGGCCTTAGCTTGAGCCATCAACGCTTTGAACTTGCCAGACCCATCTTCAAGCAGTGGCAGCAAATTTCGCAGGTTGTCAGACCCAATCTGATCTAGAAATGTGAACTGGGCGCTAGAAGACATCCCCTTCATGGTGTCAGAGATTTTCTGAAGTTGTTCCAGGGGATTCAATTTCATGAAGGCTTCGCTGGACGTCTTCATGACTTGGAAAAAGTCGATGGCACCACCAGATTGAATTGAGTTCATCTCTTCAATCTTGATTCGAACTTCTTCTAGCGCGTCAACAAACTGCTCAGCCCCGACTCCGCTTGTTTTGAATGCAGCGTACTGAGCAGCAGTCAAATCCTCAACGCTTACTTGCAAGCGCTTTGCTGAAACGTCAAGCTCTGTAAGCTGACCTACCGTTTCTTTAATGGCACTTGCGCCGGCAAATGCAGCAATAAGTGCGGTGATCTTGGCAGTTGCGCTACCAAGACCCTTGGACATGTCGTCGCGAGCCCGCAGGACGAGCTGAATAATTGTAGAACCTGCCATTTCTTATTCTTCTTTTTGGCTAAGTTGGTCGATTAGATTTTTGAACTCTTTGCCATCGCCCGTGGCAATAGCGATGCGGCTCATGTGGTCAGCAATGATCCTGGTCATCAGCTGATCGCGCAGACGCTCTTTATAAATACCCACTAAGTGCAACAGGCGCTTAATCGAATACTGGTAAGGGTTGAGGCCAGCATGACCATTGGCTATCAACAGTTCGCAACATTCAATAAGAACAAGCGCAAACTGCTCCGGGTCTTGCTCTTCAGTAGCTCTAGACTGCTTCCTTGCCGCTTCAAACTGCTTTACTTTTTCAGCAGCGGTAAGATCGTCGGCAGCAGCTTTTCCAGACTTTTTTTTAGGCCGTCAGGGAATGTCAGTGAGAATACTGTTGCCAGTAGTTCAAGCTGGATAGGGAATGGCAGGTTGCGCACATACTCTTCCGCAGCACGCTGCTTACAAGCACACGCAACACAAGCAGCCGCAAAACCCGGAAAGCTCATAAAAATCTCTTTGGAAACATCCGGGTCAGCAAGTGACTCTTTTACGTTGCGAAGAAAAATAGCGCCCAGGGCGTCTTTGTAGCCGTCAACAAGATAAATGAAGTCTTCAGTATTCAGCCCAAATACATCAATGATGACCTCAGGCTTTTCTGCAGATGCTTGAGTAATGGTAATCGGACGCGAGGGGATCACGAGATCGGAGAGTGCCATGCTTTCTTCTTATTATTATGTGGCTTTTATTCATTATACCGAACCCCACAACCCCCGTGGGCCAAACCCAGTTTGACAACAAAGAAATTCGAGGTAGAACTATTTTCGCTGTATACCTTAAATGCTGGAGACGTCTACTGGCGCGGCATGGTAGGCATCAGTAATATTGAAGATGCGAGCAATACACAACAAGAGAGAGATTTGAAATGAACGATATCGAATATGACCCTGAGCTGATTGCAACGAAGGATGAGATCCGCGCAGCAGTACGGAAGATTGCCATAAATTCGGATGCCTACAACTTCGTCGAATTTCGGAAGGAAGTGGAGTCTATCGGCTCTGACCTGATTATTCCGCCAGAAATGGATTGGGTTGTAGAAGAGGCCCTGCAGGAATACAGGTCACTCGCTCTGGACGAGGAGAATGGCCATGTTTGATGCTCGCACTGATATCCCGCCCCTGCTTACTGATTCGCAAATGGACGCAATGTCGCTTCAGGATGTCATGGAGTACATGTGCAAGCGGAAGAACGCTCAGCGCAATGACCCTGGTTACGAGCGCGAAAGGATTGATGAGCTTGCCGAGTTCATCGAAACTCATCTGCTGGATGAGTTAGCTGACCAGGGCTGCGTCGAAGGCTTTTGCTTGAACGCAAGGGCGGGCCTTGAGCGGGAGTTTCCGAAGTATGAAGCGCTTAAAGGATCGTGGTGTACTGCAGCAGCCAGGCAGATCTGGTACAAGTACAACCACTGATTTAAACCATAAGAGGGAATAACCGGCCAACTGGGCCAGCATTCGCCTACTGGTCTGATGCGAACTGATCACTTGGATTTATCGTCCAGGTGCTAATATCTTCGCCAGGCTCGTAAGGAGCTACGAACTCCGGATTCCTACAGTGCAATCTTAATATGCTTATGCCTTCGCAAATCATGTTTGCAGTGTGGCGAGCTTGCAAGATTTGACTATAGTCCATTTCGTGAGCTTGGCCCGACTTATCGTACTTGATCATCTTCATATGGCCACCACCGACCATAGCTAATACTCCGTGGGCAATATGATTTCTTTTGTCAAGCAAGCTTTTAATCTGCTTACACATGTTTAAAATTCTTGATATTGCGGGAGATGACGGCAGCTCTTTTGCTAACGTGTCTATAACCTTCACACGCTCGTCTGTTGTCTTTCTTTTCCAGTTATCTGGCAGGCTGATCGGGAGTTCTTGGTCAGTAAGAATTCCGTAAACCAATATCAGCTGGAAGTCAATTTCATTAACAGCATAGATCACCCAGCCCATGCTCATAGCCCACTGGTGTCGATCTGCCTGTGGAACGCCTTCCATTTGATGTCCTTGCGCACTGACTATTTTGAAATATCCTAACAAAAAAGCCGGTCAGTGACCGGCCTTCTGAGCTGCTGGGCGTCACGCGTACTCTTCTTTGAACAGCTTCGACAAACCGCTGCCGCTCACGGCTTTGGACGCAAGTAGGGTGCCCTTGATCTCCTGCTCCGCGTAGTCGCTGGTGATGAGCTGACGCTGGGCTGCGGGGGACAGAGAGACTTTGTGATACGTGACCTTCACTTCGCGATCGTCTTCGGCAAGGTTGAACCCATCGAAAACAATTTGGACGTTGATGCCGCTGTTCACAAGGCCTTCGAGGCGAGTGGTGGCCTTGCTAGCATACGTGACCTCGATCACTGAGCCGTCCTCGAAACCAGAGTCTGCGTCGAACTCAATGGAGCCACCGGAGACACGATAAAGCCCGGCATCTAGTGGCTCGCCGCCAACGGTAATGGTGGTCACAGATGCGATCACGCCAGGGACGACGACACTCTTGCCCAGGTAGGCTTTGCCAGTCCAGACCTTCGACGCTACGGCGGCGTCTTTGGTCAGCGATCCAAATAGCGCCAGACGCATCAATTCAGAATTAAAATCCTTGGCGTTAATTGTGAGCTCGCCAGTGTTCTTGATGACCTTTGACTTTGCGGTGGACAGAGTGCCATAAGTAGTATCCTGCATCTCGACTTTGTCGCTTGTCAGCGCCAATACAGCCGATGACGAGTGCGCGACAGCAGTGAAGCCACCAGTGGGCTCGTCGTTATCATCAAGCACGGAAATAAGGATTGCGCCATTGCCGATCCAGCCGATACTGGTATCTTTTACGTTTACAGACATGTAATCACCTTTGTTCTTATTATTGTGTAGGGCTCAGGAGAGCGTGATTCTTTGCGTCCAAACTACGTGCCATGCGGAGAAGCTGGTCTTGCTTTTTAGCCCAGAAAATAGCTCCTCCATATATTGGAGTTCCGGAAGCTTGGAATTGGTTTTGCTGTTGCCGCGAAAATTGTCGATTGCATTGGTTATTTCATTAACAGCGTTCATCGCTTGCCGACTAATACCCTTAGTATCCTTATCGATTCTTGCAACGACGCATGCTCCAAATATGGCATCGCACTCAAGCTTCAGTCTTTCCTTCCTGGGAGGTATCGGGCCACCAGGGCATCCTAAAAAGACATAGCACTTCTGGCCATCCAGATTCAGACCTTTAAGCGACTCACTATCGAGCTCACCAGAGTACAGTTCAACTTCCGGCTTGCTTGGCAATTGTTCAATTAAGGTTTTACAGGCTTCTAGATGATCAAGTAAGTTCATAGTTTTCTTCTTATTTTACTACAGGCGACGTATGCTTGAGGGCGTTTTCAATGTTTTCCAGCATTGTTTTTTCATACTCGGCCAGCCAAGCTTTCGGAAGTCCTTGCTGATCTGGCAGGAAACGGCGCTGTCTGACTGTTATGCCGTATTGATGATTGTCGGCATATACGAGATTGGAAGCCAGTTCTAGATTAGTGCCGCGAACGTTGTGCTTCACGCTGTTTCGCAGGCGCCCTGTGTCAAGAAGTGGCTGACCCTGTCTGTGCGTGATTGGAGCCCATGGGTTGCCGTAAGGATCGACTGAGCGTTGAAAGCCGACTTTGACTCTCGCAACCCAGCGCACTCCGATCTGATTTAGACCCTTTTGGACATGCGCATTGTTTGGCCCGAGCTGATTGACCTTCCGAATCAGCTCTTTTAGGGCCTCAGTTCGTATTTCAAGGGTGATCGGCTGCGAAGCTGAAGTGATCACGATCGGACTAGCCTGACGTTGTGAAATCCTGACTTGCGAGTCTCTTTTTCAGCGACCCTCATCCTGGTACGGCCAACTGCCAAGCCTTCAAACCAGCGGATGGCGTCTTCGTAACGCTTGCGGAGCTCATCGGAAGGACTGTCATAAGCACTGTACCGGGCGATGTCGAGCACTGGGCCGGACAGATCGACTATGGCACTGAGGTCAGTCACTGGTGTATCCAGCCCAGCAGCAAGAATGTAGCCGTCAGCCTTGCGGGAAGCACGCTCAATAGCTCTGATTACGCGAGCTTCACCACCAGTCGGCAGGTCATCTTCACCAAATTCTTCGAGGTATTCTTGAAATGTCGAGTACATAGTTTTTCTTAACCAAAGTAACGCTGGGTTTATGGCTCCCTCCCTAGGATCTTTACCCTCAACCCCCACATTCTCTTTTAAAAAGGAAAGAGACCGTTGGGGGTGACTTGAAGGATCTTTTGGTTAAGAGAAACGCTTTTATGACAACGTCATGCCTTTAAGCTCACTGAGAGGGATCACATGCGTGGAGTCCTGATCAATGAATCCATCCAGAGACATGCCTTTTTTCCACATCCGATGCCGAGTTGCGCCCAGCACCTTGACCTGGCCTTCTTCGTCAAGAGACTTGAGAAAATCGTCAAAGCTGTTGGGCACAAGATCTTCATCATCGAACATCGCGATCATTGTTGTCCTGCAGCCAGGATGAAACGGTGGCACCTTCCGTTTCGGATCGCTGACCTTGAACACCTTGCCGTTTAGTGCAGCGCAAGTGACCGTTGTACGGATGTCCAGGATTGCGCTGAGCTGGTACTTCTCCACCCCGGCCTGCTCGAAACCCATCATGTCCGCATTCGCTGTGACATGGGCCGCTGCCGTCCGCACCAAGATCTCTACGTTGCGCCGCGAGGCGTTGAACGGATTCACCGGATCACTCGTCACTGCATCGACGATCTTGCTCACTGATAGCCCGTTCACTACCCCCAATCGCACGGCCCGCTTCACCGCATTTTGCGTAGCCAGGCTCTGTTCGCTGATCCACTCCTTCAAGAGTTTGCCGTCAAAGGGATCACTCTCGATGAACGATCGAATGAAGTCTTCACTCGTCTGAGCACCGCCAATGTCGACTTCGAGGGCTTCGGAATTCCAGTCCGTTTGTGACTTGTAGAGCTCCGTCAGCTCATCTACCAGGTCACGTTCCATTGCGCTGTACTGGTCAGCTATTGCCCGGTCGATTTTCCTGAGCTTGGCCTTTGACTGAAAGATCGTGAGCATCGAGCTGCGCTTCAAGCCGTCCTGAAGCTCTGCAGTAACCTGTTCTTTGAGCTGCTGGAGCTGTGCAACAGCGCCTCGGGCAATCCGGGTGTACTGACCCCTGAGTTGTATGTGACGGGTGATGGCGTCCTTTGGCCGTAACTTTGCCATCAGGCCACCCAGAGCTCAGCTTCGGCCCGGCGCCTTTTTACGAGACCTGGCAGCTTGATCCCTTTGGCGTACACCCACCTCATCAGTTGCCCAGGCACTGCCGCAAAATCACCGCGATTAATCACTCGCCGCAGCGTCGATATCTCGAAATTCCCGGCACCTGCGTTGAACACAAAATCGATCAATGCTGCGATCTGGTTCGCATTGAGCCTGACCTTGACCATTCTCATCACGGCGCCTGCAGCTTTCATCAGGTCAGCTCGTAGCAGCGCCTCAGCCTGGGCAATAGAGATCGCAGGAAACTGATTCAGAGGTGCCCATGCAGTGCGAGAAAGCAGGTGCCCATAACCAATCGTGGGCAGGCCAACCGGGTCGTAATAGGGCTCGATTACAGCTGTCGATCGGTCAGGATCATGCAGCCCATCAAACTCCGGACGACTCACGAGCCTGGCTGCGATCTCAACCGCTTGTTCGAGCAGCGAGCCAGCCATTACTTGGCCTTCGTATGACGCTGCAGGATACGACCACCGAACCAGAAGCTGATGACTGCAGCCAGCATGGCTTCATCAAACTCAGTCCAGCTGCCTTTCAGCGCTTCGAAGCCCGTCATCCCCATGCTCTGCAACGCATGGAACACAGCGATCTTGTAGAACATGTAAAAGCCGACCATCAAATAGGTGATCAGCGGACGACACATCCGAATGACAAAATCGACGTGGACACCGATCAGAGCCACGTAGGCCTTGACCCATCCAGGCAGCGACCCACCCCCAACACTCGAAATCAGCTTGTCGGCATACGACTCTTCGGGCTTATGAACGGCGACAGCTTCAGCAATGTCAGCCTTGGCATTGATCTCCTCAAGCCTCCACATGTGCTCAGACGAGGCTGTTTCCATCCGCAGCTTCATCAACTCAATCTCTTGAGCGTGATCCTGCTTAGCCTGAAACATGTCGAAGAGCTTGGGAACAAATGGCCCTAAGAATCCGAAGATGGCAGATACGATTGCAATCATTTCGATACCCCCTTAACAATCAAGGCATCAATCCGAACACTGATCTTGTCGAGTTTGTCTTCAATGCGCTTGCTGTCTTCTTTGCGCTCAATCTGATAAGTCTGGATTTGAGCTGAGACGATGTCGACGCGCTGATCCAGGAGTTCGATTTTCTTATCGAGGCCTGAATAAGCCCAGACACCTGAAACCACCAGTGATAACAGGGGGATCAGGGCATACAGGGAAATAACCAAGTTGGAGGCGTTTGTCGGCGCCGGGGGAGTGGCTGACATTTATTATTCTTCTTATTATTGTCAGAAAGGGCTCTATGGCCTATGTCTGATTGTAGCATGCGCCATTTAGCAAATGGCGCAATGTGGTTCCCTATTATGTATTATTTTCCGACTTGGAAAATGTGCACCACAGTTTCTTACCTTCTGGGTTACGACCTGGCTCCCAGAGCACCTCTCCGGTAATTTCCGCTGGGATTCTATAGACGATTTTTGTTGGCATCGTAACCAGCGGATTCACAGACTTGAAGTAGATGCCATAGCCCTTCTGCATAACAGATTCAGTCGTGTCGTAACGAAGTTCCTTCTTTTCCGGAGTGATTATTATCAAGCTACCCTCAGAAGGCAGTCGACCTTCAGAATCTTCATTTTTGAATGTAGCGTCAATAACAACGAATTTCGACCCAGCCCAAGAGTCGGGTTCGCTGAACCTATTGTTCGTGCCCACGCTAGATTTTATTTCGCACGAATTCATTCCGACTGTGAAATGACCAAACCTACCTTTCTTAAATGAGCTCTTAGTGAGTGCGTCGTACTGGCCAGGTTTGGTTTTACCAAAATAAATGGATTGGCTTGCGCATCTGGCGATCTTGGAAGATAGGGGCTTATATTCTGATTTCGCCCCAAAGAACTTTTCTGTATCTCGTCGTACCAGGAACTCCTCGTACCGAGCCTTGGCAAGCCAGTACTTTTTCTGCTGCTCATCTAGCTTATCTCTTGCTGCATCGAGCTCAGTGACAAAGGGTGTAGGGCCAAAGTTTTTTTTCATGTCAGTGATGATTGAGTCTGCCCCTGACACATAGCGAAAGATCGACGCTCCGGAAAGGGTTGTTAGCGTAGAAATTAAGGCAGAAGCCTCTGAAGCTGGGTGCTGCGACCTCAGTTCGCTGAACACGTTATTGCAGGACTCTGAAGACAGCCTTTCTTCAGCGTGAACAACAGTGCCAGCAACCATCAAACCACCAAAAACCGAAACCCTTAAAATCCGCACGCGCACCTCCATATGAATCACCGAACCGTCTGATCTCATTCTGCCAGCGCGCCTGAGCCTCACCAAGACTTTTGCGGCCAAACCACCGCCGAGGGGTTAGTGGTTTCCGGGATATCGCGAAGGCCTTGCCGGTATACTGCCAGAGCCAAGCGTGTGTCCTGGTCGACCTCGGTGCCGGCGATGAGAGCTTGGTCGTGAAGCATGCAGACCCTGGCGTCAGCTTCCTGCAGTAGCTCTGAGCGTTTCTCTCGAATAGCTTTCATCAGAGCCGCACGATTGGGCTCGAAGCGCAGCTGGCCATCGCGCACTACTGGGACGAGTCCCGAATTGAGGCTCGGGGCGATCGCTGAGGTATCGGGGATTTCCAGATATTGGAGGCCTGGCATTTCGTCATCCGTGATGCGAAACACGAAGCCCGTGTGGTTGTAATAGGCACGCATGAGGTCACTTCTTGATGTAGTAAGCCAAGTTCGATTCGGGGCGCTGGATGTTCGGCAGGATCAGGGTGTAGCCTGGCCCATAATCCGCTGCGTTTGTTTGCACGCTACCGGTTTGCCCCATCAAAGATCCGGTCGAGCCCTGACCACCGACAAATGCAAACTCGTTACTCAGCACATCAAAGTCAGCGTCAGCGTATCCAGACATGACTGGCGCAGCTGACCAGTTACTCCCGCTGTCAAACGAGATCATGGCTGGGCTGCTCGACTCCGGCACGGCGATCAACAGGCTGTAGTCGTTATCGCTGTTGATCGCGACCAAGCGCTTCAGACTCATCAATGGAGGGAGCGTAATTGGGTAGTTGTACTCGTACTCAAGCGCCCTGAACTCCAGGGACGATCTATTGGTGTAGATGAAGACAGAACCGAATCCGCCACTCTCGATGCACTCATGCTCAACGTCAGCAGGAATCTCAAGCATGAGGGCTGTAGAGACCTGCTCAGACCCCATGGTCAGCTTGTACACACCATGGATGCCGGCAATGGTGAGCTGAGCATAGATCTCATTCGACCCAACTAGCTTGATCGGTTTCGAGACGTCCACATCGATCGCCCCTACCTTGACGAAGCTAAGCCCATCAACAGAGCTGTAGATAGTGAGAGCGCCAGACTCAATCACTGCGAGGATTGTCTGGCCAAAACTGGTCGCCACTGCACCCACAAGGCTGTCAAATGCTGCATTGAGCGCTACGTCCCCGGTATCTCTGAACACAGTGCCAGACGTTCCGTAGTAGATGTGAGAGGCGGTCTTGAAAACAGTCATGCCTAGCGGGTAGTTATTTGGCGATGGATTTCCGGACTGGAACACATGCCAGTTGGCTGCAGCTTTCGCCAACGTGGCTTCCCCGCTGCGGAACACTTGTGAGTACAGATCGGTACCAAACCTGGCCTCCGAATTTTCGTTTAGAGAAACCCTGGTAGCCCCGTACTCCTTGAAGTTCAAGGCCACTTTCAGATCGTCAAGCCCCTGGTCATAAATGTAAGCGCCGTTGCATTCCAGCAGCCCTTCATAATCCCCGCGCGGTTTGAGCAAGATGTCACCGACCTTCACAGCTTTGTCAGCAACCTGCTCAATCGACACAGCCTGAGATGACCCTGGCTTGTGAGCGTGCAGGCGCATCAAAGCATCGCCAGTCCAGGCCGGCAGTTCACTGATTGTTTTCATACACGATCACTTCGTCATCATCTGTTCTCTCAGGCTCGTACTGCCCTTGAGCAATCTCAAAAACCATGGCATTTACAAGAATCGAAGGCGCCGTGCCGGCGAAACGTCGACTGCCCACACTGAGCACCCCAAAGATCGCCGCAGCCCCTATTTTTCTAATCATTTGACTGCGTGCACCCAGCATTCAGCGGCGTCGACACCGTCCATCAACCGCACCTGTAGTACTGCACCTCTGTCAACGGCGATGAAAGTGCCCCCACGTGCATCCATAGGCGGCGAATCAGTACTAACGACACCGCCAGCGGATACATGGATGAGGGAGTTGCAAAAGAGATACGCAGCCTCCGATTCGCAAGGCTCAGCCACCAGCACTTCAGCCCCCGATAGCTCTTTCCGCCCCAACAGCTCAGCAGGCGCAACGATCGGCAGCGGCTCACGCTCACGCGTCTGAGCAGTAAACAAACCATGACGCTTAATCATCTCCGGGCAACTCCACCGAGGCCTTCCGACCACGACGCTTCGGCTTTTCAACAGCAGGCTCAGGTTCACTAGGGGCCGATTCAACAGTCCCCCCAACGAACAGATACCCCAGGCCAAGCCAGTGCGCTTCTGCTCGCGATCCAGCGTCCACAAACACCCTGTGATCACCCAGCTGCAGTGAATTTACCGATACTTCGCGCTTCATTTTTGTTCTCTAATCGTAAGGTGTTCCACGTGGAACATATTATGGCGATTACTAAATTGAGTTCAGGAGAAAGGGCCCCGGAGGGCCCAGTCTGTCAGTGGCCGCCGAGGCGCAGGGCGCGTTCTGGGCTGACGGTCTTGAGGCCGCACAGTGTTTCAAATTTCCACTGAGTGGATTCTGTGCGAGGCTCGTACCAACGAAGCATCCGGAGCGAGATCCCGGTGCGTGGGTCAGTCATCTGCGCGATGTTCACGCCGGCAGCGTCTTCAGGCACTTCGAGGTTGCGGAAGGCGATGAGGAACGCGGACTTCGTGAACGCCAAGTCGATCGGGTGATCGCCCAGCACGCTGACAGCAGAGCCCGAGGCGATTGCGTCAAGAACTGCCGGGTAGACTGGAACAGCAGCGCCAGTGGTGTCGGCGGTGACTACGAAAGTCTGGTGGCTGCCAGCAACCGAAATCACATCGCCCTTCAGGAAAGTCGCTCCGTTTACGCCAGCCAGGGCGAGCGTGGTGGAGCCAGCGACAGCCTGAGCAGATAGGGTCATGCCAGCGTTAGCAGCAGCAGAGCCAGCGATGTGATATGGAGCTTGAACGTCTGAGTACAGATCGAACCCATACTTGCGACCGATCAGGCCTTGGCTGACCACGTTCGCATCGCCGCTCTCGTTGATTTTCGAGAACTCCAGCAGCAGGTCTGCTTCAGTGTCCGAGGTCAGGACGATGCTGCGACCGTTCAGGATTTTGCGGTTCTGCATTTCCTTCCGAGCGCCGATCAGATCAGACTTGTCGCGGCCAGCGGTCGAAGCCGGGTTGCCCGAGATGTACGGGATGTCCTTGTACAGCGCGAACAGGTTTTTGTTGACGGTACGACCAATGGCGTCAACAGCAGCGGCAGCAGCAGACGGCAGAGTCAGGGAGTTCGCATGCGCCAAGAACTCAGCGTCTTTCATCGCGAACTGTTTGTACAAGTGACGATCAAGTTTCACGTCGACTTTGCCGGCAGTGATGTCCTCAGACTGTGAGCCAGCCGAATCGGTTGGATGGTCTTCAGCATCCGAGAATTCAATGGGCTTTGCGATTCGGATCGTATCACCGTGATTTTTTGCCTCATCGGCTGTATCGACGCTGACGAGATGGGGCATCGTGAGCTGGCCGTAGAGTCGATCGATGGCCAGGGGCAGAATAACCTCTGTCATGAGGGCTTCAGTGTCGTTGCCGAAGCGAATCAGCGACACGAGAGGGAGCATTGCAGTCATTACTTCACCTGTTTTTATATTTTTATTGGTGATGGATATGGAGGATTTGACGCAGCATCAGCCCACAAGGCGTGATGGTTCCGGCACAACCGGAGGGGCTTGGAGGCCCCGAAGTGAATCAGTTGATGACAATATCGCCAGAGGCTCTTTTTGCGAGCAAGGCTTTCTTTTCTTCTGCGCTTGCCGCGATCAAGGTGCGTTGCCATTCTGCGGTGCTAATGGCTTTTCCAGCTCCTGTGACGCCCCTGGAGCCTGAGCCTGGCATTTGTTTGAAGTAGTGCGGTTTCGTTGCTGTTAGCCCGGAAATCCACTCGTCAGGAGTCAGAGGTCTGCCGTTTTTCCCGATCGAAATATTGCCACTGGAATCACGAGCTACAAGCTCCCCAGCATCGTTGAGCTGCCAAGTATTGCCGGCAACGGACATCAAATCATCGAGCGCTGAAGGGTGGAAGAACTCGTTTTTTAGCGCCACTTGGCCGATGCTTTGCTTGATCTGGAACTGCTTGAGTTTAAGCCTTTCCCCATCAATAGCCTTGCGCAGATCTTCTTTTTCAGCTTGCTCAGCTGCCAGTTTTTCCTGCCAAGTAGAGCTGTTGGCATTGATGCGCTTGTCGAGCAGAGCCTGAAGGTCGAGCTTGCCGGCCTTCAAAGCCTCCAGATCATCTTTTTCCTGGATGCCTGACTCAAATGTCTTCATTCGCTCCGCTAGGGATTTCTTCTCGTTCAAAAGCTCGGCGTTCTTGCTTTTGAGAGGAGCGACTTCTTTCTCTACGTGAGATTTAACGAAGTCAAGGAAGGCGGGGTTTTCTGCAAGGGTGTTGAAGTCCAAAGGTGGAACTTCATCTTCGCCGAAGCGAATAAGGCTTACCAGCTTGTGCATCTGAAACATTTAGTCCCCCAAGGACGTTGTTTTCTTATCGTTATGTCCTAATTATATCAATGCCAAACACACAAAGGGGGACAAATGCAAATATTTTTCAGGCTTTTTTTCGGGCATGGAACAGCTTGAGAAACTGCTGCTCAGATGGTTTAAGCAGATTCAGTGTATTGTAAAACGACTGGCTTGGTACGAACTTTCCGGTCTGGGCTCGATACAGAATGTTGTGAACAAAACCCGTGTCCAACATCAGTCGCATAATCTCCAGTGAAGCCAGTTCCTCGTCACCTTGGCTATTAAACGGGACAACTTCATCCAACGCCTCGAACGCCTGATACAGCTCCATAGCGTTCAGCTTGCGCTGTGGCTTTCGGCCTGCGGGTAATCGGTGCAAGTAAAAACGAACCAAGAGCATGCCAACATGGAACTGAGAGTTCATCAGCGCAGGGGCGATTTGCTCAATGATCAGCTCGTCCTGATGCTCCGCAAGCTGGTTCAGCAAGCAACGCACAAGCTCGTAATCCCCAGAAATGGGCGCATTCCGCTGAGTCCCGAGCAGCACCGCTACAGGCCCAACAAGTGTGGCAAGCTCCAGCAGCATCTCGCGATACTCGTCATCCATCGGCTTGCTTTTGCCATCAATTCCCAGGGCATGAAGGTGGTCGGCGATGTCGGCCAAGAGCTGGACAGTGCCGGCCTGGAGCTCGTGTTTGTCCAGGTGATGGCGGATAGATTGGAGGCCACGGAGGTTGCGGGCTTTGAAGTGTTGAAAGACTAGCTCAGCTGATTCTGACATATCTCACCATTCGTTAATTTGTGACAGAACCTCCCAAACTAGGGAGTTCAGAGTCTCTTCGTCGAAGGTGTCGACGCAGAATTCATAAGTCGTGTGTCTGAATTTGAATCGTCCAGAGCTCAGCAGGTACCTGACCATGCATTTGAAAATCTGCCAGTGCTGCTGGTCTCCAAGTTCTGCTTCGATACCCCACTCTTGAAGGGCCATCTGGCGTTTCCCGCGAAAACAATGAGACGCTCCTGGGTAAAAGTTTTTGGCCTTGTCGAACCCCCCGCAGAGGTAAGTCGCGCAAAGGTGCCGGGTGGATTCATCGCATACCAGCACAGGCTCAACTAATGAAGTGGCTGCCATTTCAGTTGCTCATTCTTATTATTTTTATGCTTCATTATTACCATTGAGCTCGAACAAAATCAATATCATGGCATTTATTTATAGCGCCATACACGGTCGTCCTGACGGATTGGGCTTGACCAGCCTGCAGGCGTGAGACACTGTATATATGTCCAGCAACCACTGCAGTGCAACGTCATGCTCACTCAACTCCCTCACTTATCGCTCAGCCAAATCCCGCTTCCACTTCAGCTCTGCAAGCTCAAGGCAGGCTTCCCTAGCCCTGCGCTGGACTACGTCGAAGACAGGCTGACGCTTAATGACGTTGTGAAGCTCGACCCCCGGTACTGCTACCTTTGCCAGATCGACGGCGACTCCATGGTCGACTACGGCATCCAGCCCGGAGATGTAGCAGTGATCAGTCGCAATGAGCCCGCGAGGCCAGGGAAGATCGTGGTTATCAGCATCGACGGTCAAAACACGCTAAAGCTGCTGTCTGAAGATGACCAGGGCCCGGTGCTCCTCGCTGGCAACAGTGCCTACAAGCCAATCAGACCTGGCGACGGGGAAGAATGGGTTTTTCACGGAGTGTTGATCGCATGCACCCGCCTGTTTTGAAGCCTGAGTGGCGTTTGAGCGCAAATGCTTCCAGGGTCTTTGGACTCGTGGACTGCAACAAATTCTATGCTTCCTGCGAGTCTCACCCCCTGTGGCGTCCAGATCTCATCGGCAAGCCTGTCGTGGTGCTCAGCAACAACGATGGCTGCGTGATCGCGATGTCGATGGAAGCGAAACGAATGGGTTACAAGATGGGTGATCCGCATTTCAAATTGCGTGATCGCCTGCGCGACGAGGGAGTGACCGTTTTCTCGTCGAACTACACCTTGTACGACGATCTGAGCAACAGGGTCATGATGACTTTGGCTGATATGGTGCCCGAACTAGAGGTCTATTCAATCGATGAGATGTTCGCTGACCTGACGGGAATTCCGGAGCTGCAGGGATTTGGAGAGCATCTGCGGAACAGGGTTTGGGGCTGGGTCGGAATCAGGGTTGGTGTGGGCATTTCAGCTACGAAGACACTGGCCAAACTGGCAAATTGGGCTGCAAAAAACTGGAAGGGCCTTGGCAGCGTGGCGGTTGTACTAGATGACCAACGACACGAGCTGCTTCTCAAACGGGCTCCCGTCGATGAGGTTTGGGGGATCGGGCGTCGGTATGCTGAGAAATTAAAGGCACGCGGCATCGAAACAGCTTGGCACCTAGCCTGCTGTGACGAACAAGCAATGGGCCGGGAGTACAGCGTAGTGCTGCAGAGAACAATCCTGGAGCTACGCGGCATCCCATGTTCAGATCTAGAGCTTAAGGCGCCGCCAAAAAAGCAAATCATCAGCTCCAGGGCGTTTGGAACTCGACAGCAGGGCTGGAAGCCAATCGAGCAATCCATCGCCTCTTACGTTGCTAGAGCGGCTGAAAAGCTTAGGGCCCAAGGCTCTGTATGCCGGCGACTCGACGTGGGATTGATCGTGCGTAAAGCAACTGTTGATAGCTTCCAAGACGCACACTCTACGGCCTCTGCGAAGCTGGTTACGCATACCGATGACACCCTGGTACTGCAGGGGGCGGCAGTTTCTTTGGCTAAGAGAATCTTCGACGACAGTGCAGTCTATGCAAAGTCATCAGTAGCCCTGAGCGATATCTGTCAGCCCGAAGAGCTCACGGGCGACATGTTTTACATCCCAAACGTGCAGAGCTCAAGAGCTAAGGTTCTCGATCAGATCAATGCCAAGTTTGGCAAAGGCGCCCTTCGGTCAGCTACCACGATCGGGGACATGCAGTGGAGCATGCAACGCGGCCATCTAAGTCCTTACTACACCACCCGCCTGGCTGACCTCCCAAAACTTCGGTAAAGCGTTTCTCTTAACCAAATCACTTACCCAAGTCAGCGCCTGTCAGGTAGTCAATCGACTCAAACTTCCCAGCATCCATCAGCCTCTGCCGAAGAACCTGCATGAATTCCTTATCATTCTTCAAAAACTTGTCGCACTCAGAATCAGTCTTGCATTCATCTAGAATAGCCGCACGCTGCTGATTAATAACTCGATATCGACGAATAAACTCTTCCCGCTTCTTATCATGAAAGCCTTGAATAAGCGACTTCATACTTCCCCCGTAAATCATATCTTTAAAATTACCCATGTACTTCAGGGCGAATTTCATTAGAGCCAGATCATTTACAACTGAGAGACACCAGTAGTACTCATCTGCCGCATTTTCTTTGACAATGAGAATCTTGTCCAGTCTGGAAACAAACCCCTGATCCCACGCAACCGCAGCAACCTCATTCCCCAAGGCATGAAACAACAAGTCCTCATCAGCAATCGAGTCAACCAGCGCCCATACCTTGTCAAACCCTCGCTCGCGATAATAACTCGCTGGCAGCGCTAGGAAGTTTGAGTACAAAACAACAATCAGGTCACGCTCAGACCTGTATTTAAGGCGCTCATAGATTACATAGCCGTCTTCTGCCCTTAGCATTACTGGGAATACCCATTGCAAATACCTAACTAGCGACAGTCGCATTCTCGCTCCCAGTGGCTTGTTGTGCATAGTCACTCAGCGCACTACAGGCTGCATCGATATCGCTATTCTTGAGAGCCCAGTAAGCTTTGGACATGATTGTATCTAGGGCTTCATTGCGACCCAGGTCTTCGAATAACACCGTATTTAGCAGATGCCACAGAAACTCAACATCATCAAGATTTGCTTGCTCGTCTGAAATGCTATGAGCGATGCTGCTGAGGCATTCAAACTCCCAGTCTACGTGAACTGTTGTTTCAGAGAATGAGTAAACCTGGGACACATAATCAAAGAACTCAATGAAAGTGCCAAACTCGCAATCATCGAAATAGTAGTTGCCACCCTCAAATCTGATCGCAGCTGGGGAACAGAACCTGATGATATTTTGGAGGTACATCATAGCCCCAACTCCGAGCCAAACGTGTACTCCCTCTGTTCAGCAGTCATCAATGCCACTCTGCCGCGAAGGAACCCCAGATCCCCACTTAGGAGTCGACGCAATTCATCTTCGCTCTCACAAACAGGGTACAGGTGATAAGCGTGAGGCCTATCCAGCTGCAACTCTTTTAGAATCAAAGGGTGCATCAAATCGAAGATATCGTCGTAAGCCTTTTTTTTATCGATTCCCAAGCTTACAAGATCGGCAGAAAACCTCTCGCCAACATCCGCTCCGGCGTGAGCAGACTCGTAATTCCTAGAAAGAATGCCCGCAATACATTTAACCTGTGAGCGCCTGGAAGAATCGCTATCTCGCTCAGTAGTTAGATATGTGAGCCAAAGCCGGCGAAGTTGATCAAGCCGCTCTTCTCTCAGCATCCCTAGAAACCGTGCAATAAAGTCATTAGGGCCAGTGGCATTAAGAGCTGCTGTCGAAAACGGAGGGGAAAAGCTAAGAACAGGGCCATTCCAAACCTTGAACTTAAAACTGACAACAACTGCAACTTCCAACAGCGACGAGCAGTAGCGTTGCACGATACCATCCGCCGTCTGCAGCTGAACCAGGTACTGCCCGTCCTGGAACTTGAAGCCACCGATCATCGAGAATCGGTCGTAACTCTCGATTTGCTCGTTCAGCGCACGCTCCAGGAACTCATGACTCTCTGCTGAGATGCCAACGAGCCCCCTGGCTTTCGCAAACCACCTCCACGCCGCGACTTTTGGCTTCAAAAAACGGAGCAGCAGGCGGTCTTTCGGTGAGATGAAGGTAAGCATGACCAGCCCCGCAAATATCATGGCATTTATTGACAGATTGGCAATTGGGGGTAGAAATGTCAAGGGCCCAGCGGGGCTGGCCAGGCCTTGGAGTGCTGAGGATTAGGCGGTTTTGAGGCGATCCAGGCGTTCGCTGGCAATTCTCGAAAGGCACGCATGGAACTCAGCTAGGCAAGCTGCCGCGCACTGCTGTTGCCATTTCGGGAGCTGCTTAAGGTCAGGCCGCTCAGAAGGTTTGCGAGTGTCCTGCTGTGCTAAGCGAAAGCACTCGTCTACACAGAAATCCTCGACCTCAGGAGCGATCTGAAAAAGGAAAAATGTGCCACAGGAGAATTCAATGGCGGCTTTGGCGTCTGCGTAGATTTTGCTGATGTCCATGATGCGCTCTCTTATTGTTATGTCCTTGCATACTGTCACTATGCAGATGGAGCAAAAGAGAGCGCAACAACTATTTAACGATGCAAGGGCCGATTCAGCGCATCAGGAACACTTGCTTATCATCGGCATATTCGGGATTGTCGGACTCGAAAACCATTACGAAGCTCGAATCAAATTCCTTAGCATCATAGACGGCGGGAGGCGCGCAAAAACCAAACTCATCGGACACCTGGGCTTGGCCCGCGATGATGGTCAGGATTTTACTCATCGAACCGGAGCACGAGTTTCCACCCGATTCGATTGCGAGCAAGAACTTCTCGTCAGCCCCAGGCAGCCTGGCAATCCCGGAGATATCGTACTCATCCTGATAGACGGCCCTTCCGTTAAGTGACACCGCCGAACCATTAACTGTTAGCTTACCTGCTGTGCTCTGCGCTTCTTGACCAAAAGCCATTTTCAACGGCTGCATTTTGGACAGTTTAGCTAGCGTATAACCTACATCCCGCTCCTGCACAGCTTGCGGCGGAGTGCTACCGAGCAACCTATGATAAAGGTCGAAGTCAGTATAAGAGGCGCTAACAAGATAGAGCCCACTGCGCGCTTTTACTTTCGAGATTCTGAATTGCTGACCAGTCGCATCTTTATCGTCCAGTGTAGAGGTCTTGCTCCTTCCGTCACTGATCAAGGTCGTCGCCGGAAGACCCTCTAGCCGCTCATTGATTGAAACCAAATTCAGGCCCGACTCCTTGGCCCGCTGCGCTATGAAACCATCGACCTTGGCCTCATCACCGTGTATCTGATTCAGCACCGATACGACCTGGCCTTGCTTTCCAATTGTTACGTATACAGCTTCCCAGGGGCCATTGAAATTCACGCCAGAATTTGGAGTGTTGCTATAACGTTCCTTGAGATAATTCAGATAAACAGTGTAATGGCTAACCGTCTTGGGTCTTTCGTTGAACTCAACCCGGCAGCCATTGCAAAACGCCAATTCTTTCTTTGCCGTTTCGAAGCTTTGTCCAGTAGTCACGCCGTACAAGGCTGGCTGGGCCTGAGCAAGACTAGATGCAGATACTAGACAAAGAGCCGCCCACCATTTTTTTGCAGACATACCTATTCCTTAGGCTTGAAGCCAGCTTTCGACTTCCTGAGCGCCATGCTCCGACTTCCAGGCTTTGAGGGTGCTGTGATTTCCGCCCTTGGTCTCTACCACTTCGTTGGTATGCGGGTTCAGATAGCGCTTCACTGCTCGCGGCGCACGCTGCCCCTTACGCCCGTCAACCTTGCCCGAAGCAGTCAGCCCTGGAGCCTTCGAAGCCTGTGGGTCGAGCAACGCAATCACGTTCCGCAGGCTGTATCCGTACTCCGCCAGCAGCTTGCGCAGTTTGTCTTCAAACTCCAGCTCCTGCTGCAAAGCCTGGCTGCCTTTCAGGGCTTCGAGGGCCTGGAGTTGCTCGGCGATCTGACGTTCCAAGGCTCTGTATTCTGCGGCTTTCGACATGGGTGATGCTCCTTTTAGTAAGTGCCATGAAATCTAATGGCAGAAAAGTCAAAATGCCAGCTTTATGTAGTCCAGTTGTTGTACGAGTCGAGAATACTTTCTTCCGGGGCTTGCGGAACTGGATATGCGTACAGTATATTTTTGGTATGGATAGTGATACCACAAAAAAGAGATAATATCGTGACCATCGTGAATAACTGTGCATTGTTCAGCCCTGACTCAATGCCGCCAGAAATGCGGGAAGTATGGGTTGAGCTTGCCAAGCAGGCAGATAACGAACGTCGGAATGCCCATGTAATTAGATTAGATGACTATCCCTTGGTTCGCTTAGCGACTTTAGAGCTAGGGAAAGAGGAAGTCAGGAATATTTCATATGAACATAGGGGCTATTTCATTCAAGGCGAAACAAAGGAATACTTAAACCAGCTACGTTCCAAGCTAGGCGCCCTGTTTCTGGCTGACACATCAAAAACACATTTACGCGAATATGTAGATCAAAAGTTCGGCGCTGACCTGGGCCTTTGACCCTTGTCTTTTTTTTCAAATCCATCTGCAGCACATAATAATAAGAGAGAAGACAGTGATCTACAGCATTCACAGGAACGCCAGCCTATTTCAGATTGTCGTTAAGGGCCGAACGATGCTTCTGATGGAGCTTTTCATGGGCTCAGACCACGAACACAAGCTTGGCAATGGATATCGATTCATGATTGCTGCCAAGCGTCTTTTGGGAGAGGACTGCCTGAAAGCGATAGCGAGCAAAAGAGCTGAAGGCGGTGCTCTAGTTCCCTACAAGGATACCTATAAGTATGTGGGCTCGGGAGTCTATGAGTTTTACAATGAAGTTAATGAGGAGCTTGTCAGGGCCTTTTTTGACGATAGGATTGGCATGGATGACCTGCGCTTCATTAAAGGTGACTACTTAGCCACCCACATCGTTAAGCAAATTGACAGCCAAATGCCTGGATACAGGGAAAAGTACGCCATGCGAATGTCGAGAGGAGCCTTGGGCTGGGTTTTCGAATGAGCATGCCACCGCCAGGTGGCTTTTTGTTTACAACCAGTCTTTCTTAACCAAAACAAACCAAACCCGCCTCATGGCCGCACCTAGGCCGCAGCTGGATCAACATGCGAAGCCTGAGGCCCGTGCTGCGCGATTTTGCAGTCAAACGCCTTTTTGAGATCTACCGCGCTGATCAGAGCAAGGAGCACCTGGCATGGGTGAGTGACCTGGGGCTGGCGGGGTATCTGGGGCTTTAGGATTCCCTGCGGCTGAGGTGCTCCAAGCGAATTCCTTCGAGCTTGTAATGAAAAGCAGGGAATCCGATTTCAAATACGCCAATGCCATTCTGAGACGTAATGGCGCTTGCAAGATAATCGTAGAGCGCGGGGCCTGTGCTGCGACCAGTTGCTACGGCATCAGCAAAGGCATCATTGGCGTCTTGCTCGTGAAGCTTCCTCATGCCAATGACAGCCACTTTTCCTTCTGGTATCTCTTCCATAGCCACAGTTGCACCCTGTGTGGCGCAGGGCAGGATTTCATAGCGGTAAATATGGTACTTCTTGGTGTCAGGGCAGCAGACCCCAAGGATAAATTCTGCCTGGTAAGCTGAGAACATGCTCTCCATGCTTTTATGCTTTTTGGCCTGGATCAAGACTGATTGCACTGAGTGTTCGACGACACTGGCAATAAATTCGGCTGTCAGCAGATAGTTGGAGCCCAGATGACGCTTCTGGAACATATCCATATCATAATCCCCTTGAAGAAACTTCCTTCCTTCGCAGGGCATTGCAAGCTGATACTTACCGGCCAAATAGGTGGGTTTCAAATCCGAAAGGTGGTTTCGAATAGAGTTCATGATGTGCTGGGCGACTAAGGTGCTGCCGGCAAAGGCTATACCGCACCCACCCTCGTAGTTATAGCCCAGATACCCATTAAACCACTCATCCAGGAAATTCATGCCAGCGACCCGAACAGGAGTTTCTACAACCTTCTTGAACCCACTTATGAGCAGCTGACCCCTTTGAGTGATACTGCTATCCGCAACGAAGAAAATTCCATCAGTGAATGTACTTTTAGACGCCCCGAAGCTCATATCGATCAGCGAATGCCCAGCAATAACCAATGTCACGGATGCCACCTCCATTTGGGTAAGCACCAATAATACCAGAGCACTGTTTGACAGCAAACTACTTTCAGGTATATCCGGGCTTGGGGGATTGCGCCACTATTTACTGACAAGAGATAATTGCTCATACCAGAACAATAACAATGCGAAAGCCTCGCGATAGGCTTAACCTATTCGGGCTATAGCGGGGCGACACTGTGGACATCATTCATGTATATAAAGAACACCTGAAAATATTGGGCCCTGAAGCGACGTCAGCAAGGATATGGGAGGTTAGCTCGAAGTACGAATACCTGATCGACCTTAGAAATGACTGGCTCCTTAACGACAACAAAGAATCTAAATATGAATTCCAGAGCTCTGGCAGATGGAAGCCGATTAGCTCATCAAACCTGCAGGCTGTAAAAAGCATTGCAAAGTCAGCTAGATGCGCCCTGAAGAAAAACAGGCAGTACATGATTGGGGGGAAAGTGCATTGGGTATTCCCGCCAGGGTTCTTGGACGATCTCTTGAATATTTTGATCTCTGACGTCAGAAACAGCATGAATGGTGCGTCAGACACAACCAGAGACTTCATTTTCAGCATGGATCTAGGCCTGTAACGCCCCCCCAACAGCCCCAGAAGCCCCGCCAGCTCGCGGGGCTTTTTGCATTCAAAGATCTTGTATCACCCACCTATCACCGTTGAATACGAACCTGTTGTCGGAGACAGCTGATATGTATTCATCGAGGGTGAACACGCCCCTGGGGATTCCGATCTTTGTATTTCCTTCATTGGTCGAAAGGCTGGCATAGAAGAAATCAGGCATGGCCACCAAGGTCTCGTGCTCCTCTAGGCTCCGCTTATGGTGCACTTCAGCACGATAACGCTGATTGAATATGCGTTTAACTAAGGACTGGAACTGGTCGAACCGCACGATCCAGACACAACGAATTCCGTGGCGGGTGTATCGCTCAGTTCGACGGACGAAGTCTCGGATGTGCTGATGCGAACGTTGGATCTCTACCGCTACGGGGCCTGTGGGGGATGTGAGCATTACGTCTGCGCGCCATCGATCCTTCCCGGTGCCACCAGAAAGCTCGTGAACACCCTCAAGACCAAGACGCTTGATTGACCCGATTACCAAGTCCTTCGCCTCCTGGTGCCAGATCGTTTCTGGGGCATTCGCACACTCGCTGCCGTAGTGAGCGAAGTGATGGACACCGTTGGGGCTGGTCTTGGGGATTGCACGCGCCCCGCAGCAAGGCATGGTGTAATGGCCTGGGTTGTCCTGAGAAAACTCCTGCAACGCCCGCCAATCAGCAGGTGTGTAGTCGTCACCGTATACGGGTTTCTCTCCGGGTTCGAAAGCGTCTGGGTACATAACTGCGTCCTTCCAGGTTGGAGAACGCAGAATAGCAGCGCTTTGACATCAAACCATCAAGCGGCGACGTACTCAGTTGCCAGGCGATCGGCGTTGTCTTCTTGATTGAAGTCATTCCGGAGCACGCCCCGGCGTTTCAGCTCTGCCAGGTATTCGAACTGGCTCAGGTCACCATTCGCACGAGCGGTTGCCAGGGCCTGCAGTTCTTCAGTGCTCGCATTGATGCCGTACTCGGTGTTGATGTCGACGCTGAACGATGCAGCACTCACCCGCGAGAACCTGGCCAACATCTCAAAAACCTTCGCGATAGCCGATGCGGTGGCCGTGGCCATGCTCGCGATCTGGTTGTTATTTTCACCAGCGTTTAGGGCCCTGCCGGTGGCTGTCTCGACGACTCCGTTGTTCTGCAGCATCTCTATCCCATAAGACGCCATCTGGCCCTCCAGGTCTTGCAGGCTCTGACGTCCGGCATTTATGGCATTTCCGCTGTGCTCCACGAATTTCAGATCACTGCCGGCGTTGGCCACGATCGCACTATCGACACCGATCTTGATCTCAACGCCTTCCTCAACACCCGAGGCAAATAGTATTGGCACGCGGGCAACGTGAAGAATGTTTCGTTGGTCACTAAATTCTTGCCAGTGAGCAACGTTCATGTGAGCAAGATCGATCATCGGCGGCGGACAGAACAGCGTCCCGCGAGTCTCGGCAGGATTTGAGTGAATCGGAATGACCGGGATTTCCTGCAGGCCGAAGTCGCGCCACGGCTCAACCTGTGCGTAATCGGCACCCTCAGACTCCTGGTACAAGCTCCAAAGCACCTTCCCCCCAGAGCGCCTGAATACCCTCACGCGGGCCACATTCCGCTCACCCCATTCCCCATCCTCAACAGCCGCCACTTCCGAGATTCTGATCTCCAGCAGGCGGCCATCTTCGTCGAGCTTGTAGCCCAGGATGTTATCCGCCGACAGCCAGTACACATAGGGCTGACCACCATCAACAGGCGCATCGACACACAGGAACGACGTGCCATTCCACAGCGCATCCTGAAACACTACGCTCGCCAAAGCGCTCACCGAGGTTCCTTTGCCGTCGATATCAGAAGCGAAAAGCTCTGCAAGCTCCGGATGCCCCTCAGATGTTACACCCACAGGGCGCGAGAAAGGCTTTGAACTCAAATTCTTCACAACCCTCGCAATGAAGTTCGTGAGTACTGAGCGTTTTAGGCGTTTCGAGTATGCGGCTGGGGTCTCACCTGCCTCCAGTGGCAAGTAGTCTTGACCGGCGTTTCGCATGGCCTCGGTGCCACCCCGGAGGGCCCTGATGATCTTGCGATCGGAGAGGTATTTCGAGCAGATTTCGCTGCGGTCTTGGACTTTCATTGGTCTTTTCGACTCTTGTTATTGATGCTGCTTTTAACCCATGACCCCCGTGGTCACAGATGTGTGAGGGCGTTTCCATGTCAGGCGGTAAGCCAGGGCATCCCAGCTGTGGTCATCCGCGCCCTTGGCTACGCTGTCGGGCTCATCTTCATCGCGATACAGGTCAGGGATAGTGCGAGTTAGGAATTTGCAGCCTGAGAAGATGTAGATGTGGGGCTTTTCGGGATTGCGGTCTGCGGCGGCCTGCAGGCGCTCAAACATGATCTGTGCTGATGTGATCCGGCTGCCGGCGCGCTTGTCGGACTGCGTGAATGTGATGCCTTCCTTCGCCAATTCCTTTGCCACAGTCGGTGCGGTGCCATTGTCGACCAGGGCGCCGTTGAAGATCTGGTTGTCGGCAGGGCCAGCGGCAATGCGGGCATGATTTTTCAGCACTGTAGTCTGTAGCTTTACCTCTCTGGCCTTCAGCCGAGCGCCTATCTTGCCAGCACTCAAGAACAGGCCAAGATCCCTTTTCTGCTGCTTGCCATCAGGCGTCAGAGGCGTCCCATAGTCCTCCCCGCAGATGATCAGCGACCCCTTGGGCGGACAGAAAAGCTTGCCACCGACCGTGATCGCTTCACCGTTCGCTTCTGCAGTCCACAGACAGCAAAACGGAGTCGACTGACCGTAGTCAAAAGCGCGATCCACCTTCCACGCCGCAGGAATTTCGAAGGGCTGCAGGATGTGAATGTCTCTGTTCCACACTTTGGCGAACATTGCCGTGTCGTCCACAACCTCCCAATTTCCGTAAAGCCAGGCTTCCCTGAGCATGGGATCGGCGATGTTCATCAACCAAGCTTTGTACTCCAGGTCGACGTATTTGTTTTCAAAAACCGTCCCGAAGATCGCACAGCGCTTCCACTCGATTTCCTGGGTGTTGCCGTCCTCGTCGACCAGGGTTTTGATCGTGCGCTCGATCTCGCCGTTGCGCTTGCCGTCGATGAATCGTTCCTTGACCCACCTCTTGCCGACGCCCCAGGGGTTTGTCATTGCCCTGACTTGTTTCGGGGGCATCAGGGGCTGCCGGGCTGTCGGTTGGTACGCTGTACGTAGGGTCGAAAGGAGCTTCTCGTAGATCTCGTCGGTAGCCCAGGTCGTGAGCTCATCAAAACCGATATATGTGAACTGCTGGCCGTGGAACTTCGCTTCGTACTGCGACGCCTTTTCGATGTATTGGAAGATGAGCTGCTCACCCTCCGGGAACGTCCAGGTGCGCTCAGATTTGTTGTAAGTCGCGCCAGGGAAGAGCCTCGGGAAGACCTTTTCCGCCTCGTTGATCAGGTCGCGCAGAGCGGAATACTGACGACGAAGAATCACACCGCGCCAGTACGCGCCCCAGCCCTTACCGACGTGCTGGGCGAACCCCATTAGCAAGCATGCCGACTTCCCATTTCCGCGAGTGCCATGGAACAACACTTCGTGCACGAGCGTGTCGGGCTGGCCAACGATCAGGAACATCTCCTGGCTCGAAAGCCCTCCGGATTTGTTCTTGGTGGGCTCCCAAATCACTCTGCGAACGGCGGTGTTCAAGGCCTTGCGGGGCAACATCGCAGTCATGCCGACACACCCTCAAAGCCCTGCAGCAACGCTCCGCTTTTTGCGCACAAAGCTGGTGTTTTGCTTACAAACACCGCTTCGAGCAGGATCAGGGATTCCAACGTGCGTGGATCTGGGTAGCGAGGATCTGGGTCGTGGGCTTGCTGGCCGTCCCAGTACACCGCATGCAGGCCATAACCACTACGCGAGAGGATCGTCAGGATCGCGGGGCAGCCTCGGATAATGTCGGGGTTGCAGGGGTTTCCGGGGCGACCGATTTGCGTGTAGAACTCCGGGAACGTCACGTATTGATTCGGGATGCCGAGCTGTGTGAGAGCGTTAGCCGTGTCTATAGCTGTTGTGCCCACGAGGTCTGCCTGTGGTGCGAATAGATGGAGGGTCTGTTCGTACGTCAGCTGAAGCGCGGTCGCGAACGAGGCGATCCCACAGTCGAATGACGTGCGCTGCTTAATCATGGCCTGGCTTCCTCGCCTGTGTTGACGATTTGGCTAGGTCGACGGCTGCAGCCTGCTGATGCATTAGGATTGCTTCGAGATCCAGGCCTGCTGCACCGCCAAGCGTGGGGATGTTCGCGATGCCAGAATTCTGTTCGCCGTTGTTATCGGTCTTGATCGTGACCTCCTTCCGATCGTAGTCACCGAAGGCATCGGGCATGCGCCTGGCCAGGAGCTTCTCTGCAGCTTTGACGTCGCCCATCTTGATTGCCTTCTGAATCGTGTCGATCGCCGGCAGGCAGCTTAATTTCCTGGCAATCTCTACAGACTCTACGAGCTCCACGCACAGCAGCTCGTCAGGGGTCATCTCGTCCTGATCGACCTCGTCTGCGATCAAGGCCCTGCCCAGTGCTTGCCACTTGTAAAATCCCGCTTCTGAGACCCCGGCAATTGCGCAGGCAAGCTCGATGGTGGTAGTCCGCTGGACACCTTCGACGATCTTTTTGACGAGTTTTGCGGACAGCTGATTAGCACGGCGCATCGAGAAACCTCACGCCGAATTTCGCAATCATGAGCGCGTCAGAGATGCCATCGTTGCAACCGCGAGTACCGTCTTTCTTGAGGCGCTTACCCTTGTAGATCTCGTCAGCCTGGAAGACCTCGAAAGCGATCTCACCGATCTGTTCCTTTGAGAGACCTGTGAGGCTCTGACCGCCGCGCCAGGTCTGCGGACGCTCAAGGCGATACGGAACGCCCAGGCACTCCAGAACAGCACGGACAGCGCCATAGCCATCGCCAAAACTGAAGGCCCCCACAGCCCCTTCGCCTGGCCTTGTGCCCACCAGCTCCAGTACCGCGAGGTCAATTCTGAATTGGGAAAGACGATCGAATAGAGCCCCGGCGTCGACCTTATTCTTGCCGCCGATTTCTTTTACGGGCATACGAAAGCAATCGACAAGACTGAAGTTCTCATCGATCACTGCAATGCCTCCGGAGAGGCCAGGGTCAATACCAAGGACGTGGCGCATAACGACTGACTTTATTATTTTTATTGTACAGTCATTGTAACACTTGCTGATTGTTGTTTGTGCGCAAAGAAGCCTGTATTTATCGCAATGGAATCTTCCAAAACACGGGCCGTCTTGAATGGAAGCTGCGGTAGGTTTTTGCTGAAGTTCTCGACTAGCCACTTACGTCGAGGGCTTTCCAGGAATGCTTTCTCTTCGCCCTCGTAGATATAGTCAAACCCTTCTTTTTTGGCCCACTCTTCCTGAGTCATCGTTGAGCCATCTTTACGGGGCTTGGCCCATGGGCACTTGATGTTCGGCACAGTGAAGATGAAAACGTGATGTATGCTGTTCTGCTTAGCTGCGCAAATCAGATCGCGAGCTGATTCAAGATTGGGGATGACGCCTTTGCCCTGGTACCAGATTCTGTTGTTCAGTTTATCTGTCCAATCAGAGCGGTGCTTCTTAGTGACAGTGTATTCGACTTCGATCTGTTCGAATGGCATGTCTTGCATACCCCCGAACACGGTCAGGCGGAATTCAGACCAGCTATGGAATGGCCTTGGATATGCTGGCAGGCTTGGGGTCTTGATTACAGCTTCGCCCTCTAAAAACCTACCTGCGTGCCTTTGGCGGTTGTAGTTATCCCATTCAAATTTCAGCTCAATCTCCTTAATGGCATCAGCGCAGATCTTGAGAAGATTTCGGTCTATTCGCTTATAGCCTTCCTTTTCAAGCAATAGGACGTCATATTGGGGAGCCTTTAAAAGGTCGGCCAAAGCCTGGGGATCATTCAGCATACTGCACTCTCTTATTCTTATTATGTGCTGCTTATGATCTTATTATCATTAATGAGCAAAACCTGGCGCAACACCTAATTGCGCGATTCATTGAATTATCTTAATTCTTTCTTGTGTCGGACAACTTGCTGTGAATTAGGGGCATCCTTGCCCCCAGGTAATCCCTTAAAGCCCAGTGTACTCGCGCATTTGCTCAAGCGTTTTCGGATCAATGATGTAGTAGTACCCTGACTTACCGCCATCCTTCCGCTTTGTTTTCAAACCGTGCAGAGACATGATTTCGGAGATTGCGCCTTGTTTACTGCGATCGCTCACGCTGCCGGCGTTTTTAGGCATTTTGAATCCAGCCAGGATTGCTTCATGCCGCACCTGATTGATTCGATCATACAGAGCGACTGAATCGGCTGGAGTCCAGTTACCATTGAGCAGGCCAGTGTGCAGTTCCTGGACGAGCGCTTCGAAGGTGATTGATGGCTCGACGAAGAGCTTGCGGTAATTGTCGAGCTTCGCTTGCCCGATGCCTTCACCCCAGAATTGCGCATCATGGAAGCTGAGCTCTTTTCGTTTCAGGCCTTGCTGAGCTTCGAAGCGGATGGCCGCAAAGTGCTCTGCTTCGCTGCTGGAGCCGATTTTCTTAATGCGTTTGGCCTGGGCCTCGTTTGCCGCAGTGGCGTTCATCAGGGTGAGCGCGGTGTCTTTCTTCACTGCTCTGCGACCAGCGCTATTCGCTTTAAAGCCTTCGATGCCAAGGACGTTGTCGTTTGGGATCATTTCCAATTGGAAGCCCTGGCGTTTCAGCTCGTAAGGCAAGGTCAGCTGGATGTTGTCGCGGAGCCAGCCACTGCGAGTCATGTGGGCTTTACGAGCTTCATCAAAGGTGGATTTGGAAGAGGCGTCGAACTCGACCTGAGCAATTTCCTCGCGCTTGTTTTGCGGGTTGCGAAGGCCGATCACGAACTCCTTCGCAGTGCGATCACGGCGCATCATCTGAATTGCTGAGCGTGGGGTGACAGAGCCCTCAAACAAGCCGTAATGCGCCTGGAAGTGGCCGGAGGTGATGCTCAAGGCGCTGGTGATCGCCGGGGAGTAGATCACCACTTGGTGTTCGCGAGTGTTTGGGTTCGCGATAAACGCTGACTGAGCTGGCCAGCCTGCAGTTTTGCTTGTGATGACCAGGGGCTCGATGCCGGCTTTTTCTAGGACTTTTCCCAAAGCCTCAGCGTCGCGGGCGATGTCGATGGCGATCAGAGTGTTCTGGCCTGCCTGGGCTGCAGAGATGGCCATGGCACGCACCTGGTCGAGGGCGCCTACTTTGCAGTTGACGTCAGTGTGAGCCTGATCGATCTCGAAGCAGTGAATGAACTCCTTGCCTTTTTTGATCAGAGCCAGGCATTCGTCATTCACGTCAGCGTCTGCAAAGATCACTGATTTTGCGTTGTGCACGACTTGTTTCAGCGTGTTCCACACCACTTCGCGCTGCTGAACGGAGCCTTCGAAAACGTGATCGAGCACTTGGGCGGCTTCGTCGATTACCAACAGATCAAGGTCTTTAATGAAATCGTCAAATTTTGCACTGATGAGTGAGTTGGCCACGACTTTGAGGCCGCGAGTCTTTTGCATCTGACCGGGCTGTACATCTTCGTAGTCAACGAGCCCTGGGATGTCGAGGCTTTTGATGATTGAACGGCGATGAGAGATCACCAGCACCTTCTTGTCCGCTTGGAGGAAGTCGGAGATGCAGGGGTTGATGACGAGGGAGCTTTTACCCCAACCAGTCGGGCATTTGATCAGTGCGCGACGGTCGCAACGAAGGAGAACTGAGCGGAGCCAGGATGCTGAAGCGGGCTTGTGGATCACGGGGAAGTCATGGCTATCGCTTTTTGAATCGAAGAATGCTTGAACGCGGAGTGTCTTATCAGCGATGGCCACTGTGCATTCAGTCTCACTTCTTCCGGACACCAGGGCCAGGCTCTGAACGGCAACTGCTTTGTCTCCAGCAATATATGTGTCCCGAGCCAATTCGTAAGCTGCTTTACTGAAATTGCCTTCCGTCATCTCGTTTTTAAGCACGAGCAGTGCTACATCAGATCTATTCAGCTGATAGACGTTATCTGTGATTTTCCCGGAGAGTGGATCGTAAAGGCCTGATGCGGTTTTGAATGCCGCTTCAACTGCCTGGCTAGCAGAGCTGGAAATGTTCACCAGTCTTTTAAGGCTTGGATATTCGCTCTTAATGTACTGCGTAGAATCTGTGAGGTCATCAGCTGCAACGGTTTGAAAGCCATTGATTGGGAAATCCATCCCGATAATGACCGTATTGCCAACGCCAGTGATGTTTTGTTCGACCTGATGCATTTTGATTTCTCTCTGTATTGTTGTCGTGCTTCTGCGCACATTTGTATTGTTGAACATGAGCAAAAGACCATGCAATACCTTTCTGGGTTGACAGTTGGGCATATTGAGGTATGCAAGTAACGCTCGGTTGATTGAGGGATATCAAGGTAACGCCGGGTTGATTTCGATTGCCCAAAAATGAGGCTCGGGAGTGAAGCGTAACGCAGCGTTGTGATTTCAGTTTTTCTTAACCAAATACCTTGCCATCGCCCCAGCCTGAGGGTTTGATATCAGCAAGCACCGTCAACCGCCCCCTTCCTTTTATAAAAGGAAAGACCCGTTGCGGGTGAGGAGTTTTACTTGGTTAAGAAAAACGAAAGCATCTTTCCTTTCGTATACCTCGACTTCCGAAAATGACAAGCGAGATGGGTGTTGCGGAGCCTTTTGCTCATATTCAACAATACAAATGTGCGCAGAAGCACAACAACAAGAAGAGAGATCATCACAATGAAATTCGGCATTCAAAATTCAGCAGCCACCCGCCAGGTCAAAAATTGCCACACCGTGAACTTCAAAGAATTTTACGATAACGTCTTGCAAGCCGAGAGTGTTGTCGAAGAAAAAAGCGGTCGCACCTTTACCCCAGCGATCTTCAGACACCCTGAGCGACTAATTGAGCACGCAATGGAGCTATCGATGATCGTGCTTGACGTCGATCAAAAGCCCCATGACGACATTATCACCCTGGAAGAGATGGAAGATGCTTTACTCGACATGAACTTTGAGCACTGCATATATACATCTCACAGCAACACTATTGAGTGCCCCAGATTTCGCGTGGTAATGCCACTAGACACTCCGATCCAACCAGAGGCTTTGCCCACAGTAGCAGCTGCTGTTATCGAATGCCTGGACGGTTTTTTTGACGGACGCTTGATCAAAGTGCTCGACAGATGCTGGCAAGAAGTCTCTCGTTGCTATTTCACATTCATGTCACACCCAGAGCGTCGGAATGGGGCCATCAGCTTCTATAACCCCGGCAAGCCCTTGTGCGCACTGGATCTCAAGCTAGCTCAGAGCTCGTACGGCCTCGACCTCGAATCGTCAACTCCGGGTAAGCCACGCAAGCCAGGAACAGCAGTAGGCGCAGCAGGCCGCAGTTTCGAGCTCAATCGCATCCTAGGTGGCCTGTTCCGCTCCGCCAGCGAAGATCAGATCGTCCAAAAAATCCTGGAGGTCGACCAGGAGCAGAATCCTGGCAACGAGTACTTCCGAGATCGCGCCTATGCTCGGCACAAGCCACGACCAGGAGAGAGCCAAGACGCCGCTGCTCTCCGCGCATGCCGCAGCTGGGTCAAATCCCACTTAAACTGGCTCCGCCGCAAAGCCAAAGGCATCGACACTACGATCGTCAACCGCAAGGCACAAAGCAAAGATCCAATGCCGACTCACGAAGCCATGATCTGCTTGAAAGACTTTAAGCCCGGCAAGACCAAGGCAGGCGGCGAAACAGCCCTGGCCGAATTCGAAATCGTCAGCGGCGAGCACGCCGGACGCCACGTTTGGCACCGTTTTTACGGCCAAGGCAATCATCCAATCGCGATCAAGATCTCCGGCGAGATGCTCGAAAAACTCAAGACCGCCGCCAGCCTCCCCAGCGCAGCCTTCACAGATGTTTTGAAAGCAAAAGACGTGATCATTCACGCCCGCATCAAGCTCAAGGCAGGGACAAATGGCTTCGCTGACCAAAACGAAATCGGGACATTTTTCACCGAGATGTGAGTCGTGATAATGTCAGCCAGCCATCGATGCCAGCGCTGGCTGACTTAAGGGACTATCAGAGTTAGAGCCATGACCCAGCTTTCTAAGCTAAGTAATGACAGGCGCTACATCGGCGAGAACGTCATAGCGCTCAAGGAGATCACCGCATTTTATGTACATACCGGGAGAAATGCGTGGCACTCCACCTGGATCGCCCGATACTCTCCTGGCTGCATGCATACAACACTAAAATCCGCGAAATCCTATGCCGAAACCAAGCGCGTGCAGGGTACAACCTTCAACATTTCTGAGCTCCCAGCTCTCATGATTTCATCAAGCATCGGCTCTGTTGTTATCACTCAGATAAATTCGAGCAATCCTCTCGGCGGATATTCTCGAAGCGCAGTAAAGGTCACGCACCACAGGCATGCTCTCATGGATGGCCATTTAAATGACTACCTCTGTATTGGCGCGCCCATCTACGGGGCAATCCTTTCATTTGAAGGCGATAGTCGGTTTTGGAAACACCCACCACCACATTCAAATTCGTTAATTATCACTGAAACGCCTGAAACAGATCCAGACACCGTCGAAATCAAGGCCGAAATCCTGAAATACAAATCGTTCTCTCAGGGTGGGCAATACACGATGGGGTGGAAAACGCATAAAAGCGACGTATCTCCCAGTGGCATTGCCGGGCTTCGACTAGAAGAGTAACGGGGAATAATCTGGGCGCACCCAGACCTTTCCAACTATTTCAGCCCTTGACACCCGACAAGGGCAACTCTGGCGAATGGTAATTCAGAATGGGATTGCTTCAGATGTCATTCGCTGAGCGTACCGAACCAAAAACTCACCCTGGCCATTTTTGATTTCGTCACGAACGTGGGATCTGATGCTCTTGTAGATCTCGCTATACTTCGCATGATTTGTTATCGCACCATGAAAGGCATTGTCTACGTCCATTGGCCTAGATGGGTATATGCCATGACATGTGGGTTTTAGGTCAGCAAGGCTCAGCCGCTTCTTAGTCAGCATTGACACCAAGGCCATATAATACGCGACAATAACCAGATCCAAATCTTGCGAATACCCGAATTCCCTTATCTGCTGAATCTGAGGATTAACAAACGCAGAAACTCTGGGATCAACAACACCGGGCTTTAATGAATTAAATTTCCGTAGGGTGTCCGATTTTGACTCTTCATCACTGGTGATCATTGCCATACCAGCTCCCCAAACAGCCATGCCAGTGACAAATCCGATATTGACAGGCAAAAGCAGAATTGTCGGAGCCAGGAACAAAAGCAACAAGCCAATGATAATTGTGCCAAAGCATATGCCGAGCCACGCAATCTCAACCGCTATAGCCCCTGCAAAAATAGCTAGCCCTGCACAAAGAAACAGCAACCCCACTATTTTTCTAACCACCTGAAATCCCTCCCGTTGGTATGCCGGCCCGCATGATAGCACCTTGATATATACGCCCTCAAGAAGCGGGCTCATTCTCGATGAGGCTGACAACTTCTTCTGAGTCATGCGATTTGACACCGAACTACTTTCAGCTATACAGCAGATCACACTATTGCTTTCAAAAAAGCGCATTGAGATAATGACCCTACAACAACAATAAGAAGGAACAGATCAATGTCGTATCCAGAATTCCACCTCGAACATCTCGACATCAATCAGAAAGCAACAGCGGTTCTGGCCTACGCAAACTTCCTGCGGCGCAATGCATTTGGTGTAGAAGCATTTCTCGATGTGATCTTGAATCTCAGGGAAATGCAAGAGCACCTGGCCTATGATAACCGTTATGATCGAACCTGTTTTTACTATGACTCTCACAACGATGATTCTTGCCGTGACCTTGTAAGGCAAATAACGACCGCTCTGTTTGCTATCGAGGCGTCAGATGCCAATGTGCACGACAACATCAGGCCCTATGACCCGCAGAACAACGCCCAGGCTTTTTTCGACTTTCCTGTAACCACCGGAAATCTAGTATATCGCGCCGTGACTAACGACCGAACCGATTTTTACGACACCAACTTCAAAGCTATCTCCAGCATAATCACCTTGGTCGAGGGTAATGCGGTTTGTCCAACAGTCTGCTATCGCCATACCCAGCCTGTTCAAGTAGACGAGAAATTTGCATCAGTAAGGGTCTTCAATGAAGAGACCGGCGCAGAGGCAACCCTTATTCTTACCATGAAGTCGGCACAACTCTTGGCAGGCCACTAAACCCCAGCAGCCCTTGCCACCCAGGGGCTTCTCATTGCGCGCAAATCCACCAAACTTTGCACTCAAAAAACCCAACAGTTTTTGATTTATCCCCACATACTGGATGCCGACAGTGGTAATATAAAGATGTAGGCAGTTCCTCTCTCTTTCTGCCTGTGCCTCTATTGTTGTGTGCTGCACCAAAGCCCTGGCCGGGCCTCTCTCTCCTGGCTGGGGCTTTTTATGTTGCCAATTTGTCAATTTCGTTACCATTCGTCAGAGAAAGCAATAAGAGAAAGTTGGGGCAGTGTCAGACAACTGCTGGAATTGCTGGGGTTGCTGGGAGTGGTTGTCTGACACTGGATATTAGTACACTTAGTTGATTATTTCACGACGGTTTACAGGGATATTGTTTGGTCTTAGCCTTTGCTGGTCGGTTGACGACACAACAGAAAAGAGAGCTAAACATGGGCATGTATGAGCGGATTCCAAATGACCTGATCACCTCGGGCCAGGCAGCTGAGATTTTGGGTGTGAGCCTTCATACGCTGAAGACATGGCGCAGTCGCAATCCGAACCTTGGCTACTACGTGGGTCACAATCGAGATATTCGCTACTCGCTAAAAGAATGCCAGCTGTACTACCGTCGCTCGTTCCGTAGGGTTGTGCCTGGCTCGGGTTCTCAATGACTCCCGCTCCGGCTCGACTTTTTATTATCAATAATGATAGTTTTTTGTTGAGTGAAATGAGGGCTGGTGATGAATCGAAAGCTGCTGCTGGAATCCTGCAAAACGCTGGCTGCAGCCGGGGTCTGGTGCATCCCCGAGTCAACCCTCAGCGCCTGTGCGGGTTACCCTGACAAGCTATACCTGCGGGTTGCTCTCACTCGACATGTCAACGCAGGGCTGATCGAGCGCCTGGGGCCAAAGCTGTACTCCAACCCATTCCTCAGTGCACCACCTGCGGCACTGTTTCGCTTAACCAATTTTCTTCGGCCAACCGACAGCTTCTATTTGAGCTGTGAGTCCGTTCTCAGTGAACATGGTTGGATCAGCCAGCTTCCTTTTTGCCTCACGTTCGTCACGTCTGGTCGCTCATATCGCTACAGCACCGCACTGGGTGATATCGATTTCGTTCACACCAACGAAGACCCCGAATTGTGGCAGGGCCACCTGGCGAGGAATACAGACAGACAAATTTGGGAAGCAACTCCTCACAAGGCCTTGGCTGACCTGAGGCGTTACAAGCGCAATCTCGACCTCGTCCTTCCCGAATCGGAGCGCCCGGAATAGCCTCTGACGGCGTCATGGCATATTATCCCCGATATTTGCATCAGGGGCCGAGACATGCCAAAACCATCGAACATCGAGCTTAAGCGCAATCAGCTTGCACGACTCAAAGCAAACCTCGATGAGTGCGGCTATCGCCTAGCCGAGCCCCTGGCAGTAGAAGACCCTCACACGTCAATCTTGCGCGCAAGTGCCCTGGCCCATCGGTTGAGCCTGGGAATGCTGATATCAAAAGGCAGCGAGACGAAAGCAGCCCTTTCTAAACAGCTCGCGCAGTTGCCAGCAGTACGCGACGTTTTCGCTTTCCAAGAAGCCCCTGAAATCCAGCTTCGAGTTGGAAAGATCGCAAAATCGGATGAGCAAACTTACGTAGAGCTCGTTGCTGAATTCACCGCTGCGCTCGCCGAATTGAATGCCCTGGAGGTCGAGCAGGGAGAAGAGGTGTCGAAGCCAGAGGACATATCTGCTCGAATAGACGCTGCTCCAAAGATCGGAAGACCACCGAAGTCTCCGATCGAGAACCTGGACAGGGGCTTGGCTGAAAATTACGGCATCGCTCGCTTAGCTTTAGCGAAGGCCATGATCAACGAAGAGTCCCCAAGAAGCATGGGGCGTCCAGCACGCACAGTAGCGCAAGTAGAAGCAGACTACGCCAAGCGTAAGCACGACCTGGACACCTCAATCACCGAACTCGAAGCCAAGCTTCAGGGCGTAGAGATTCACGATCGCGCAGCAAAGATCTACCGCGACGCCCTTGCCCAGTTCAAAAGGCTCGTAAAAGAACTAGGCGGGGTCGACCAAATCGAAGCCAGGGCAGAAGTCAATCGACTGGAAGCCCACCTCAAATTCCTGAAGCAAGATCGCAAGCGCTACATCGAGCTTGGCGAGCCCGATCTGCCCTTGGAGCACCACAACTCCCCCCGGCATCACCTGCTTTCAGCAAAAGCAGAGCTGGCTGCTGTCCGCGACGTGTACGACCAGCTCACGCTCCCCCGCGAGATAAAGCGCCTGAAGGACATCGAAGCCAAGAAAGACAAGTGACCCCCAGCAGCTCCAGCACCAGGCAGCTTTGTTCCCAAACACTCCGCCAGACAGCTCCTGGAGGATTGGATTTCTGGGCAGCTAGAGCCAAATCGACAGGATGTACAGGATCATCACAAAGATGAAGAAGCGGCGACACCAATTTTTGATGGTTTCCATTTGCGACTCCCGATTGACATATTATGGCATTTATTAACTCACGATTCCACCTGTCGCGCAAGGTCAATGCCCCGGTTTTGCTAGGGATTTCACGGCTTTCAGGCATGCGGGGCTGCATTAGTACACCGAGTGTACTCTCAGTAAATTGCCAATTTGTCAACGGTTAGCGTGCGTATTTCCGACGAAAGGTATTGCCAGGAATTCGATTTAGCAACATATTGATTGCCAGAGACGCGGGCAGCGCGATGTAGCCCGAATAACCTAGGCAAAGAGAGATGAATGCGAGTGTCGATTTTGAGACGTTGATGGGCAGCCAGGACAATGGCTATGACACCCAGGTGCAGCGAGGCAAGCTTGCAGCAATGCTTGGATTCATGACTGAGCAGCAGGTGATGCTTCTTGCTGGAGTAGCGGAGGCCACGACGCTCTCCTGGCGAAAGAAGTGCAAAGGCCCGCGCTCCGTTCAGTTCGGCAACGAGCCCCTGTATGCGATTGAGGATGTGCGCGCATACCTGGCAGAGCTCGTAGCGTCAAAAAATGACAGGTCAAGCTTGCGCTCTGTCCTCGCCTGAAACCACTTGTTGGATCGCGTCGGCATTCAGTGCCATCAGCCGGCGCACAGTCAGATGCACACCCTCCGGTTTCACGTGCGTGTAGCGCCTCAGCATCTTCCAGTCTTTGTGACCGGTAAACAAAGCGACCTCCGGGATCTGCAAGCCTAGAGCAAAGAGGTCAGTGGTGGCTGTATGCCTTAGGTCATGGAAGTGCAGATCTTTGATCCCCAGCTTTTTACAAGCCCTTGTAAACGAGGAGCTGACTGACCTGGGGTTGTAGTCAAACAGCTTCCCGGACTTCCTGCCGTCACGGGCTTTTTCGATCAGCTCAATGAATGAATCCAAGACTGGCACGTCACTGTCATTGCCAATTTTCTCTTGGGGATGCTTTCGGTCTCTGACGATCATGACCATTTTTTTTAGACTGATGTCGCTGATCTCGATTTTGCAGATCTCCTCCTGACGCAAAGAGGTCAAAGCAGCAAATCGAATCAAAGATATCATATCAATTACTCCTCTCCATTTCCGTGAAGAATAGTGCTCGATGAGGAGCTCGATCTCTTCTGGTGCGGCGACACGAGTTCTTTCAACGCTCCTGGTCTTTAATCCGCGCCGTGGAAGCGACCTCTTTGCATCAAGCACAACATCTGGATCGACATTTAGATTTCGAACATAGCGAGCCCAGCTCAGGATGGTTCGAAGATAAGACAAGTCGATGCTGATGGTCACACCGCCTGCGCCTTCCCTAACTCTCAAATCGACGAAGTCTCGGATGATGTTTTTTCCAAGCGCAGCGAGCTTCACAGCACCAATTTTCTTCTTCGTCGCTTTGAGCACGGCCTTTTTATTCTTACCGAACGGCTTAACCGGCTCGACCTGCTCTTCGTAAAGCTCGATCAATTGGCGTAAAGTAGCGTCCGCAGGCACATCGATCAAATCACCTGACGCAGCTTGCTTGAGCTGGGACTCAATGCTTTTAGACCAGGCCTCTGCATCCTTTTTCTTTGTGAAAATCTTAGACCTAGGCCTCATGCCCGCCACGCGAACCTGGGCACGATGCCTGCCGTCCGACATTTTGAAAATCGTTGCCATCTGTGTGCACCCCGTGTGCAAATGAACGCGGACATATAATCCCACTTACTACTACCTTTTGGCTACCTCCTGTGCACCTCGTGTGCAAATAGCGCCCAGAAGGGAGTAAAATGACCAAATCACGCATTGAAAAAATTGTTATGAATCAACAAGTTATATCACGCAAGTTCAGCGTTGCCCCGATGATGGATTGGACTGACGCTCACTGTCGCTACTTCCTACGCATCCTTTCCAAACACGCCCTGCTATACACCGAAATGGTCACCACCGGCGCGTTGCTCAACGGTGATCACGAACGCTTCCTGCGCCACCACGAAACCGAACATCCGCTGGCCCTGCAACTAGGCGGAAGTGTTCCCAGTGACTTGGCCGCT
>Ga0307412_10000146_pt1 | contig 50831 bp, 45 predicted proteins | sample DK1Cmetagenome_3_FD_203823 | JGI IMG/M metagenome (GOLD analysis project Ga0307412, IMG submission 203823) | Maize rhizosphere microbial communities from greenhouse at UC Davis, California, United States - DK15-C-1 | ecosystem: Host-associated > Plants > Roots > Rhizosphere > Soil | place: USA...
TACCTGGAGAGCCAGGGCTTCCTTCGGAAAACCTGGTCGGCGACGACGTGCGGGCTTACCTGGAGAGCCAGGGCTTCGCCAATATCCAAGGTGGCAGCTACTTCACCAATGCCTTGAAGACACGCACGCGCGGCGTCGATCTCAGCGGCGGCTACCGCCTCGACCTCGGGAACGCGGGCAAACTCCAGCTCACAGCCGCCTACAACCGCAACCACACGTCGATTCTCTCGGTGGCACCCAACCCCGCATCGCTTGCCGAGAGCGGACTGGAACTGGTGCGTGTCGGACATATCGCGCAGGGCTACATCACCAACGGCGCGCCACGCGACAAGATCGCCTTCGGCGCCGACTACGGCATCCGCGACTGGAGCGTGCATACGTCGCTGACGCGCTATGGGCAGTTCACGGTCAACCAGGACCCCGTTAGCAATCCCGGCTTCGACCAGGTCTTTCCCGCGCGATGGTTGCTCGATCTCTCCACCAGCTACGCGGTCCACGGCTGGACCTTCACGGCAGGCGTCGACAACCTCACCAACGTCTATCCGCAGAAGTACAAGGCCGGAAGCGACGGTGCCGTGGGTGGCACCTGGCCCTATCCCGATTACTCGCCGTTCGGCTACAGCGGACGCTACCTGTACACCCGCGTCGCCTATCGCTGGTGACCGCGCCTTTCCCACGACCATCCAGGGGCTACAACGTGCATTCCAGGCTACCGATCCGCCGCCAGCTGCTGGCTGCGACACTTCTCTCCGTGCTCGGCACGCAAGCCGCCTTCGCCCAATCGACCACCGGCGCCATCTCGGGCCAGGTCAGCGATGCGCAAGGCGCCACCGTCGTCGTACAAGGTGGCAATGGCCTGACCCGTGAGGTCACGGTCGATGCCAAGGGGCGCTACAGCGCGAGCCAGCTTCCGCTCGGCACCTATACCGTCACCCTGCGGCGCAACGGCGTCGACGTCGACACCCGCAAGGACGTGGGACTCAGGGTAGGCGCGTCGACCGATGTTTCCTTCGTCGCCAGCGCGGCCAATCTCGAAGGCGTCAGTGTCAGTGCCTCGCGACTACCCGACATCGACGTGACCTCCGTCGACTCCCGCTCGGTGATCACCGCCGACCAGCTGGCCAAGCTGCCCCTCACCCGCAACGCGGACGAAATCGCCAGGCTCGCCCCCGGCGTCGTGTCGAATAGTGGCGGATTCAAGGGCCCGACCGGGTCGTCACTGAACAGCTTCGGCGGCTCGGCGGCCAGCGAGAACGCCTATTACATCAACGGCTACAACGTGACCGACCCACAGCGCGGCATGGGTGGCATCTCCCTGCCCTACGGTGCCGTCGACCAGCAGGAAGTCTATACGGGTGGTTACAGCGCGCAGTACGGGCGCTCCGACGGCGGTGTCATCAACCAGGTGGGTAAGCGCGGCAGCAACGAATGGCACTTCGGTGGACAGGTGCTCTGGGAGCCCGCCTTCGCGCGCGCCGGGTCGGCCAACACGTATTACACCAACGGCCTGCCCGCCTCGCCCGTCGCGGGTGACCTCTACCAGCCCAATCGCGAGGATCGCAGTTGGGTAACCACGGTGAGCAGTTACGTGGGCGGTCCGCTGATCAAGGACAAGTTGTTCTTCTTCCTGGCCGGCGAGTTCGAGCGACAGGAAGGTTCGACGCACAATAACGTGGAAGACACGAGCCCGGACGTGCAGTACCGGTATGGCTCGCCGCGCTGGTACGGCAAGCTGGACTGGAATATCGCGGACAACCATATCCTCGAAATAACCAGCGCCTCCAGCAAGCGCGAGACGCAAGGCACGATCTACGACTACGACTACAGCACGCTACGTCGCGGCGAACGGATCGGCTCGGCTGACGACACCAAGACGGGTGGCGACGTGTGGTCGGCCAAGTACACCGGTTACATCACGGACAACCTCACCGTGTCGGCGCTGTACGGCAAGATGAAGCTGGACCAGTACGACCAGCCGGGCTCGTACAACGGCGACCTCACCTACGTGAACGGGCTGACCAACCAGAATCCCGCCCTCAACGGTGGCTCGCCGTTCGGTAACAACCAGACGGTGCAGACATTGACCAACCCGGGCCGTAGCACCCGCAGCACCAACATGCGCTTCGACGTGACCTACGTGCTAGGCGATCACACGATCAGCGCGGGCATCGACAACCAAGTCACCCGCGCGCTCGACCAGGGCTCGCAGGCCTCGGGCGACGGCTATTACTGGACCTACGGCAAGGCCGACCCGAATACGCCGATCTCCACGGGGTTGGGCGTCCCCGCCACCGGCGGCATCGTCAATGGTGAGCAAGGCTATTACGTGGTCCGGCACGTGGTCAGTTCGCTGGCCAGCGTACGTGCGAGCCAGAAGGCCCAGTACATCGAAGACAAATGGCAGGTCGGAGATCGTTGGCTGCTGTCGCTGGGCCTGCGCAACGACCAGTTCGAGAACTACAACCGCGACGGCGATGCCTATGTCACGCAGCACCGGCCGCAATGGGCGCCACGCCTCGGTTTCAGCTGGGACGTGAGCGGCGACGCCAGCTTCAAGGTCTACGGTAACGCTGGTCGCTATTATCTCGGGCTGCCGCTCAACCCCGGCCTCAACGCCGCCGGTGCGTCGCTCAGCACGTCGCAGTACTTCACCTATGGCGGCATCGACGCGCAGGGCTTGCCGACAGGCCTCACCGCTTTTTCGCAGCCGGTCTCATCGAACAACTACTACGGCGTCCTGCCTGATCCGCGCACGGTCACGGCAAGCAACCTCAAGTCGGAGTACCAGGACGAGTTCATCCTCGGCTTCACCAAGACACTGGGTCAAAATTGGGTTTATGGCGCGAAGGCCACGCAGCGCATCCTGCGCAGCGCGATCGACGACTACTGCGATACCGACCGGATCATCGCCAAGGCGGCGGCACTCGGGTACGACGTGACCACGACCAACAGCTGCTATCTGTTCAACCCGGGCCGGGCGAACACGTTCAACGTGATCGACACCTCCGGCAACCTGGTCGCCGTGCCGTTGAGCAACAGCGAACTGGGCTTTCAGAGCCTCAAGCGCCGCTACTACTCGCTGGAAGGATTCCTCGAGCACCCCTTCGACGGCCGCTGGTACAGCAAGGTCGACTACGTGTTCTCGCGCAGCTATGGCAACACCGAAGGCCAGCTCCGCTCGGATCTCCAGCAGACCGCCGCCTCCACCAGCGAGGATTGGGACAACAGCTACATCATGGAGAACACCAATGGTCCGACCAACAACGACCACACCCATCAGCTGAAGCTGTTCGGCTACTACCAGCTGACACCGGAATGGCTGGTCTCGGCCAACCTCAGCCTGACGTCCGGCTCGCCGAAGATCTGCCTCGGCTATTACGGCCCCGATTTCTCCGACCCCGGCAAGTACGGCGGCTCGTACCACTACTGCGACGGCGTCGCGTCACCGCCAGGCAAGCAGGGCAGGCTACCCTGGGTCCGCCAGCTCGATCTGGGCACGACATATCGCCCGGCCTTCGCCGACGGCAAGCTGTCCTTCACCGCCAGCGTCTTCAACGTGTTCAACGAGCAGCGGCCGTTGAACCGGTACCCGTACTCGCAGACCGATCCTGGCGTGCCGGACCCGCAGTATGGGCAGGCGGTGGTTCGCCAGGTGCCTCGTTACCTGCGGCTTGGCGTGAGTTACGACTACTGAGGGGACAGTGGTCACGAGGTCGGACAGAGACTGTCCGACCTCGTGAGATGCTTCGGGACGATGTCCGCAACGTCTGGCGAGACGTCCGCGAATTACCGAAGTGAACCATTTGTCATTCCGGAGCCGGGCTGAAGAAAATCTCCCGCACCTCGACCTGTCCCCGAGTGGCCGAGGCTCCCTTGCGCGCCCACGCCAGCGCCTCGTCCATATCGGCGCATTCCAGTATCCAGAAACCGCCGATATGTTCCTTGGCTTCAAGATACGGTCCATCGGTGATGAAGACTTCGCCGTCGGCCTGCGCCCGCAGTGACTTCGCACCACCAAGGCCACAGGCGAATTTCCTGACGCCGGCGTCGATCATTTCTTTGTTGAGTGCGTGGATCTCACGACCCACCGCTTCGTCCATCTGGGACGGATCGAAATCGTCGGGGAGGTAACCAGCAACCAGGTACTGCGGCATTGTCTTCTCCTTGAGTGGTTTCAGCCGGACCTGTCGTCCGCCTTACTGGTACGTCGAACGAAGGGTCCGGAATTCGACAGCCTCCCGGAAAATTATTCCGGCAATAGCTGGCGAATGCCCGCCAGCACCTCGTCGGGTGCCTCCCTGGGAATGAAATGCCCGATACCAGTCAAGACGCGCCTTTCATAGAAACGGGCAAAGAACCGTTCCTTGCCGTCCGAGGTCTCCGGGAGGTTGTCGCCATCATCTGCTCCGTGTAACACCACGGTAGGTACCTGGATAGAAGGATTTTCCAGCAGCCGCTTTTCCAAGGCCTCATGCTCGTCTCCTCGCGGACCGCCGTTCTCTTCGCAAGCGAGATGCAGATAGCGCGTTTCGATGTATTTCATCATGAGCTAACGAGCCGGGAGAGATGCTGATTACTACGTTTGCGCGGACGATAGGACGCAAGGAGTCATCTCCAAGTGATCCGACGCGCAACGCGGTGTAGATGGAGGAACGAGATGACGACACCTTTCAAAGCCGGATGGCCTTCGGAATCGGTCGACGCATTACTCGCGCAGGTGCGCTCGTACCGCCTGTCGAACCTGCCGGATGATTCCGGCTGGTCCTATGGCTGCGATCCGCAGGTTCTGCGTGAACTCTGCATTTATTGGACCGATCATTTCGACGTCGATGCGATGGCCGAAGACCTGAACCGCTTTCCGCAGTTCACGGCGAACGTCGATGGGCTGATGCTCCATTTCGCCCACGTTCGGGGTGAGTCCGAGGGCAAGCGTCCATTGATGCTCGTCCACGGCTGGCCTGGTTCGACTTATGAATTCTGGCCGGCAGTGGAGGCCTTGGCTTTCCCATCCCGTACCGGTGGCCGTGCTGAAGATGCTTTTGACCTCGTCATTCCGTCGCTTCCGGGTTACGGCTTCTCCGCTAAGCCCAAACAGCCCTTCGATCCGCGGCGTATCGGTGGATTGTTCGACACGCTGATGCACGAGGTCCTGGGATACGACCGCTATCTCGTCCATGGAACCGATTGGGGTGCGGTTATCGGCCCATGGATGGCGCTCGACCATGCCCGTTCCCTGCGCGGGCTGCACACCGATTATCTCGGCATAGTCCCCGAAGACGTGCCACTGGACGAAGTGGAGCAGCGCTGGGTGCACGACTCAGCCGATCATGAAAAGCGGCTCGGCGCCTATTCACACCTGCAATCCACACGCGTGCAGTCGCTCGCCTATGCGATGCAAGACAATCCGGTAGCCCAGGCCGCCTGGATTCTCGAACGTTTTCACGATTGGGCCGACCTTCGCGAACGATCGCTCATCGACGTATTCGGTCGCGATCGATTGATCACCAGCATCATGCTTTATGTCATGACCGATACGTTCGCGACATCGACGTGGATCTATACCGCGTCTGACCGGGAAAAAAGCAAGGTGCTTCCGAAGGGTCGCCGGATCGAGGTACCCACGGGCTATGCGTCCTGGCCCGATCCGCGACATCCCGCTGTCCCACGCTCTCTCATCGAACGCGCTTGCAACCTCGTCCATTGGAGTCAACAGCCGCGTGGTGGACACTTTCCGCCCACCGAGGCGCCGGAGGCATTCGTCGCCGATCTGCGCGCCTGGGCCCGCAGGATCGACGACGGCTAGTTCGGTTGTCCAGCAGAGGAAGCCTTCGACGCAAAACGATTCATCATCATCTCCTTCATCCGAACCCAGTTGGTAACCACACCTGAATCAGGTGTCGGCTGGTTCATCAAAGAAAGCTTCCTGAAAATCGAGGGAGAGTAGGCTGCCCGAAGCAACCATCCCAGGCACCGAAGAACCTCATGCAAAAGCTGATTCTCCTTCTAGCGTTGCTGATCCTCGCGCCATTGGCGGCCGCCGCCGATTCACCCAAGGACGTGCAGGCCCTTATTGCTCGCGGCGACTATCCGGGAGCGGAAGCGCTGCTGCGCAACGCCATCGCGGAACATCCGCAAAGTGCGAAAGCCCATTACGTGCTGGCCGAGGTGCTCGCTCACGAAGGCAACATCGGCGAGGCGAAGACCGAGGCATCCAAGGCGGCAACGCTCGATCCGGGTACGCACTTCACCGATCCCGCGAAGTTCCAGGCTTTTCAGCGGAAGCTGAACGAGGCGCTGGCCCCTCCGGCCAACGTTCGGACCGCGGCGGCTCCGGTTCGCGACAGCGGGGCCGGACAGCCGTCCCGCGACGAAGGCGGTTCATCTAACCTGCTCAAGATCCTGGCCATCGGGGCCGGTATCGCGCTTATCGCGTCTCTCTGGATGCGCCGGAAGCGCGCAGAGGATGGCCCGTCCATCGGCTATCCCTCCGCGCAGCCGCCGGGTGGTACGCCACCTTATGGCGGCTATACGGGTAACAGTGCCTATGCCCCACCCGCGCCCCCGCAAACGCATTCGGGTGTGGGCACGGCGGTAGCGGCTGGACTCGGCGGCGTGGCAGCGGGCATGTTGCTCGACGAAGCGCTTCGCTCGCACAGCGGCGGCCAGGTTTCGCCGGACGCAGGCGCCGCCGTTCGCGACGACCGCGATCCTTCGGCGCAGGCCTATGACGATCTTCGCGGCGACCCGATCGACATGGGCAATGACGACAGTTCGTGGGACGACAGTTCGTCGGGCGATAGTGGGTCTTCCGACGATGACTCCTGGTAATTGATGTGGTGCACGGCTTCTTTCACGCCATGACAGTTTGAGGGTTCGCGGACAGGGTCCGCTCCCACCCGAAGCTGAACGCTCGCACCTACGGCGGCGTACCCCAGTTCATCCTGCCGCAAGGAAATCCAAGGCAGACTCGCGCTGGCAGTATCCCGGCCTCGTGCCTCGTACGGAGATAGACCCATGCGCAATTCAACCCTGCTGCTGGCCGCTTCCCTTGGCCTCGCCCTTGCCTCGCACGCCGTGGCTTCTGATCGTCCCGATCCGGGCAAGTTGACCACCCGCTGCCTGGACGCCGCCGCGGACAAGTTCGACGTGAAGAACGATTACATCCAACTGCAGCCGATCCAGGCCGCCGACGCCGGCTACACGATCGCCGGTACCGCCGACGCGGGCATGGATGGCAAGAAGAACTTCACCTGCCAGTTCGACAAGAAGGGCAAGCTGGCCAATATCGTTCCCGAGAGTAAGTAAGCAAAAAAGAAGGGCCGCGCGCAGGGCGCGGCCTTCTTTCTTACGCAGCGAAACCACCGTCGATCAACATGCGCGCACCCGTGATGTTGGCCGCCTCGGGTCCAGCAAGGTATGCGACAAGACTGGCGACCTCATCGGGATGGCCATAGCGCCCGACCGCGAGCATCGGGATAAGTCCAGCCGCCATCGGACCGTCCGCCGGATTCATATCGGTATCGATGGGACCCGGTTCCACGACATTCACGGTGATCCCCTTCGGACCGAGATCGCGCGCCAGGCCCTGCGTCAGGCCTTGCAGCGCCGATTTGCTCATCGCGTACACGGCACCACCAGCGAACGGCATGCGCTGCGCGTTGGTGCTGCCGATGTGGATGATGCGGCCACCCTTGCCCATGACGCGGGCTGCTGCACGGCTCGCGATCACGGCCGCACGGATGTTCACTGCGATCGTGCGATCGAGGTCTTCTGTCGTGAACTCCTCGATCGGCGCGATGGCGAGTACGCCGGCGCTGTTGACGAGGATGTCGAATCCGCCGAAAGACGCCTTCGTCTTGTTCACCGCTTCCTCGATCGCGGCGTCGTTGGCGCTATCCGCCTGGATCGCTACGGCACGGCCGCCAGCCTTGGCGATCTCGTCGACGACGGCGTTGGCGGCAGAAGCACCCTGCACATAGGTGATGGCGACGGAGGCGCCGCCCGCGGCCAGCCGACGGGCTATCGCGGCACCGATGCCACGCGATCCGCCGAGCACGAGGGCGCTCTTGCCCTGGATGGAATTAAGGTCGTTCATGATGTGGCTCCGGTAGGTGGTGTTCGATTCCCGAGCAAATCTAGGCCCTCGAAGCCTAAACCACTAGCAACCTAGTGGTAGTTTCATTCGATCCATCTGGTTTAGAGTCGCACCATGGATACCCTCAATGGCATCGCTTGCTTCATACGCAGCGCCGAACTGGGCAATTTCGCCGCCGCCGCGCGCGCGCTCGGACTCACGCCCGCCGCGGTGGGCAAGAATGTGGCACGCCTGGAGGTGGAATTGGGGGTCCGCCTGTTTCAGCGAACCACCCGACGACTCTCGCTCACGGAAGCGGGCGAGGCCTTCCGGCTGGAAGTCCAGGGCAGCCTGGATCAACTCCAGGGCGCCATGGCCAACGCACAGGCACGCACGACCGGCCCCGCCGGATCGCTGAGGGTCGCCCTTCCCTATGCCTTCGGCAGGGAATACATCGTCCCGATGCTCGCTTCGTTCCTGAAAGCGTTTCCCGCCGTGAGGCCCGACTGGCGTTTCGACAACCGTCCGGTCGACCTCATCGCCGAAGGATTCGACGTCGCCATCGGTGGAGGCTTCGACATGCGGCCGGGCGTCGTCGCCCGTGCGCTCGCACCGGCTCATCGCATCCTGGTGGCGTCGCCGGAGTTCCTTGCGAACGGTCCCGCGATCGCCACGCCTGCGGATCTCGTCGGCCGCGAAGGCATCCTCATTCGTTCACCGCAAACCGGCCGCGTGAGGGATTGGGTGCTTTCCAACCGGCATGGAGAGGAAGCGGCCGTGGAGCTGGATCGCCGCATCCTTTTCGACGATCCCGACGCCGCCGGTCACGCTGCCGCACTCGGCATGGGCGTCGCACTGCTTGCCGTGCAATCCGCCCTGCCATGGATGGAACGCGGACGGATCGTGCGCGTCTTGCCGGACTGGTGGGTCGACGGCGGACACCTGTCACTTTACTACCCGGCGCAACGCCTGCTGCCGCAGAAGACGAGGCTGTTCATCGATCACATCGTCGACTGCTTTCGGGAGCAGGACTTGCCGGCGCGGTTTTCCGCAACCATGGTGACGTGATAGCGCACGATCACCTACCGGCCAGGCCCCTTCGCCGCGGCGTCCATGATCTTCTCCACCACCGTGTCTACGTTGAAGCTGGCAGATTTCTGCCTTGGCGGAAATTCCTTGAAGGACGCCAGCCACCGTGTCACGACCGCCTGCGCAGGCACGATGAAGAACAGCTGGTTCGACGTCTGGAATGGCATGCCACTTTCATCGGCGCGCTCAAACGGGTCGGAACGCAGGTTGTAGGCGCGGGGTATGCGGTAGTTGGTGAACTCCCGCGTCCATACGTCGATGCCTTTGTGCAGCTGCTGAAGGAAGTTCAGCTTGATGTTCTTCAGCCGGATGCCACAAAGCTGGCCGTCGTCGTTCCAGTAGATGAATTCCTGACGCGGCCATGTCTCCGAAAAGCTGAGTGAGACTTTCGCTTTCGCCGAAGGTTTCGGCGCACTGCTCCGGTAGGACTTGAGGGCATCCATCAGGTTGTAGCCGTCCAGGTGTACCTTGAACGTCTTTTCGCCCAGACGGGTTCCCTTGAGCAGACGCTCTTTGACGTCCGTGTCTCCCGCCGCCGCGGCGAAGGTCGGTAAGAGATCCTCGTGTGCGCAGATGTCATTGATGACCGAACCAGGCTCGATGACGCCAGGCCACCGGATCACCGTCGGCACGCGGAACGCACCTTCCCAGTTGGTGGCTTTCTCGCCACGGAACGGTGTCTGCCCTCCGTCCGGATAACTGAGTACCTCCGCGCCGTTGTCCGTGGTGAAGACGACGATCGTGTTGTCCGCGATGCCTAACGAATCGAGCTGGTCGAGCAGTTGTCCCACGAAACCGTCCAGTTCCACCATGCCATCCGGATAGAGGCCGAGCCCGGTGGCGCCTTGCGACGAAGGCTTGAGGTGGGTCCAGACGTGCATGCGTGTCGTGTTCACCCAACAGAAGAAGGGCTGGCCATCTTTCGCTTGGCGCGCGATGAAATCCTGCGCCGCACCGACGAACTCCTCATCGACCGTCTCCATGCGCTTCTTCGTGAGGGGTCCCGTGTCCTCAATGGACTGCTTCCCCACGACACCCCACCGGGGTTCGTCGGTCGTGTCGTCCTTTTCCGTGGCCTTCGCCTTCAGCACGCCACGTGGCCCAAAGAGACCCTTGAATCGTGGATCCTTCGGGTACTGCGGGTCTTCCGGTTCCTCTTCGGCGTTTAGGTGATACAGGTTGCCGAAGAACTCAGCGAAACCATGGACGGTGGGCAAGTATTTGTTCTTGTCGCCGAGGTGGTTCTTTCCGAACTGGCCGGAAACGTATCCGAGCGGCCCTAATACTTCGGCAATCGTCGGATCCTCCGGCTGGATGCCAATGTCCGCACCGGGCAGACCCACCTTGGTCAGGCCGGGGCGAATTGGACACTGTCCCGTGATGAATGCCGCGCGTCCCGCGGTACAACTCTGCTGGCCGTACCAATCGGTGAACAGCGCCCCCTCGTTGGCGATACGATCGATGTTGGGCGTCCAGTAACCCATCATGCCGCGGTGGTAGCAGCTCGGATTCATCCATCCGATGTCGTCGCCCATGATGACGAGGATATTGGGCTTGCTTGGTTTTGCCATGACGAAGGTCCTTGTGGGTTCCGGGCAAGCATGGGTGACACGCGCGGCATTTCCATCGGAAGACTTTCGCAGTGGATCTCCGTAGAACCACTGACTCGCCACGCCGTGGCTGGCGTCACCAGTTCAGACGAACACCCACCTTGCCGTCCCACGCGTCGAAGCTGCGGCCGAAGCCTCGCTGATAACCGAGGTTCGCGTAGAGGGACGTGGCGGCGTCAAGCTGCCAGGTCACGCCTCCGTTCAATTGCCACCAGGAACCGCGCATGTTCGCCTGGAAAGGAACATAGCCGTCCGCGGAAGAAAACTCGGTGATCGGACGGCCCCTGAATTCACGCCAGAGGTTCAGTCGGAGCCAGCCCGTAAGCAACCGCCGGATGCCCTGCGCGGTAGGCTCCTGTGTCCACGTGTTGGTCCAGCGCATGCCCAATCGTGCGGCCAGTGAGTCCATGTCACGGTAGCGGATGGTCGCGGCTCCGTCCTGGCTGTCGTCGTGATTGATAGTCTGGTAGATCACCTGTGCCTGCGGTTCGAACACCTGGGTGTCCCGGTGGAAGGGATAGCCACCTTCGAGGGAACCGGCCCAACCGAAGCCATCGTGTTTCAGATCGAGGGGGGCGGTTGAACGTGCCGTCGCCTTTGCCCATGTGCCTTGCCAGACGGCATCCAGGTACGCGCCACCGTCCCAGAAGTGGCTCCAGTACAACCCGAGCGACGTGCCCTTGATCTCATCGTGGCCTGCATCGCGACCGTTGTAGTGGGTCACGTCGCTCCTGATGCGGCCGTAACCGAGATAGAGGCCCGCGTGGTCCCGTTGCCCGTCTTCGTGTTCCTCGGCGTAAGCGTCCAGGCCTACCTGCAAGGCGAGCAGGTCGTAATCGTAATGTGGCCCGTTGCCGTAGATGCCGCGGCGATCGCCATCGACATCCCCCGATTCGCCGATGACCCGGACCCAGGAGCCGTTGAGAGCCTCCTCCCCTCGCAGGTCACCACGGTCGCGCAGTTGTTCTTCCTCTCCCACGCGCTCGTGGAGGTTACCCAACGTGGCCCAGCCGTACCTGAGCGCCAGCGCGGGAAGCGCCGAATACAGCGACACTTCCGTTCGATAATTCGGAACAGGCGCTGGCCCCGGTGGCGAGGGCGGGCCCGGGGGCACCGGTGGCTCGGGCGGCGTCGGTTGGGGAGGTGCCGGGCATGGCGGAGATGGTCCGCCGGAGCAATCGAGAGTGGAGCGCAGATACCAGGCTTGCGCATTGCTCGCATCGCGGCTGCCACGCGCCAGTGAATACTCATAGGGGCCGGCGACGACGGTACCGGCAAGCGCGAACGCGCCGGCATCGGTCGTTCCGCCGTTCACTGCATCGACGACAAGGATGCCGTTCCCCGTGGTCAACGCACCGCGTCCTCCCGCATTGGCGATGGCGAGCCGCGACTGGCCGGTGGCGGAACCGCCGTCGATCACAAGTCTGTCCGAGGGCGAAGCGTCGCCGTTGAGGCGCGTATTCAGCCCTATCAGGCTTTGTCCTTCACCGACGTAATTGACGACGGTAAGTGTCTTGAAGACACCGCCGGCCGGTGCCGTAAACAGGATACGGCTCGGGTCGTTCACTAGCGTCGTCAGGTTGGAGTCGCCGGTGAGATTCCACAATGAATCGTCGCGCAAGGTCACGTTGGAGACGCTACCCGGCTCCGTGAGTGCCGCGCCCGTGAGCGTCGAGGCACTGACCTGAAGGTTTGCCAGTCCCGGCGTGGACACCGGCGCATTGACCTCCGGCAGCGTTACGGGCGGCAAGGGTGCACCGGGATCATCGAGGTCCATGGCGGGCATCGGCGGTGGCGGTTCCGGCGCGGCGAGCGCGGGGAAGTCGGCGAGCGTCCCCACATGAAGCCACAGACCATTGCCCGATACGCTGCTGCGGACGAGCGACACATCGGCGGGACCGGCAATACCTATGGTCGGGCCGTCGATATTGGATAGCCTGCTATCGGTGAACGATGCCGTCGAGACACCGGTCGCATCGCCCACCGCGAACAGGGACGACGACAATGGCCCCGTCGGGGTCAGTACCGCTCGCTCGCCGATGATCCGGCCGCCTGTTTCGGCGACGGTCGCATGTGATTGGGGCCCCCGAGGTGCCAGCGTGGTACCGATAAGTGTCACTGAACTCGGTACGCTACGCGCCAGCGCGCCATGGGCCGAGTCACCTTCGGTGACGACATCACTGCCGGTTGCCACGACGGCTCCGCCTCCAAGCGCGCGCAGTCCGGAGGACGATGCGCCGTGTGTCGTGATATTCGTATCGGCGAGCGTAATCGTGGACGGCGCCACGAGGAAGTGCCGCTGAGCCGTGGCGCCGTGTGCGCCGACACCGAACGTCTCGATATCCAGTCCGGTTCCGTCCACGGCCGCGGCGAACTGCGTACCCGCCTGCTCGACGGTCGCATAGAGGCCCAGTGACACATCTCCCTGCGTGGTGATGCTGTTGCCGTTCAGGCGCATGGTACCGCCATCGTCGGAGACCCCGCCCATCGCTCCGGTACCCGTCGTGACGACCGTGGTGCCGGAAGCGCTCAGCGAACCGCCAGGGTTCCGTGCCACGAGCGCGTGTGGATAGCTTCCGAGCCGGGTTCCCGTTCCCGCGTCTCCGGATGTGGTGACCGATCCCCCCGTGAGTGTGATCGTCCCGCCCAGATCGGCGAGGACACCCATCGAATTCTCGTTTCCACTGGTTCGTACCACCAGGTTCGACGCCGAGAGGCTCGAGTTGCCCGCAACCACACCGGACGCGTTGACGCCCTGCGTGGAGACGACGCCGCCCGCGACGGATGCGTTGCCACCCGCAATCGTGCGAAGGCCATAAGCGGTGGCGTTGGTGGTGCTTACCGTCGTATCGGTGAGTACCAGGCTTGAACCCACGCCGGATACTTCCGCGCCCATGAATGAAAGTCCATCGGACGTGACGCTAGTCCTTGCGATGTCGACCACCGCGCCATCGAACACGGCAACGCCCCTCGACCGGGTTCCGCTTGTGGTGAACGTGGCATCCGACACATGGGCGCTGGTACCGGCACCGCGTGCGTCGAGCCCGTTGTTGCGCGAGGCGTTGGTCACGACCGAACTACCGATACCTCCGAACGTGAGCGTCCCACCTGCGGTCACTTTCAATGCCGCGGCCGGATCGATATCCGTCGCCCCCGCACCGGTGGTGTTCACGGACGTGCTGGTGAGCGTCGCGCTCGCCCCCGAGGCGACAAGGACGCCGTGGCTGCGGACTCCGGATACGAGGATATCGATACCGGTGCCCTGTATGCTGCTTCCCGCACCGGTGACATGCAGGCCATGGCTCCCGAACGGCGCATTGAGGACGGTCTGGCCCGAAGCGCGGATGGAGGTGCCGCCATCGAGGATCACCTCACCCCCCGAATCCACCAACACGGCAGCCGAATTGGTGGAGATGGTGGCTATCGTCCCGCCCGTGAAACCGATGCTGCCACCGTTGAGCGCGCGCAGCCCCACGTTGCCACCAGCGGCACCCGCGCCACGGGTCGCCACGTTCGACGCATCGAGAGCCACACGGCCGCCATCGGCGAGAACCCCGACATTGCCGCCGGAATTGCCCGTCACCGGGCCGACGACGATGGAGGCTCCTGTCCCCGTGACCTGGCTTCCCGCACCGATCGAATGCAATCCGATGTGCCCGGTCGCCGACGTCCCGGTACCCGTCGTCGAGAGAGAGCCATTGTTGAAACTGATCGCGCCTCCCGACTCCGCACGCAGGCCGGTTGCACCGGCGACTGCGCCAAGTTGCACGGTGACCGCGTCCGCGACGACGGAACCGCCGGGATTGAGGGCATGGATCGCGTACTGCGTAGGCCCGGCCAGCAGGACGGTCGAGCCGGGCGTAACCGTACACCCGGTTCCGTCGACGGCCACGGGGCCTGGTGGGCAGCTCTGTCCGAGCGCACAACCTGACCACCCGCCAACGCACAGCGCCGCGACCAGTGGCCATTTCGCCGCCTTGTGACAAGCGTCAGCGGCTACCGCTGTATCTCCCGTCGATATGTACGCCACGGCACTTTCCTTTGGCGAAGAGGCTCCGCCCGAATCGCTCAAGGGGCCGGTAGGAGCCCCGTGATCCCCAGGATGAGCATCTGGATAGACAGCGCCACCGTCAGTGAACCGATGATCGTGCCGAATAACTTGAAGGGCAGCGGCCCGATGGCACGCATGACCGGGCCGGCGAAAAGCATCGCCAGCAAGTGCATCACCATCACGAGCAGCAGCATCGCCACGATACCGACGGTGCGCTCCGTGTCATGGCTGGAAGCAAGCAGGATGATCAGGCCGGCGAGGCCGTAAGGCGTGACGATCATCGGCACCGCCAGTTCGAAAGCGCTCGGAACGCGTGGCTTGGCAGGCACGGTTCCTTCGGCGGTTGCACGCGGTGGCTCCGCTGCAGCGTACTGCTCAAGGACCGTACGCAGCGACACGAGCAGGAAGATGAGCCCCCCGGTAATGAGCATGGCCTCAATCGATATCTGCCAGTTACGTTGCAGCGCGAGCCCGAGGAAGCCACCGATCAACACGGCGACCGTCGCGAGGACAAAGGTCTTCCATGCCAGCGCGCGGCGGGTGCCGGCATCAAACACCTGCATGCGTGCGTAGTACACCGCAGGCGTCTTCAAGGGAGGGCCCATCACGACGAACAGCAGGGTGAACACCTGGGCGAGATCGAGCAGTGGGCCACGTGTTTGCTGGGCCGCGACGACGGCGTCTTGCAGGAATGCGATCACGCTCATGGCCGCCCGCCTCCGGCCGCATCCAGCGAGGCGACGCACCGGAAGCCTATGTGGCTGGTCGAGGTGTCGACCGGGTGAGGGAAGCGGGCTGCCGGCCTGTAACGTTGGCAATAGCTCGGCGCACAAAGATGCGAGCCGCCTTTGAGGACGCGCCGCGGAATGCGCAGATCCCCTGCCGTCTCCGCATGGCTCCGTTCCTCGGGTCCACCACGCGGGTTGGAAGGAACACAGCACGCCTTGCCGGTGTCCGCATCATGACTTGCGCGGTACCAGTCCGAGGTCCATTCCCACGTGTTTCCGATCATGTCGAAGAGACCGTAGGCATTGGCGGGGTAAGCACCCACGGGAGATGTGCGCACATAGCCGTCCTCGGCCGTGTTCTCGAACGGAAAGCGTCCTTGCCAGTAGTTGGCGAGCATGCGTCCACCCGGTGCGAGAAAGTCACCCCACGCATATTCCGAGTGGTCAAGGCCACCGCGCGCCGCATACTCCCACTCGGCCTCGGTCGGCAGCCGCTTACCGGCCCATGCGGCATAGGCTTCAGCGTCACGCGCGGCGACGTGCACGACGGGATGATCGTCGAGCCCCACGATGTCGCTCCCCGGACCCGTGGGGTGACGCCAGTCGGCACCAAAGACGAAGCGCCACCAGTTGTCGACGCGCATCTGCACCGGTCCGGCCGGTTGTACGAAGACAAGTGAACCCGGTCTCAGCATCTCCGGAAGTGCTCCCGGATAATCCTCGGCGCGGGGAGCGATCTCGGCGAAGGTGACATAGCCGGTCGACTTGACGAAACGAGCGAATGCGGCATTCGTGACCGGGCCGCGGTCGATCCAGAAGCCATCGACCCGCACGCGATGCACCGGCCGTTCGTCCGGGTAGAATTTCTCCGAGCCCATGCGGAACACGCCACCTTCGAGGCGGCACATTCCCGTCGTCACAGAATCGGCATCGAGCTGCAGGGGATTTACACAAGCCATCGGCGAAGCTCCTCCAATAACGTGCTCAATAGGCGTTGCCGGTACCTTCGGTCGTGACATGTGCTCGTTCGGCCTGCCAGGGCCAGCGTCCTTCCACTTCGAGGATCAGCGACCAACTCAGGAAGGTGCGAATGAAGACCAGCATGCCGAGCGAAATCACGCTGCGGATCGTGCTATCCAACGCGATGGTGCGGACGATGTCGGCCGCTACGAGGATCTCGAGGCACAGGAGCAGGGCGCGACCTAGCCTCTGCTTGTACTGCGCGTAGTGTCCGGGTGGATCCGCGACTCGTCTTACAACGCCCACGAGGTAAATGGAGGTGGCGGCGGCGATGGCGACGACGATAAGCAGCGTCGCCAACAGCTCTATGCCGACAGCCGCCATTTCGATCAGGTCATGCGCATGGGTGGCAGGTTCCATGGTTTCATGCTGCCGCTTGCGGGCGTCCACCGCGACCGAGCAACTACGGGGTTTGCCCAAGTAGTTCTACGGATACTGTCGAAGCGACAGTGCCACCTGCGCGGAGATGTATGCATCCCCGCGCAGGGCAGCATGCACGGCATCCAGCAACTCGTCGCCAGCCGACGACTTGAGCACGTATCCATCTCCGACTGACAGCGCGCGCCGCGCCAGGCCGGGATCGTCGTGCATGGTCACGAAAACGACCGTCAATCCTGGCGATTCCCTGACGAGTTGGCGGGCCGCCTCGATGCCATCCATTCCAGGCATCGAGATATCCGTCACGATCACGTCAGGCTTCAGACGCGTTGCGGCGGTCAGCAGTGCGACACCGTGCGCCACGACCCCGAGTACGTCGAAATCCTCCAACAGAAGGTTCGCCAGTTCGGCGGCGACGCGGGGATGGTCTTCCGCCAGGACGACCGTTGCTCTGTACATGGCGACGACTCCAGGCTCGACAACCAAAGGCTGTTCCTGAAGGTCCGGCATGCACAGGGTAAACGCACCGGCACGGGCCTGCGTAGATCTACTTCCGCCTATGCATCAGAAAAGCAACCCGAGATCCTCGGAGCGCCGCACGAGCTCCAGCGTGCTGTGCACGTCGAGTATCTGCATGATCGTGTACTTGTGCGCTTCCACCGTGCGCACGGAGAGACCCAGCTGCGCGGCGATCTGTTTCGAGCGCAATCCCTTGCCCACCAGGCGGAGCACTTCCCGTTGTTTAGGCGTCAACTGGTTCAGGTCGCACATGTGTCCACGCAGGTATCGGGCCCCCAGCGAGGGCGTGACGTAGGTGCTTCCCGCGAGTACCTGGCGCAGCGCGTTCAGCAGGTCCTCCCCGGCCGACAACTTCAGCACGTACCCGTTCGCGCCGGCCCGGATCGCCGCGGCGGCCAGCGCAGGCTCCCCATGCATGGTGAGGAAGACGAAGGGCGTCGTGTTCCCTTCTGCTCGCAACGTCTTCAGAACGTCCAGTCCATTGCCTCGCGGCATGTTCACATCGGACAGCACGAGATCGGGTTGTTCCCGCCTTACTAGTTCAAGCAGTGATTGACCATCCTGGGCCAGCGCGACCAGCTCGAACGCATCGTCGAGCAAGCGCTCAATGCCTTCGGCCACCATGCGGTGATCGTCGGCGAAGACAATGCGAGGCAACGCCTCGCAGCTCAACTCGTTGCCAGCGGAATGCGTATACATAGATCGACTCCCCTCCCGGGCGCGCTTCGTAGGTCGAAGCTGCCCCCCAGCAGCCTCGTTCTTTCCTGCATGCTGATAAGCCCGATGCCGGAACGGCATGAGGTGCTCGATGTCGTATCGAATCCGACCCCGTCGTCGAAGACCCACAGCGACGCCTGGTCCGCGGCAACCGATAACCTGATCGTTATCTTTTTTGCGACTGCGTGGCGAAGCGCATTGGTGAGCGCCTCCTGCGCAATCCTGTAGAAGCACAGTGCGGCTTCAGGCGGTAGCTCATCCGCTCTTCGGTCCGCCACGAGGAAGATACGTGGCCCCTTGGCCCGTCGCTGGCCCGAGCACAACGACTCCAGGGCGTTGCGGAGCCCGGCATGCACCACGGAACTCGGGTGCAGACTGTGCGACAAGTGGCGCACGTCCTCGGACAAGGCGACGATGTCGGACTGGATCGACGTGACGTCATCACGGAACTTCGGGCCAACGCACCGGCGCAGCGCACTGAGCCCGATGGACGAGGCGGCCAGACGTTGATTGATATCGTCGTGCAGATCGCGGGCGAGTCGCGCGCGTTCCTGTTCCATCGTCGCAATAAGACGTCCCGCCATTTCGCGAAGATCGTGATGTGCCACCGTAAGGTCACGACGGGCCGATGCGCGTTGCTCCACCACGACGCTGAGCGTTAGCGCCGACAGCGAGACGGCCAGCGTCCATAGCTGCAAGGCGAGCGTGGTATGTTGCTGTGTTTCCGCGATGAATGGCCCCTTTCCCCATACCGAAAGCTGCGCCGCGAGGATCACGATGACGAAGACCATCATCGAGCTGCCGGTCATCTGCGTGCGGACACAGGCGCTGATGATGATCGGCGCCGGGGCGAGGCAAAGCAGTGGCCTCAGCGCCACGCGGTCTCCCAGTAGATACCAGAACACGGCCAGGAACGAGAGCATCACCATCTCGACGCCGACGAATCCCCAAGGAACGTGTGCGGCGTGCCGTACCGCGGCGTGTGGACAACGAACGCTGATCCATACCGGCACGTAAAGGGCGTAGCCCAGTGCATGCGCCAGGGCGATGTTCGCCCAGTCGCTCGATTCGCCTCTGGCGAAGCCGATGGCTGTCGCGCTTACGGCAGGCAAGGCGACCACCGCGACGAGGGCAAACGCTGCCAGCTTGCCGAAATCCTCCAGTGGCGATGCCTCGCCGCGGACCATGAGCAGGAGCCGCGCGGCGACACCGGCGAACAGAAGCGGCGGCAACGTCGACAACACCGTATCGGTCGCGGGAATCCGAAAGCCGATCTCGACCAGGAGCACCCCCAGCAGCGCGGATAGCAGGCAGATGGGCCACGTGCGGCTCGGCGCTCCCAACAGAAAGGCGAGCAGCACGGCTCCAGGAAACCAGACGATGTGGGTGCCTCCCTGGCGCCCCCACAGGACGGTCGACAAGAGCTGTGCAGCGGCCACTCCGGCGAAGACACCTCCGTACCAGGCGTAGGAAACGGTCGTGACCTGTCGTGTCATGATCTGGACCACCGAACCTCCCCACGCCAGCCCATCGTGGCTGGTTGCCGCGACATACCGATGCCGGTGCAACCCGTGACGCACAGGCCGACCATCAGGGCGACATAAGCAGAAGTCCGTAAGAAATTACGGGACGTGCATCGCAGTTCGCCCTAAGTACTAGTACGTAGCTCCTCCAGCGCCTTCTTCGCTGCCTTCGCGCGGCGGTCCACGCCAGACTTCCTGGACGGTCGAAGGAGTGCGGCGATGCGCTTTCGTTACCTGCTGACGTGCGGCCTCACTCTCCTTGCCCTCGCAGGCGCGCCCACGCGGGCCGCCCCGACGGATCCCTCACCATGCATAGGTCTGGTGCTCGGCGGCGGCGGCGCACGTGGCGCAGCCCACATAGGCGTGCTTCAGGTCCTGGAACGGGAGCACATACCCATTTGCAGGATCGCCGGCACCAGCATGGGCTCCATCGTCGGCGGCCTGTATTCGGCAGGTTATACGGCCGAGGAAATGGAGAGTGTGGTCGGCCACCTGGACTGGAAGGACCTCTTTTCGGACGATCCGGAGCGCGCCGAGGAGCCGATGCGTCGCAAAGATGCCGATTATCGCTATCTCCTCAATTTCGAGGTCGGCTACAAAGACGGGCATATCGTCACCCCGGCAGGGGTGGTGCAGGGCCAGAAACTGCTGCTTCTGCTTCGCCGGCTACTCGTCTCGACGTGGAACGTGGAGGACTTCGATGCCCTGCCCGTCCCCTTCCGGGCCGTCGCGACCGACATCGTCGCGGGCAAGCCAGTGGTGTTTTCCCATGGCGACCTGCCTTTGGCGATTCGCTCCAGCATGTCGGTTCCCGGCGCGTTTGCGCCCACGAATGTCGAGGGCAAGCTCCTGGTCGATGGCGGCCTCATGGACAACGTCCCCATCGACGTGGTGCGTGAGATGGGCGCCGATCGCCTGATCGTCGTGGATGTCGGCTCTCCGCTGGCCGAGGAATCGACCCTGACCAATCCAGTCGCCCTGCTCAACCAGATGGTGAGCGCGTTGATGGCCGAGAAGACCGCGCGTCAGCTGGCCGCCCTGAAGGGCGAGGACATCCTCATTCGCCCCGCGCTGGGCAAGCTGGGTGCGGGCGAATTCAACCGGGCCGAGGAAGCCATCGCGATCGGCCGGGCCGCCGCGGAAGCCGCGTTGCCACGGTTGCGCACGCTGTCAGCGTCACCCGGCGACTGGCAGGCCTACGCGTCAGCACATCGGCAGCGGGATTTCGATCCCAAGCTGGTGGCGTTCATCGACGTGGATGCGAAGAGCACGCACAGCGGAGAGTTCGCGGGTCACCGCATGCAGCCCGAGGTCGGCAAGCCTTTCGACGCCGAGTCCGTCGAACGCCGGATCGGCGGGATCTACGGGCAAGGCAGCTATCAGCAGGTCGACTACCATCTCGTGGAGCGGGACGGGCAGCGCGGCATCCGGCTCACGCCGGTCGACAAGTCGTGGGGGCCCATCTACGGAAAGATGGGCTTCCAGCTGGACGACGATTTCAATGGCCGCAGTGAATACCTCATCTCCGCCGAGATCACCGCCACCAACCTCAACGATAGCGGTGGCGAGTGGCGCAACACGCTGTGGAGCGGTCGCATCGGTGGCATCCGCTCGGAGTTCTACCAGCCATTCGGCCAGGGCGCCACCGCGTACATCATGCCCTTCGCGGTGCTTCGTAACGAGGACGTGCCCGTGTTCGATCCGCAGGCCGACCACCAGCTCGCCGAATACCGCATACGGCGACGCAACGCAGGTGTGGAGATGGGTTGGACGCCCGCTCCCTATTGGCGCATATCCAGCACCGTCACCCGCGGACGCGACACGGGCGACCTGCGCGTGGGCAATCCTTCCGACTTCCCGGGTGGCACCTCCGACTTCGCCTCGCTTGCGCTCGGCCTGGACTGGGACAGTCTGGACAATGCTCAATTCCCGACACGGGGCGCCCACGTCAACCTCGATTACGAGACGTTTCGCACCTTCCTCGGCGGTGATGTAAAAGGCGACGTGGTGCGTCTGGTGGCGGACTGGGTTCCCGACTGGGGGATGAGCACGGGGCGCTATCACCTGCTCCTTGGCGTACGGGCATCCAGCGCACTGGACGACACCGACTTCTTCGAGACACAGACTTTTCTGGGTGGCTTCCTCAACCTGTCCGGCTACGGCGAACGTTCGATCTATGGAAACCAATCGGCCCTCGGACGCGCCGTGCTTTACCGCCGCACAGGCAACCTCGACAAGTTGTTCTCCACGCCCATCTTCATCGGCATGAGCCTGGAAGCCGGAAACACCTGGCGGAGGAAGGGCGATGTCCGGCTCGACTCCCTCGTCTATGCCGGCAGTATCTTCGCCGGCGTGCAATCGCCCCTGGGTCCGGTGTTTCTTGGCGTCGGCCACGCCGCCGGCGGTCACACGGCCGTCTACCTCACCTTCGGCTCGCTGCTGCGTCCTCGCCTGTAAGCGGTAGTTTTACCTATGCCGTCCGCGTGGAAATTCGCTTATCGCCGTGGGCTCCACAACGCACTCTGGCATGGTCATCAACGCCGCCGGGTGCGATATGAAGCATCGAATCCTCTGCGTCCTGCTCGCCGCCGCCTCCCTGCCGGGCGCGGCGAGTGCCACGGAGGGCGCCATGGGCCGCTCCATCACCGGCGTGCAGATCACACCGTACGTGGGTATCGTGCCACCGGCACCGGGACTCCACGTGTCGATCAGCTACGTCAACTACGACGGCGGCATCGGCGCCCGGCGCGAGGTGCCCATCGGCGGCAATGCCGCGCTCGATCTCCACGCCAAGGTCGATCTCTACGCGGCGAGCTTCGCGTACATCTGGAACACCGGCAAAGGACGATGGAACTACGCCAGCATGTTCACGCTGCCGTACATCCGCCCGACGGCACGCGCGTCAGTGGTGATCGGGACCCGCCAGGGCCAACTCACCGACCGGGCTTCGGGGTTGTTCGACCTGTACTTCGCGCCGGTCATCGCCAGCTACCACGTGAGCGAGGTCGAGCATTGGTCGTTTGGCCTCTATGTCTACGCGCCCACGGCCGATTACGAAAAAGGCAGGCTAGCGAACAAGGGCCTCAATATCTGGACGTACACACCCGCCGTCGGCTATACGCGCCTTTTCGATCGCGGGTCGTTCGAACTCAGCGGCCTTGCCGGCGTGGACTTCTATTCGAAGAACAAGGACACCGACTACCAGAACGGCGCCGTTTTCCGCCTCGACCTGCTTGCGATGAAGCGCACGCCGGGCGGCTGGGGATTCGGCGCGGTGTTCGGATGGCTTCAGCAACTGGAGGACGACGACGGCCCGACCGCTGATCGGCTCGGTGGATTCTCCGGGCGGTCTCTCGGTATCGGCCCCGCTGTCGCTTACAAGAAGAGCTTCAGCAAGGAGAGCAGCATCGACATGACACTGCGCTGGGTGAAGGAGTTCAACGTGAAGAACCGGCTCAAGGGTGAGCCTCTCATGTTGAACATCTCCCTCGCCCTCTGAGCGATGAACGGTGTTCCCATCGCATCGCTCCTGCCCATCGACGTGCTGGTAGCAGACCACCATCGGGTGGTCGCCGAGGGAGTGGCCGCCTTGCTTGCGCCCCACGTAAGGAGCGTATCCATGGTGCATAGTGCCCGCGACCTCCTGCAGCTGGCGACCGTGGACCACCTGGTCGTTGGCGACATCGACCTGCCAGACTCGCCCGGCGTCGAACCCTTGCGGGCGCTTGCGCGTCGCCCCGGAGGAGTTCGATTCATTGTCCTTTCCGGCCACGATGAACCGTTGATCGTGCAGGACGCGATGCAAGCCGGCGCCTGGGCTTATGTATTGAAGCAGTCATCGCGCGATGAACTGGTCGCCGCCCTGCATGAAGTGATAGAAGGGCGGCGATATGTCAGCCCCGGCCTCATGGCGGTGTTGATCCACGCGCCGCCGTCGGCGCACCGGCTCACGCGACGACAGCACGAAGTGCTCGAACGAATGGCCCTCGGTCTCAGGGCGAGCGATATAGCCACGGATCTCGGCATTTCAGTACGCACGGTGGAGAGCCACCGTCAATCCTTGCTGGAACTGTTTCGCGTGCACAGTAGCGTGGCCCTCGTCCGCGAAGCGTTGCGGGTCGGACTCATTCGCGATCCCTCGCGAGCGCCACCGCAGGACACGTAAAACTACGCAAGGGCGAACGGTAGGTTTTCGCTGGTGGTGGTGTCGCCGGCGAATCAATCTGACGCCATCGATTTCCCGCCTGCGGTGGTACCGGTACCTGCGGTTCCGGTGACGTGCCTGGGTTTTCTTCCCCGGGCCGAGGCACGGTAACCGCGAGGCGGGTCTTCTTTTATCGCGAGGGAGAACGACGTGGCGAAACCGTTCTTCGCGGTGCTGGCGCTGCTGCCGGTGCTCGCCCATGCCCAGGCGGGCACTCCACCTGCCGGCGAGGCGCAACTGGCGGAAAAGTTGTCGAACCCCGTGGCCTCCCTCATCAGCGTGCCCCTCCAGTTCAACTACGACACCGGCTACGGCGGCGGCGGACGCGGCCACAAGACATACCTCAACCTGCAACCAGTGATCCCCGTCGCCTTGAGCGACCGCTGGAACCTGATCTCGCGGACGATCCTGCCACTGGTTGATCAGCCGGGCGTGCTTCCCGGCAGCAACGAATCGGGCATGGGCGACATCACGCAGAGCTTCTTCTTCTCGCCGCGGACACCCGCCTCGGATGGCATCGTCTGGGGAATCGGCCCCGCGTTCCTTCTTCCGACCGCGAGCGATCCCAACCTGGGCGCCAAGAAGTGGGGTGCGGGATGGACCGCCCTGGTGCTGCGGCAAAGGCACGGCTGGACCACCGGCTTCCTCATGAATCACCTATGGTCGATCGCAAGCGTGAATGGGTACGAGAACCGTCCCGCGATCAGCGCCACCTTCCTTCAACCTTTCGTCGCCTACAACACGCCGAAGGCGTGGACATACGGGGTGAACGTGGAATCGAGCTATGACTGGCACTCACACGAGTACAGCGTGCCCTTGAACTTCAACGTCTCGCACGTCACCCGGGTCGGTAAACAGGCGATCAGTTACGGCGCCGGCGTGCGCTACTGGTTGGCCTCGACCGACAACGGTCCCCACGGATGGGGCTTCCGTGCCGTTGTCACCTTCGTCTTCCCCGAATGATCGTCAGCCGAAGGGACCGAGGTGTGTCGTCATGCTGACGATCGCAAGAACGCCGAAGAACAGCATGACGACCGCCACGAGCAGGGTCAGTGAGACGGGGTAAGGGCTCTCGCCGTGAATCAGGCCTTCATTCACCATGGCGTGGCGTTCTCGGCGGAGAGACCGCATGTAGTGCAGGTGGTAGAAAATGCCGATCACCAGCATGCCGATACCCAGCGCGACGAGGGCGACGCCGAAGTTTCGCGGCGCGAGACTTTCCTGCGGAAGTATCTTCGCCGAGCGCAGTCGTTCGAAGAACTGCGCAATGGTGAAGCCGAAGCTGATCAGGGATATCGACGTGCGGATCACCGACATCAGGGTCCGGTCCGTGCTCATCCGCGTACGCTGGAAGGACATGCCCGTCCTTCGTGCCGACAGTTCAACCGCCGGGTCGCGGCGCCCCTCATCCATGGCTGCGCGAGTGTAGACGTACGAGTTGGGGGAATCGCTCATGGATCTTTCTCCTAGCGCCACGCGCTACCGACCTGGATGTACCAGGCGTGGTCGTCCTTGCTCCACGCCCAGTCCACGCCCGCGTATAGCCCGAGCGCACTCGCTAAGAGGTAACGGAAGCCAACCCCTTTCGTCGTCGCTGTATCGGCATCGGCGAACGATGCGCGCTTTCCCCATGCCCTGCCCGCGCCTCCGAAAGCGACGGTGGCCCAGCGTTTGGTCACGTTCCATCGCAGCTCGGCTTCGAGCATACCGACGGACCGGTCCTGGAAGCGCCCATACGAGATACCCCTGAGGTCGACGGAAGGAAGCTGATAGAACGGGACGTCGCCCGGCGCCGTCCGGAAGTCGGCGCGCAGGCCGAGCACGAGCCGGGAGCCGATCGGCACATAGCCCAAGGTATGCGCGCGCCAGGACTGGAACGTATTGTCGCTGCCGATACCCGCACCGTAGAACGTTGCGTCCAGGACCGATAGCACGCCCCGCGATGGCGTGAGCGTGTTGTCCCTGCTGTCGTATTCCACGATGGCGCCCAGGCCCGACGCACGGCTGGCGAAGTCGCGCGGCTCGAAGAAGCGCCGGTTGCCCTCGACGTTGAGCCGGCTGTCGAGGTCGATGTAGATCCAGCGAACGCCCACGTAGATTGGCATGTGACCCAGCCGGCGCGACACTTGCTGGAACGAGAAAACGCCGTCGAGGTTGTACCCGATCTTGCGCGGCCCCAGGAACAGGCCTTTCGTGTAGAAGTCCAGGTTCGCGGAGGCCTTGCCGATGGCACCCTTATAACGCCACCGGTCGTCGCGGAAATGGAATTCGCCGGCCACCGCCGCGCCGTAGGTGCCGTTCTGAGTCTTCGCGGCACCGAACCCATAGATGTCGGGCGGGACGCGTTCGCCGCGCTCCTTCGACGCCTTCGACTGCCGTGCGGGCTTGAAGAAGGCGATAGCCGCGCCACCGCCGTTGCCCACGGCAGGTTCCGTGATCACGATGGGAACGACCAGCGCCCCCTTGTGCTGCAACAGCCAACGGGACATGTCGAAAGCCCCATCCTCGGGATCGCGCATCAGCTGCCAGATCGACTCGCGCCCCGTGGCCTCCGTGCCGGGTGCGTCCCGTGCCATTACCGGGCACCCCATCGCTATCGCGAAACATCCGATGAGGGCGGGGAGAATCCTGCCTGACATGCTCGATACACGGAATAGGTGGGAACCCGATCCTCTCCGCGGGAGTGGGTACGCGACAGCGTAGAAGTACCTAGCGCCGCATGCGCGCAACTACGCTTGGGCTGCCATCGGCCCATGCGCACCATCGTGTTCTCGTCTGGGAGACCTACGATGGTTGGCAATCGCTGGATATACCGATTCGCTTTTCTCCTCGGAGCCATGCTCGGCCTCGATGCCATCGCCGGAAGCGGCACACCGGCCGCCGCATCCGACCCCTTGTCGGCCTGGAAGGACGGCGACCTGAAGACGGCGATCATCACCTTCGTCGGCGCCTCCGCACGCGCGGGCGACGCCGGGTTCGTTCCGGTCGAGGCGCGAATCGCCGTATTCGACATGGACGGAACCCTGATGCCGGAGAAACCCCTGCCCGGGGCGCTATTGCCGCTGGTCGCCGACGTGAAGCGCGCTGCCGCCGAACATCCCGAGCTGAAAAGCCAGCCTGCGGTGGCCGCCCTGCTCGCAAGCGATATAAAGGCGCTCGAGGTTCAGGGTGAAGCAGGTGTCGTGCAGCTCGTCGCCGCCGCAATCGACGGCCGCACCGTCGACCAGGTCGATGCGGCCATGAGCCGGGAGGCACGAAACGCTCCCAACCCCCACTTCGGCGTGGCGTACACCAAGCTCGCCTATCGGCCCATGGTGCAGCTCCTTCGCTACCTCGAGGCCCACGGCTACCAGACCTGGATCTGCAGTGGCTCGCCGATCGCCTACACACGAGCAATTTCCCGCGACGTGTTCGGCATTCCCCCTGATCGGGTCATCGGCAGCTATCTGGACATGCGCTTCGACGAGCGGGGCGGACGAACCGTGCTGACGTATACGGGGAAGATCGAACATGTGAACGACCGTGAAGGCAAGCCGCCAGCGATCCACCTCGCCATGGGTACGCGGCCAGCATTCGTGGCTGGCAATGTCGGGGGCGCCGGCGACATCGCGATGATGCGCTATGCGAAAGATCGCGGCGGCCCCTCGTTCGAACTGCTGGTGAACCACGATGATCCCGGGCGGGAATTCGCCTACCCGGAAAAGAACGGCGAATCCCTCGCGGCCGCCGCCCGCCATGGATTTCATGTCGCGAGCGTGAAGAACGATTGGCTCGTGGTGTTCGATCCATCGATCTCCATGGCGGCCAAGGCGCCTGGTGCCACCCCAACCCCGGAGAAATGACATGGCAAGCTCAAGCAAGACGCCCCCTAAGCAGCGGGCCACGAAACAGCGAAACTCGAAGCGGCCAAACATCCTGGTCATATGGGGCGACGACATCGGCATCTCGAATCTGAGCTGCTACAGCCACGGCCTGATGGGTTACCAGACGCCGAATATCGACCGGATCGCACGCGAAGGCATGATGTTCACCGATTCCTACGGCGAGCAATCATGTACCGCGGGCCGTTCGTCGTTCATCACCGGCCAGAACACCTACCGCACGGGCCTGTCCAAGGTCGGTTTTCCAGGCGCTCCGATTGGCATGTCGGACAAGCTCGTGACCATCGCCGGCGTCCTGAAGAACCAGGGCTACGCGACCGGACAATTCGGCAAGAACCACCTGGGCGATCGCAACGAGCACCTGCCGACGGTCCATGGATTCGACGAGTTCTTCGGCAACCTGTATCACCTGAACGCGGAGGAGGAGCCCGAGATGGCCGACTACTTCCCCGAAAAGGACTTCCCGGATTTCCGCAAGAGCATCAAGCCGCGGGGCGTGCTGCATTCGTGGGCCACCGAAAAGGACGATCCCACGGAAGAGCCGAGGTTCGGCCGCGTCGGCAAGCAAAAGATCAGGGACACGGGGCCGTTGAACCGCAAGCGCATGGAGAACTGCGACGACGAGTTCGTCTCGGCGGCGAAGGACTTCATAAAGCGTCAGCACGACGAGGACAAACCGTTCTTCGTCTGGCTCAACTTCACGCACATGCACCTCTTCACGCATACGAAGAAGTCCAGCATCGGGCAGGCGGGCCGTTGGCAGTCGCGCTACCACGACACGATGATCGACCATGACCGCAACGTGGGGGAGATGCTCGACTACCTCGACGAACTCGGCATCGCGGACGATACGTTCGTCATGTACTCCACCGACAACGGACCCCACCGGAATTCCTGGCCAGACGCAGCCACGACGCCGTTCCGCAGCGAGAAGAACACCAACTGGGAGGGCGCCTTCCGCGTCCCGATGCTGGTGCGTTGGCCTGGCCACATCGAGGCGGGTCGGGTGTCGAACGAGATCGTCCAGCACCATGACTGGTTGCCCACGTTCGCGGAAATGGCCGGCGCGCCGAACGTCGTCGACGAGTTGAAGAAGGGCTACCAGGCGGTCGGCCGGACCTATAAGAATCACATCGATGGCACCAGCCTGCTTTCCCACCTGATCGACGCCAAGGCGCTCAGTCCACGCAAGGTCTTCTTCTACCTGAGCGACGACGGCGATGTCCTCGGCTTGCGCTACGATCACTGGAAGGTCGTCTTCATGGAGCAACGCTGCCGCGGGACGATGCAGACTTGGGCCGAACCCTTCACCCGTCTTCGCCTTCCCAAGTTGTTCAACTTGCGCACCGACCCTTACGAATATGCGGATATCACATCGAACACGTATTACGACTGGTTACTTCACCACGACTACATTCTCTTCGGTGCATATGCGCTGGCAGACAAGTTCGCCACCTCCTTCAAGGAATTTCCGCCCGTACAGCATCCGAACAGCTTCACGATCGACGACGCCATCAAGATGCTGAGCGAGGCTAGCGGATCGCACTGACCAGTAAACAGGCATCCTCGATGACGAAGGTCGTCGAGGATGCCACCACGAACATGGCGGATCGTTTCCCACGGCTTTAGCTGGGCGATTCCCGTAGCCGCCTGATCTCCCGTATCGCCCGTTCCACTGCTTCGTCTTCCGCCGCCTCGGAGTACGCATGCATGCGTTTCCCTGGAAGCACGGCCACTTCGCGACCCGCCGCATCGAGGATCACCGCGTCAGCGGTGAAACATGTCGTCTGCTGATCGTCTTCGTGCTTCGAACACGTGATCCGATAGGAGAAAGCGGCTGTCCGTTCGGGGCCATCGTCGCTCACGGCACCTTCTCGATGGTGAGCCCGCCGATGGTCACGCCCATGCCGAAGCCCTTGCCAGCGCCTGCCAGCGCGAGCGACACCTTCCCCTTGGTCATTACCTGGGCGTCGCCACTTTTGGGCACACCGATGCTGGCGTCCGCCGCTGCATAAGTGCCGAGAACGTCCGTTATCGACTGGATGTCGGTAAAGTTTCCCTTGCCGTCCTTGATGGTCGATTTGCCGACGCTGAGCCCACCGCCGTTCGCACGTAGTTTCACGTTCATGCGGGAGCCGTCGTCGCAAGTGACGACGCCACTTCCGGATGCATGTTTGTATATCACCGACCAGGACGAAAGGTCGAATCGCATCGTGCAATCCAGGGGAGCGGCCTTCACGGGCGCGGCAAGCACCCCCGCAGCCAGGATCGCGGCGTAGCCGAGCCATCTGACGTTCATGGATGTATTCCTTGGGTTACGGCGTTACGGGAACTTCGGCCCAGCTCGAATCCGGATCGAAGCGGTTGATCGCGGTAGCGACGCGAGGCGTGTCCTTGCCGAGGTCCTTCTGGTAGACCTGTCCGTCGTGGCTGATGACAAAGCTCATCACGCCGCTTTCGCCGTAGCTGGCCGGCCACGCGAGCAAGGCGAACCCATGCGACATCAGGCCGCCGCTCATGTAATCGTAGGCTCCCCCGGGCGCCGAGGCTCCTTGAGACGTAAGCACCCGGTAGTGGTAGCCGTAGTAGGTGTCTCCCTGCGGCGGCTTCGCAAAGTACGGGCCGAGAGGGCTTTTCGCTTCCCCCTTTTCACTCGGCCAGTACAACCCATCGTGCTTGCCGGGCGAACTGACGAGCTTCGATGCGTAATGCGGTGGCTCGCCGCCGTCGTCACTTTGCATCGCATACTCGCGTTGCGCGTCGTAGTAAGCGAGCAGCGCCTCCACGACGGACATTTCGTTTCCTCCGATCCGGCGCATGAGGATCTCTTCCCGCGCCGCCTTCGTATCGAAGTACCAGCCCTCGGCGTCGCGTACCAGCGGAATGGGAAGAAGCCATCCGGAATGGCCGACACCAATATGACTTCGCGAACCCGATGCGACGATCTGGTGCGATGCCTCATAGTCCTCGATAAATGCTTCGACGTCCGAACGCTCCACGCCGTCGGTCGGGATGTAGGTTCTCCAGTCGTCGCCGAGGACGCGGCGAAGCTCGGCCTGGTCGGGACCTTTCAGCGCCTTCGCCAGCGCGTCGCCGGCCGCCTCGGGCGTAGAAAAACGGGCGGCGGCCGCTTGCGCATCGGCGGCCACGGTAAGCAGTAATACCAAGGACAACCACGTGACGCATCTTCCGATCGACGGATTCATAAAGCCTCCTAACGACGATGGAAGCCGCCGCCCCTTTGGGGCACCGGCCGGTTGACCGGGCGGCCCGCGGCGGCGCCCCCGTGTTGGCCACCGAGGCTGCGCATGCTGTCCTGGCCGCGCTGCCGTTGCTCGGCGCTGCCGCCTGGCGAGCGCACACCGGAGAAAGCGTTGGATGTGGCATGCGTGGACGGACGCTGCATACTCCCTGCATCGCCGCCGGGCCGGCGTGCGGCAGCGGCCGAACCGCCGTGCGTCTGGCGGTCGAAACTCTGCATCGCCCGTTCGCGACTTCCATCTCGGGCGGTGTCGTGCCCACGGAAAGCCTGTCGCTGTTGCGCCCCGCCCACTCCCTGGTCGAAGCGCTGACGGGTGGCTGGGTCGCGGTATGGCGTGCCGCGGCGATTGGCCGGGTTGTGGTTCCAGGTGACGTTGCCATTCCCTGAAATCCGGTGGTTGACGTTGATGTTGTTGTACCGGTTTACATCGATGTGCACGTCGTTGTGACCCCAGTCGAAGCCGCCCCAGAGCGAATCGGCGATCGCCACGCCCGCGCCGAAGGCGAGTCCGGCGGCAAGGCCCGTGGCGACCGGATGGTAGTAGCCGGGCGGCGGCGGCCAGTACGGCGGCGGATACGCCGGGTAAGCCCAGGTCCCGTAGACGACGGTCGGGTTGTAGCTGGGCACGTAAACGACCTGCGGGTCCGCCGGTTCGATCTGGATCACCGTCGTTTGCGGCGCCGTCTCCTTCACGACCACCGTTTGTTGCTCGGTCGATTTGAGATTTCCCGCCTTCTGCGCCTGCGCGCGAAGGCGTTGCACGGATGCCATGACGTCGTCGGGTTGTGCCAGGAAGGCATCGCCCACGTTTTGCACCCAGTCCGGATGCGCGGCCATCTGCGCAAGCACCTCCGGAAACGCCACCAGGGACTGCACGCTTGGATCCCAGGATTTTCCACTAACCTGCTTCACGGCGGCATCGCCCGTCACTTTCGGGTTCGCCTTCGACCACTTCGCCGCATCGGCGACGTCCGCTGGATACGTCGCCGCCATCAGGATTTGCGAAAGCAAGGCGTCCGGATAGAGCGCGACCGGGGCGATGAACTGGTCGATCTGCTCACTGCGGAAGGTCTTCTGCGCCGCCCCCTGGGCCATCGCTGCTCCCGCGACGATGAACAGCGCGACAGCCACGAGGATTCGCAAGCCTGGCCATTTCTTGCACGGTGTCATGAGCGCTCTCCTGCGTGGATCACCTGGCCAGCATCGGTCGGTGACCCTCCGTGGCGGTAGCGCAGATGTGCTTACGCCCCTTCCGCAGAACTACCTAGCGCCTCGTGCGTAGCTGTTCGCTTGGATGCAGGCAGGCGCGGGGGCACGCTCCAGGCAACGCTGTCCGGAGATGTCGATGTCCACCCTGCTCTTCACCGAGGCGCTGCACGTGGCCCTCCTGCGCCGTGCGCGATTGCTTCGGACCGAGGATCGCGCCGAGGCGCGGCAACGGGTTCTTATCGTTATCGGCATCGTCTGGCTGCCTCTTGCCCTGTTCGCCCTGGTCGACCGTCTCGCTCGAGCGGAGCCCTTCGCCTATGCCTTCTTCACGGATATCGCCGCGCAGGCCCGCTTCCTCCTCGCGGTACCACTGTTGATCCTTGCCGACTATGTCGTCCTGCCAAGGCTGGAAGCCATGGGCCGCTATTTCGCCCACTCGTCCCTGTTGGCGCCGTCGCAGCGACCGGGCTTTGAAGCACTGGCCGCATCGTCGCGGCGACTGAGCGGCGGAACCTGGCCTTCGGCCATCACTTGCGCGCTCGTCTATTGCCTGGTTTTGGCCGTCGCCTTCCTCGTGCCTGCCACCGACTGGGCCCTTTGGCAGCAGTCGGACGCCCACTTTGGGCTGTCACTCACCGGGTGGTGGCACCTCCTTGTCAGCATGCCCGTGCTTCTCGGCCTCCTGTCGACATGGGTCTGGCGCTGGCTGCTCTGGGTGTACGTACTCTGGCGTCTTTCGAGGATGGGTATGGTGTTACTTGCCGCACATCCCGACAGGGCCGCCGGCATCGGATTTCTGGCCGCGTCGCCACGTGTGTTCATCCCCGTCGTGTTCCCCGTTGCGGTCGTCGTGGCGGCTACGCTGGCGCATACGTTGCTGATGACGGGATCGACCGCGATAGGACACGAGGGAATACCGCTGGTCTCCGTCGCCGCCGTCTGGCTGATCTTCGCCAGCCCACCGCTCCTTTTCAGCCGCCTGCTCATCGCCGTGCACCACATCGGCGTACAGGAATACGGCGAGCTGAGCCGGCGTGTCGGCATGGCTTTCGAAGAGCGCTGGATCGGTGCCACTAAGGCTATCGATGCCGACACACTCGACCGCCCCGATTTCTCGGCGACCACGGATCTGTATGGCATCGCCTCCAACGCCCTTGGCATGCGCATGCTGCTGGTGGACTACCCCACCCTCGCCGCCCTGGCCATCGCGACGATCGCCCCCTTCGTTCCGCTCTGGCTGGCCGCGATTCCATTTCGTGAACTGGTCGACCATATGGTGAACCTTCTCGTATAGGGCCGGGCGATCGTCGAACTCTTACCCGATCGTGGCTAGGTAGGACTACGGAATCCTTGCGCGATCCGGTGGATTAGATTGGTCCGACATCAATCCACACGGAGCCATCGACATGCGCTCTTTCCTCGCCTTGGTCGCTGGCGTGCTCGCTATCTCCTTGTCCGTGGCGCGTGCCGCACCACCACCGAGTGGTTTCCTCGACACCTACCCAGCGTTGCAGCCCGATCCGCAGCGGCCCGGCGCGTCGATGTATGTCGCAACCAACCGACCGCTGAAGGGATTCAGCAAGGTCCAGCTGGATCCGATCCTGGTCTGGTACTCGCCCGATTCCAAGTACAAGGGAATCGATCCCAACGAGTTGGCCGCTGTCACGGAACATCTGCGATCGGTGCTCGTGAAGGACCTGGAGCCGAAGTATCCGGTGGTCGAAAGCCCGGGGCCCGACGTGATCCGTTTGCGGATCGCCATCACGAACCTCGTCGCAGAAAAGAAGAAGCGCGGCATCCTCGGCTACACACCGATCGGTTTCGTCGTGGGCGCTGCGAAGAACATGGCCACAGCAGGTCCGAACATCAACTTGTCATCGGCCACGCTCGAGGCCGAACTCGTCGACCCTTCGGGAAAGCAACTGGCGGTGGTGATCGATCCGCTGGTTAGCGGAGGTACGAAAAAAGATGTCCTCACATGGGATGAGATCGGCGGCATTCTCGACGCAGCCGGCAAACGCCTGAGAATGCGAATGGACCTCGACAACGCGAAATGACTAAGCCAGCGACCGAATCAAGGTTCGAACCTCTACGGAGCATGGCAATGGTTGAAAGAACTGAGCCCGCACATCCACAGGCACGCGACGAACTCGCCTATGTCACGGGCGTCATCGCCGCGCTTTGGGCGAGCCCACTGGTCGAGTACCTCCACACGATGTACGACGGCGTCAAGGCCCGAGCCGCATACATTGGATACCTGCATAGGTTTGCCGCCCTCAAGACCGCTGCGGACCGTTATGTGAATACACCGAACAATGTCTCGATCGACGCGTACGGAAACGCATACTTAGCGGACGGCCCTGTCGTCATCAGCGTCTCGGCATTGAACGAGCCGCGCTGGTACATCGTACAGATCGGCGACATGTTCGACGAAATCGTCTACAACATCGGCGGCATGAAAGGTGCGGAGCCGGGCCTTTTTCTTCTCACCGGCCCCGACTATCACGGACCGGTCCCGCCCAACATGAAGCAGATCCGGGTGCGCACCCAGGTCGCCGTGGTGGCGAGCCGCGTGTTCGTGCAAGGCGAGGCTGATATTCCTGCCGCCAGAGCGGTACAAGCAGGGATTCATATGCTTCCGTTGTCGGTGTTCGAACGGCAAGGCTTGAGTTATGCGATCGAGAACTCGGATCCCACCTTCCTGGATCTTCTCGCCTTCACATCAACCGCGCCCGAGGCGATACGGCCGTTCGATCGGATTGGTTTCGCCATGAACCGCTTCCTTCCGCGCAGCGACGACCAGGCCGATCCGATGGTCCGGCTCTTCCATAGCATCGGTCTGAGTGTGGCGAAGAGTTTCGAATGGCGCTCGCTGGACGAAAGCACGGTGGCGGCGTTGGCACGCGCAGCCGTGACCGCCGGTGCGATCATCGAGGATGCTTACGCACATTCATCCGCCGTGGTGAACGGATGGCGCTATTCGATGGGAGGAGGCCGGGCCGGCTATGACCTGGCCTTGCGTGCCGCTTTCGCGACCCACCTTCTTGGCGCGAATGTTCCCGAGCAACTGTTCTACCCGAACACACGCGTCGATGACCAGGGCCGCGCGCTGTCTGGCAGTCATCGTTACGTGCTGCGTTTCGACAAGGGCCGGCAGCCCCCTGTCGCTGTGTTCTGGAACGTCAGCATGTACGACGAAAAGGAATTCTTTATTGAGAACCCGACGGGACGTTACAGCATCGGAAGCACCACGGATGGATTGAAGACCGCCGAGGATGGCTCGGTTTCCATCTACATCCAGCACGAGGCACCCGACGCCGCGTGTGCCTCGAACTGGCTTCCCGCTCCGGACGGCGCCTTCAACCTGACGATGCGGTTGTATGGGGCGGGCAGCGAGATTCTCGACGGGTCCTATAGGTTGCCCGGCGTCGCACGCCTGGACTGATCTGCTGGCGATCCGGCTTAACACCCAGGAGACGATCGAATGAGCAAGCAGTCGGGTAAGGCATCGCGTAACGCCATGCGGCGCCGGGCCGTCGAGGCGGTCATCTGGGGCATTCCGCTGGTCAATTTCGACGCGATGTTGGGAGCCGCGTCCCGCGCCGGTGGGGGCTTGAACCAGATCGTCTACTGGGCACGGCTTCCGAGCTGGAAGAACCAGACCCTGACCCCGAATCCGGATGCCATCTATGTGATGCCGTTCTACGACACCGCGCAGGCAGGGCCGATCGTGATCGAGATTCCCCCGGCAGACGAGGGGACGATCACGGGAACCTTGATGGACTGCTGGCAGTTCGCCCTGGAGGATGTTGGCCCAGCCGGCGTCGACAAGGGCAAGGGCGGCAAGTACGTCATCCTGCCACCCGACTACGACAAGCCGATTCCCGAGGGATACATCGCTCTTCCGTCGGCGATGAACCAGGGCTATGGACTTCTTCGCTCGCTTCTCAAGGGACGTGGTGACGAACAGGTGGCCATGGCCGTCGCGTATGCCGAGCGCATCAGAATCTACCCGCTACACGACAACACTGCCACATCTCCAGCCGTGCGGCTGGACGTATCCGACATAGTCTTCGATTCTACGATTCAATACGATCTGGGATTCTTCGAATCCCTCGACCGTATGATCCAGACTCAACCGTGGCTGGAGCGGGACCGGGCCATGATCGACGTACTTCGCTCGATCGGCATCGAGAAGGGAAAGCCGTTTGCGCCTTCTCCGGATGACGTCACGTTGCTCGAGGCATCCGCCCAGGAGGCCCTTGCATGGTTCGTCGAGTACTACGAGACGGCATTCACGCCCCATTATCCCAATCAACGATGGTTCCTTCCTGCGGAAAAATCGTTGGTGGCCGCCATGGCTTCGGGCTACTCCGATCGTGACAGTTATCCATGGAGTTCACGAGGTACCGCGTACTATTGTGCGTTCAGCAGCATCAAGCATATGGGCGTGGGTCAATTTTATCTTTTCGTGTCCCGCGATCACGCGGGCCAACCGTTGGATGGAAGCTCAACTTATAGACTCCACGTACCCGCTCATGTACCGGTGCGACAGTATTGGTCGGTAACGCTGTATGACTTCGACACACATGCTTTCATCAGAGATATGGATCGACAGAGTTGCTCCTCGTTGACAGATGGCCTCGTCGTCAACGATGACGGTTCCGTCGACGTGTTCTTCGGACCGCGACCGCCGGAGGGCAGAGAAGCGAATTGGGTTCCTACCTCGAAGGGGAATCGCTTCGAAGCGCTATTCCGTTTCTACGGACCCGGTAAAGAAGTTCTTTCGGGAAAATGGATACTGCCTGATATCACTCGCTCATAGCTTCGATCGACCTATTGATGAGCATAAGCTTCGGCTTGGGCTGCCATGTTTCTGCATCCACGCTAACGATTGCCGCCGCCAGCGTCCCGCGCCAAGCTTGACGTGACGTAGCTTCCACCGCCGCATCGATACGCGATTCAAGGTCAATAGCAGGCAGTTCATCCGCCCCATCCTTCATCGACACCATCAACACCCGCTTGTTGAGCGCCGTGCCGCTGACCGGCGCGAACCAGGCCATGGGCTGCGGCGGCGGTGCCACCCGCGCCATGTCGGCCACCAGCACATCGAACCGTGCCGCCATTCCGGGCTTCAACGTGTAGATGACGATGCGCAGTGGGCGCTCGGGATGCGCGAGCGGCGAGGTGCTTGCAGGGCTGACACGTCGCCACGTCTCGCGTAGCGATGGCGTGCCGTAAGGAAGGAAAGTGCGCTGCGCATCCGCCGCGTCGCCTGCCGGGTCGGGTCGCTTGTCCAACCCGTCCAGGGGAATGTCGAACGTGCCATCGATGAACAGCCCGGCTCGCGGTCCGTCCGCCACGGTCCATGCATACCAGGGCAAGGGGTCGCGATGTGCACGGTGCCAGGCGAGGTGTTCGAAGTAGCCGTCCTCGAAGCGCTGCGCCTGGCCCGGCGCCGGCCGGTACCCGAACAGATGGGCCATCGGCCCGTCCGAGGCGATGGCCGCCGGTGGACAGGCAAGCAACAGGACAAGGAAGATGTGACGGTACGTCATGATCGGTCTCCGGTCATGGTTCGCAGCCTAACCGGGCCATCGCACTCGCCACCATTCGCATTTTCTTGTCGCCCATGTCGAAAAAACGAACGATCGACCAGATCGACCTGCGCCGCCTGGCGGTGTTTCGCGCCATGGTGGAGGCTGGCGGCGTGACAGCGGCCGCGACGCTCCTGCATCGCTCACCTTCGGCGATCAGTGACGACCTGGCCGTCCTTCAACGACATCTGGGCGCGTCGCTGTTCGAGAAGGTAGGACGCCACCTGCAACCCACGGCAAAGGGCAAGGCGCTCGCCCGTTCGGTCGAGCGTGCTTACCTGGATATTCGTGAAGCATGGGAAGCCGCCGCAACCGACGGTGCCAATGAACCCCTGCGCATCGCAACGGTCACCGGCTTTGGGCGTTACCGGCTGCTGCCTGTGCTTCTCCCGGCGATGCCGACCAGCCGTCGCCTGGAAGTGCGCTTTTGCACCGCTGATGAGACAGGCGACCTCCTCACCCGAGGCCGTGTCGACATGGGCGTCTCCTATCGGCCACTCGTGGGCCCGGGCATCGCGTCGCAGGCAGTGGCCAGTGAAGACATCGTGCTGGTCGGACCACCCGGGTCCACCACACCCGATGACCCGTCTCTTCTGCGTTTCGTCACGTACGATGAGTACGAATACGTGTTCCTTCACTGGTTCAATCATCACGGTCTCCCACTGCCGCAGCCGTGGTGGCGGTCCGATCATTTCGAAGAGCTGGAAGAAACCCTGGAAGCGGTGGCGAACGGACGTGGATGGTCCGTGGTTCCCGCCGACGTGGCACGATCCCGGGCATTCGCGGACCGCTTGATGGAGCACCCGATCGGAACATCCGCTTGCACGAACACGATCTACCTCGCGACACGCGACCGACTTCCCGACCGTACGGATGTCGATTGGGTGGTGTCGTTGCTTTCCGGTTGACGCACGGGTGCGCCTTCGGCGACCACGTCAATGCCAGCTTGCCGCCACGAGAAAGACAGGCGGCCCGGTGAAGATAACCACTCTGGCTCGCATCTCGCACCGAGGGGACCCACGCATGAAGACGACGGCATGGATCGGCTTTGTCATCGCGCTATCGCTCACTGTCGGCGCCGCGATGGCGACGACGGGGAGCGAGCCGCTGCTCAACCGGCAGGACCGGCCCTGGCAACCCGCGGCTCCGGCGGTGCAGACGCCGCTCTGGCCAAAGGGACTTTCCATCGCCGCACCCGCCTTGCCCGGCAAGGAAGTGTTCGGAACAGGACGAGGGAAGATCGCTGGTCTTCCGGTCACGGTGGTCCAGCATGTCTCGGTTCCAACCATGACGATCTATCGTCCCAGCGGCAAGAACACGGGAGCCGCCGTGGTCGTGTTTCCCGGGGGCGGCTATCGGATATTGGCGATCGATCTCGAAGGCACCGAAGTCTGCGACTGGCTCACGCCCAAGGGCATCACCTGTGTCGTCCTCAAGTATCGGGTTCCCGGTTCCGGTCCCTACTGGAACGAGGAATGCAATTGCAGGCGCGAGCCCATCGAGCCGATGGCCTTGCAGGATGCGCAACGGGCGATCAGCCTGCTGCGCCAACAAGCCGGCGCCCTCGGCATCGACCCCCACAAGATCGGCGTCATCGGCTTCTCCGCCGGGGGCCGCATGGTCGCCGACGTCAGCAATCATGCACGGCGCAGCTATCGACCTGTCGATGCGGCCGACCTCCAAAGCGCGAGACCCGATTTCGCCATCGCGCTTTATCCCGGCCATCTCTGGAAGAAACCAGGATTGACGCTCGATCCCGGCGTAACGATCGACCCGCATGCCCCGCCTACGCTCATCATCCAGGCGGAGAACGATCCGACGGACGACATCCGCGAGTCGCTTACCTACTACCTCGCACTCCAGCAGGCGAACGTCCCGGTAGAGATGCATCTGTACGACAAGGGCGGCCATGCCTTCGGTTTGCGAAAGACGGCCGACCCCATCACCGGATGGCCGTCGCTGGCGGAACGATGGATGAGCACGATCGGCATCGTTCCTTCTGTCGGACCTTAAGACATGGAAGGTGACGGACGGGGTTTCCGGAAGGTCAACCACAAGGCGGAAAGAAGGAAATAAAGGCCGCCGAAGCCCGCATACGGCGCAAGCTGCGCGAGACCCGGCGCCACGCCGAACGACTGGATGATGAAGATGATACCGGCGAGCGCGGACTGACCGCCGCTGATCATCATGAACACCTGGCCGCCGAGTTTGCGGCGATGAATGCCCACGGCCAACTGGAAGAGTCCCGCTAGCAGTGCCCATGCGCCGAATACCAGCACGCCACCCGCGTTTCCCCGCAGGACGAACGCGACGGCCATGGCCACGGCCGTGATCACGCTGACGAGAGCGTTGAATTTCTGGCCGGGATTGGCCTGCAAGCCGCCACTTCGGCGGGCATCGAGGATGTTGGCGAGTGCATCCCAGGCGGGATAGACGACCAGCAACACCGCTGCGAGAGCTATGGGTGCAGGCGCCGACAGGAGTACCGCGGCCACCCAGGCGAAGGCGACACCCGCGCGCAGGTAATAGAAGGATCGGAGGGAATTCATGGGAATGAGTCCTTGAAGAGTCTCCACACCCTACTAGTAGGTAGGTAATGCGTCAACGTCATCCAGATGAATCTTTGTTTATCAGCTTTCCCCCTCGAGGATGCCCCGGCAGCTACCTACCACATGGTAGAATAACGCCATGAGCACCCAACAAAAACTCATCGATTCAGCACGTTACCTCATCCAGACGCGCGGCTATAACGGCTTCAGCTACGCCGATGTCGCCGAGCAGGTGCAGGTACGCAAGGCGAGCATCCACCACCACTTTCCGGCCAAGGCCGATCTCGCCCGGGCGGTGGTGGAGGAATCCCGCGCCTTGATCGTCGCGCAGACACGGACGCTCGATGGCGGCGTCTTCGACCCCGAAGAACAACTCCGCTTCTACACCGGGTATTGGGAGCGGTGTATCGCCGACGCGTCCGCTCCGTTCTGCGTCGCCGGCATGCTCGCCAGCGAACTGCCGACCCTCCCCCCCGACCTGGCCGATAACGTGCGCGCGCATTTCCGCGACTTGTCGAATTGGCTGGAAACCGTATTGACCAAGGGAGCGCAACTCGGCCTTTTCGAACTGCGCGGCTCGGCCCGCCTGGAAGCGGAATCGTTCATGTCGATGGTTTATGGCGCGATGCTTACCGCACGTGCGTACGGCGACCCGAAGGTGTTCGCGGACATCGTCGACGGCGGCTTGAAGAAGCTCTTGCGTCATTCCGCGGGCTGAAGGCTAACTTCGCCTCCCGCCATTATCGTCGCACGATTAATTATCAGGACACCCAATTCGTCAATCGCGAAACGATATGCCAGCCAGCCGCGTCGCGAGACATCACCAATGTGGTTGATCCGGCGCAAAGCCTTCCGCAGTAGTACACATAGGTCACATCGTAATTTCCATCCGGCCGCCGCAGTGGAACATCGATGTGGTAATGCATGGGACCGTTGGGTGTGTCCGCCGCACCAGCGGGTTTCGGTGCCTTGCTTCCGGGAAGCACATCGATCCCATCGGGATGGAAACGCGACAAGACGGCCGCGGGCGGGTCGACCGTCTTTCCGTCACCCGCATTGACCGTGACATACCATCGGCTTTTCGGCGTAGAAGGGCCTGGAACCTTCGGCACCAGGTCGCTGAGGACGGCGATCCATAGCGATGGCAGATCAGCCGGCGGGTGTCGCCCCGCCTCTTCACGAGCCTTGGCGATCGTCTTGGCCTTGAGCACTTGCTCGCTCACGTTGCCGGTCGCGGCACATCCATCACGGTGCTCGTAGCGCGCGCACACCTCGCCTGTGTTTTCATCGATGGTCACGATGAAACCTTCACCATCGCCGGGCCTGACCAGCGTGATCCATTGCCCGATGCCTGCATCGTAACCTTGCGGACTGACGATCACGTCTCTTACGCCGGACACCTGACGGGCCACGGCGGAACTGGCTGAAAGAGCATCCATCGGTGACAGCCAAGGCGGCGGTTCGGCAAATGCCGGTGCCGCTGTCAAAACACCCAGCAACAATACCCCAAGCTGGACAGAGGCCCTCGAACCGGTCGTCGCGTTCATGACTTTTGCAAGCTCCGTGCCCTCCCCAGGGCATCAAGTGGGAGCATAGCTCACAAACATTTGTGCATTGCCGCTCATCCTGAACTGGCGAAGCCATCACGCCGGCGCTCGCATCATTCGTAGCCAACTCATCATCCCCGCCCGTGGCGGGCCGCCGCGATGAAACACTCCTGGTCAAATGGGTGTGCACGATCCGAACCTGACTGGCGGCGACGCGAATTCCTCCGTCGTGGTATCGCCGCCGCCGGAGGGCTCGGTCTCGCCAGCGTCGGCGGCACGCTGGGCTTGTCCAGTCTGTTCGCCGAGCCCGCCGCCGCGCAGAGCGTGCCACCCGTCGAAACGATCGTGCGCGCACGCCGCGAACTGATCATGTTCCACGGCCAGTCGAACGCCATGGGCACCGGCGGAAATCCCGCGCTCACCCTGCAACAGGCGTACGCGAACGTCGGTTTCAACGGCGGCGTGCGTCCCGGCATCGATCCGGCCGCGATGACCAGCCTGGTCCCCCTTGTGGAATACGACGGTGGTCACGGAACCGGCGGTGAGGTCGGCACCAATGCGTGCGCCGACGGATTGGTGGAATACACCGCCAGCCTGGGCGCTATTCCGTTCGCCGCGCAATACAGCCGCTACAGCGCCTTCACCAGCGGCGAGGGCGGCCGGCCCATCGGCTACTTCGCCAGCTTCCTCGATGACGCGAACCTCGGTGGCTACCAAGGATGGAACGACAGCCAGCTACGCCTCAAGGCGATGTTGTCGTTGATGCGCGCCGAAGCGCAGGTCGAAGGCGGAAGCATCGGTTGGTTGGCCACGACATGGCAACAGGGTGAAGCCGATTCCACCGGGCTTACCGAGACACGCGAGAGTTACAGGAGCAAGCTCATCGCGCTGGAACGCTGCCACTGGTTGAAGCTTTGCCAGGTCGACTTGCCCGAGCAAGGCTGGCGTCCGTTATGGCTGGTGGCGCAGGTATCCAGCCATAACAGCTACGGCACTGCCAGCATGGCCTTCTGCAATCCATTCATCGCGCTCGCACAGCGCGATGCATGCCTTGCCAGCCCCTATCTGCGAATGACCAATCCGCAGTACCTCTTCGACTATGCGGATGAATCGGCGCTCGGCCAGCCGATGCTGCACCTGACCAATGAAAGCCACCGTTGGCAAGGCCGCTACTTCGCACGTGCGCTTTATCAGCTGATACAGGATCGCACGGCAGGCATCGCGTTGCGCAACCCTTCGCTGGACATGGTCCAGGCGATCGTCGTGAATGCGCGAACGATCTTCGTGGTGTTCAATGTTCCCGCTGGCATACTGACGCTGGATACGAGCTGGGTCGCGGCGACACGCAACTATGGACTGGACGTTCGCGATGCCAGTGGATCGATCGTCCCGGCCAGCGAAGGCGACGACAACCTGATCGAGTCGGTGCGGGTGATCGCCGGAAACACATTACAACTACGTCTCAAGGTCGACCTTCCAGCGACCGCAAGCATGATCAGCCTGGGCTGGGGCGATCCGGCCGAACCGCCGTCGATAGCAGGGCGCCTCGGTGGTCCGCGGAGCAATATCCGCGACGGTGCCGGCGACAACGACCTCTACATGGCCAGCGACGGAACGGCGCGGCCCATGCACAACTATGCGCTCGTGGGCGACGTCGCCCTGTCATGAAAGTCACCACGGCGAAAGGCGGGAGCGCATCGGCTCCCGCCCGGATCGCACGGTCGATCGTTTCTCAGCGAACCGACTTGAACGCGGCACGCAGTTCTTCGGCGAAGATCTGCGGCTGTTCCCATGCCGCGAAGTGCCCGCCCTTGCTCACCTGGTTGTAGTAGTACAGGCTCGGATAGGCCTTCTCACTCCAGCTCTTCGGCGCGCGGTAGATTTCATGCGGGAAGACCGTGATGGCGACGGGTACCTTGATTTCGGTAGTCCGCTGGGTAACGGAACTGAAGTTGTTGTTGTTGTTTTCCCAGTAGAAGCGCGACGACGACGCACCGGTGTTCGTGAGCCAGTACAACGTGATGTCGTTGAGCATCTCGTCCCTGCTCAGCACACGTTCGGGCACGCCGTCGCTATCGCTCCACTGCGCGAACTTTTCGTACATCCATGCAGCCAATCCGGCCGGCGAATCGGACAGCGAATAGCCGATGGTCTGCGGACGCGTGACCATCATTGCGCCGTAGGCGGCGTTGCGGCCAAAGAACGTGCTCAGCGACTGGTAGGCCTCTTTCTCGTCGGGGGCCAGGCCCGCCGGTGCCGGGTCGCCGCTGTTGATGGCCTTGGCAAGATCCCCCGGCACGGTCGCGGGCATGTTCAGGTGAATGGCGAGCAATCCCTTCGGCGCCTGCCGGGCCAGCGCATCCGAAATGACCGAACCGTGGTCACCGCCCTGTGACACGTAATGCGTGTACCCCAGCCGCTTCATCAGCACGTCCCAGGCGCGTGCCGTGCGGTCGGGGCCCCAACCCAGGGCCGTCGGCTTGCCGGAGAAGCCGTAGCCGGGGATGGCCGGGATGACCACGTCGAAAGCGTCCTCCGCGCGGCCACCGTAGGCCGTGGGGTCGGTCAATGGGCCGATGGTCTTGATGAACTCGAAGGGCGAGCCCGGCCAGCCGTGGGTCAGGATGACGGGAAGCGCATGGGGATGGCGGGAACGGACATGGATGAACTGGATGTCGACGCCGTCGATCGTGGTGACGAACTGCGGCAGGGCGTTGAGCTGGGCCTCGGCCTTGCGCCAGTCGTAACCCGTGCCCCAATAGCGGACCAGTTCCTGGACGCGAGCCAGCTGGATGCCCTGGGAATCGTCCTTCACCAGCTCCTTGTCCGGCCAGCGCGTTTCCGCGATGCGGCGGCGCAGGTCGTCGAGTTGCTCCTGCGGAACATGGACGTGGAACGGGCGGATGCTCTCGTCGACCTTGGTTGTCTTGGCCGTGGCATCCGCCGCTTGATCGAAAGCGGCGGCAGGCTGCGCGTAGAGTGTCGGCGCGAGCATGGCGAAGCCCAGGGCGACGGCGAGCGCGCGCTGGGTGAAGGAAGGGTTCCGGAACATGTGTGCGTGTGCGGCTGACATCGTCGTTCTCCTGTGGGCTTTTCTGGATTGCGGACGCCCGGCTTGCTTGCCTCGACGTGTGGGCAGTCTATGAAGGCCGTTCCGTTCCGATGGTGTCCAGGAATGGACGATTTGAAACGATGTGTATCTCAAGGCGTGCGGATACAAATGGATACAAATGCATTGCCCTGCCGCGCGTTGCCCACGTCACGGTGTTTCACTCGAAACACCAATACGTCGACCGAAAGCACGCTAGGATCGGGCAGTCAAACGCCGCCCAGGCCACGGATCGAGCAGGCAGGCAGCCTTTACCAGAGAAAACCGCCATGCAGAACCTACTGTTGCAGACCACCATCGAAGGGGACCCCGACGACTGGAACATCTCGCGTTTCAGTCACCTGAAGGCGTTCCTGGAGAACCTTCGTGACGACGACGGGCGGCCGGCCTTCCGCGTCACCGCCCGCAACCGCGACCCACTCGGAAAGGCCGACTCCGTCCTTTCGCGACTCCACGAGTCGGACGTCCATCAGTTATGGCTCTTCGCCGTCGATACCGGTGATGGTCTTACCGACGAGGATTGCGACGGGATAAGCCAGTTCCGCCGGCGCGGTGGCGGCATGATGGTGACCCGGGACCACATGGACCTCGGCAGTTCGATATGCACGCTCGGCGGGGTAGGTGCGGCGCACCACTTCCATACACGTAACCCCGACCCGGACCCGAGCCGGTGCTGCGTCGACGACCGCGCCACCACCTATATCTCGTGGCCTAACTATCACTCCGGGGCGAACGGCGATTACCAGCATGTGCAGCCCGTCGGCGATGTGCATCCCGTCCTGCGCGATCCGCAGTCGGAGGAAGGTTTCATCCGCTATCTGCCCTCACACCCTCACGAGGGTGCGGTCGGTGCTCCTGCAGGGGACGAGACCAGCCGGGTGATCCTGCGAGGGCGCAGTCAGGCCACGGAAAGGGAATTCAACCTGGCGGTAGCGTTCGAGCGTTCCGACCAGGGTGGCCGGGCCATCGCGCAGTCGACGTTCCATCATTTCGCGGACTACAACTGGGACATCGCCGCCGGTAGCCCTTCATTCGTGTCGGAAGCACCCGGTGACGGAATGATCCGTTTCCCGGAAGCCTTACGCTCCACCCACCAGTACGTCCGGAACGTCGCCTTCTGGCTTGGCGGCGTCGATGAGAGGCTCGTATGAATATCGTCGTCGTCGGTGGGCGGGGTCTTGTCGGCCGGAACATCGTGGATCGTCTGCGTGCGCAGGGCCATGACGTGACGGCTGCGTCGCGTGCCACCGGCGTGGATGTGATCACAGGTACCGGCCTCGATCAGTGCCTCGCCGATGCCGAGGTCGTGATCGACGTCAGCAACTCACCCACCTTCGACGACCTGGCCGCGTTCGAGTTCTTCAAGACCGCGGCCGTCAACCTGCTCGACGCCGAAGCCCGCGCGGGAGTGAAGCACCATCTTTCACTGTCGATCGTCGGCACACACCGGCTGGCCGCGCTCGGCAGCGATTACCTGCGCGGCAAGGCGTTACAGGATCGCCTGATCAGGGAATCCGGCATTCCCTTCACGATCGTGCACGCGACCCAGTTCTATGAATTCCTGGTCGCTATCGTCACGTCGGCCGTGCGCGACCAGACGGTCCACCTGCCGCCCGCTTATATCCAGCCTGTCGCGTCCGACGAGGTCGCGGCGTTGATGGCTGACCTCGCGGTTGGCGCGCCGCTCAATGGTTCGATCGAGGTGGCGGGTCCCGAGCGGGATCGCATGTCGCAACTCATCCAGCGGTTCGTCGTCGACATCGAGGCGCCGTGCGACGTGGTCGCCAACGTGCAGGCGCCTTACTTCGGTGCCACCCTAGATGAGCTCACCCTGGTGCCGCATGGCGATGCGCGTATTGGCGGGGTCGGGTTTCAGGCGTGGTGGCAACAGTCGGAGTTCGCCCGCGTCAGTTGGTGATGAAGCACCGAAATCGCTTTGGTGGGACCGGACTGCGGTGACTGGTGGGAGCCGACCTTGTCGGCGATCCCGCGGCAGCGGGCCAGGTTACGGCTAGCACCCATCGCCGCTGAAGCGGCTCCCACAACAGCATCGAGTAGACAGTCAGGAATACACCTGTGGGACTTGGAGCAGACCGGTGGGACCTGGAACAGACCTGTGGGAGCCGACTTTGTCGGCGATCCCGCGGCAGCGGGCCAGGTTACGGCAAGCAGCCATCGCCGCTGAAGCGGCTTCCCACCTGTTTGCGGCTCCCACCAAAAGCGGCGTCCGCTGACATCAGGGCGCCATGCGATCCAGGACCAGGTTCAATGCCAGCACGTTGACGCGCGGTTCGCCGAGTACGCCGAACTGGCGGCCTTGCGTGTTGGCGGCCACCAGTTCGCGGACCTTCGCTGGGTCCACATTCCGCATGCGGGCCACACGGGCGATCTGGTATTCCGCGGCGGCGGGGCTGATCTCGGGATCGAGGCCGCTGCCTGATGCGGTGACCAGGTCGACGGGAACGGATGCATCGTTCGATGGATCGACCTGCTTCAGCGCGTCGATTCGCTGCTTCACCGCATCGGTGAGGGCGGGGTTGGTCGGGCCCTGATTGGAGCCGGACGACGAGGCGCCGTTGTTCGGATTGGGCGCCGTGGCCGAGGGGCGGCCCCAGAAATACCTGGGCTCGGAGAACGCCTGGCCGATCAACGTGGAGCCGACCGTCTTGCCGTCCTTCTCGACCAGGCTTCCATTGGCCTTCGCGTGGAACATCGCCTGGGCCAGGCCGGTGGCCGCCAGCGGATACAGGATGCCGGTGAGGACCGTCATGGCGATGAAGAGTACGACGCACTGCCTGATGAGTTTTTTCATGACCCTGCCCTCTTAGAACGTGCCCTGGAACATGACGAAACCGCGTGTCCCGCCGACGTTGCGCGTGTCGCTGGCGTTCACGAAGTTGGAAACACGGTGATAGAACGCATCGTCCGTGGCGTGGGTGACGCCACCGCTCACCGACCAGTGCGCCGCGAACTGGTATTTGATCGTCGCCGAGTAGTCGCTATAACTCGCATCACGCGCTCCATTGGAGAGTGGCGTGGTCAGCTTCGCGGTGTAGTGGGTGTGTCCCGCGTGCAACGCCAACGACCAGGCGTCGGACAGCGGAAACGTGCCGTCCAGTTGGAGGTACCCCGTTCCCCGCGTATCGCCGTCGTAGCCCTGTTCCTTGTCGGCGGCGAAATAATCCGTCAGCGACCGGTTGTACTTCAGGGTGAACTGGCGCCACGTCAGCGCGGCGTTGGCTTCGAGCGTGTTGAAGGACCGCGAGCGCAGGCCGGCCTCGTCGAGATCGGCGCCGGGATACACGTAGCCGTACACGCCGACCCGCCAAGACCAGTCGGCGTCGATGGGGCGGCCGAAGCTGGCGTACAGATCCAGTTCCATGGAACCGCCCGGATAGCTCTTGTCGCTGATGCTGGACGCCCACGTACCGGCGGCGAATCCGTTCGGGTTCGTGTAATCGGCACCGCCCTGGATGGCGGGGTGGCCCCAGGTCTGGGTCAAACCACGGAACATGTAATCCGAAACCATCGCCACGTTGCCGGTCACCGGTGAGGCGTCCTGGGCTTGCGCTATCGAAGCCAGGCTGAGGAAGGAGAGAACCGCCGAAACGGCCGAGGAAACGATCTTCATGGGAATGCTCTAGATATGACGTAACGAATCAGATGCCGGCGTAGCCGCCAAGGGCGTAGTCGTCTTCGATGGGAGGGGGTGCGGCAACGACCGCGCGCGGCGGCAGCGGCGTGACGTTGCTTGCGACGTGCTCGGCGTGGGGCACCACGACACGGACTTCCATGTCGATGTCGTCGGTGTCTTCGATGAGAACGGTGAGCTTTACGGAATGCATGGGTGACCTCGGTTCAGGCCAGTCCGAACAGGACCAGCAGCATGTCGATCAACTTGATGCCGATGAACGGAACCACGATGCCGCCCAGGCCGTAGACCAGCAGGTTGCGGCGCAGCAGCGCGCCGGCGCCCAGTGCGCGGTAAGCGACACCTTTCAGGGCGAGGGGAATGAGGAAGATGATGATCAGCGCGTTGAAGATCACGGCCGACAGGATGGCGCTCTGCGGCGTGGCCAGATGCATCACGTTGAGCGCATTCAACGCCGGGTAGGTCGTGGCGAAAGCCGCCGGGATGATCGCGAAGTACTTGGCGATATCGTTCGCGATGGAGAACGTCGTCAGCGATCCTCGCGTGATCAGCATCTGCTTGCCGATGCCCACGATCTCGATCAACTTGGTCGGGTTCGAATCCAGGTCGACCATGTTGCCGGCTTCCTTGGCCGCCTGCGTGCCGCTGTTCATCGCCACGGCGACATCCGCCTGGGCCAGAGCCGGCGCGTCGTTCGTGCCGTCGCCGCACATCGCCACCAGGCGGTTCTCCGCCTGCATGTCGCGGATGTACTTGAGCTTCGCCTCGGGCGTGGCTTCGGCAAGGAAGTCGTCGACGCCCGCTTCGGCCGCGATCGCCGCGGCGGTGAGAGGGTTGTCGCCGGTGATCATCACCGTGCGGATGCCCATCTTGCGCATCTCGGCGAAGCGCTCCTTGATGCCGTCCTTGACGATGTCCTTCAGCTCCACGACGCCGAGGGTGAGCGACCCGTCGACCACGATGAGCGGAGTAGCGCCGCGACGCGCGACATCCTCGGCCATGCGCTTCACCAAGGGCGGCAGGTGGCTGTCCTGCGATTCCAGGTAACGCTCCACCGCATCCATCGCGCCCTTGCGGATGTGCCGGGTGCCGACGTCGACGCCGCTCATCCTGGTCTGCGCGGTGAAGGGCACGAACTCGGCGCGTGCATCGATCACGCGACGCTCCGACCCACCGAACCGTTTCGCAGCCAGCGTGACGATGCTGCGGCCTTCCGGTGTCTCGTCGGCGCGCGAGGCAAGCTCGGCGGCCTCGGCCAGTTCACGCTCCTCGATGCCTGGCGCCGCATGGAAGGCGACGGCCTGGCGATTGCCGAGCGTGATCGTGCCGGTCTTGTCGAGCAGGAGCACGTCCACGTCGCCGGCCGCTTCCACCGCGCGGCCGGAGGTCGCGATGACGTTGGCCCGGATCATCCGGTCCATGCCGGCGATGCCGATCGCCGAGAGCAACGCACCGATGGTGGTCGGGATCAGGCACACCAGCAGGGCGATCAGCACGGTCAGCGTGATGGGGTGGCCGAGGCCCGCCGCCTGCACGCTGTAGATGGAGTACGGCAGCAGGGTGGCGCAGGCGAGCAGGAAGATCAGCGTGAACTTGGCCAGCAAGATCGTCAGCGCGATCTCGTTCGGCGTCTTGCGCCGTGAGGCGCCTTCCACCATCGAGATCATGCGATCGAGGAAGCTCTCACCCGGGTTGCTGGTGATACGCATGACGACCCAGTCGGACAGCACCCGGGTGCCACCGGTCACGGCGCTGCGGTCGCCGCCCGATTCGCGGATCACCGGCGCGGACTCTCCGGTGATGGCGCTTTCGTCGACGCTCGCCGCGCCTACCACGATCTCCCCGTCGCCGGGCACGATGTCGCCCGCTTCCACGAGTACGAAGTGACCGGCGCGAAGCTCGCTCGACGGCGTGAAGACGATCGGCGCGTCGCGTTCGGCCCTTGCCAGCTTCTTCGCGGCCACGTCGCGCCGAGAGCCACGCAAGGCATCGGCTTGCGCCTTGCCACGTCCCTCGGCCAGGGCTTCGGCGAAGTTGGCGAAGAGCAGCGTGAACCAGAGCCACAGGCTCACCCAGAAGATGAACCCCGTGGGTGCTTCGCCGTGCCCCGCC
>Ga0307412_10000147_pt1 | contig 50625 bp, 34 predicted proteins | sample DK1Cmetagenome_3_FD_203823 | JGI IMG/M metagenome (GOLD analysis project Ga0307412, IMG submission 203823) | Maize rhizosphere microbial communities from greenhouse at UC Davis, California, United States - DK15-C-1 | ecosystem: Host-associated > Plants > Roots > Rhizosphere > Soil | place: USA...
TGTCATATCTGTAATAGAAATCCTGAGTATCCTTATCTTTTTCTACATAAAAAGTAATGTTTTTATCTTCTCTGTTTCTGATTTTTGAAATATCTTCAAACTCATTTACAGCAGGTTTGTCAACTTTATATTTAACTTCTTTTGCCGCTCTTGGAACCGTATTTAGGTCAGGAACTGCTACTGTTACTTTATCAATCGCGATATCTACAGGATCTGTTCCATAAAACCATCCTCTCCAGAACCAATCCAGATCTTCACCGCTCGCATCTTCCATTGTTCTGAAAAAATCTGCAGGTTCAGGATGTTTGAAAGCCCATCTTTTAGCATAAGTTTTAAAAGCTTTATCAAAAAGTTCTCTTCCCATGATTGTTTCGCGAAGAATATTCAATCCTGTTGCAGGTTTTGAATATGCATTCGGACCAAACTGAACAATATTTTCAGAGTTACTCATGATAGGTTCCAGCTGATCTTTCGGAAGCTTCATGTAATCAACAATCGTCCAGGCCGGACCTCTTTTTGACGGGAATTTGTTGTCCCATTTTTCTTCGGTAAGATATTCCACGAAGGTATTTAAACCTTCATCCATCCATGACCACTGTCTTTCATCGGAATTAATGATCATTGGGAAAAAGTTGTGTCCAACTTCATGAATAATTACGCCCAACATTCCGTTTTTTGTTCCTTCAGAATAGGTTCCGTCTTTTTCCGTTCTACCGAAATTGAAACAGATCATCGGATATTCCATTCCATTGGCTGCCTCTACAGATTGCGCCACAGGATACGGATACGGAATCGTAAATTCTGAATAAGTTTTAATAGTATGGGCAACAGCTTTTGTTGAAGATTTTCTGTATAATCCGTAAGCTTCTTTCGGATAAAAGCTCATAGCCATTACTTTATTGTTGTTTTCAGGAATCGTTACGCCCATTCCGTCCCAGACAAACTTTCTGGAAGCAGTCCATGCAAAATCCCTTACATTGGTGGCTTCAAAAACCCAGGTTTTTCTTTGTTTTGAATGATTTTTTTCTGCTTTTTTGGCTTCATCCAATGTCACGATTTCTACCGGTTCAGTAGAAGTTTTGGATTTATTATATCTTGATAATTGCTCAGATGTTAAAACCTGATCATAATTTTTACATTCTCCGGTTCCACCCACAACATGATCGGCAGGAACATTCATGGAAACTTTAAAATCTCCAAAAACAAGGGCAAATTCTCCTCTTCCCGTAAACTGGTGATTCTGCCATCCGTGAAAATCGCTGTAAACGCACATTCTCGGATACCATTGGGTCATCGTATAAAGGTCGTTCCCGTCTTCAGGGAAGTTCTCGTAACCGCCTCGGCCGCCCATTTTCATTCTGTTCGGGATGTTGTAATTCCAGTCTATTTTGAATGTAAGTTTTTCACCTTTTTTCAAGACTTTCGGTAAATCAATACGCATCATGGTTTTGTTTACCGTATATTTTAAAGGATTTCCTGCTGCGTCTGTTACTTTTTCAAGGTTTACACCGTATCCGTTATCTTTTACAGGTAATTCCGTAGCTTTTAATTGTTGATCATTGGAAGCTTTCGGAAGGGTAGAAGAGTATGGAAAATCTGCCTTTTTTACACTTGACTGCTGGTTTTCATCCAATTGCAACCAGATATATTCCAGCTCATCCGGAGAATTGTTGTAGTAGGTTACCGTTTCCGAGCCCTTCAGATTTCTTTTATCTTCGTCCAGATAAGCTGTAATATCGTAATCAGCCCTGTTCTGCCAATAGCCGTGACCGGGCGCTCCGGATGCTGCTCTGTAAATGTTCGGGGTAGGAAGTATGGTTCCTAGTTGTTCGAATTTGTTCCCGTGATTGCTTCCGGGATTATTCTGAATATTTTGAGCGGTTAACCCGACATAAGCAAATACTGAAAGTGCGGCAACTTTTAGTTTCATAAACCGAATTTTTTTAAGAATTAACAAATATAATAATAAGTAGTTGAAAATCTGAAAATGTTTCAGGCTTAAAAAGGAATTCTTTCTAAAGTCATTTTTAATGATAATGCAAAAACTCCTGACGAAACAAACAGGATCCAGTCTTTCTTGTTAACCTTGAATAAGTTAAGCAAAATAAAAAGTAAAATTAAAATGGCAAAAACAATTACAATTTGTCCTAGTTCCAGGCCAATATTAAAGCCTAACAACGGAACCGCAATGCTCTGGCTTTTTGCGATCATTACTCTTGCCGTATTCGCGAATCCCATTCCGTGGATCAGCCCGAAAATTAAGGCTAAATAATAATTAGCTTTCATGAGGGGTTGTTTTTTATTTTTCATCAGAATATTTCCCAATGAGGTTAAAACAATGGTTAACGGAATTAAAAATTCAACCCAATCGGAGTTGATTCTTACAATATCCAGAATGCTTAACGCTAAGGTTATGGAATGCCCAATCGTAAAAGCAGTCACAAGAATTAAAATCTTTTTCCAGTCTTGGTAAGAATAAACGGCAATAAGAGCCAATACAAAAAGCTGATGATCAAGCGCATCCAAGGAAATAATGTGTTCCCAGCCAAGCTTTACATAAAATAGAAAATCCTGCATCATAATGTAAAATATAAATGCTTACGAAAATAATGATTAATTTCGAAAATAATTTTAACTAACCAGATTTATGAAGAATTTGTGGATTTTTTTGCTTCCGATTGTTTTTTTATTCTCTTTTACCAAGACGAAGCATCCTTATCATGTAGGTTCTGTGGAAATTAATTATAATTCAAAATCCAAGACTTTTGAAGTGACAGGACGTTTCTTTTTAGATGATCTTGAAAATGGGTTAAGCAAAAAATACGGAAAACCTTATCATTTTAATGATCCGAAATATAAAGCTTTGCTTAACGAAGCGCTTAACAATTACTGTTCAGAATATTTTAAGCTTAAAATCAACAATAACTTTCTGAAAGTAAATTTTATAGGTTATGAGGAAGATCAGGAATCTGTAAATCTATATATGGAATCTGAGGCTGTGGAGACTCCAAAGAAAGTGGAAACGGCTGTAAGTTTTCTATACAATCTGTTTGATGATCAGATCAATATCGTACATATTATTGTTAATGGTAAAAGAAAAAGTGAAAAACTTACTTATCCCAATCGTTACCTGTTTCAGCAATTCTGACATTAATTATAATCTCATTATCTATAAATAATTATCAAAGAATAATAGGATCGGCATTAAAACTTCCATTACCTATCCAGACATAAGAATTTATAACACAATTATACTATAAGATCTATTAGAAAAAATGCTTTTTCTTTGCTTTTGTATATTATTGTCACTAAGATGATTATACGAAAGTGGTATCACGATGGTATATCGTTTTTTTTGATTAAGTTAATTGATTCTCTACTTTCGTCATCTAAAATTGTAGACTTTATTTTAAAGCTTACATTCAATTAAGATCAAATACTATCAAAAACATTTTATGAAAAAAAATAGGGCATTAGCAATACTATTAATAGTATTCTGTAGTTTATCTTTTAACGCACAGGTAGGTATAGGACATGCAAATCCTCAAAGTACATTACATGTGGATGGGGCAAAAGATAATCCATCAACAGGAGCTCCTAGCGCAGCACAGACAAGTAATGATGTTGTGGTGACTAAAACCGGGAAATTAGGTGTAGGAACAATCGCACCAGAGGTAAAAATGCATATAGTTGCAACTGCTTCAGCCGCAAACAGATTCAGTTTAATAGATGCTCCTAGCGGCACAAATCAGCATGTTGCACTTGCTTTAAGAAATACATCTCCATTAGCAACAGGAAATTATTCTCTTTTGGGATTTACAAATAGCGGATCTACATCTGGAGGTGCAAATTGGGGTATAGGATCAATACGGACAGGAAATACAGCTACAAATGGTACCGAAGAAGAGCTTTTCATCGGAAATTCTCTTGGAGCAGGCTATAATGAGCGTATGAGAATTAATGCCCAAGGTAATGTTGGGATTAATACATCTTCACCTAATTCCAGTGCATTATTGGAGTTATCAAGTACAACAAAGGGCTTTCTTCCCACAAGAATGACCACAGCTCAACGTGACGCCATTACACCAAAGCCGGAAGGATTGATGATCTATAATTTGGATGTGCATTGTATGCAATACTGGAATGCTTCAAAATGGGTAGGAGATTGTGATGATTCTACACCATCTCCGGTAATTAATGCTTGCACAGCAGGAATTAATGGTAATGGCATTTTAGGAAGGTCAGATTTTCCAAAAAACTATCAGTTGTATTCTGGTCCCCCAGTTTATGTTACGGTTTCCACTTCTAATGTTGGTACAGGACAAGCTGTACAAACTTGTGGAGCTACCACGACTAATGATTCATGGAGATTAGGACAAGGAGGGGCAAGCTCAATAACTTTCACATTTAGTATACCAACAAAGGAAATTGATTTTATGATAAATGGAATATCTCAGGCAAATTCTTCAGGAAATTCATTTATTACACTATCTGCCAAAAACGGATCTACAAACGTAACTAACTTTGGTTCCGGACAGAATTGTTATGGGTATTCCACAACTGCTTCTACAAGCAGTATTGGTACTAATGGAACATTTAGTACAGGTTTAAATACTTATGTAACATCAGTAACTATTACTCATAATGGTAGGGCAGGGTCAGATCCTGTTAATCTTAGTATGAATTTATGTAGGAATGCAAGTACACAATAATATTTATTATTAATTATTTTAATCAATAAGGCTGTCTTTTAAAGGCAGCTTTATTGGTTTTCTAATTGCAAAAGAGAATTAATGCCTTTTGCATGTTCCAGTAAATCAGGGAAAAATTCATTGTAATATTGTTGAAGAACTTCTTTATTTTCTAAAAAAGCTTCATAAACAGGAATATCTTTATCCAAATATTTAGCTTTATTCAAAACATTTGTCATGCTGTACATTATATTTTTGTCTTCACGATAATTATAAAGCCAGTCATCTTTTTCCATTCTGACAAGCATCCTTTTAAAATTTTCCGGAAGATATTTTTCATGGTCGTTTAAGACTTTATAGATGTGTAAAGAATGCGCTTTCCATTCTGCTAAAGAATTTAAATTCAAATCATTGGCTACGAAATAATCCATAGAAACATCCACAAAAGCACCTGCATATAACCTTACCAAAGGGGCAAAAACTTTTTTCGCTTCATGAATCGCGGGATGAGAATCTGTAAAAGTGTCGATGGCCCGATGTAAGGTAATCCCGTCCTGAATATTTTTCGGGAAAGAAAAACGGTCTTTATTCCGGATAAAATCTTCCAAAAACTGTCCTACAATCTGTCCGTCCGAAAAACTGAGAAAAGAATGAGCGAGGTAATTCATGTTTTAAAGTTATGAATTAAAAAGTGAATTATCAGTGGTGAATTATTTCATTTGTCAATTATGCATTTCTAAAATTCACAATTGACTTGCGTAGTAAAATTCACTATTCACTTAGAATAGCCTTTCATGGAAATCCTCTATTTTACTTACTTCTTCAATTTTTATCCCGAATTTTTTCTTTGAAAGTTTATTTAAATTAGATATAAAAATCTTCTCATAACCCAGCTTTTCGGCTTCTGTAATTCTCTGTTCGGCTTGCGCAATCGGTCGGATTTCTCCACTCAGACCAATTTCTCCGGCAAAACAATAATGTTCGGAAATTGCAATATCCTCGTTCGAAGACAGGATAGAAGCCACAACGGCCAAATCCAGAGCCGGATCATCGGTTTTTATTCCTCCCGTTATATTTAAAAAAACATCTTTTGCACCGAGCTGAAAACCTGCTCTTTTTTCAAGAACAGCGAGAAGCATATTCAATCTTTTTGCATCAAAACCTGTCGAACTTCTTTGAGGTGTTCCATAAACAGCCGTACTTACCAAAGCCTGGATTTCCAACAACATCGGTCGGTTTCCTTCCAAAGTTACGGCAACAGAATTTCCGGAAAGCTCCTCGAATTTTTTTGTAATTAAAATTTCAGATGGATTTTTAATTTCCTTTAAGCCTTGAGAAACCATTTCATAAATTCCAATCTCGGAAGTTGATCCGAAACGGTTTTTATTGGCTCTTAATAATCTGAAAAGGTGATTTCTGTCGCCATCAAAGTTCAAAACAACGTCTACCATGTGTTCCAGGACTTTTGGGCCCGCGATTTGACCGTCTTTTGTAATGTGACCCACCAGAAAAACAGGAATACTATTTTCTTTAGCATATTTAATAATCTCGTTGGAACATTCTCTGATTTGAGAAACGGTTCCCGGAGAGCTTTCAATTAATTGGGACTGAAGTGTTTGAATAGAATCAATAATAACAAAATCAGGTTCTAATTTTTTAGCTTCATGTAGAATTTTTTCAAGCGAAGTTTCTGTAAAAAGAAAACAGTTCGGATTTTGAATATCCGTCAGTCTGTCGGCTCTCATTTTGATCTGGGAAGCACTTTCCTCACCTGAAACATAGAATACCTTTTTCTTCATTTTTAAGGCTAATTGAAGAAGTAGAGTAGACTTACCAATTCCGGGTTCGCCACCAATTAACGTAACAGAACCTAAGACAATTCCGCCTCCCAAGACTCTGTTGAGCTCCTCGGAAGGTGTTTTAATGCGTGGTTCTTCGTTGGTTTCAACTTCTACAATATTGATGACGTGTTGCTTCGATTTTGAAAAAGGCGGAGTTTTCGATGAGGTTTTTTCTACGACTTCTTCCACCAAAGTATTCCATTCTCCACAGTTTTTGCACTGTCCCATCCATTGGGAATACTGGGTTCCACAGTTTTGACAGAAATATGCTGTTCTTAATTTTGCCATACTGTAAAATTATGAAAAAACTTAGCATCAGAAAATTTTTAAATAAATTGTAAAAAATATCATAGATCAATGCCACGTTATGATATCTAACCTACTTTTGTTTTAAGATTAATCTAAAATAATATACAATGAAAAAAGTATTTTTAACTTTTGTATTCGCTTTTCTAAGTGTTGTTGCGTTTGCTCAGACGGCTTGGAAGGTAGATCCGATGCATTCTTCCGTAAATTTCAATATCAAGCATATGGGAATCAGCTTTGTGCAAGGAAGATTTGATAAATTCGACGGAAAAGTTACTACTAAAGGTAATAATCTCGATGGTGCGGAAATTTCTGCATTTGTAGATGTAAGTTCTATCAATACAGGTGTCGAAATGAGAGATAAACATCTGAAAAGCGCAGATTTTTTCGACGCAGAAAAGTTTCCGAACATGACTTTCGAAACATCTTCTATTACAAAGGATAAAAATAATTCTTATACATTAAAAGGGAAACTGACAATCAAAGATGTAACGAAAGAAATTAGTGTTCCGGTAACTTTTGGAGGCATTGCGAAGAACCAGCAGGGAAAGGAAGTGATGGGTTTCCAGACAACATTTAAAGTAAACCGTTTAGATTATAATATTAAATATGATCCAACAGGTGCAGGTGTGGCTAAAGACGTTGACGTTAACTTATATTTTGAGTTAATTAAGCAATAGTTTTCATATATAATTTGGTTTAGGAAAGGTTTTCAATTTGTTGGAAACCTTTTTTAAGGCGCAAGAAAGCATAGATTTTCAGCAATATCATTGTGTAATATTCACTGTGAAATTTTATCGCAGATAAAATCCTTGCGCCTTAAAATATAGTAATATTCAATAATTTTGCGCCTTTGCGATTAACCTCTAATAAAATTCATAATTTAAAATTCAAAAATGAAATTGCTTTGTATCTCTTTTTCCCCTAACTTTGCACAAACCTAATCTAATGAGTAAAAAGAATACAAAGTACATCTTTGTGACAGGAGGTGTAACTTCATCTTTGGGGAAAGGAATCGTTTCTGCTTCTCTGGGACTTCTACTAAAATCACGCGGCTTTAATGTAACGATCCAAAAACTAGATCCTTATATCAATATCGACCCAGGAACACTGAATCCTTATGAACACGGAGAATGCTATGTAACCGAAGATGGTGCGGAGACGGATCTGGATTTAGGTCATTATGAGCGTTATTTGGACGCTCCTACTTCCCAAAACAACAACGTTACGACAGGAAAAATTTACCAGACTGTAATTGAAAAAGAAAGAAAAGGAGATTTCCTTGGAAAAACAGTGCAGGTAATTCCTCATATCACGAACGAAATCAAACGTAGAATTAAAATTTTATCGAAACAGAACTACGATATCATCATTACTGAGATCGGCGGAACTGTAGGTGATATTGAATCTTTGCCTTACATTGAAACTGTTCGCCAGTTGAAGTGGGAATTGGGTGAGAAAAATTCTATGGTAATTCACCTTACGTTATTACCATATTTAGCTTCAAGTGGAGAATTAAAAACAAAACCCTCCCAACATTCTGTTCGTCAGTTGATGGAAAGCGGAATTATGGCGGATGTTTTAGTTTGCAGAACAGAGCACACGATTCCAAAAGATCAGAGAGCGAAATTGGCTCAATTCTGTAATGTTTCTTTAGATAATGTTATTGAATGTAAAGATCTGGAAACAATCTATGAGGTTCCGATGTACCTTCAGAAGCAAAATTTTGATGATGTAGTTCTTAAAGAATTAGATCTTAAAAATGATAAAGAAGCTGATCTTAAAGACTGGAAAACTTTCCTTAAAAAATTCAAAAACCCTAAAAAATCTGTAGAAATTGCTTTAGTAGGAAAATATATTTCTCTGCAGGATTCTTATATTTCTATTGCCGAAGCTTTCAAACATGCAGGAGCAAGTCTTGAAACTGAGGTGAAAGTAAGATGGGTATACAGTGGTGATATTACTGCTGAAAATATTAAAGATACTTTAGATGGCGTTGATGGAATCCTTATTGCTCCAGGTTTTGGCGATAGAGGAATTGAAGGTAAAGTGCTTACAGCGCAGTATGCAAGAGAAAATAAAGTTCCGATGTTGGGAATTTGTCTGGGAATGCAAATTATGACAATCGAGTTTGCGAGAAACGTTCTTGGGCATACAAAAGCCAACTCAATGGAATTTGATACTTCCACACCGGATCCTGTGATTTCAATTATGGAAGAACAGAAAAATGTTGTAGATAAAGGCGGAACTATGCGTCTTGGAGCTTGGAAATGTGCCGTGAAAAACGGTTCCAAATTATCTGAGATCTACGGAAGCAAAAATATTTCTGAAAGACACCGTCACAGATATGAATTCAACAGCGATTATTTATCTCAATTTGAGAAAAACGGTTTCCTTGCAACGGGTACAAACCCTGAAACAGGCTTGGTAGAAGCATTGGAAATACCGGACCATCCGTTCTACGTTGGGGTACAGTATCATCCTGAATACAAAAGTACGGTAGCGACACCACATCCGTTATTCAGAGCTTTTATTAAGGCTTGTGAAAAGAAATAAGGTAATTTTTAATTACAAAACGTCATAAATAAACTCAGGTTGATTATTATCAGCTTGAGTTTATTATATAGTAATATATTATAAGGTAGAGTTTTGATAAAAAAACAGTATTTTTGTCGACTTGAAATATAGAACAGTCCTCTAGAATTACAGAATATTGTTTTATATATAAATAGGTAAAATTTTAATAAAGATAAAATGCAACAGAACAACGGACTCGATAAAAGCCAAATGATTAGTTTTGCGGTTTTATGTTTGGTTCTCTTTGGTTTCATGTTTTATTTCCAAAACAAGCAATCGAAAGAGGAAGAAGTAAAAGCTCAGCAGCAAAAGACCGAACAGGTAAAAAGTACTGTAAAACAAACTCAGGCAAGCAATATCAATCCCAATGTAACTCCTAACGCAATTCAGACGGCTAATTTGGCTAACAAAGAATTGAAAATTGAGTTTTCAAGTTTAGGAGGACAGGTTTCTAAGGTAGAACTTGCAGAATACAAAGCGTACGATCATAAGTCGGACAAAGCAGATCTTCCGCTTTATCTGATCACTAAAAATAATTCCAACTACGGTTTCCAGTTTAAAGACAAAACAGGGAAAGTAATCAATACCAAAGATTTGGTTTTCTCCCCAACTGTGAATGGAAATGCTGTAACAATGACGGCTAATTATAACGGAGCTGTCATCCAGTTCATTTATACTTTACTTCCAAAATATACATTAGATTTTAAAGTAAGAACTCAAGGGCTTGCAAAAATTACATCTGATAATAAAGCAGACTTCATCTGGAACTACAACGTAAGAAATCTGGAGAAGGGTAGAGCTCAGGAACAATCTCACTCAGAATTCTCGTATGCTTTCAATAATTATAAAGATTATGATTATGACGGAAGAACGACAATGGAAGAGGAAAAAGAAACGCTTAACTGGATTGGTGTAAAACAGCAGTTCTTCACTTCTGTAATTGAAGCTAAAACTGGATTTACCCAAAGTAAGGGAAATCAGGAAAATGTAGAAGAAGGTGAATATTTGAAGAAATTGAATTATGAAGGTTTTGTTCAAATGACCGGTAGCGAGCTGAATCAGGATTTCACCTGGTATTTCATGCCTTTGGATTTACCATTATTAAAATCTTACGATAAAAACTTCGACGAAATTCTACCATTAGGTTGGTCTTTCATCGGATGGATGAACAGAGGATTCTTCATTCCTATTTATAACTTTATTGCATCTTGGGGATTAACAGCCGGTTGGGTGATTTTCTTGTTGACAATTTTGGTTAAATTAATCTTATCACCAATTATGTACAAACAACATAAGCTGAGTGCGATGATGAGAGTAATCCGTCCTGAAATTGACGAAGCAAATGCAAAATTCAAGGATGCAGATCCAATGAAAAAGCAGCAGGCTACCATGGAAATTTATAGGAAAGCAGGTGTAAATCAAATGGCGGGATGTCTTCCAGCATTGGTTCAAATCCCGATTTTCTATGCCTTATTCCGTTTCTTCCCGAACTTTATTGATTTAAGAGGACAAGGTTTCTGGTTTGCAAAAGATTTAACGGCTTATGATGATTTGATTAAATTGCCATTTAATATTCCTTTCTTAGGAGATCATTTGAGTGTTTTTGCAATTGCGTGTACCGTTGTAATATTAATCTATACGGTAATGACTTCCGGAAACATGCAGCAGCCACAACAGGAAGGTATGCCGAACATGAAAGTATTAATGTACATCTTCCCGATTACATTCTTATTCTTCTTAAATACCTCTGCATCTGGTCTTTCGTGGTATTATTTTGTATCGAATGCGATTAACATCTTAATTATCCTTGTTATTAAATATTTAATTTTGGATGAAAAGAAAATTCATGCACAGATTCAGGCTAATAAGGAAAAACCAAAATCTGAAGGTAAATTCCAGAAGCGAATGAGAGAAATGATGGAGAAAGCTCAGGAACAGCAAAAGACACAAGAACAACAAAGGAAAAAGAAATAAATTCCATTGAAAATATAAAAGAGAGGCAAATTGCTTCTCTTTTTTTGTTTCTTAGTTTCCGTTAAATTATAAATTTAAATTAATCGTATTTCAATCTGAAAGACTGTCTATGATATCTCGTAGGTCCGAATTTTATCAATGCATCCTGATGTTTTTTTGTAGCATACCCGAAATTGGTATCCCAGCCGTATTCCGGATGTTCATCATGAAGGTTGATCATTAATTTGTCTCTGTAATTTTTTGCTAAAATAGAAGCCGCAGCAATTGATAAAACCTTTGCATCTCCCTGAATAATGCACTCATGAGGAATATAATTATAAGGATGGAATCTGTTTCCGTCCACCAATATAAGTTCCGGACGCAATGTTAATTTATCAAGAGCCTGATGCATGGCACGAATGCTTGCATTAAGAATATTGTGCTGGTCGATAAATTCTGCTGGAAGTTCAGCGATGGCATAATCTTTTACATTGTCTTTTATGTAGCTGTCAAGATCCATTCTTGTCTTAAAAGTTAATTTTTTTGAATCGTTAACAAGGTTTTGGTTAAAATTTTCATCCAAAATGACCGCAGCAGCTACCACGGGACCGCTCAAACAGCCTCTTCCAACTTCATCACATCCTGCTTCAATATAAAAAACCGACCATTTTTTTACTAAATCCATAATTATATTAATTTTATACACCAAAAACCATGCAAATTTAAATATTTTTAACAAAACATTTGGTTACTTTAAGAAAGTTTTACATATTTGCAGATAATAAAAAAATAATCAATTTAAATATGAAGAAATTAACTACAAGTGTTTTATTGGTAGTTGTATCATCTTCCTTAGCATTAGTAAATGCACAAAATAGAGAAAATGATACAATACCTAAGGAACAAAACATCGGAGAGGTTGTTATCACCGGAGCATTAGGGCTTAAGAAAAAAGCTGATGCTCAAACTGCTGCTGTACAGGTTATTAATAGTGATCAAATTACTGCTGCTTCAAATCCTAGTGCAATATTTTCATTACAAGGAAAAGTTTCTGGTGTAAGTATTACTAATACAAACAGCAGTGTTACAGGCACCCCTAAGATTCAAATTAGAGGTATGAGATCTCTTACAGGTAATAATAATGCATTAGTTGTTATTGATAATGTAATTTCATCTGCTGCCGCTCTTCAACAATTAGCTCCTGAGCTAATTGAATCAATGAATATACTTAAAGGTTCTCAGGCTGCAGCTCTTTACGGTTCTGATGGGGTAAATGGTGTTGTTTTGGTTACTACTAAAAGAGGTGCTAAGGGCAGAATGCGAGTAACTTATAATGGCTCTATTGACTTTGAATCTGTTCTAAATACTCCTGAAAGACAAAGAAATTACGGACAAGGATGGTATGGAGGAAAAGTAAATGTTGAAAATGGTTCATGGGGAGCTCCTTTCAATGGACCTCTGGGTGGTCAAACCGTACCTTATGGTATTCCTTTGTATGATGTTGATGGGGATGGTCATATAACAGTAAATGTTGATGATAATACTCCTGGTCCAGATGATTCTTCTTCAATCATGTCCACTTATGCACCTTATGGTAAGAATAATGTGAAAGATTTTTTCAAGACAGGAACTGTTTATCAAAATGGTATTACTGCGAATGTTGGAGACGAGAATAGTTATTTATTATTGTCGTTAGATCATCTTCAGAGAGAATTTGTTGTTCCTGATGACAAATTAAAAAGAATGTCTGCGTTCTTAAAGGCAGGTACGAAATTTGGTAAATGGAATTTTGATGCTATTGTGAATTATACACGTCAAACAACGAATACTACAGATTCTAATTTATATGAAGATTTGATGATGTCGTCAACGGATATTCCTATTACAAGATGGAAAGATTATCCTGATAATGGTTATGCGTGGAATATTTATTATCAAAACCCTTATTGGAGTATCAAGCACGTGAGGTTCAATACAACAACTGATAGATTAAACTTAATTGGTTCTGTAGGTTATAAAATTAATAAAAATATTGATGTTTTATATAGATCAAATCTTCAATATTTAGGTAGTTTTAGTAATCAATGGAACGATGGATGGACTAGTACTCTTGTTACCGATGCAACAGCAATCACATCTTCGTATGCACAATCAAATGCTAGCCAAACTAAATATTATGGAGATTTATTAGTTAACTTCAATTATGATCTTACAGATGATTTAAATATGAAGCTTAATATAGGTCATAACTTCCAAAATTTCAGTTATAATACAACAAGTGCTGGAGGTACTGGGATTATTATCCCAAATTTATACCAGATTTGGAATTTAGCTAACCCAACCAATCCTTATAATTTAGATAACACAAGAGGTTCGTATAACTCTCAAGCAGTATTTGCAAACTTAGACTTGGGGTACAAAGATTATTTATTTCTTACTGCAACAGCAAGAAATGAATGGAACTCTGTACTTCCTGAAGGTGAAAGAAGTTATTTCTTTCCATCGGTAGGTTTAAGTTTTATTCCAACTAAAGTTTCAGATTTCGGAGGAAAGGTTTTAAATTACATGAAAATTTATGGTAACATCAGTGGTACAGCCAATGCTTCTTCCGTAGGTGCTTATAGTGTAAGAAATTACTTTGGTTTAGGTGCTGGTTTTCCATTTACACCAACGGGTGGCCTGAGTTTTCTCTCTCCAACATCTCAGACTGATAAGACTATTAAGCCAGAAAAAGTTTCTAAAAAAGAAGTTGGATTATCATTAGGTTTCTTTAATAATAGAATTTTATTGAATGGATCTGTATATCAGGATGATACTACTGATATGATTACAAATAGAACCACTTCTGTATCTTCAGGTATCGCAAGTTTATTGACAAACGTAGGTAAGTTAAGAAACAGAGGTATTGATGCTGACATTAACGTTACTGCTTTAAAGAGCCAAGATTTTAGATGGGATATTGGTGCAAACTTTACAACCTATGAAACTGAAGTGCTTGAAGTAGCTCCTGATACAGACAGGGTAGCAATCGGAGGAACAACACTAGTTGGTATTTACGCTATAAAAGGTATGAAAGGTCTTCAATTGATGGGAACTGATTTTGTAAGAGACGATCAGGGCCGAGTGATTGTGGATGCAACAACTGGTAGACCATCAGTAACTTCCACATTACAGAACTTAGGTACGGTTAATCCTAGATATCTGTGGGGTTTCAATACCAGTATCAATTATAAAGGATTTAAGCTTACAGCTACGGCTGACTGGAGAATTGGAGGTAAAATTACAACAGAACTTCTACAGAATATGGCATTTAGTGGAAGTTTACCGGAAAGTGGTAATTTTGATAGAGAAAATGGTTTTATTATGCCAAACTCTTCTTATCTTGTTAATGGTCAATATGTTGCTAATAACGATATATATTATCAGTATGCAAGTGGTGGAACAGGTAACCCTTTGTATGATGGTGTTGAATATTATTATCAACAACAATTTGGAACAGTTGGTGCTAATCAGATTGTTTCTGCCTCGTATTTTAAACTTAGAGAAGTTGCACTTTCTTATACATTCTCTTCAGATATGTTAAAAAATAGTGGTTTATCTGGACTTACAATTGGTGTACATGCTAGAAATCCATTTGTTAAATATTCTGATAACAACAGAAACTTTGTAGATCCAGAATCTGCTTACACTACAGGAAATGCACAAGGATATGCAACTGTGGGACAATATCCTTCAATAAAATCTTATGGATTTAGTGTAAATGTTAATTTTTAATTAAGTAATAAAATGAAAAAAATATTTTTATATTCATCGATTGTACTTACAGCCTTTGTATCATCGTGTAGAGAAATGGATGACAATATTTCTCCAAATAATGTTGATCCAGCTCTTATTTCACCTAGGCAAACATTGTCGGCTTCTGAAAACTTGGTTTTCACAGCTCAGGCAGGTACAATGAACTCGCTTTCTAATATATGGACTAATACTTGGGCGGGTAATAATTTTTATTTCGGTAACCCGTTAACCAGAGAATATTCCCTTGATATTTCTAATACTTTCGGGACAGGCATTTGGACGAGTAGTTATGTTGCTGCAAATAATTTACAGAACATAATTAATAATGGCTCTTCACTTCCATTACACTCTTCTATTGCAAGAATTTTAAAAGCATATACTATGCAATATGTTGTGGATTTCTATGGTGATGCACCATATTCTGAAGCATTTAAAGGTCAAGAAAATCTGGCACCAAAATATGATGACGATGCTAGTATTTACAGAGAGCTTGTTCTGGAAATTAATAAAGCAATAGCTGATATTAATGCAACACAAGCTAGTGGTATCAATGGAGATAATATAGTTACGGCACAAGAAGATGTTATATTTAAAGGAAATATGAATAGCTGGAAGCAATTTGCCAACAATGTTAAGCTTAAAATCCTTTTAAGACAGTCTAAAGTTACCGATACTAATGTAAGATCATTTGTTGATGCACAACTTCAGACTTTAGCAGCTTCAACTACGAGTGCGTTCTATACAGGGGATGTAATTATTAATCCTGGATACAGTAATATGAATTCATCAACACCAAACCCTTGGTTTAGTAATTATGGTGCAGTAAATTATCAAGGTAGTTCATTAAATACCAATGGATGGAGATTATATAAAGCAGCTCAATATTATGCAAATTCCGTAAATGGAACTGCTTATGGTTCAACCACTATAGACGGAAGGGGGGGTGTTATGTTTAGACGTCTTTCCAACAGCAATAACCCCCAATCAGGAGCAACTGTGCTTGGTTTAAAACAAGGTGGACCTAAATTAACTGGTAATGAATGGAGTCTTGCTTCTTTCATAGGTTGGAAGTTTATTGGAAGTAATGTTGCTAGTCCATCTACCATTAATAATACAAATCTTTATGCAATGCTAGCTTTTGGGGATACTTCTGCGGGTGCTACATTAGCCCAAGGTGGTGCAGCAATGGACGGTTACTTAGCATTAGGTTCTGAAAATAAGCTTTTACTAGCCGAAGCTGCAACATTGTATCCAACAATCTTTACTTTTAGTAATCAGACACTTTATCAATCAGCAGTTCAGGATTCATTTGCATTTTATGGTCTTACAAGCACACAAGCTACCAATTATCTTAATGCAATCAATACTACTTCAATAGGTTGGGCAGGTGCGCCAAATCAAATAGCGGCAATCCAATATCAGAGATTTGCATCTCTTCCAAACTTAAGACAGGTTGAAACATATATTAATTTCCTTAAGACAGGTTATCCAAATATTCCTGTGGCTGATAATGCTATCTATCCTAATAAGCCTTATAGATTAATTTATCCTACTTCTGAATATACAGGCAATTCTAATAATGTTCCAAATGTAACTCAGGCCCAAGCCTTTGTTAAAAATCAATACACTCCATTCTGGAATCAAAACTAAAATTTTAAATTTTACATAATTAAACCGCCGAAAGGCGGTTTTTTTATTCCCTTCAAATAAATTAACTATGTTTTGCATACTTTAAGAAATTTTGAAAAGTACAGCTATTTTATTTATTTTCTCATAAGTAATTGATTTTCATTCAACTATATTTGATTATTCTAATAATGCATATAGAAATTTTCAATTGTTAAAAATTGTTTTTTATTCAATATTAAATTTGTTTAAATTATTTGTTTTTGTTAAAATATGCATAATTAACGTATTTTTTTAGTTAATTAATCTTTTTTAATTAATTATTTTGATTATTTGTTAATTTATACTCTTTTTTTTTTGCTGTTTTAAGAAAGTTTTACAACTTTGTGTTAAGCAAAATTTAATTTGATATGAAGAAACTAACAATGGGGATACTTACCATAGTATTGTCCTCGTCCCTAGCTGTTGCTAATGCACAACAGAAAAAGGATACTATTAAAACACAGGACATTGAAGGAGTAGTTGTAACTGCACTGGGGATCAAAAGAGAAAAAAAATCTTTAGGTTATGCATCTGAAGAAGTAAAGGCAGAAGCTCTTACGGGAGGGACAACTAATACCGGTAATGTTGCATCGTTACTTTCAGGAAAAGTATCCGGCTTACAAGTAAATACAAACAATAACTTCGGTGGATCTGCCAATTTATTAATCAGAGGTTATAAGTCACTAACCGGAGGTAGTCCTCTAATTGTAATCGATGGTTCTCCTGTCAATAATGGAACTGTTACAGGTGCGATATTTGATTATGGTAACTTCTTGTCGGATATCAATCAGGATGACATCGAAAGTATAAACGTCCTAAAAGGTGCCGCGGCTTCTGCCTTATATGGTGAACGTGGTAGTGATGGTGTAATTTTAATTGTTACTAAAAATGGTCGTGGAAAACAAGATGGAAGCTGGGGCGTAACTCTTAGCTCAGGTATTACTGCCGGATTTATTGATAAATCTACATTCCCAAAATATCAAACAAGATATGGAGCTGGTTATGGTCCTGTTTATGGGAACGATACTAATGGTGATGGTAATCCTGATGAGTATTTTAATTATGATCCGGATACAGGACAACAGCAAGTTCCTTTTACGGAAGATGCATCATATGGTGCAGAATTTAATCCGAATTTAATGGTAAGACAATGGGATTCATATAACCCTGACTCACCAAATTACGGAAAAGCAACGCCTTGGACCGCGGCGAAAAACGGACCAATCAAATTTTTTGAAACACCAATCACTTATGTTAATTCAATTTCATTAGAAAAAGGAAGTAAATCATCGAATATTTCCCTTTCTTATACAAATATGCTATCCAACGGTTTATTGCCAAATTCTGATTTGAGAAAAAACAGTTTATCAGCAAAATTCAATTACGATTTTACGGATAAACTTCATGCTACTGTTTTTTCAACATTAACTATTCAGGATACAAAGGGTAGAAATGAAACGGGCTATTCTGATAATCTTGTTACCGGTTTTAGACAGTGGTGGCAAACTAATGTTGATGTCTATGAATTGAGAGATGCATATCAAAGAAACAATTCAAATCTTACTTGGAACAGAACTTCAGGTTCAGATGGAACTCCGGCATATTGGAACAATCCATATTTCCAGAGATATAAAAATTACCAGTCTGATACCAGGACAAGAAGCTTTAGCTATGCACAATTAAAATACGACATTACTAAAAACTTCGGAATAACAGGTAAGTTATCTTATGACCAGATGCAGATGTTAATCGAAGAAAGATTAATGAATGGTTCTTTACCTCAGGCTTTTGGAGCTTCAGGAAATAATGTAACTTCAGGGTATTCCCGTCAAGATGTTAGAACAACAGAAACTAATTTTGATTTATTTTTAAATTATAAATTTGATATTACCAGTGATTTAAATGTAAGTGGTATTGTTGGAGGAAATGTTAGAAGAAACCTGGTAGATAATGTATATGCAAGTACAGAAGGTGGTTTAGCGACTCCGGGATTATTTGCAATTTCAAATTCTGCAAGCCCAATCATTCCACCTGATGAAAATTATGAAAAATGGTTAACTTCTGGTGCATATGCGACAGCCTCTTTTGGATATAAAAATTTATTATTTGTTGATGGTACAATAAGAGCAGACGTAAGTTCTAATTTACCAAAAGAAAATAATTCATATGTTTATCCTTCAGTTACAGGATCTTTAATTCTTTCAGAATTGTGGAAACCAAGTTGGTTAAGTTTTTGGAAAGTGAGAGGTAATTATGCAGAGGTTGGATCTTCAACAAAAAATTATCAGCTACAAAATACCTACAGAGTAAGGGGGGGATTCGGAAATACAGGTCTTGTTGATCAATCATATTTCCTTGCTAATCCAGATTTAAAACCTCAGCGATCTAAAGAAGTTGAATTTGGTATGGAAGCTCAATTCTTCAAAAACAGATTAGGGTTTGATGTTGCTCTTTATAAAACACGTACTCTTAATCAAATTATCAACCTTCCGGTTTCTTCATCAACAGGTTATAGGACTTTCCTTGTAAATGCAGGACAAATTAATAACAAAGGTATTGAAGTTCAGTTAAATGGTACCCCTTTAAAAAGCGATAACTTTAGATGGGATGTTGATGTAAATTGGTCTAAAAATGAAAATGAAGTTGTTGAATTATATGGAGATTCACAAAACTATTTACTTGCGTCATATCAAGGAGGAGTTTCATTAAATGCCAGAGTAGGTGAGGCTTTCGGAGCACTTGTTGGGTCTGATTATGTTTATCTAAACGGCCAGCCCGTTATCAATCCTGCTAACGGAAGATATTTGACTAATCCAAATCAAGTGATTGGTAATATTACACCGGACTGGATTGGAGGTGTAAGAAATAGCTTTAGTTACAAAGGTTTGTCGCTTAGTTTCCTTATTGATGTAAAACATGGAGGAGACGTATTTTCAACAGATATGTATTATGGTCTTGCTACCGGTTTATACGAAGAAACAGCTGTGGGAGATTACAGAACTGCAGGGGTAGTACATCCGGGAGTAAATCCAAACGGGCAAGTTAATACTACGCCAACTTCATCACCTAATACCTTTGGGAATGTTGATGGTTACAGAAGAATGCCAAGTTCAAGGTTTGTTTATGATGCATCATATGTAAAACTGAGAGAAGCAAGTATAGGATATAGCCTTCCTAAATCAATATTAGCAAATACTTCATTCCAGGAAGTTAAAATTTCTTTAGTGGGAAGAAATTTATGGATTATTCACAAAAATCTTCCATATGCGGATCCTGAGGTAGGAACAGGAAATGGCCTTGCTTCAAAAGGTAATTCAATTGGTGTTTTACCTACAACACGTGATTTAGGTGTAAACGTAACTTTAAAATTCTAAAAAATGAAAAAAATACTTTTAATATTCAGCATACTTTCCTTAACAGTAGTTACAAATTCTTGTGAAAGTGATATTACTACTTTAAACGAGGATCCAAAACACCCTTCTGTCGTTCCTTCAGGATTATTAGTGGCGAGTGCACAACAGGAGTTAATCTCTCAATTATTAACTCCAAATGTTAATAATAATATTTCAAGATTTTTTACTCAACAATGGGCGCAGACAACTTATATTGATGAATCTAATTATGATATGGTGACAAGACCTATTCCTAGAAATCATTATAATAGAATGATGGCATCAAGTTCTGCAACAGTGCATTCTCCCGGAGTTTTGTCAGCACTAAGAGATGCTAAATTATTCCTTCAAAATGAAGGTGCAGATGCTGTTAAAAAAAATAATAATACAGCTATAATTGAATTAACGAGTGTTTATGCATGGGCTAATCTAGTGGATACTTATGGAGATGTACCATATTTTGGAGCTTTACAAGCTGTTCCCGGTAACCCTGGTCCGTCTGAAATTCCTTATGATGACGCCAAGACAATTTATCTTGATCTCATAAAAAGAATTGATGCAGCAATAGCATTGATTAATGTAAATCAAAGTGGTTATACTGATGATATTTTTTATAAAGGAAATATGGCTAAATGGAGAAAGATGGGTAATTCATTGAAATTTAGATTAGCTGTTACTTTATCGGATGTTGAACCTGCTTTAGCTAAAAACTATGCAGAAGCAGCTTATAACGCAGGACTATTTGAAAGTAAAGATGACAACTGGGGATTAGCAGCTTTCCCTTCAGGTTTATTTGCTAATCCGGTTTATCAGGAAGCTATTCAATCCGGAAGAAATGATTTTGTTCCTTCTGATGTATTAGTAGACTATATGAATTCTACCACAGACCCAAGAAGAGATAGATGGTTTACAAAAAGCGGAGGAATATATAAAGGAGGAGCTTATGGTGCTAATAATTCATTTGCGGGTTACTCACACATGACATCACCAAAAACAGATGTAAATGGAAATGCAGAAGTAGGAGCAGATGGTTCATATATGCTAATTACCGAAAATGCTCAAGGATTCTTATTAGACTATACTGAAATTATGTTCCTGAGAGCAGAGGCTGCAGCTCGTGGATATAATGTGGGTGGTACTGCAGCTACTTTATATGCTGATGCAATTACTGCATCTATGGCAGAATATGGAATTAGTACAGCAAACGCAACAGCCTTTATCGCTGCAAATCCTTTCAATGCTTCAAACTGGAAGCAATCTATTGGATTCCAGGCATGGGTAGCTATGTTCAACAAAGGCTTCCAAGCATGGAATTTTGCAAGAAGATTGGATTATCCGGTATTTGAAAACCCTGCAGATTCAGCTGTAGATGGAGTTCCGGTAAGAATGAAATATTCTGACCAGGAATATTTATTAAACAAAGCTAACGTAACAGCAGCAGCTCAAAAAATTGGAGGAGACCAGGTTACAACTAAGGTTTTCTGGGATGTTCTTTAATTATAATTAATAAAAGTGTATGAAAATATTCCTGTACAACAGGAATATTTTCTTTAAACGATAAAATATGAAAAATTTAATTAGCTTATTTATCTTAATCTTTATAGTTACTTCATGCTCTAATGATGATAGCAGAGGAGATTCGGTAATTGAAACTCCTAATGTCATTGGAACATGGAAGCCTGTGAGATATGAGTATAAAGGCAAAGGTTATATCTTAAACGAATGTGAAAAAAAAGGCCAAATTCATATCAACAACAATTTTTCAGGAGTTTATGAAAGATATGGTATTGCTTCGTCTGGAACGGACTGCAATTTATACGATTCTTTCTCTGGAAGCTGGAGTTATGACAATATGAATAAGATTTTAACACTTACATATACAGAAAATGGAACTGTCAAAACATTAAAAAAAGTGATAGAAAATTTTTCAGATACAGAACTTAAAATTACAGACAGTTCAAAAGATCTTGATAATATACCCGGAAATGATGAAGCAGCATTAGTATTTATCAGACAATAATTTCATTCATATTTACCGCCTTCGGGCGGTTTTTTTATTTCCGTATATTTGTATTTCAAAATTTTAAGATGAACATTAAAGATATAATAGAAGAAAAAATTTCCGGAGTTATTTTGAATGTCTATCAGTTGAAGGACATCAATCTGGAAGTTCAGGAAAATAAAACCGAATTTGAAGGAGATTTTACAATCGTGACTTTCCCATTGGTAAAACAATTGAAAAAAAATCCGGAAAGCATCGGAGTAGAATTAGGAGAGGCTTTAACGGAACAAACAGAATTATTGGAAAGTTTCAATGTGATAAAAGGTTTCCTTAATATTAAAGTTAAAAATCAATTTTTTGTAGATGATTTTAAATCTATAAATGATAATTTTAATACAATAGAAAAGAAAAATTCTACGGTAATGGTAGAATATTCTTCACCAAATACAAATAAGCCGCTGCATTTGGGGCATGTCAGAAATAACTTATTGGGTTTCTCTGTGGCGCAAATTCTTGAAGAGGCGGGTTATGATGTGATTAAAAGTCAGATTATTAATGATAGAGGAATTCACATTTGTAAGTCGATGCTGGCTTGGGAGAAGTTTGGGAAAGGTGAAACTCCGGATGTATTGGAAACAAAAGGTGACAAATTCGTAGGGAATTACTATGTGAAATTCGATCAGGAATATAAAAAAGAAATTGCTGAGCTTATCGCACAGGGAATTGAAGAAGAACAGGCAAAAAAAGAAGCTCCTTTAATGAAGGAAGCTCAAAAAATGCTTTTGGATTGGGAAAATGGAGATGAAAAAGTAAGAAGCCTCTGGAACGAAATGAACGCTTGGGTTTATAAAGGGTTCAATGAAACTTACAAGAGATTGGGCGTAGACTTCGATCAAGTTCAGTATGAAAGTAATACGTATATTTTGGGAAAAGACCTTATTCAGGAAGGATTGGATAAAGGAGTTTTATATCAAAAAGAAGACGGTTCTGTTTGGTGTGATTTGACGGATGATGGCTTGGATCAAAAATTATTATTACGTTCAGACGGTACTTCAGTGTATATGACACAGGATTTGGGAACTGCGGTAGAACGTTTTAAGCAAAATGATCTTCAAAAGTTAATTTATACCGTTGGAAACGAGCAGGACTATCACTTCCAAGTTTTATTTAAAATTTTAGGAAAACTTGGATATTCATGGGCAAATCAGCTGTATCACTTATCTTATGGAATGGTGGAGCTTCCTAATGGAAAAATGAAATCCCGTGAAGGAACTGTGGTAGATGCCGATGAACTGATGCAGGAAATGTATGAAGCCGCAAAAGCTAAAACCCAGGAACTTGGTAAGCTTGAAGGCCTTTCAGAGGAAGAAAAAGAAGTTTCTTACGAAATAATCGGTCAGGCAGCATTGAAATATTTTATGCTAAAAGTGGATCCTAAGAAAAAAATGTTGTTTAACCCGGCAGAAAGTATTGATTTTAATGGAAATACGGGTCCATTTATTCTTTATACCTACGCAAGAACGCAGTCTTTATTGAGTAAAGCAAATTACGAGTATAAAGAAGTTGCTGGAATTGATTTCAACCCATATGAAAAAGAGCTGATAATGTTGTTGGCAAATTATAAAGAAATCGTGGCAAGATCTGCGGAGCTATTAAGCCCGGCTTTGATTGCTAACTATGTTTATGATTTGGTAAAATCATACAATTCTTTCTATCAAAGCAATAATATTTTGAAGCTTGAGGATGAAAATTTAAAACAGGCACGTTTGAATTTATCAGACCTTACAGCAAAAACTATAAAGAAATGTTTACACCTTTTAGGAATAAAAACGGTAAACAGAATGTAAAAAAAATCCCTCTTGAAAAGTTTCAAGAGGGATTTTAATTTGAAATATTTAAAAATTAAATGTGACGGCTCCATTGTTGATTGTGAAAGGATAGGTCTTCCAGTTGGAAAGTCCATTGGCAAACTGAGCCTGTATCACAAGACTGAATTGCCCGGATGCAAAATAAAAATCTGAAATGTTGACATTAGCATAAAAATTTGTAGTATTTATGCTTGCCACTCCTGAAACTGCATGATAATAAGCATCTTTTGGAATAAAATATACATTGATTGCAGTAATTGGTGATCCTACATTATAAGTTCCTGATACATAAATATTATTGTTGGAAAAACTTTTATTAATGCTGGTAATATTAAAGGTAGAGTTACCATTATAAAAATATCCGGCAGGTTTTAAAGTAGTTGAGAATGGTTGGGAATTATTAAGGATGGCTGCCGAAGATTTGGTTAAAATAGTTGAAGAGTGCCCATAGGTCTGATTACCCCAGCTCATTAATGAAGTTCCGTAACCCGATTGGTTTTGCTGACTTTTTGGCAATGCGTCATGAGGTAATCCAAGTCCATGCCCAAGCTCATGAAGAAACCCTCCCATATAAGCTTTAGCTTGATTACCTTGAGTAGTGTTTTGATTAAAATATTGATAATCATTAGCTTCATGGTCTCCCACAAAACATGTTCTACCTAAACCATAATAAGGTATATCAGTGCTCAAACTGGGAGTGGCAGTAAAGACAATGGTATGATCACTGGTTTTATCTGTGGGATGGGCTGCAAGCCAGGCATTTACTTCGGAGAGAACTTGACCTCCGGCGCTTGAATTGTAAGTAGAAATAGGGTATTTCCCATATACTATATTAATTTTAACCCGATTGGTAGAAGGATTTTTTAATAATCCGAATGTACGGTTACCATACCCCCAGTTATACATATTTTGGCGGAAATATTCCTGACCTGCCAGCAGAAACTCACTTACCCTTCTTTCGTATTCCGGCCTTGCAGGGACATCAGAAGGGATGAAATAAACTACATTAAGGTTATAAGGCAAAGGGGATGTGTAGGCTCCCAATGTAACTTTGCTGCTTTTGACCTCAGTGTTTGCTGCAATTTCATTTTCCATAGTGTCTTCTCTACAGCTTACAAATAGTAAAAGAAGATTAATTAATACAATTTTTAAGGTTTTTGTTTTCATAATTCTTATTTGTGATTACTCTGCAAATATTTGAATTATGGAAAAGAAATAAAGACTGAGATGTATTATTTACAGTTAATTCATTTAACATAATATGAATTAAAGTATTAATTTTTAGATGTTAATCTTTTGATAATTAGTTATTTATAATTTTTTGTTGTTAATGTGAAATAAAAGTGCTGTTAACACCAAAGGTTAACAGCACAAAAAGCAAATTATTGTTCAAAGCTCTTTATAAAGGTTTTTAGTCTTATCTATTAAGGATAACTTTTAGTTTATAATATTTTTTATTTCTTATAACTTAATTTAATTAAGAAAAGCTCCGACTTCAGGTATGGCTACATATGGCTGGCCATCGTAGCTGTTATCAAATTTTATACGAATGAATCTGGCATTTTTCTTGACATCAAAGGTGATGTATTGTCTTGCTGTTGTATTAGATAAATTAGAAGCGTATCTAAATTCCCAACCTTCAGCCGTGGTGTTTCTGGTCCATATCGCAAACGATTTTGCCGTTCTTACCAGCTGCTGGTGTTGTATGAATGAAACTCCGGATACGGGTGAAATCTGATTGGTATCTATATCAAAAAAATAAGGGAAATTTTGGGGTTGTCCTGCAATAGGGCTTGACTGTACAGAGCCTGCTGTATAATTAGTATGCCAATAGGTATTGATATCTCCATCAATTGCCAATGAAGCAGGATAGGCAGGATGTTGTGAGCTGGTGCTTATTGACCATAAGCTTCTACTTAGAGACAACCGAGATTCCGGTATACCATTGTTAAAGGGAAGATCATAGGTTTCATAACTAACGCCTCCATCTACAAACTGTGCCTGCACTACAATATTGTAATCTCGATCAGTAAGATATAAATCTGAGATATTCACAGTGGCAGAGAAAGAATTACTGCCTGTATTAACTGCTATTCCCGAAACCGCATGATAATAAGCAGTTTTTGGGATAAAATATACATTAATTGCATTAACTGCTGATCCTACAGTATAATTTCCCGATACCTGGATTTGGCCATTGGCTACGGCAAAATCGGTAAGAGCAACATTAAAATCATGATTCTGATTATAAAAATAACCTGCCGCTTTAGCGGTGGTACTAAAAGGCTGACTATTATTTAATATTGCAGCAGCCGATTTTGTAAGTATTGTAGAAGAATAGCCATATGTTTGATTACCCCAACTCATTAATGAAGTTCCATATCCTGGCTGATTCTGTTGGCTTTTTGGAAGAGCATCATGAGGTAGCCCCAGCCCATGCCCAAGTTCATGCAAAAAACCTCCCATATAGGCCTTAACCTGATTTCCCTGCACGTTGTTTTGATTAAAATATTGATAATCATTAGCTTCATGGTCTCCCACAAAACATGTTCTACCTAAACCATAATAAGGTATATCAGTGCCCAAGCTGGGAGTGGCAGTAAAGACAATGGTATGATCACTGGTTTTATCTGTGGGATGGGCTGCAAGCCAGGCATTTACTTCTGAAAGAACCTGACCTCCGGCGCTTGAATTGTAAGTAGAGATAGGGTATTTTCCATATACTACATTAATTTTAATCCGATTGGTTGGAATATCTTTTAATAAACCGAACGTACGATTGCCATACCCCCAGTTATACATATTCTGACGATAATATTCTTGGGCAGCTAACATGAATTCACTCACTCTTCTTTGGTATTCTGGTCTTGCGGTACTACCTGAAGGGATAAAGTAAACTACATTTAAGTTATAGGGATAGTCAGATTCATAAATACCTGAAGTAGTTTTAGCATTTATCTGGCTATTTTTTTGTAAACCGGGAGTTTCATCATTTTCAAATGATTCTTCTCGGCAACCTGTTAACAAAAGAAGTAGCAATACACTAAAAGTGTAAAAAAGATTTTTTTTTCTCATTCCATTTTTTTAAGAATGCGAAAATACATTTTATTTTAATTTTAAGCAATAATTTTATCAAAATATATAAATTTGCAATAATTTATAATATATTATTCAATAAAACATATTGATTTTTAAATTATAATTAATTTTACGTAAAAGTAATATTTTATCTATATTCTGAGGTTCTTAATAATAGATTATGCTTCATTATTTTTTAAACTGTCTTCATACAGTTTTGCATCACTCCATTTGGCATGTTTCGACGGGGAAATTTTGTAGCCCTTTTTATAAGCATACACTTTTGTATATTCCGCGCCGAAGAAAATCAGCATACAGGAATAATTGATCCACATCATAATTAAAATCACTGTTCCTGCTGTTCCGAAAGCTGAAGTAGGTTTTGCCGTTCCGAAATAAAGACTCAGGAGAAATTTTCCCAATGTAAATAAAACTGCCGTCAGAAAAGCTCCTCTCCAGACAGGTTTCCAACTGACTTTTACGTCAGGAAGCACTTTAAACATTAAGGCAAAAAGAAACATTACAAACCCGAAACCCACGGCAAAATTCACGATCTCGACCAGCATATAAGTTTCAAAACCGAAATATTCTGTAATAATTTTATTGAAAACACTTATTAAAGAAGATAAAATCATGGTAATCATTAATAAAAAACCAAGAATCAAGATCATCCCCAGAGAATTGGCCCTGTCCAGAAGAAATTTTATGAATGCTTTTTTAGGTGCGGATTTTACGTCCCAAAGCGTATTGAGAGAATGCTGAAGCTGAAAGAATAGGGTGGTGGAACCAAAAATCAATGAACCGACGCCCACAGCTTTCATCACAATATTTTGTTTGTCAATCAAGGCTCCGGCAATCATATTTTCGATGCTTTTTGATACATCCGGCCCCATAATTCCGCTGATCTGTTTGCTGATTTCTCCCCGTATAGCTTCTTCACCAAAAAAATATCCGGCAATCCAGATAATGATAATTAATAATCCCGGAATCGAAAAAATTGCATAATATGCCAGACTCGCCGAATCTTTTGATGCAGAAGAATTGTTCCATTCGTTGAAAGTTTCTTTTAAAACTTCCCAGAAAAATTTCACGTTTTTTACCATTTGTTGTGCTTTTAACCTAGTTAAAATAAGATGTTTAACTTAAATACATCTTCGGCCTTAGAAAGGATATCCAATTGCAATATTCAGGATAAGATTGTCTTTTCGCCAGCTAGAGTCTCCGAAATTTATTTTATCAAACGTCCATCTGTCATTTTTTTCATAATAAGGAACTCTCAACGGCATGGCCAGATCCAGCCTTAAAATTAAAATAGAAAAATCCAGTCTTAAACCAACTCCGGCTCCCACGGCAATTTCACTTAAAAATTCTTTTGAAAATTTGGCTCCCGGTCTATCTATATCTTCATTGACTAACCAGATATTTCCGGCATCAGCAAAAACGGCAACATTTAAAAATTTATAAAGATTGGCGCGGTATTCTGCATTTAATTCAAGTTTTACATCACCCGATTGGTCAAAATAATAGCCTTCGGGAATCGTTCTCGGATCAAAGCTTCCCGGTCCTAAAGTTCTTGCGCGAAATGCTCTCACACTGTTGCTTCCTCCGGAGAAAAACTGCTTGGAAAAAGGAACATGCTCAGAATTTCCATAAGGATATGCAACTCCCGCAATGAATCTCGTAGCTAAAGAAGTTTTTTCCGTGAATTTGTGATAAAACCTAAAATCATTTTCAATTTTTGCATATTGACTGAAAGGAACTCCGAAAATAGCTTTTTCTTTATCCTTTTTTGCATTTGCTCCTGTTACTAAACCTGTAATATTTCCCGCCAGATCCAGTGTTCCTTTATAATACATTGTATTTGGCCTTTGCTGCATCGTGTTTGTGTACGTGTAAGAATAGACGGGCCCAAAGATCAGCTGTGGCTCTACAACCCTTTTCATAGCGTCATTCCCGGCAGATCTTTCATTATATAAATCGGTAATATTAGCCGGAGAAACGTAGGTTACATCAAGGATTTTCAGGTCATGTTCTTTTCTGATATTTTCTTTCCAGAGATATCCGAACGATCCGGTAAAAGTATTTAATGAATAATATTCCGTACGGTTTTGAAGCTCATAACCTAAGGAAATATTGGTTCTCGGTACGAAAGCACTTGATGAATTAAATCTGAACGGCGCGACAATTCTCGGAATGGAAAGTTGCACATTCGTTCCCGCCCTGAAAATATTTTTTGCATTTTCAGGACCTCCGATCTGTACATCGAACGCTCCATAAACAGAGGCCTTAAATTGTTCAGCCCCACGGAAAAAATTTCTGTGTGTCCAGCTGAGATTTAGCTCACTACCGGCGTAATTGGCGGAATTTGTTCTTCCCAAAGCTTCCAGGCGAAGCGACTGTATCTCTCTCGGTGTCAGTAAATAATAAGCGTCAAATTTATGCTGCAAAGAATCCGAAACTACAAATTCATTTTTCACAAATTTGAAAACACCCAAGCTAATCAGACGGTTCAAAGTGAGATTATGATCTGTCCTGTTGTATAAATCTCCTTTTTTAAAATATAAAGCTCTGTCGAAAATTTTCGGTTTAAATTTATGTTGAGGATCAACTACATAAATGTCTTCATGGGCATATTTTGAAAGAGAATCCGCATCCATCGGAATAGAGTATTTTCCTCTTTTTACATCTCTAATATTATAATTCGGAAAAACAACTACCTTATCAATGCTGAATTGTTGGGTTGCCAGATCCGGGGTGTTGTCTTTAAGTTTTACATTAAGTTCAACCTTATGGTTTTTACTTATCGTACTGTCTGCCTGCACAATAATATTATCTGGATGGAAGTAGTAGAAGCCTTTTTCTTTTAAGCCATTATCAATTCTTTCTCTTTCAGATTTTATCACATCAAGATCGAAAGGATTTCCTTTTTTTAATATGGTTTTATCCGTCAGGTTCTGAATTTCTTGGTTCACCAATGAAGAGTCTTTCTGGAATTTCACATCACTGATTAAATATCTTGCACCCGGCCTTAGATTATAAATTACCCTTGCTTTTTTATTTTTTGAAACAGTATCGTAAGTAGCTTTTGCATTAAAATATCCTTTATTTTCGGAATAATTTTCAATAATATCTTTGTTGAATTCTCGGTCTACATCGCCTAATAAAACAGGTTTTTCACCAACTTTATATTTAAGCCAGTAATTAAAACCTTTTTCTTTTTTCGGTTCTTTGGCAATATTATAGAAAAATAATTTCGGTCTTAATCCTAAAAAAGTAGAATTCGGTTTTGGAGTAAGATTTTCTTCCAGGGCAGACTTCAGATCATTTTTTTCTTTTTTTGAAATCGTGTCATTTAGAATATTGATTTCTGCACCTGTATAAAGCATCTGGCCTTCCTTCAGATATTTTGTGTTGCTGCACGAAACCGTTACCGAAGCCATTCCGGAAGCAAATAAATATTTACAGTATGTTTGGAAATTTTTTTTCATTTATTTAAATTCTACGACTTGGTTTTGCTTATTTTTTTTCGATTCTCTCTGGTTTTTGTTTCTGGATTTCCTGAAAATATCCCGGAATTTGTCATAATCTAATGTAATGATAAAACCAAGTCCGGTTTCCACAATCTGACCTTGAAGAGCCACCTGATATTCATTCTTACGGTACGCACGGAGCATATATCTGCCGTCTTTGGAAAGGCTGTAATCCACTGTCACATCCCCTGCAATATTGGTCATGCTTTCATTCTGGCGGGCATCTCCTTCCAACGCAAAATTACTTCCCACCGAAACTTTTAGTCGATCATTCAGTAGTTTTTTACTAAGGCCGACATTCAGGTCAGTTCTTGTGTTTTTTGCTCCGCTGGAGTAGTCTTCGGACGATTCAAGGTCAAAATTTAAATCTACTCCTTTGATGAGGTCAGAAGCCAGATTATTTAATTGTTGTGAGAGAATCTTACTAACACTCTGTCTGGCAAGCATTTCCCCGGAAACTCCCGCTCCCGACTGGAACGGATTTTCACCAATAAACCTGTTCAAAAGCAATAAGGCAAAAACCTGTTTATTCATCTCCGATTCCTGCGTTCTCAACTGTGTAAGCTTCTGATCTACAATATCTGTAACCGTCGAAGAAACGGCATTGTTTTTCTCGTCTGTAGTAATATCAAATTTGATAACCGGCTTCAGTAATTCACCTTTCATTTTTAATAAAGTATTGAAAGGAATTCTTTGTTTAAACTGATTCAAAGTTCCCGCATCCTCACCACTGATCTGTTGTTCAACTAAATCTATAGGTGCTGCTTCAGTCTTATAAATAGCCGTAATATCAAGGTTGGCTGTTGTCGGCTCGCCGGTCCATGTTATGGTGCTTCCTTTTTGAATGTCAAACTTACGTTTCAGGACGCTTACAGACATTTCGTAGCTTCCGGATTCCACTTCATATACGCCGACCAAGGTGGTTTTTCCTGAAGGATCAACACCTCCCGTCAAGTCCGCCTCTCCTTGAAGTTTTACAAAATCTCCATTAGCTTTGTCTATTAACAGAGATAATTTTGCCTCTTTACTTACTTCAATATTCACGCTTACATCCATTCCTTTGATTCGGCTTTGGGCGTTTAAAGAATCTGCTTTTACGGTTTTATTTAAAACAACCTGATCCTGATCAATAAATTCCACAATACCTTCTCTTTCCTGCAATGTAGGGCTGGATTGTGGAAGAACGAAAGTAAAATCTGTGTTATCTGCTACGGCTAATCTTCCGTCCACTTTCGGTAAATCTAGGTTTCCGCGAACATGCAGTGCAGCATCAATTGCCAGAATTCCGTACATGATGGCTTCATTCGATTTTTCGGAATTTACCACTTTAAAGTTTTTGGCATTTACATCAAGATTAAATGCAAAGTCTCTGTAAGTCTGCGTTAAAACCTGTCCGTCAATTTTAAGAGAATTTCCGTCCTTATCATTAATTTTAAAGTTATTGAATTCAATTCCTCTGCTTGTAAAGCCGATTTCGTCATTCAATCTTCTGAAATCACTTCCTGTTTTTGCGATTTCCAATCCTACATCATTGAATTTTACTTTGCCTAAAATATTAGGTTTATCGGTAGTTCCCGTAATTTTCAGATTTCCGGAAAGGTATCCTTCCGTATTGGTGATCGCATTCATGGAGAAGCCCTGGACAGACTTCATTTGAAGCTGATTAATTGCCATATTCAAATCAAAACTGCTTGAAGACGTATTGTAATCTCCTAAAATTTTCACATCATTATTATTTCCGGAAAGGGTAATGTCAGCATTTAAAACATTCGGTGAAGTATTGTTGACTTTCGCTGCAAGGTTGCCAATAGGATTTTCATAGACAATTAAATCAGTAATATTTAAATCTGAAGTAAAAGTCATGTTTTTGGTTAAATTACGGAGCTGAGCCGTTCCGTTGATGGTTCCTCTTGCTAAAATAGTATCTTTTTTAATGAGTTCCGTGATGGTTTCAATTTTAAAATCTTTCAACGAAACATTTAGAGGAGCGTTTGGAGAATTGCTTTCGGATTGTAATAAAATCTCGCTTCCGGCACTGGAAAGCCTGAAATTATCAGCAAAAATTCCCCTGTCGCTGATCTGGATTTTATTTCCTTCGGCAACAGTCCAGTCGTTGTAATTTAATTTTAAACCATCCGGATTTAATGAAATTTCTGTAATATCATTCAATGATTTTGCATTTCCTGCAATCAGGAATTGGGTTACATCCTTCTGGTCTTTTGTGGTAATATTGTAATTAATAATGTTATTGGAAACATCACCGCCAATATTTACTTTATTTAAAGCAAAACTTGAGCTTTTCAATCCTGCAACATACAGATTATACTGTAACGCCTGATTTTCATTCGTCACTTTCAATGTTGCATTTTCAATGGAATTTTCGCCGTACAGGAGTTGTGGAATTTGTCCATCAACTTCAATTTTCTGTGAATCGGCGTCGTAATTTCCGACTAAATTTATCGTTTCAAAACTTTTCAGATCCGGAACAAATTTTCTGATCAGATCATCATTTTTAATTTTTGCATTAAAAGTAAAGAATTGTCCCGCATCAATTTTCTGAGCTTTTCCGGGCTTTTGGAATTGATAATATTGATTAATTGTATTCGACAAAGAGCCAAAAATTTGGGTCAGTTTATATTTTCCTGTCAATTCTACATCCGCAATTTGAGAATTGAAAATAATTTGGGTAGAATCGTTGGTTGATTTTGCCTTTAAATTCATTTCCTGAACAGGGTAAACTTCCTTTGTATCAGAGAACGCGAAATCTTTTAAATTTAAATAACCATTCAGATTATCAGGATCTAAGCTTGTAAAATCTCCATCAATTTTTCCCGCAAGAATCATTGGTTTTTCATAGAAACCAAGTTTGTTGATGTCAAGTTTTATAATTTGTCCGTTTACCTTTACGGTAGGATTTTTTTCATTATAAATTCCTGAGGCAGTTAAATTTAAATTAGCATTCGGATCTTTTGAATTTAAAATAATATTATAAGCACCGCGTCTTATTTTTCCTGTAAGATCCATATTTTGATAACGATATCCTTTGTAAACTGCTGAGGAAACATGGCCTCTCAGGTCTGCATTGGCATTTTTAAAATCAAAACTCTCTCCTTTTGCAGAAATTTGTGCGGAAATTGGACCAATATCTTTATTTTGAATAATTTTTCCGATCTGTAGGCCTTGAAGATTAGCTTTTACATCATACAGCTCATGGTTTTTTCTCCTCATATCTACTTGCGCGACTACCGCGGCATTTCCGGCCGTAGAGTAGAGGTTAAGATCTGCATTTATGACCTTTGTCGTGCCCTTTGCATTTCCTTTAATACTGAAATGCGATGGCAATGCAATATTGGATGGAATGGTATTTTTCGGAACCAGATTAAAAATTGTTCTTCCGGTCGAAGACAGTTCGCCAATTCTCAAATCATAATACAATTGATCAGGATTCATGGCGTTTTTGATTCTTCCAGAAGCAGCAACTCGCAATTGATCGAGCCCGGAAACTTTTAAATCATTAATTAATAAATCATTTACATATCCTTTTACATTGGCATTGACATTTAAAATGGCGTTCGGATATTTATTGAATGGAACTGTATTGCGTAAAGTAGGAACTATATTTAAAATATCAGAGAAGCCGATTCTTGAATTTTTAATATTGGCTGAAATTTTTACAGCTCCAGGATTTGAGCTTAATTGCTCAATAGAATTGTAATTTAGGATTACTTCATCGCGCAAAATCGTTTTCGGAGTCTGTAAATAAAGGTCCTTTAAATAAGCTTCTTTTTCGGCGTACACAAAGTCAGTATTGAATTTTTGAATATCCAAACCTCTCGCTTCCTGAATTTCTGCTGAATTTACCGTTCCTGCAAACGTATTGTTTTCCATTTTGAAATTTCGGACTTCAACGTTCATTTTAGAAAAATTCATGTGATTGAAATCCATTCCCTGTTTTGTGGGCGCGATTGCGGTGTTGTTGTAAGCAACTTTTACATCATTTAAAACCAATTTTCCGAGAAGTAATTGCATCGCTTTTTCCTGGTCGGAATTTTTTGAAACTTCAGGTTCTTTTGTGTTTTTCGGATTAGCGTTCTGGGCTGGAAGATAAAGATTTGCATTAATATTTGCTCCGGAAAGAACCAGATTTCCGATGTTGTAAGAATTGTTTTCCAGATCAAGCTTATTGACTCTTGTGCTTAATTCTTTAAATAAAACCTTAGCGAAAGTTTTGGTGTTGTCATCTCCATAATCTATATCAAAATTGGTGAATTTAACACCTCTTAAACCAATCTGCATTGGCTTTCTATTGTTCAGAGAATCTACCTTTTTTTCTACTTTTTTGGAAACTTCTTCTATGAGATCCTGTTTTAGCCTTAATTTTAATCCGTCCAGCTTAATATCATTCAGAGCGTATTTGTTATTGTTTAAATCAAATGTTCTTACTCTTGTATCAAAAGATTTGAAATATACTTTAATATCATTTTTAGATTGCTGGTCATTGAAAGTAACACCAATGTCTTTTAATTTAATTTTATCTAAAGAAATAATAAACGGTTTCGACGGGCTTTCCTCTTTATCACTCGTTGCAAAAGCATCAATAATATAATCAAAATTGAACTTCCCGTTCGGATTCCTTACCACATTTGCGCGGACACCTTCCATATCAACAGATGTAATGTCGGCCGTGGAATTGATAAGTTTCAACATATGTAAACCTACATCAAGCTTTTTTACAGCCAACAATGTATCAATATTCTGACCTTTCAAATAAAGGTTTTCCATAATAAGGCTGTTGGGAAACCCTATATAAACCCTTTCCAGACTTACTTTTGTTTTGATTTTTTTTTCAAGATAAACGACCAGTTTGTCTTTTATGAAATTCTGAACAACAGGGAGCCTTAAGCTAAAGATAAGCAGCGTAATAAAAACCAATATAGAAATAATGGTTATAAGAATTCGCCTGAGTAATTTTCTTTTATTAAATTTCAGTTTCAAGAGTGTTTGGATTTAAACAAATATAATAATAGTATTTTATTTGTTGTTTATTCTTAAGGAATACAAAAATCCTGCCTTGAAGCTCAATTTTGTAGTTTTTTTAGTAATTGTTAAATGAATGATAAAATAGCAAAACCAATTTATTGCTGAATTCATTTCAGGAAATATATTGAAATATGATAAAAGAAAAACCATCCTTAAAAGGATGGTTTTCGTAGACCCACAGGGATTCGAACCCCGACTGACGGTACCAAAAACCGGAGTGCTACCGTTACACTATAGGTCTGTTTTATTTTGGTGATGCAAATTTACAGCTTTTTTCTTTACATACAAATACTTTTTAAAGTTTTTTCTAAATTTACATAACTTTTATTCCCGGAAAAGATGGTGATAGATTTCAATAATCTCAATATTAATAATTTACATTTCCAAACGAAATTCGAAAAAAAAATCAGAATCTTTCTAGAAGAATGGTTTTCTGATTCTGAAACGGTCAAAGTACAAACTTCAGGTTCTACAGGAACTCCGAAAGTTTTTGATATTGAAAAAAATAAAATGACCAATTCTGCGGTCATGACCTGTGATTTTTTAGGGTTAAAAGAACGTGATACGGCATTAATTTGTCTTCCCGTTGAATATATTTCCGGAAAAATGATGGTAGTACGGGCAATTGAAAGAAAGTTGAGATTAATCACTGTTGATCCCACTGTAAAACCTCTTGAAAAGCTGGAATCACAGATAGATTTTTGTGCAATGACTCCTCTTCAAGTTGAGTATTCTTTGGATAAATTATATTTGATTAAAAACTTAATTATCGGTGGAGCAGCGGTTTCAGAATCTTTAAAAAAGCTGATTGTAGATTGTCAGCTGCCGAAATCGAACAGTATTTTTGAAACTTATGGTATGTCAGAAACACTTTCCCATATCGGATTGAAGCAAATTGCACCTCGGCAGGAAGAATATTTTACGGTTTTTGAAAATGTTACGATTTCAACAGATAGCAGAGGTTGTCTGAAGATTTTTGCGCCTAATATTAATGATGATATTTTACAAACTAATGATTTAGTTGAAATTAAAAATGAAAAGCAATTTAAGTTCTTAGGAAGAATTGATAATGTAATTAATTCCGGTGGAGCGAAAATTTTCCCTGAACAACTGGAAGCTTTGGTTAAAAAAGAAATTCCGAATGAAGTTGTATTTTTAGGAATAAAAGATGAAAGTTTGGGGCAAAAATTGATGTTAATAATTGAAGTAGAAGAACCAGGGGATTTAATTAATAAAATTTCAACAATTCCTTTCGAGAAAAATTTTCATAAACCTAAAGAAATTATTTTTATTAAAAAAATTCCAAGAACCCCCAACGGAAAAGTAAACAGAATTGAGTTAACTGAAATTATTAACAATAAATAAACGCTGGTGAAATTCCTGTTTAAAGCATTTAGTTTCACACAATTAATAAAAAATGAAAGACTTCTCAAAAGAGCTTAATTTCAAAACTTCCCGCAGCAGTGGGGCGGGAGGGCAGAACGTGAATAAAGTAGAAACTTCTGTGACTGTACTTTGGAATGTTTCCGAGTCTGAATTTTTTAATGACGATCAAAAGCTCTTAATTCAAAATAAACTTAAAAACAGAATTAATGCGGATGGATTTTTATTCTTAACAGTTTCAGAAAGCAGAACTCAATTAATGAATAAAAACAAAGCAATTGAAAAAATTCTTGAAATTGTAGATAAAGCTTTAATTATTCCTAAAAAACGCGTCGCTACAAAACCTTCGAAAAACCAAAAGCAAAAAAGGCTGGATACCAAGAAAAAGCTCTCTGAGAAAAAGGAGAACAGAAAATTTAAATTCTGAAAGAATTTTATCCACGAATAATAATTCACATTTTTATACCTCAGAATAAATCCCTATCTTAGCAAAAAGTCAATACAAAATGATAATGACAATGCAAATTTTTCTTTCTGTAAAACTTCGCCAGCCGAAGGTATTGTTGTCGTTATTATACCTACATACAGATTCTTTCCTGAAAAGTTCTAAGGAGTTTATCAATTAATCCCTGTCAGGATCCAAGACAGGGGAATTTTCCGATTATTATATTTTTTGATGCATTTTCATAGGGAATAAGCAGATTGTTTATGTTCCTACGTTGGATCGTTGGAGATCATCATTTTTAATCCTAAAAATTAAAAAAAATGTTGAATAATATTGTTGTAACAACCGGAATTTATGATGCCATTAAAGATACTCTCAGAAGAAAAAAAGTAAGTATTCTGGAAGAAAAAAGGCTGGCTGAAGAACTTAGAAAAGCAAAGCAGGTTAGGAGAAGAGATTTGCCTGCCGATGTTGTGACTGTTGAACGAAAAGTTACGATTAAAGATCATACTCAAAATTTTGAACATGAATATATTTTCGTGGCATCTGCAAAAGCCAAGCCTGCGAAAAATAAATTTTCAATTCTATCAGATATTGCCCTTGCTACCGTTGGATATAGGGTGGGAGATATTATCAACTGGCCTTTTAGAGATGGAGAAAGAAAGATTGAAATCTTAAAGGTAGAACCTTGGCAGGGATAATTTTAAGTTATTTAATGTTAAAAGAAAAGTGCAGCTTGTCAAAAGCTGTACTTTTTCTTTTTACCTATTGATAAACAATAAAACTATGATCAGACTTAATGATAAAAAATCTTATTTTTGCCGAAATTTTAAAATAATGATTAAAAAACTAGTAACACTGGGATTATTCTCAATTTCTATTATTTCGTTTGCCCAAAAATTCTCGATCATGCCTTCTGTGGGATTCGCATGGAGAACAGCAGCTTTACCTAAAGGAATTACCAATGAGGAGAGAAATTATATTAAAGGATTAAAAAGCGGGATGAACTTTGATATTTCAGCCTATTACAATGTGAAAAATGTGGGAATTGGGGTCAAATTTTCCAATTACAGTGCTTCAAGCGACGGAAGAATAACTGTAATGGATCAAAACGGAAATACAGTGACGGGAAATGTAAGCACAAAAGATAATATTACATTTGTTGGCCCTGCTTTGATGTATTCAAACTATAATGAAGAGACAAAACATAAGCTATTGATGGATTTGGGAATAGGTACAATTACTTATAAAACAGTGACTGGACCTGTAACGGGAAAGGGAACAAATTTAGGATTGGAAGCTAATTTTGCCTATCAATATGCTGTAACAAAAAATGTTTTAATTGGCCCTAAACTTGGATTTACGGCAGGAACCTTATCAAAAATGACTTTCAACGGGCAGACCATTCATTTCGGTGAAGATCAAAAAGAAGGTTTACACAGAGTTTCTTTAAACGCAGCCGCTACATTCCGTTTTTAAGTTTTATCTTTGCAAAAATCAAAAAAATATGAACAAGCCGATTACTGAATTCATAGAAAAATATTATCTGCATTTCAATGCAGCAGCATTGGTAGATGCTTCTAAAGGATATGTTGCCCACTTGAAAGAAGGTGGAAAAATGATGATTACTTTGGCGGGAGCAATGTCTACTGCGGAGTTGGGGAAAATTCTTGCGGAGATGATCCGTCAGGACAAAGTAGATTTCATTTCTTGTACAGGAGCGAATCTTGAAGAAGATTTGATGAACCTTGTGGCTCATTCTCACTACGAAAGAGTTCCGCATTATAGAGATTTAACGGCTCAGGATGAGTGGGATTTGTTGGAAAGAGGATTAAACAGAGTTACAGATACTTGCATCCCTGAAGAAGAGGCTTTCAGAAGATTGCAGAAACACATCGTTGAGATCTGGAAAGATGCAGAAGCAAAAGGTGAAAGATATTTCCCGCACGAATTTATGTATAAAATGATCCTTTCGGGAGTTCTTGAGCAGTATTACGAAATTCCTAGAGAAAACTCCTGGATGATTGCTGCAGCAGAAAAAAACTTGCCAATTGTAGTTCCGGGATGGGAAGATTCTACCATGGGTAACATTTTCGCTTCTTATTGTATTAAAGGTGAATTGACTGCTACTACAATGAAATCTGGGATCGAATATATGACATATTTAGCAGATTGGTATACCAAAAATTCAGCAGGAAAAGGCGTTGGATTCTTCCAGATCGGTGGGGGTATCGCAGGAGATTTCCCGATTTGTGTGGTGCCGATGTTGTATCAGGATATGGAGATGCACGACATTCCGTTCTGGTCATATTTCTGTCAGATTTCGGATTCCACGACTTCTTACGGATCGTATTCCGGAGCAGTTCCGAACGAGAAAATCACTTGGGGTAAGCTTGATATCACAACACCGAAATTTATCGTTGAAAGTGATGCGACCATCTGCGCACCATTGATGTTCTCTTATATTTTAGAAAATTAATAAGCTGGAAGACGGAAGTCAGAAGCTAGAAGTTATATAAACGCTCCAATTTTGGGGCGTTTTTTATTGATAACAGATTTTCAAATTCACATAGATGATTATGGACATTTGTGAAATATTACGGTTATTATGATAAGAAAGATCAACGTAATCAATAAGAGAAAAAGAATCTCAAAAAATAAAACATAAACATCTGTGCAAATCTGAGTAACTCTGTGGTTAAAATTAGGGCGTGCCCCTCTCCAAGGCAAACCCAAAGCTCGGGTCGGGCTTCTCCGGGCTCCACTTCGTTCCGGTACTTCGTACCACTCGCTTCGCTCGCGCCCTCCATATCCCTCACGCAAAACTGTCAGTCCAAAGAATTCACCAGCACAAAATATCGGTAAGCCAGGATCCCTTTTTGAAGCTTGGTCAGTTTATTCGGATCTTTATTACTCAATTTCGGTAAAATTGCTTTATTAACTTTATTCAGCCAACGGAAAAATGATTTTTTCATAACTTTATATTGTAGTTAGAGAGATTTAATAATTCAAAAATCATGCGAAAGTAAATGTTATATTTATCTTTGAGAACTTCGCTGAGTAGAACGCCTTTGCGAACTTAAAAACAGAAAGTTGTCAAAAAAATCTTTGTGACCTTTGCGTTAAAAACCTTTATTGTCTTAAAATTAAAAGCAGTTTAAATTGTATGGACGAAATATTCAAGCAACAAGTCTGGGAAATCACAAAATTAGTTCCCAAAGGAAAAGTAACGAGCTACGGAGCAATCGCAAAAGCAGTCGGTTATCCTAATCATTCCCGTCACGTTGGCAAAGCCATGGGCGGTTGTCCGAAAGATGTTCCGGCGCATCGTGTGATTTCAAGTTCAGGAACATTATCCGTCCCGGAATTTCAGAAGAAATTGGAAGCAGAAGGAATTGTTGTGGAAAATTTTAGAATTAAAGATTTTAAGAAGCTGTTTTGGGATCCGTTACAGGAGTTATAAGTTATTAGTGATGAGTTATAAGTGAGGCTCCGCTTTGCTCAGCCTTTAAGAAAAAGTTTCGGCGGTGCCAAAGGCACCGCCGAAACCCAATATAAAATAGTTAAATTACTTTTCCAATTGCTTATAACTTCTCTGGATAAAATCCGTCAGCTCTTTTCCTTTCAATAAATTCTGGGAAAGCTTAGCCAAATCCAAAGCATGCTTAATCAACCCTTCTTTTTCCTCGGCATTTTCTATTTTCAAAATCTGACCGGCAAATTCACTGTTAGAATTCACCACCAGATTATACATTTCAGGGAAGCCGCCCATTCCAAACATTCCGCCGCCGCCGGTTGCCTGCATATCTTTCATTCTTCTCATAAATTCAGGTTGCGTAATCGTGAATGGTGCATCAGTACTGTCTAAATCTTCAAGCTGAACTGTGAATTTTGGATCATTAACCGCTTCTTCAACATTCTTTTTCAAAGATTCTTTTTCAGTTTCATTTAATTTAGAAATGATTGGCTCATCTTTTTTAATCAGATTATTGATGTGATCCGCATCCACTCGTGCAAACGAAATTTTCTCTTTCGAAGCTTCCAGTTTTTGGATAACGTGAGGGATAATCGGAGAATCTAAAAGAAGAACCTCATAACCCTTATCTTTTGCCGACTGGATATAGCTGTGCTGTTCATCCGCATTGGAAGTATACAGAATGATTAAATTACCGTCTTTATCGGTTTGATTAGGCTTAATTTTTTCTTCCAATTCATTCCATAAGAAATATTTTCCGTCTGTTGTCGGATACAACGTGAATTTATCCGCTTTCTCTGCAAACTTCTCTTCCGTTACGATTCCGTATTCGATGACAACTTTAATATCGTTCCATTTCTTCTCATAATCTTCACGGTTTTCGTTAATTAAAGAAGCCATTTTGTCGGCTACTTTTTTCGTGATATAGGAAGAGATTTTTTTCACCGCGCCATCCGCTTGTAAGTAAGAACGCGAAACGTTCAGCGGGATATCCGGAGAATCAATAACTCCACGAAGAAGCATTAAGAAATCAGGAACAATACCTTTCACTTCATCCGTCACAAATACCTGATTCTGATATAATTGAATTTTATCTTTTTCGATATTTAAGCTGTTATTCAGTTTTGGGAAGAATAAAACCCCTGTCAGATTGAAAGGATAATCAACATTCAAATGAATATTAAACAAAGGCTCCTCAAACTGCATCGGGTACAGCTCGTGGTAGAATTTCATGTAATCCTCATTCGTCAGTTCACTTGGAGCCATCGTCCAGGCCGGAGTAGGATTGTTGATGATGTTATCAACTTCTTCCGTTTCAGCAACCGTACCTTCAGGAGCATCTTCCGGCAACGGCAATGTGTGAGTTCTTGTCCCGAATTTAATCGGAACAGGCATAAATTTGTTATATTTCAGCAACAGTTCACGGATTTTTCCTTCTTCCAAAAATTCTGTCGAATCTTCTGCAATATGAAGGATAATTTCCGTTCCTCTGTCGGTTTTGTCTGTTGTTTCTTCTAAAGTAAATTCTGGACTTCCGTCGCAGATCCAACGAACTGAAGGTTCATCTTTGTAAGATTTGGTTAAGATTTCAACTTTCTCTGCAACCATAAATGCAGAGTAAAATCCAAGTCCGAAATGTCCGATAATCCCCGAATCTTTTGCTGTATCCTTATATTTCTCCAGAAATTCTTCAGCTCCGGAAAAAGCCACCTGATTGATGTATTTTTCAACTTCTTCGGCAGTCATACCGATTCCTTGATCGATGATTCGAAGTGTTTTATTTTCTTTATCGATTTTAACTTCAATCTTCGGATTACCATATTCCACTTTTGCTTCCCCAATGCTCGTTAAGTGCTTTAATTTTAAAGTAGCATCCGTTGCATTCGAGATCAATTCTCTCAAGAATATTTCGTGATCGCTGTAAAGAAATTTTTTGATAAGTGGGAAAATATTTTCCACAGATACATTAATATTTCCTTTAGTCATAATATTTATAGTTTTAATTTTCTTCTAATTCTTTCTCAAAAAAAATACCGATTCACAGAAAGTGACATTTTGACATTTTTTTGTTTAGAAATTAGAAATTAGTTTGTTGATAAACGTCTCCGAATTCCCCTCCTCTGGAGAGGTGGCGAAAATTCAAAAATTTTTGACGGGGTGGTTAACAATAAGTTTAAAATCAAAATATGTTTTAACCCCAAACTCCCAAAAAATCTCCCAAATTTCCATAATCATCTGTGTAAATCCGGGAACTCTGTGGTAATAAAAAAGACAGCCATTTTCAGGCTGCCTCCAATATCTTAAAATCGAAAAACTTATTTAGCTTTATTTTTCAATTCTTCTTTAATTTTGTTTTCCAGTTCTTCGGCAAGTTCAGGATTGTCTTTCAGCACGTCTTTCACTGCGTCACGACCTTGTCCAAGCTTCGTTTCTTCGTAGCTGAACCAAGAACCGCTTTTCTTCACAATTCCTAATTCTACCGCTTGATCAAGAATCTCTCCTGTTTTGGAAACTCCTTCACCATACATGATGTCGAATTCTGCCATTTTGAAAGGTGGAGCTACTTTGTTTTTCACAATTTTCACTTTTACACGGCTTCCAATCGCTTCATCACCGTTTTTGATTGGTGCACTTGCTTTTCTGATATCAACTCTTACTGAAGCATAGAATTTCAATGCATTACCACCGGTTGTAGTTTCAGGATTTCCGAACATTACCCCGATTTTCTCTCTCAACTGGTTGATGAAGATTACCGTACATTTTGTTCTTGAAATTGTTGCTGTCAATTTTCTTAATGCCTGAGACATCAATCTTGCGTGAAGACCCATTTTAGAATCCCCCATTTCACCTTCGATCTCAGCTTTTGGAGTAAGGGCTGCAACAGAGTCAATTACCACAATGTCAATAGCTCCTGAACGGATTAGGTTATCAGCAATTTCCAATGCCTGTTCTCCGTTATCCGGCTGTGAAATGATAAGATTTTCTAAATCAATTCCCAGTTTTCCTGCATATCCTCTGTCGAAAGCGTGCTCTGCATCAATAAATGCTGCAATTCCGCCTGCTTTCTGAGCTTCTGCAATAGCGTGAAGTGTTAAAGTTGTTTTACCTGAAGATTCCGGACCGTAGATTTCGATGATTCTTCCTCTCGGATATCCACCAACGCCTAAAGCGATGTCTAATCCTAGAGATCCTGAAGGAATCACTTCGATTGTAGTGTCTACTGAGCTATCTCCCAGCGTCATTACTGTCCCTTTTCCGTATGTTTTATCTAATTTGTCAAGCACCAATGCGAGTGCTTTTTTCTTATCGTCTATGTTACTCATCTGTTGTTTAAATAATTGATCAAAAGTACGAAATTTTAAGGTCAAAAACTAATATTATTTGCTTCTTAAAGCTGTTTTTATAGTTAAAAAAAATATAAATTTTGTCTTTATTGTTTGTGTATACCTACATCAAATTGAGTGAAAAAAACTGCAATTGATTGGTGGCTGAGGTTCTCGAAGCCACCAGTCCTGAAACCCTAGCCCCGATTGCAGTGGAAATCCTTTTTTGAAAAAAAAGATTGTAACGGAAAGCGGGATTAAGCTCCCAAAAATATTAATGAAAATTTGAATTTTGTGTAATTTTAAGATAATCGCTTAACACTTTCATTTGGTCTTTATTCCCTTTTTCGATTCTGGCTTTACGGCTTACCAATTTGTCATAAATTTTATTAATGACCCATTTGGTTTTTGGGAATGCATTTTTGTTGGAGACATCGGGTATTTGGAGTCTTTTGCAGACATCTTCGTCGAGCAGAAACCATGTACAGCAAATGTGGAGATAACGCAGGTTTTTTCTCTGAAATTTATACTTTAAAATAGGATTTTCTAAGGATTCATTTAACAAAGAATGGGCAAGGAGAACGGAATCTTTGTCTGCAGAAGGCTGAACGGAAGTCCATAAATAGAAATATTCTGTCGCTTGTTTTTTGTCGTTCGGCAAAAGGTTTTCAGGGATTCCCAATAAGTATCCGACGTATTTCCAAAGGTGGAAAAGGCCTTTTTCTTCCTGCTCTGAAAACGTATTTCCCAGTTTATGAAGACTGTGCATAAAGACCAGACTGAATCCGATATACGTCGCCATCATATCCCAGGAATTGATCGGCTCGCCCCAGTTTTCGGTGTCCCAGTTTTTATAATGTTTTTTAAGGGAAAGTCTGGCATATGAGTGAATTAAGCGTGTTTTTATGGCGAATTCATAGCCTTTTTTATGGACTTCAAGAGCATTATATCTTGTTACATTCACCCAAAAATCCAAGGTTTCGGAAAGTCTTTTTACGGCGCCTTTTTTTAAGGCTTCAGTGGCGATTAAAGGTTTGTTGAGATAAGCATAATCATAACCTCCGATTAAGCAGTAATCTCGTAGAGAAATTAATGAATCCAGATTGCTTCTCATACAAAGTTCTGCACCGTTTTTGATTAATTCATAATCTAACCAATCGGGTATTTTTTGCGTTTGAAGGAACAGTTTTTTTACACTTTCGGGGATGTCATCCGTTTCAGAGATTCCATTTCTAATGTAATGCTCGATTTCCCTGGATGCTTCATGGAATTTTTTTGTGAAATAAACATCTTTTACAACCTGATCGCCGATTTCATCCACGTGATAGTAATAAGGAGCAAATTTTTCGAAATCCTTGAAGCTTACTTCTGCTCCGGAAAATTCTAACAGTTGTTTTCCGTTGCCTTTTGTCCAAAAGTCTTTGAAATGCGAAGAATCCTTGAAACGTGGTTGTAAAGTCGGTATTTCCATTCGGATAAAAATACAAGTTTTGCGCCGAAATATGGTTGTGAGATTTATCAGGAATTAAGGGAAATGGCCCAATTGAGAATAGTGAATTGTCATTGGTTAAATTCACGGATTATAAATTCACTATTAACCATTCACAATTCACATTAAATAAGTCCCCATTCAAAGGCTTTTTTTAATAATTCTTTACCGTTTCTTGAGTTTGTTTTTGTTAAAATATTTTTACGGTGGGATCGAACCGTATGTTCAGATAAAATCAGGATTTTTGAAATTTCCGATCCTGAATATCCTTTTGCAATGAAGGATAGGATTTCCGTTTCTCTTTTGGTTAAATTTATTTCGCGAAAGTTCTTAATTGAAGAAAAATTTTCGATTTTTATTTGGTGAAAATCATTTCTCGGTCCAATCCCGGAAATTAGAACTGTGCGTGGATTTTCTTTTGTAATATGGTTGATATTGGTATGGATATTAATGGACTGAACGGGGGTTTTATTTTCGTCTTCCCAGGTAAGAATCGCCTGATGATGGAACAGTTCATAGTTTCCGGCAGCAGTTTTCATCCTGAAACAATAGCTGGATTTGAGAAAAAGCTGATGTTCTTTTCCAACTTCTATTAATCTTTCTACAACTTTTTGTTCGGCTTTTGTAATAAAATCAATATCATCAGGGTGAACAAGATCAATAATATCTTTTAAATTCTGAGGATATTTTTTCAGACCGTGAAGCTTTAAAATGTTTTCGTGGTGATGAGAAATTGTACTGTTGGTAAGGTTTAATACATAGTAATAAAACTCACCAATGGCGAACATTTCCCCAATAATACGTTCAATAGGAGGAATATTGGAGATGTGTTTATTTTCCTGCCTAATTCCGGGATACGCGTTCCAAACCTCAATTAAAGGGTGTTTTTTCTCAGAATCATCCATACTCGAGTTTCAGCTAAAATAGTTAAAGTTTTCTTAAAAATACCACAAAAGGGGGATTTTTTTGTATTAATAAAATGCTAACATTTGTACAGACTGATAACCGTGGAAACTCAATTTTAAAACTGTCCTGTTTTTGCAGATTAAATTTTAATATTTAATATTAGTTGAGAAATACTTTATTATAATCGTAACATATATCAAAATAGTTTAGATTTTTCTGTTAGCTGTTTGAAAATGATAAGCTGGAATCCCTTGCATATTTGCAGGGGATTCATTGTTGTAAATAATATTCATTAAAATCACACAAACGGGTAATTTTTTTGCATTCAGAAATTTTGAAAATTTGTTTTAAAATTAATAACCATGAAAACAAAAATTTTATTAGTCTTTCTGCTTTGGAGAGGAGCAGTTTCCGGGCAGGAAGAATTTAAAAAACATTATTTAATTCCGAATAATCCTGTAAACAGATATACTTTGAAAAAAGAAGTTCAAAGAAAGTATGAAGATTTAGATGAGAATGCTAAGGAATATAAGATTGGCGATAAGATCAAGCTGGTGCAAAAGGTCAATATTTCCGGTAAAGAATTGGAGGTTGTGAAAGATGTTATAGTTGATGAAAATTTTTTAAAAACTTTAACCAAACCAGAAATTGTTGATGCAGATTTAAACTATACAGCGAAAGCTATGGTTGCTATATCTAAGGATAAACTAATTGTAAATCCGTATTTATCAAAAAATAACACCGTGGATAATAATACGGTATATTTTTATAAGCTGAAAAATCGTCAAAGTCTTAAATTATGGACAAAAAATTGGACTGTAAATGCAATTACAATCCCTGTAAAATATAGATTTAAAGGTAAGAATGGTCTCCAGGAAGATTTTTCTACAGGTATCAACGGGAATGTTTTTGTAGGATATTCTTTTGGAAGAACTAATTTTCTTTATCAGGAAGAAGTTGGAACAAAGGAAAATACCTGGAAAATTACCGGCGGTATTTTACTGGGAGCTTCTTCGGTGAAGTTGAATAAATCAAATACAAATCTGTCTGACACGCCAATTCTTGATGATTCAGAATTTACGAAAGGTTTGGGATCAATTGCATTTGGATTTACATATTCTTACAATAGTATTAATTTCGGGGTATTTTTAGGGTTTGATTATGCAATTGGGCAAGATGCTGAAATTTGGAATCATAATAAAAAGCCATGGTTAGGTATTGGAGTAGGTTATAAAATATTTTAATTTTTATAAGCAATATTATTCTCATCAAAAAAGCTCAACAAATCTTCTTTGTTTTTCACAGAAAAAGACCTTTTCTTCCCATTTTTCAACTTCAAAAAAAGAATTTCATTATTTCCTGTAATAAAAGCCTTGCCGTATTTCTTTGAAAGACGCACGCCCCAGCCTCCGAAATCGAAAATTGGATTTGTATTGATAATCTGAATTTCACGGACGTCATTCCAATCGATTTTTGTAGAATTGAAAGTAAAGGGGAAAAAATTATACTCGAAATAGTCTTTATTTAAATTTAATTTTAAAAAAGAAAAGGCAAACAATAACATCAAAGGAGCTGTTACGTAGAGAACAATCAAAGGAGATTCATTGTCGTTTATTAATACCAACGACAATACAATAGCCTGAAATGCAAGAAGGGTAATAAATGATTTCGGAAATCCGGATTTTTCTTGAAAAGTTCTACCTGACATAAGAAAAAATTTAATCTAAAATTACAAAAAAAACAAAAAAACCTTCCAATCCGGAAGGTTTTATATTTAAGACTGATACCTTATTAGTTAGATAAAGAAGCAGAATGGATCAACATATCAACTAACTTGTTAGAATAACCCATTTCATTGTCATACCAAGAAACAAGTTTTACAAAGTTAGGAGAAAGCATGATACCAGCGTCCTTATCGAAGATTGAAGTTCTCTTATCTCCTACGAAATCCTGAGAAACTACAGCATCTTCAGTGTACCCAAGGATACCTTTCAATTCACCTTCAGAAGCAGCTTTGATTACTGAACAGATTTCTTCATAAGAAGCAGCTTTTTCAATTCTTACCGTTAAATCCACTACAGAAACGTCAACAGTTGGTACTCTGAAAGACATACCTGTCAATTTTCCGTTCAATGAAGGGATTACTTTTCCTACCGCTTTTGCAGCACCTGTAGAAGAAGGAATAATATTGTTAAGAGCAGCTCTACCACCTCTCCAGTCTTTCATTGAAGGACCATCAACAGTTTTCTGAGTTGCCGTTGTAGCGTGTACCGTTGTCATCAAACCTTCTACGATCCCGAAGTTATCGTGAATTACTTTAGCTAAAGGAGCTAAACAGTTAGTCGTACAAGAAGCATTTGATAAAATTTTGATATCGTCTGTAAGTTCTTTGTGGTTTACACCCATTACGAACATTGGAGTATCATCTTTGGAAGGAGCAGAAAGGATTACTTTTTTTGCGCCCGCGTTGATGTGCTTTGCAGCATTTTCTTTATCTAAGAATAAACCTGTAGATTCTACGATATAATCAGCACCGATTTCGTTCCACTTAAGGTTGTTTGGGTCTCTTTCGGCTGTTACTCTGATTCTTTTTCCGTTTACCACAAGGTCGTTTCCTTCTACAGAAACCTCACCCGGGAAAATACCGTGTACAGAATCATATTTTAACATGTAAGCCATGTATGTAGCATCGATAAGGTCATTGATTCCTACTACTTCGATGTTGTCTCTTTCAGTCATTGCTCTGAAAACAAGACGTCCGATTCTACCAAACCCGTTGATACCTACTTTAATTGTTGACATAATAGTTTGTTTTAAATTATAAAAATAATATTAGATTGCTAAAATTTCTGAAATCAACAAGAGATCACTATTGATTTCGTTATGTTTTTTTATGGCCTCTTCAATCGGTGTATACACCAAATCGTTGGAACGCATTCCTGCCATTACGTTTGTCTGTCCTTCCATTAATCCGATTACGGCTCCGTAACCCAGCCTGCTCGCCAAAACTCTGTCGGCACAGCTTGGGGAACCACCTCTCTGGATATGTCCTAAAATTGTCACCCGAATGTCATAATCCGGGAATTCATCCTGAGTTTCTTTTGCAAGATCATAGATGTTTCCTAATTTTTCACCTTCCGCTACCACAACAATACTTGAAGCTTTTCCTGTTTTTTCAGCTTTTCTGAAATTAGCAAAAAGATCATCCATGCTGTCTCTTTTTTCAGGAATTAAAATATCTAAAGCACCGGTTGCCAATCCACTGTTTAAAGCAATAAAGCCAGCATCCCGACCCATCACTTCCACAAAGAAAACCCTGTTGTGGGAAGTTGCCGTATCACGGATTTTATCGATGGCATCCATTGCGGTATTCAAAGCAGTGTCGTATCCAATTGTGTTATCAGTCCCGAAAATATCATTATCGATAGTTCCCGGAACTCCGATTACCCTGATTCCGAATTCTTCATTAAAGATTTTCGCCCCTGTGAAAGTACCATCTCCACCGATGCAAACCAAGGCGTCAACACCGTGTTTCATACAGTTATCATAAGCTTTCTGGCGGCCTTCTTTAGTTTTAAATTCCATGGAACGGGCAGATTTCAGAATAGTTCCACCCTGGTTGATTATATTTTTTACGGAACGAGGCCCCATTTTCAGGAAATCATCGTGGATCAGGCCATTATAGCCTTCCCGTACCCCGTAGCATTCGATATTATAGTAGTTTGCGGTTCTTACCACCGCTCTTAATGCTGCATTCATACCCGGAGAATCTCCTCCTGAAGTAAGAACTGCAATTTTTTTTACAGCACTCTCTTTCATCTAGTAAAAAATTTCGAACACAAATTTACAAAAACAAGTTCAGA
>Ga0307412_10000148_pt1 | contig 50533 bp, 52 predicted proteins | sample DK1Cmetagenome_3_FD_203823 | JGI IMG/M metagenome (GOLD analysis project Ga0307412, IMG submission 203823) | Maize rhizosphere microbial communities from greenhouse at UC Davis, California, United States - DK15-C-1 | ecosystem: Host-associated > Plants > Roots > Rhizosphere > Soil | place: USA...
CGATCAGGCGCTCGCCGTCCTTGGTGAAAGCCACGACCGAAGGGGTCGTGCGCGCGCCTTCGCTATTCTCGATGACCTTGGGCTTGCCGCCCTCCATGACAGCCACGCAGCTGTTGGTCGTGCCCAGGTCAATGCCAATAATCTTGCTCATGGTGGGTACCTTGAATTAAATCTATGAAAATAGAGGGAAACTTCTTGTCCCCACATAACTGGGGCTACTCGCAGGGTTTTTCAAGACGCCTGGCCGGAATTTTCCGCACCCGGGTCCTGTAACCGCTGGATGGCCGCCGTGAACTGGGGCAATCCGGGCCAGCCGGTGATACGTCCAAGCCGCTTTCCGGCCCGGAACAATACAAAAGTGGGGACACCATGCAGCGAAAAGCGACGGCCCAGGGGCTCGTCCGCATAGACGTCGGCCTCGAACCAGGTCAGGCCCAGGCCTAGCAGCGTTTCCTGGTGCAGCAACGCCGCCTGCTTGAAAAGATTGCAGTTATAGCAATCCTGGCCCCACAAAAACACGCAACGCAGGTCCGACCCCGGCGCCAGGACCACGGCCGCATCGAATCCTGCAGAGTCGACATGACGCATGCCGAACACCTGGAAGACCTGAGCCGGATCGAAACGAGGGTCGGTCATGGCGCGCAGGGCCGCAATCAGCCTTGGCCCGCGGACACCACCACCAGCGCCGGGCGCAGGGTACGGTCGGCGATGGCATAGCCTTTTTGCAGCAGCTGCAGCACGGTGTTGGCGGGCTGTGCGTTGGGGATCGACGAAATGGCTTGATGCAGGTGCGGGTCGAACTTGTCGCCCTGGGCCGGCGCGATTTCCTTGAGCAGATTGCGCTCAAAGGCCGCGGCCAGTTGCTTCAGGGTGACTTCAACGCCTTCACGCAGCGTTTCGACGGTCTGGTCGGGCTGGGCCAAGGCGGCTTCCAGGCTGTCCTTGACCGGAACCAGGCTTTCAGCGAACGACTCGATGCCGAATTTGCGCGCCTTGGACACTTCTTCCTGAGCGCGGCGGCGCACGTTCTCGGCTTCGGCCTGCACGCGCAGAAGCTGGTCGTGCTGTTCATTGACGGTGGCCTGGGCCGCGTCCAGCTGGGCGCGCAACTCGTCCAGCTCGGCCTGCGCGGCGTCCTGGGCGGCGGGGGCCGCGTCGGCGTTCTGGCCGACTTCGGGCGTCTGATCAACAGGCTCGTGGGGTGCCGTCATGGGGAATCCTCCAAAAAGAATGGCTTTCGCAGACATGAATGGGGGCCAATACCCCTATTTCAAGCCCGGGATAGCGAAATATTCCCTGACGGCGCCCGCCCGGACGCCCGGGCGGAGCACCCGCTTACTTCTTGTGGGGTTGGGCCGGCGCGACCGGGTCGCTGGCGGGGAAACTCTCTTTCAATGCGCGATCGACCCGGGCATCGTCTTCGTCCGGCTCCGGCCGGACCGCGATGGGGTCGCTGGCGGGAAAGGTCTCGGCCAGCGCTTCGTCCAGGTCGTGCTCGACCTGATCTTCGTCAACCGGGGTGGTAACCGTCCCCTTTTTCACGACCTTGCCGCTCTTGGGATCATGGTGCATGCGCCTTCTCCTTCAAGTCCGTGGTGGCCCGGGATGTCAGCGGCCAGCCCTGCAAGTTTCGTTCCACTATGCCGGCCAGGCCGGCGATCCAGGCGGGATCGTCGTTCAGTGCGGGGATGTAGCGGAATTGCTTGCCGCCTGCCTCGACAAACGCGTCGCGGCATTCCAGGCTGATCTCTTCCAGGGTTTCCAGACAGTCTGCCACAAATCCCGGGCACACCACATCCACCTCGGTCACCCCCGAGGCCGCCAGCGCCTTGAGCGTGGGTTCGGTGTAGGGCTCCAGCCAGCGGGCGGTGCCGAAGCGGCTCTGGAAGGTCACTTCGATCTGTTCGCGCGGCAGGGAAAGGCGTTGCGACAACAGGCGCGCGGAGTCCATGCAGTCGCGGTAATAGGGGTCGCCCAGCTCGATCGAGTAGCGCGGCAGGCCGTGAAAGCTCATCACCAGCTTCTGCGGCTTGCCGTGTTCACGCCAGAAGGATTCGATCCGCGCGGCCAACGGGTCCAGCCACGCCGGGTCTTCGTGAAAGCGCTTGGTGAAGCGCAGTTCGGGCTGGTCTCGCAGGCGCCCGGCGTGTCGGGTCACCGCGTCGACCACCGTGGCCGTCGTGCTGGCGGCGTATTGCGGATACAACGGCACGGTCAGGATGCGCTCGCAGCCCGCGGCGCGCAGGCGCGTGATCGCATCGGGAATCGACGGATTGCCATAGCGCATGCCCAATTCCACCACGGCATCAATGCCCGCCGCCTGCAGCGCCGCGCGCACGCCGTCGGCCTGCCGCTGGCTATAGACCATCAGGGGCGAACCCTCTTTCAGCCACACGCCGGCATAGCGCGGCGCCAGCTTCTTGGGACGCATGGTCAGCACCAGCCCATGCAGGATGGGCTTCCACAGGTAGCGGGGAATTTCGATCACGCGGGGGTCGGACAGGAATTCGCCCAGGTATTTCTTGATGCCCGCCTTGTCCGGGGTATCGGGCGTGCCCAGATTCACCAGCAGCACGCCAACCTTGCCCGGGCCGCGCGGCGGAGGGTCTTCGTTGAAGGGGTCGTCCTGCTCGGTTTCCGGCAGATAGCGTTCAGGCCACAAGTACTTGAACAGGCGAAGAAACACGAAGACTCCCCTTCCTCCGCGAGGAGGATGTAGCTTTGAATGGAACTACTGGTTGTGGCTGAGCGCGTTGGACAACAGGCGCGCCGTGATGTCCACGATGGGAATGACGCGCTCGTAAGCCATGCGGGTGGGGCCGATCACGCCCAGCGTGCCCACCACCTTGCCATCCACGCCGTACGGCGCGGTAATGACCGAGACCTCTTCCATCGGCACAAGCTGCGAGTCGCCGCCGATGTAGATCTGCACCCCCTGTGCGCGGCTGGACACATCCAGCAATTGCAGCAGATCGGTCTTTTTTTCGAACAGCGAGAACATCTTGCGCAGCCGGTCCATATCGGACGCGATGTCCGTCACGTCCAACAGCTTGCGCTCGCCGGAAATAATCATGGCGTCGCCGTCTTCGGCCGCCTCCGCGCTGGCTTCCACCGCCGCCTGCATCAGGCGCGAGATGTCTTCGCGCAGTTGGGCGAGCTCGGTCGACAGGGTCTGCCGCACGGCATTGAAGGATTTGCCGGCGAAATGCATGTTGAAGAAATTGCCGGCTTCCAGCAATTCGGCTTCGACATAATCGCGCTGCACGAACAGGATCCGGTTCTGGACGTCGCCATCGGGCGTGACGATGATCAGCAGCACCCGCTTGTCGGACAGACGGATGAATTCGATCTGGCGGAACACCTGGGCGCGCTTGGGGGTCAGCACCACCCCCGCGAACTGCGTCAGATTCGACAGCAGCGCAGCCGCCGCATTGACGGCCCGGGTGGGTTCCGCAGCCGACAGCATTTCGCCCATATTGTGCGGCTGCAGCTGATAGGACTGCACGGCCAGCAAGGAATCGACGAACATGCGGTAACCCCGCGGCGTGGGGACACGGCCGGCGGACGTATGCGGGCTATGGATCAGCCCCAGCTCTTCCAGGTCCGCCATGACATTGCGGATCGTGGCCGGGGATAAGTCAAAGACTTTCGATAGCGTCCGCGAGCCGACGGGCTGCCCATCGGCGATGTAGCGTTCTATCAACGCTTTCAGTAGTGCGCGTGCGCGGTCATCCATAACAGGTATTTTAGGGAATCTTTTCCGATTAAGGCGATTTTTGTCCTGCACGCCGATATGCGGCCCCATATAATCGGCAAATCAGCCCGCCCCGGCGGGTTCCGGCATCCTGGTTTTGCCCTTTTTCGATAAGCACGCATCCATGCACTTTCCTACCGTCGCCCTGATCGGCAGATACCAGGACACCGGCCTGGACACCCCGCTGAGAGCGCTTGCGCACGCGCTGACGCAAGCGGGCCGGCACGTGCTCATCGACGCCGATACCGCCCGCAACACCGGCTTGACCGAGTATCCCGTCGCGACGCTCGAAGAAATCGGCCAGCGCGCGTCGCTGGCCGTCGTGATGGGTGGCGACGGCACCGTGCTGGGCGCGGGCCGCCACCTGGCGCCTTTCGGCGTGCCGCTGGTCGGCATCAACCACGGCCGATTGGGCTTCATCACCGACATCCCGCTGCAGGACGCGCATGGCGCATTGGCGCGCGTGCTCGAAGGCAGCTTCCAGATCGAAGAGCGCATGCTGCTGGAAGGCAGCGTGTGGCGCGGCGACCAAAAAATGTATTCCGCGTCGGCCTTGAACGACGTCGTGCTGAACCGCGCCGGACGCGGCGGCATGATCGAGGTGCGCGTCGAGCTGGACGGCGCGTTCATGTACACGCAACGCGCCGATGGCCTGATCATCGCCACGCCCACGGGTTCCACCGCGTACGCGCTGTCCGCGAACGGCCCCATCCTGCACCCCGGCATGAATGCCATGGTGCTGGTGCCCGTGGCGCCGCAAACGCTGTCGAACCGCCCCATCGTGATTCCCGACACCGGCGTGCTGAACATGACACTGACGGCCATGGGCCGCGTGGAAGTCGGCGCCAGCGTGCATTTCGACATGCAGACGTGGTCAGACCTGCAACCGGGCGACCGCATCGTCGTGCAACGCGCGCCCCACACCATCCGCTTCGTGCATCCCGAAGGGTACAGCTTCTTTTCCACCCTGCGCCGCAAGCTGCACTGGAACCTGATGCCCCAAGCCACCGACAACGTAGAGTAGTAAGCGCCCCGACATGCTGCGCACCCTGCATATCCGCGACTTCGTCATCGTCGAACAGACCGAAATTCATTTTGGCCCCGGCTTCACCGTCTTCTCCGGCGAGACCGGCGCGGGCAAATCCATCCTGGTGGACGCGCTGGCGCTGACGCTCGGCGAACGCGGCGACGCCAGCATGCTGCGCGAAGGCGCGCCGCGCGCCGACATCACGACGGTCTTCGACACGCCCAAATCGTTGCAAGCCTGGCTGGCCGAGCGCCAGATCGACGCCGACGACGAACTGTCGCTGCGCCGCGTGATCGACGCGCAGGGCCGAAGCCGGGCCTACATCAACGGCACGCCCGCCACCGTGGCCCAGCTCCGCGAGTTGGGCGACAGCCTGGTCGACATCCACGGCCAGCACGCCCATCAAAGCTTGATGCGCCCCGATGCCCAGCGCGACCTGCTGGACGCCCACGGCGGCCATGGTGACCTGCGCCAGGCCGTCGGCCAGGCCTGGAAACAATGGCGCGCGGTGGCCCGTCAACTCGAGGCCGCCGAAAAAGACGCGGCCAGCCTTGCCACCGAGCGCGACCGCCTGCAATGGCAGGCCGACGAACTCGACCAGTTGGCCTTGGGAACTGACGAATGGGACGCGCTGCAATCCGAGCACACCCGCCTGTCGCACTCCCAATCGCTGTTGGACGGTGCGTCGCAGATCCTGGAAGCGCTGGACGGTGAAGGCGATTCCGCGCACCACCGCATCACGGCCGCCAACCACCGGATTCAGCAGATGCTGCGGCACGACCCCGGCCTGCAAGGTGTCCACGACGAGCTGGAATCCGCCCGCATCGCCATCAGCGAAGCCGTGTCGGACCTGAACAACTACGTCAGCCGCGTCGATCTGGATCCCAAGCGCCTGGCCGACGTGGAAGCGCGGCTGGGCCTGGTGTTTGAAACCGCGCGCAAATTTCGGGTCGAACCCAATGCGCTATGCGAACTGCGCGACTCGCTGCACGCCGAATTGGCCGCCTTGCAGGCTGCTGGCGACATCGACGCCTTGCGCGGCCAGTCCGCCGCCGCCCAGGCGCAATACGATGCAATGGCCGCCAAGCTCAGTAACGCCCGCCGCAAGGTTGCGAAAGACCTGGGCAAGCAGGTTACGCTGGCCATGCAGACGCTGGCCATGCAAGGCGGCAAATTCGAGCCCACGCTCACCGCGGCCGCGCCCTCCGCGCACGGTAATGAACAGGTCGAGTTCCTGGTGGCCGGCCATGCCGGCACCACGCCCCGCCCCCTGGCCAAAGTGGCCTCGGGCGGTGAACTATCGCGCATCTCGCTGGCGCTTTCCGTCATCGCCAGCCGCGCGGCCCGCGTCCCCACGCTGATCTTCGACGAAGTCGACAGCGGCGTCGGCGGCGCGGTGGCCGAAGCCGTCGGCAAACTGCTGCGCGAACTGGGCGAACGCCATCAGGTGCTGTGCGTCACCCATTTGCCGCAGGTCGCCGCCTGCGGCAATAAGCAATTCCTGGTCAGCAAGACCGAATCGCGCGGCACGACCCGTTCCAGCATCAAAGAGCTGGACGCCCCCGCCCGGGTCGAAGAGATCGCCCGGATGCTGGGCGGGATCAAGCTCACCGCCACCACCCGCGAACACGCCCGGGAAATGCTGGAAGGCTTCGGCCAACCGGCCGCCTGATTTCCGCTTACGCCCCGCATCCCCTCCGCCCCGCCCGCTGCAATCGACCACACCCGTGGCCTGCGGGGCGTATTGCCGCGCCCATGAAAAAGCCCCTTCTAGAGGAAGGGGCTTTTACTCTCACTCACCCGCGACGAGCGCGGCCGCGGGCGGTGCGACGGGGCGGCTTAGCTGCTTAGCGGCCTTTCAAGCAGCTGCCGCAGATGCCGTAAAGCACCATCGCATGGCTTTCCAGCGCGAAGCCATTGTCTTTGGCGATCTTTTGCTGGCGCTTTTCGATGTCCGGATCCGAAAACTCGACAACCTTGCCGCAGTTCGTGCAGATGAGGTGATCGTGGTGATCGCCGTCATTGAGTTCGAACACGGCCTTGCCGCTGTCGAACTGGCTGCGGGCAAGGATGCCGGCCTGCTCGAACTGCGTCAGCACGCGATAGACCGTTGCCAGGCCGATTTCGACGTTTTCGCCGATCAGGGCGCGATAGACGTCTTCGGCGCTAAGGTGACGCTGGTCGGATTTACGGAAAATATCAAGAATCTTCAGGCGGGGAAATGTCGCCTTCAAACCCATGTTCTTCAGTTCGCTTTGGTCGCTCATGGTGTAATCGCTCTCCGTCCGCGTTGGCATGGGCAAGGATGTGGGGCGCGCCGCGAGCCGGCTCCCCTGAATTCATGCCGCCCCGCGGAACTATCCTTATGAAACCTTTATGATAACGGTTTTGTCTGCTTCCAAATAATAGGGGCGCGTAGTGTCCATGATTGCACGAATTCCCTCCCGCTCGCTGAAGACCGGATTGGCCGTTGCCGCCCTGGCCGTCGCCCTTGCCGGCTGCTCCGGGGACAAGTGGGGCTTCCCCTACAAGGCCGGCGTCCAGCAAGGCAACTGGATCACCCAGGAACAAGTCGCTCTGCTGCAGCCCGGCATGACGCGCGAACAGGTGCGCTTTGCGCTTGGCAGCCCCACGCTGACCAGCGTGCTGCACGCCAATCGCTGGGACTACCCCTACTACTACAAGCCCGGCTACGGCGAAGCCCGTGAACGCAAGTTCACCGTCTGGTTCGAGAATGACCGGCTGACCCGCTGGGAAGGCGACAAGCAGCCCGACCTGCAACCCTATCAGCTGAATACGCCCAGCGCCACGTCCGACGAAAAGGCCGACAAGCGCCTGGACCAGGACGAGGCCCGGCTGAAGGAAGAAGCGGACCAGCAGAAGCGTGATTCGGCCGCCCCGGTCAGCCCGCTGAACCAATACCCCGGTCAGCCGGGCAACGCGCCCGAGCCGCTCCGCTAACTCCAAGGATTCTTCTACATGCGTATTGCAATTGCCGGCGCCAGCGGCCGTATGGGCCAGATGCTGATCGATGCCGTCCTCAAGTCATCCGGCCTGCAACTGACGGTTGCGCTGGACCGCCAGGGCTCGTCCGCCTTGGGCCAGGATGCCGGTGCCCCGCTGGGCCAACAGACCGGCGTGCTCATCACCGATGACCTCGACGCCCTGGCCCAAGCCGACTGCCTGATCGACTTCACCCGCCCCGAAGGTACGCTCGAGCACTTGCAGGCCTGCGTCAAGCACGGCACGCGCGCCGTGATCGGCACGACCGGCTTCGACGACAACGGCCGCGCCGCGATCGAAGTCGCCGCGCAGAAGATCGCCATCGTATTCGCACCCAACATGAGCGTCGGCGTCAACGCCACGCTCAAGCTGCTGGACATGGCTGCCCGCATCCTGAATTCCGGCTACGACGTCGAAGTGTTCGAAGCGCACCACCGCAACAAGGTCGACGCGCCGTCGGGCACCGCCTTGAAGATGGGCGAAACCATCGCATCGGCTTGGGATGTCGCCCTGCCCGACGTCGCCACCTGGAGCCGCCATGGCGACACCGGCGTGCGCAAGCCCGGCACCATCGGCTTTTCGGTCTTGCGCGGCGGCGATATCGTGGGCGACCACACGGTGTCGTTCTGCGGCATCGGCGAACGCATCGAGATCACTCACCGTTCGGCCAGCCGCGCCACCTACGCCGAGGGCGCGCTGCGCGCCGCCCGCTTCCTGGAAGACAAGCACAACGGCCTGTACGACATGCAATCCGTGCTGGGCTTCTAAGGCCGGGCCGACACGAAAAAGGATCCCTCGGGATCCTTTTTTTTTGCCCGGAGAAAAGGCGGCCCAGAGCGGGCAGATGCTGGATGCGTTGGCAGCGGCCGCCGCTCAGACGACGATCGGTTCGGGCTCCAGCCTGACGCCATAACGGTCGGCGACGGCCTGCTGAATCGCTTGCGCCAACCCCATGATATCCGTCGCGGTAGCCCCGCCGCGGTTCACCAGCACGAGCGCCTGCCGGTCATGCACGCCCGCCGCGCCCAACGCCCGTCCCTTCCAGCCGCACTGATCAATCAGCCAGCCCGCGGCCAACTTGTAGCCCCCGTCCGGCTGGGCATAGGACACCAGCCCGGGAAACCGCTCCGCCAGGCTGTCGCGCACGCCCGCCGTGACGATGGGATTCTTGAAGAAGCTGCCCGCATTGCCGGTCACGGCGGGGTCGGGCAATTTGGCGCGGCGGATCTCGCATACGGCGTCGAAAATGTCGCGCGCGGCCGGCGCCCCTTGTGCCAGTCGCGCATGGCGTTGCAGGTCCGGGTAGCCCAGCACGGGATGCCATGGTCGGGGCAATGCGAAGCGCACGCTGACGATGATCCAGCGGCCGGGCGCGTCGTGCTTGAACGCGCTGTCGCGATAGGCGAAGCGGCAATCGTCCGCCTGCATTTCAACGAGCCGTCCCGCCGGCACGTCCCACGCCGTCAGGCTATGGAAGCGCGCATCGAATTCCACCCCATAGGCGCCGATGTTCTGCACGGGCGCAGCCCCCACCGTGCCGGGGATCAGCGCCAGATTCTCCAGGCCGTCCCAGCCGTTTTTCACGCAGGTTTCCACGAAGCGATGCCAGTTCTCGCCGCCCGCGGCCTCGACCAGCCACGCATCGGGTCGCGCCTCAAGCAAGCGCACGCCCTTGAACGCCACCTGGGCCACCAGGCCCGGCACTCGCCGCGGCAGCACCACATTGCTGCCGCCCCCCAGCACAAGCAGCGAGTCGGCCTGCCGCGCAAGCGCCGACAACGCGGGCAATTGCGCCGGGTCGCTCAACGTGACGAACGCGCCAGACTGGGACACCAGGCCCAACGTATTGAGCCGGGTCAGGTCTTGGGCAGTGGGGATCAACGCAACAGGCGCGGCGTTGGAGGTGGCAGGATTTGACATGGGTGCTACTGGCTATGCTATAGTTTCTGTCTTCGCTCATATTACTTGATTGAGTGTTTGGGCCTGATGTTCACGCAACGCCATGCTCATGACAAACTCAAAAAAATCATGTAAGATGCGCGCCTTCTGATCGATAACCAAGTTGATCAGAGTGAATAAGAAAAAGGTTCTGGATCGTTTTTTTCAGAATCCACGCGGGAGTAGCTCAGTTGGTAGAGCGCAACCTTGCCAAGGTTGAGGTCGCGAGTTCGAGACTCGTCTCCCGCTCCAAATTCAGATTTGCAGCGTTTTTTGAAAATTCTGCAAATCATTAAAAAGGGCCTGCGGGCCCTTTTTTCATGCCCGCTCGATACGCATGCATGCCGCACGCCCGCACATGCATGCCGCACTTCCATACCCCCACCTTCAATCCACTGCTTGCCCCCGCTTGCCGCTTGCGGCACGAACGCGCCTGGCCGAGCTGCTGGCCGGCCCGGACGAGCCGGCATTTCCCAAGCGCCGGACCGATTGCGTTCCTCCCTGAGTTGCCGGATATCAAACCTTCGGCAGACTCGGGCGCAGACCGGGGCGCAACCCTCGCCCCGCTGGGCATAATCGGTGGTCTTCCCGGCCGCGCGTGACGCACCCTCGGCCAATCTCCAAGGAGGCCTGCGCCATGAAGGGAACCAGCCGCGCGGTGTTGCTGCACCGCTTGAAAACCGCCAGCTACGCGATCGGCTCCGTCGTACTGATCAGCTGGGTCACCGATGCGCTGAACGAAGGGCTCATGTTCAAGCCGCTGCTACGCTACTTCTACCCGGCCGCGGTCGAAAACTACCTGCACCCGTTCACGGACCACCCCAGCCTGATGATCTGGCTGATGCCCTTGCTGTTGGCGCTGCTGCCGATGTTCGCCTCTTCGATGATGACGGTGCACCACTTCAAGCGGCGTGTCCTTTACCGGATGAGCCCTCCGATCGCCTCTCCGAAACCGGACCACCTGATCACCCTTGCGACCGGCGACCAGACACTGCGCGGCCTCCCCCGCACCGCCCGGCGCACCACGCTGCATGCGCTGTACCGGCAAGCCGGCGAACTGGCGCCGCTGGAAACCGCTTGCGCCGCCGCGAGCATCTCGTTGCACGCCCACGCCTTGCCCGATACCCGCGACATCCGCCAGCTGACCCTGCGGCTTGACCGCATCCTCGCGCGGATACGCCACGAGGCGAGCCCTGCGGCGAGCATCGCATTCGACCTTGGCAGCCTGCCGCCCGAACTGGCTAGCGCGGCCACGATCGCATGCCTGGAGAACAGCGTGATGCTGTGCTATCTGGACGTGCAACAGCAACTGCGCACGCACCGCGTCGTCTGTGAAATAAGCGATTGAGCGCCCCCGGGCCCGGCCACGAAATTCGATCTTATTCCCCTCGCCGCGTGCAGATTTTTTAAATTTCTGTATACTTCCGCCTCTCTTGCAAAGAACAACGTTTCGGGTTGCACAAATCCAGATGTTTTCAGCGCGGGAAAATGCGGGAGTAGCTCAGTTGGTAGAGCGCAACCTTGCCAAGGTTGAGGTCGCGAGTTCGAGACTCGTCTCCCGCTCCACATTCAAAAAGGCCCAGACTTCGGTTTGGGCCTTTTGCTTTGTGTGCGGGTTTAGCCATGGCGGGTTTAGCAACGGCGGATTTTGCAAAGAGGACATAGGCGATGGACAGCGTATTAATCCTGCTGATGGTGGCCTTGGCATGGCAAGTGTTGCGCGTGCGCTACCAGCGCGCGCGCATCGCCTTGCTGGGGCGGCATTTGGGCAGCATGCAGCTTGAGCGTCACATGGAAACGCTGACGCAAGGCTACTCCCGCGCCATTCGCGAGGAAACCGAATCGCGCCAGCTGCAGGTGCTGGAAACTTTTGCCCAGACCGAACGCGCCATGGCATCCCAGGCAAACTCGCTGGCCAACGCGATGCAAAAGGAAAGCCCGCAGGCCGCTCGCGTATCCAAGCTCTCGCTTTGCGTGCCGTACATCGAACGCTTTGTTCCTGCGGCAACCCGGGATTTTCGTGAACTGCTGCACATCCACGCAGCCGGCCTGCGTCACGTCGTGGACAACGAAGATCACCTGGACGCGAAAGCCCGCGCGTTCCAACTCTCGGCAGAGCTATATCTGCTGCAGCACAGCTGCCATTGGTTCTGCAAATCTCGCGCAGTGGCCGATGCGCGATTGATGCTGCGGCATCAGGTCAACCATCAAAAAGTGCTGGAATCGGTATCTGCGGCGACCCGCTACGCCTATCAGCAATGGCAGCGTGGCGATGAACGCTAATTCCGCCCCGCCCCTTTTTCCACACAAGCCAAAATTTTCGTGTATAATTGCTGTCTTTGGTGGAGACGGGTTCAGAGATAACTTCAAACAACCAACAAGCAGAGAACAAGCAAAAAGCTTCTGCGGACCTTCACCAAACATGCAGCGATGCATGTAGTAGTGATGCACGGGGTACCGATGCATGTGGTACTGAAATAGGTACCAAGCAATATAGCAGTACAAAGCGGGAGTAGCTCAGTTGGTAGAGCGCAACCTTGCCAAGGTTGAGGTCGCGAGTTCGAGACTCGTCTCCCGCTCCAAATACAAAAAGGAAGCAACGGCCAACACCGCGCTTCCTTTTTTCTTGCAAGTGCTGGCGCAATGGCAGAGTGGTCATGCAGCGGATTGCAAATCCGTGTACGTCGGTTCGATTCCGGCTTGCGCCTCCAGCATCTTTTCCCCTTCCCCCTGCATTTCGTTACGCATCCCTACGCGCCGTCAATCGAATGATTGCTATGGTGACGCCGTTTTCATTTGACGTCGAACCCATGCACCGCATTCTGAATTTCCGCGGCCGTTCCCGCACGAATTCCCGCGCGTATTCCCCTTTGCTGGCCTTGTCGACCGCCGCGCTGCTGTCGCTTGCGCCGCTGGCGGCCGAAGCGGATTCCGACCGCCACGAGCACCGCCACGGCCGCGAATACAAAGAGAAGTACTGGGAAGGCAACTGCCGGGTCGAGCGCAAATGGAAGCGCAACGGCGAATACCAGGAAAAGCGCAAATGCCGTGACGATTATCATCAGGGCTACATGGCGCCGCCGCAGGTCATCATGCCCATGGCCGCGCCCGCGATCGTCATCACCCCTCCCCCCATCATCATCCGGCCCTGAACATGGATCAATCGGTGAAGGACGCCATCGCCCGGTGGCCCGACGTGCCCGCGGTATTCGGTTGGTTGTCGCTGGACGGCCGCGGCCGCTGGCGCCTGCACCCGCAAGGCCAGGCCACGCAAGGCGGCGAAGGCGAGTCCATCACCAATACCCAGATCCTGGACTTCATCAACCGCAACTACGGGCATGACGATGCGGGCCGGTGGTTCTTTCAGAATGGACCGCAGCGCGTCTTCGTGCGCCTGGACGCTGCCCCGTTCGTGCTGCGGTTAAGCGACGACAACGGCCACCTGGTCACCCATACGAATGTACCGGTTGAATCCATCAGCGGATGGTGGCTGGACGACGCAGGCCAGCTGTATGCGATGACGCAGGCGGGTGGAGGCATCGTGCTGGACCGGGACCTGCCCGCGCTGCTGGAGAAGCTTGTCGCGGAACCGGGGAAGCCCTTGCTGGACGCGCTGGCCGATCTGGCGCCCGGCCAGTCCATTGCCGTCTCTTGGCCCGGGGCCTACCCGGCCGCGCCACTGCGGCCGATCACCAGGCAGGCGGTCGCGCAGCAATTGGCATTCGACCCCAATCCTGCTGCCCAGGCTTAGAACATGCCGTTGGCATTGGCGGACTGCTCGGGAATGGGCTGCACCGCATCCCAATGCTCGACGATCTTGCCCTGCTCCAAACGAAAGATATCGATGATGGCGTTGCCGCGCGAGCCGGGTTCGCGCACCGCGTGCACGTGCAGGATCACATAATTCCCATCGGTGAAGACGCGCTTGATCTCGCTGTGCGAGGCCGGGAATTTATCGCGCAGGAAGGCGACGAACTTGCGAAAGCCCTCCGGGCCGTCGGCCGCGTTGGGATTGTGCTGCACATAGCGGTCGCCCACATATTTCAGCGCGGCATCCGCATCCTTCTGATTCAGTCCCTTCTCGTAGAAAGCCAGCACCGCCGCCTTGTTGGCGGCCTCTTGCTCGGGGCTTGCCTGCACGGCGGGCGAGAAGGCGGCGGCACACAACAACGCGCCCATGGCGCGTCGGATCAGTGGCATCGGAACAATCATCGGGACTCCTGAATGAAAAAAGGCGGCCGGCTCATTCTATGAGCCGGCCGCCCTGTCCACCATGACCGTGTCGATAGACAGTCTGGTGCGCGCAGCGATCAGCTTCGGCCGCTTTTGACCAACGCGAACTTGCCGTCGCCCAGCAGCGCCAGCACGGCGGCCGCCACCGTCAGGAAGATCGGATATTCCCAACCGCCGCCGGCGTTGCCGAAACCCCAGCCATTACCGAAGTGGACGGTCGAGGCCACGAACAATTGCACCACCGCGATGGCGGCAACCCAGCGCGGCACGACACCCAGGATCAACAGCGCGCCCGCGGCGACTTCAAAGAACGTAACCGGGTAAGCCAGCCAGCCGGCGAAGCCGATCTTGGCAAAGAACTGCGCGGTGCCGGGCAGCGTGAACACCAATAGCTTGGTCAAGCCGTGGGCGAGGAACATGACGCCAAGGGCGACACGCAGCAGCAGCGCGGCGTAGGGCGCGGTACGGGTATCAATCATTGCGCTCTCCTTGAGCGGTGCGGGAACCGCCCAAAGCGGGGCGATTCATCTTGGCCGCTATTCTTGCGATTCCAAAAACAAAGATAAACATGCAGAATTGCAAATTATTGTTCCCCGTTAGGAAACAATCTTGGACACCCACACCGCCATGCAGACCTTCGCCAAGGTCGTGGAACTGGGCTCATTCGCGGCCGCGGCCGACAAAATGGGGCAGGCGCGGTCCGTCGTGACGCGGCAGATCGCCTACCTGGAACAGAAGTACGGCGTGCGCCTCTTGAACCGCACCACGCGCAAGCTCAGCATGACCGACGCAGGCCGTGCCTTCTACGACCGCGTCCGGCCAATCCTGGCCGAAGTGACAGACCTGGAACTGTCGCTGCAAGCCGAAGGCCAACGCCCCAGCGGCCGGCTGCGAGTAAGCGCGCCGGTGTCGTTCGGCATCCTGCACCTGGGACCCGCGATTGCCGAATATCTGCTGCGCTACCCCGACGTCATCATCGATCTGGACCTGAGCGACCGGGTGGTCGATCTGGTGGAAGACGGATTCGACGTGGCGGTGCGTATCGGCCCGCTATTGGATTCTTCACTGGTGGCGCGCCCGCTGGCGCCGCAGCAACTGCGGGTCTGCGCGGCGCCGGCCTATCTGGCCCGCCACGGCACGCCCAAAACGCCTGAAGACCTGAAGCAGCACCGCTGCCTGCACTACGCCTACGCCAGCACCGGCAACGAATGGCATTTCGAGAAAGACGGTGTCACGCATCTGGTCCGCGTGAACGCCGCCCTGCGCGCCAATAACGGCGACGTACTGCGCACGGCTTCGCTGGCGGGGCACGGCATCATCCTGCAACCTGAATTCCTCGTAGGGGACGATATCCGCGCCGGGCGGCTGGTGACGCTGCTTGCCGACTACGCGCACACACCGATCTCCATGTACGCCATCTATCCCCATCGGCGCTTCCTGTCGCCCAAGGTGCGGTCTTTCATCGAACACCTGGAAGCGCGATTCGGCCACCCGGCCCCTGCCGCCCCGGGACGGCGCGCCAGTCCCCGCCGCAGCCGTTAGAATCCTACCCATGACCGCCAAACCGTCCATCGAATACTTCCCCGCCCCCCGCCGATCGCTTTTCTGCAGCCAGTGCGGCACGCCCGTCAACCGCCGGGTGCCGGAAGGCGACAACCGTGAACGCGACATCTGCGATCACTGCGGCGCGATCCACTACCAGAATCCGCGTCTGGTGGTCGGCACGGTCCCGGTCTGGGAAAACCGCGTCCTGCTTTGCCGGCGCGCGATTGAACCGCGCTACAACACCTGGACACTGCCTGCCGGCTTCATGGAGCTGAGCGAGAGCACCGCGCAAGGCGCCGCCCGCGAAACGCTGGAGGAATCCGGCGCGCGCATCAAGCTGGGAGAGCTCTACACCCTGATCGACCTGCCCCAGATCGACCAGGTGCATGTGTTCTACCTGGCTCAGGCGCTGGGCCCCGAGCTGGACCCCGGCCCTGAAAGCCTGGAAGCCCGGTGGTACGACGAAGCCGAGATTCCCTGGGACGATCTGGCTTTCCGCACCGTCGCGACGACGCTGCGGCACTATTTCGAAGACCGCAAGCAAGGCATCTTCGTTCCCCACCACTACACCCTAGAATCGCACCGTTGAAGCTGCCCTGGCTTGCCGTCGACACTCCGTTTCCGCCAGCGGAACTTGCGCTGACGGAGCCTGACGGCCTGCTGGCGGCGGGCGCGGACCTGTCCCAGGAACGGCTGATCCAGGCTTACTCCAACGGCATTTTCCCCTGGTATTCGGAAGGCGAGCCCGTGCTCTGGTGGAGCCCCGATCCCCGCATGGTGCTGGCGCTTGCCGACTTTTCGCCGTCGCATTCGCTGCGCAAGCTGCTGCGCCAGATCTCCAGCCAGGAACACGACGCGTCGCCGCGCATTCAGGTACGCGTGGACACGGTTTTTCCAGAGGTGATGGCGCATTGCGCCGCGCCGCGCGACGGCCAGCCCGGCACCTGGATCACCGGCCCCATGCAGCAGGCCTACGCGGGCTGGCACCAGGCCGGATATGTGCACAGCATCGAGACCTGGATCGACGGCGAACTGGCGGGCGGCCTGTATGGCATCAGCCTGGGCCGCATGTTCTTCGGGGAATCCATGTTCACGCGCGTGCCCAACGCGTCGAAGATCGCGCTGGCCTACCTGGTGCGTTACCTGAGCGGTCACGGCGTGGCGTGCATCGATTGCCAGCAACAGACGCGGCACTTGGCCAGCCTGGGCGCGCGGCCGATTCCCCGGACGCAGTTTCTGCAGCATGTGCGCCAAGCGACGGCGCAAACGCCCATTCCCTGGACCCGGGGAATCCTGGACAGCAACGGGCGCCTCACGCCCGATGCCACATCCAACGCCAACTTAGGCGTTAATATGTAGCCATCCGTCGCGGACTTGTCGTCGCGATGCGCAATCCCCCATGAGCCAGCTCAAAGAACTTCCCTTCTCCACGCTGCAGTTCTACGCAACCGCTCCCTACCCTTGCAGCTACTTGCCAGGTCGCCAGGCTCGGTCGCAGGTTGCCGCGCCCGGCCATCTGATCAACGCCGGCACCTATTCCCAACTGGTCGAGCAAGGCTTCCGCCGCAGCGGCCTGTTCACGTACCGCCCCCATTGCGACAACTGCCAGGCCTGTGTGCCCGTGCGCGTGGACACCGCCGGATTCGCCCCCAACCGCAGCCAGCGCCGCGCTTGGCGAGATCACCAGGACCTGCAGTCTTTCGTCGCCGAACTGGCGTGGTCGCCCGAACATTACCGCCTGTATACGCGTTATCAACAGGGGCGGCATCCGGGCGGCGGCATGGACGAAGACAGCCGTACCCAATATGCGCAATTCCTGCTGACCAGCCGCGTGAACACGCGCCTGGTGGAATTCCGCGACCCCGAAGGGGTGCTGATGATGGTCTCCATCATCGACGTGCTGGACGACGGCCTGTCGTCGGTCTACACGTTCTACGACCCCGATGTCGAAGGTAGCCTGGGCACCTACAGCATCCTGTGGCAGATCGAGCAATGCCGCAATCTGAACCTGCCCTGGCTGTACCTGGGCTATTGGATCAAGGACAGCCGAAAAATGTCCTATAAGTCCAGCTTCCACCCCGCGCAATTCCTGGCCGACGGCGAATGGCGCGACCAGGTTGTTCCGTCCCCCTGATTTCTCCGGCCACGGGGGCCATGCGCCTCCGGTCCCGCCGCAAGGCCGGGGAAATTCGCTCTACAATTCCGCCCCATGTCTATCCTCTTCCACGCCTATCCCCTGGCCCGCCCGGCGCTGTTCGCCATGGACGCGGAAACCGCCCACGAAGTCACGCTATCGGGCTTGCAACGCGCCTACGAGTGCGGCGCCACGCGCAAGCTGATGCATGCGCGGCCCACGGCGCCCAGCACGCTGATGGGCATGCAATTGGCCAACCCGATCGGGCTTGCGGCGGGGTTGGACAAGAATGGCGCGTATATCGACGCGCTGGGCAACCTGGGGTTCGGCTTCATTGAAGTCGGTACGGTCACCCCGCGCGCGCAGCCCGGCAACCCGAAACCGCGCATGTTCCGCCTGCCACGCGCCAATGCGCTGATCAACCGGCTGGGCTTCAACAATCTGGGCCTGGACGCGTTCCTGGCCAATGTGCAGCGCAGCCAATGGCGTAAGCAAGGCGGCATTCTGGGCTTGAACATTGGCAAAAACGCCGATACGCCGATCGAACGCGCCGCCGACGATTACCTGATCGGCCTGGAAGGCGTGTATCCCCATGCCGACTACGTGACGGTGAATATCTCGTCGCCGAACACCAAAAACCTGCGCGCGCTGCAAAGCGGCGATGAGCTGTCGGCGTTGCTGGGGCAACTGGCGGACAAGCGCCGTGCGCTGGAAGACCAGCACCAGCGCCGCGTGCCGATGGCGGTGAAGATTGCCCCCGACCTGACGCAAGAGCAGATCGATGCGATCGCCGATATTCTGCCGCGTCACGGCATCGACGGCGTCATTGCCACCAACACCACACTGTCGCGCGACTCGGTCGCTGGCCAGGCGCACGCCGACGAAGCGGGTGGCCTGTCCGGCGCGCCGGTGCATGAGCTGTCATTGAAAGTGATACGCCGCCTGAAGGAACAACTGGGCGACAGCCTGGCCATCATTGGCGTGGGCGGCGTGCTGTCGGGCCAGCAGGCCCGCGAAAAAATGGCCGCGGGCGCAGATGCCGTGCAGTTGTACACAGGACTGATCTATCGCGGCCCGGCTTTGGTCGGCGAATGCGTGCACGCTGTCTCAAAAAGATAGCGCCCTACGCCGCGCACGCTGCGCCCCCCACGCAGGGCAAAAAAAGGGGCCACCCGGTGGGTGGCCCTAATTCCAGCTCTGCTCTGTCACTCAACAGTACTACATTACTGCGATTTGCGCAGCATCGCGCGCCAGAGACTTAGGCGGTGCGACGGCTACGGCTGGCGACCTTGGTGGCGGCATCGGCGGCATCCGTGGCTGCCTTGAAGGTCGCGTTGGCGGCGGCATTCAGGTTCGATTCGGCGACTTCGGCAGCCTGCTTGGCGGCCTTGGTGACGGAATCGTAAGCGCTGGTCGCGGTGGCCAGCGAGGACTTGAACAGGGCGACGGCGCTTTCCGAGCCGGCGGGGGCGTTCTTCGAGAACTGGTCGACGGCTTCGCTCAGCTGTTGCTGGCCTTCGGCGATCTGTTCTTCGGTCAGTTTGACCAGGCTGCCCTGCACGCCGGCGACGATGTCATACACGTGCTTGGTGTAAGCCATGGCCTTTTCAGCGCCCGGCTGCAGCAGACCGGAGGCGAACGCCGCGGCTTCTTGCGGGTCCTTCACTTCGGAGGCTTGTTGCGAACGCTGGGCGACTTCGTCCAGGGTGGCGCGCACGACCTTGAGGTTCAGCTCGACCAGCTTTTCAAAGCCGGCGAAAACAGCGGATTGGGCGGCCACGAAAGTGTTGATGCTGGCCTTCTGGCGGTCCAGAACTTGTTGCGGAATTGCGCTCATAGAATGCTCCTTTATGGGTAGCCGGACGCTTCCGGCAAGTCAGGATGGTTGTCTGCGACGAAAATAAAACGTGCGCGGAAACTGGTACTACAAGCTACCGCCGGCCCGTTTGATGCACTGCACAATTCACATTCTAGACTGGCAAAATTCCTTGTCAAGCAGTTTTTGTGCAACGCAACAAGTATTTGCACTTCTTCGGTGCACGCCCTGGGCACGCCTTTGATCTTGCACAAGAATTTCCCATGATTCGGGAAATACCGGACATGACGGCGTATCAATTCTTTTCTAAACTGCTTTCACGCTGATGACAGACAAATACAAATCAAAAGTCAGCGGTCAATAACTAAATCGCAGCAAGCAAAACCCTGCAATTGGAGACTTCATGACCCTCATTCCCCGCACGCTTTCGGCCCTGCTCGCGGCCAGCGCCATGCTCGCGGCCGGCGCCGCTCACGCGGAATACCCGGAACGCCCCATCAATATGGTGGTGCCGTTCGCTGCAGGCGGTCCGACCGATAACGTCGCCCGCTCGCTGGCGGAAGCCATGCGGCCAAGTCTGGGCCAGACGGTTGTGGTGGAAAACAAAGGCGGTGCCGGTGGCACCATCGGCACGACGCAGGTGGCCCGCGCCCAACCGGACGGCTATTCCATCCTCCTGATGCATGCCGGCTTCTCCACGGCGCCGTCGCTCTACAAGAATCCGGGGTATGACCCCTACAAGAGCTTCGAGCCTATCGGCCTGGTCGTCGATGTGCCCATGACCATCATCGCCCGCTCGGACTTCCCGCCCAACAACATCAAGGAATTGGCCGAGTACGTCAAACAGAACAAGGACAAGGTTTCGCTGGCCAACGCCGGCATCGGCGCCGCCAGCCATCTGTGCGGCACCATGCTGGTGGAAGCGCTGGGCGTCCAACTGCTGACGATTCCCTACAAGGGCACCGCCCCGGCCATGAACGACCTGCTGGGCAAGCAGGTGGACCTGATGTGCGACCAGACCACCAACACGACCCAACAGATTGAAAGCGGCAAGGTCAAGGCCTACGCCGTAACCAGCCTGCAGCGCGTGCCGACGTTGTCCAAGCTGCCGACCATGGACGAGTCCGGCTACAAGGGCTTCGAGGTGGGCATCTGGCACGGGATGTGGGTGCCGAAGGGCACGCCCAAGCCGGTGGTCGACAAGCTGATCAAGAGCCTGCAGGCCGGCCTGGCCGACCCGAAGTTCCAGGAGCGCATGAAGCAATTGGGCGCGACGGTGCTGACGTCCGAAGCGAATCCGCAAGGGCTGGAAGCCAAGGTCAAGCAGCAAGTGCCTCAGTGGGCCGAGCTGTTCAAGAAGGCCGGCGTCGAACAGCAGTAACCGCCGCAGAATGAAGAAAAGCCCCGCAAGGGGCTTTTCTTCATTCTGCGCCCCCACCCTACGGGCGCAGGGCTTCCGCCGCCATCCCAAGCCCGTTGAAACCCGGGGATACCGAGGGCTCGTAGCCCAGCGCTTCCGAAATACTGGCCGCCGTGTCGACCAGGGCCTTGATCCAGTCGTCCTGCAGGCGCTCGGCCGGGGCCGAGATGGACAGGCCCGCCACCAGCTTGCCGGTGTCGTCGAAAATGCCCGCGGCGATGCACCGCACACCGAGCTCCAGTTCTTCGTTGTCGCGGGCGTAGCCGTGGCGGCGCACCAGGGCCAACTCGCGCTCCAGGCGCTCCAGGTCGGTCAGGCTGTTGCGCGTGTGGCCGGCCAGGCCGGTGCGCAACGCATAGGCCCGGACCTGCCGCGTGTCTCCGGTGGACAGGAACAGTTTACCGGTGGAGGTCAGGTGCAAGGGGGCGCGGCCGCCAATGGCGCGAACCACCTGCATGCCGGAGCGCTCGCTCCAGGCGCGGTCGATGTAGACGATTTCGTCGCCTTGCTGGACCGACAGGTTGATGGTTTGCCCGGTCAGTTTGTGCAGCGAGCGCATGGCCGAAATGGCCGCCTCGCGCACGTTCAGCCGCCCTTTCACCAGCGACCCCAGTTCCAGCAAGCGCATGCCTAGCTGATACAGGCCGTTGTCGACGCGTTCGACGTAGCGGCCCACGACCAGGTCATTCAGGATGCGGTGCGCGGTGGACGCATGCAGGCCGGTGGTGGCGGACAATTCCTTCAGGGTCACCGGATCCTGCTGCGCGGCAAGCGCGTCCAGCAGGCGCATGGCGCGCTCGATCACCTGGATGGCGATGGGGTGAGCGGAAGCGCCTTCGGTTTCGGCGTCCAGGGGATTGCGGGGGGGTGAAAGACGGGGCATAGGGGCAGGTTCGGGCTTGCGCCGCGCCGCCGAAAAAAACCGGCCTTGCGGCAACGCAGCAAACAGTTCTTTCCCGTATTGTGAAATTTACCGCGCCATTTGGCAATCGGTTTTTAAGCAATAAACGGGTCCGCACCCGTTTATTGCCGCTCCGGCTCAGTTAGCGGGCGGCGGCGCCAGCTTTCCGCCCAGGCGCAGCACTTCGGCCCGTAAAAATTCCAGCGCCTCTGCGGAAGCGGCCGGTTCGCCCTTGACGCCCAGCTCGATATGCGGCGTACCGCCGGCCTCGCCGACACTCGGCAAGCTGAAGGCTCGCACGTCGGGCCAGCGCGTTTCAACGCTGACCATGGCCGGCGTGATGCGCGATTCGGGCATGCTGAACACCAGGAAGGAATGCTCGACATGGGCCCGCACATGCTGCAGTGCACGATAGCGGGTATCGAGGGTCCATTCCAGCATCGGCCACGCCATGACCGGGAAGCCGGGCACGAAAGTGTGGTCCTGGATGAAGAAGCCGGGGATGCGGTTGTACGGGTTCGGGACAATCTCGCAACCTGCCGGGAACATGCCCATCTGCAGGCGCTGCTGATTCTCGGGAGCGCTCATGTCGGCGGTGCCCTGCCCCTTGGCCGCCATTTCGGCGGTGCGCAACGCGATCGCCTCTTCGGCCTCGGGGTGCAAGGCCAGCGGCAGGCCCAGCGCCGCGGCAGCCGCCTGGCGGGTGTGGTCGTCGGGCGTGCCGCCGATGCCGCCGCACGAAAGCACGACGTCGCCGGTGGCGAAGCTGCGCCGATAAGCGGCAGCCAGCGTATCGCGGTCATCGGGCAGCACTTCCGCCCAACTCAGCTGCATGCCGCGCGCGCTGAGAAGCTCGACGACCTTGGAAAAGTGCTTGTCCTGACGGCGGCCGGAGAGGATTTCATCCCCGACGATGATGAGGCCAATACGGCGGGCGGCGGATTCTGCGGCCATGTCCGGTTCCAAAAGGTAAAGGGAAGAGACGCCGGTCAGGCGTCGATGACGCGGTCCTCGCGCAAGCGCTTCAGCGCTTCCAGTCCGTAATGCGCGTAGACCAGCGCCGAGAACACCGGCAGGATAATCCAGGCGGGCGGCAACAGGTTCAATAGCGAGCAGATCAAGCCAATACTCCAGAAGCCGCCGTTATGGCGTTCCAGGATCAGCTTGCGCTCGTCCGGGCTGGCGTGTTCGACGATGGCGTCCACGCGCATCATGCGCGAGAACGCGAACGCCCACCAGAAGATCGACAACACGATGGCCATCGGCGGCACCAGCCATAACGGCAGCGTCAACAGCCAGCCGGCGGCAAACGCCGCGGACACCCACACCGCGTTCCAGACGCTGACCGCCGTGGCGTTCTTGCCCTGCCGCGTGACAGTGGCGTATTCGCGCTGCCCAACGTGGCGCAGGACAAGCGGCATAACGAAGACTGCCGCGATCGCCAGGCCCAGGATGCCGGATACCGGCAACAGGATGGCCACCGCGATGATGGGAACCAGATAGATCTTGAGCGAGAACAGCCCCATCGCCAGCATCCAGTCCTCTGCGCGGTTGACGAAGTCCCAGCGCGCGGCCTCGGCGGCCAGCCACGCATTGAGCGGCGTCCAGAACAGGTACAGCAGCAAGAAGGCGCCGATCAGCGCGATCAGGAACGGCAGCAGCACCGCGAACAGCATGCTGGGATGGCATTGCGATACCAGCGCGCGCTTGAACGCCTGGCCCACGGAGACGGCGCCGGCCCCGGCGGCGGTTAGGCGGCCATTGCCGGGCGGGGTGGAATCAGTGCGCAAAGCGGTCATGGGAGCGGAAAAAGGCGGTGGACATCCCGGGTATGATAGTCAAACACGCCTTCATCTGCTGACATGTCTCTTCTCGTACCCGGTACCGACCTTGCCGCCCTGCGCGCGCGGCTTGGCGCAACCCCCGACACCTGGCTGGTGGCCTGCTTCTGCGCGGCCTGGTGCGACACCTGCGAGCAATACAAGCCCAAACTCGAGGCGCTGGCCGCCACACTGCCGCAGCACGTCTTCGCCTGGATCGACATCGAAGATCACGCGGAACTGCTGGGCGATGAAGACGTCGAGAACTTTCCTACCCTGCTGGTGCAGATCGGCCGCCGAGTGGTGTTCTACGGCCCCATGCTGCCGCACATCGGGCACCTGGAACGGCTGCTGGAAAGCGTGGATGAAAACAGCCCGGCCGTCATCACGGAACTGCCCGACCTGCCGAAATTACTGGCGGCCTGAGCCGGCGCCGGTCGTCCCATCATGAAAAAACCCGCAAGGCCTTTCGGCGTTGCGGGTTTTTTTATGCCGGAAGGCGTCAGTTCTTGCGCGAACCGCCCAGCAGTACTGCCACCTGGCGCTTGGGCGTCGAAGACGTATTGCCGTTGCTGTTGGCCGCCGGTTCTTCGGCGGCCGAGGCGGTCGACGAGGGCTCGTACGGTTTCAGGAAGAAGTCGTCGACCGGTTGACGCGAACCGCCCGAGGTGTAACCCGAGCGGCGGTCCGACGAACGGCCGCGATCACCGCGATCGCTGCGGCCGGCATCGCGGCCTTCACGGCCTTCGCGACCTTCGCGCGAAGAACCCGTGCGCTCGTCACTGCGGCGATGGCTACGCGCCACGGCGTCGGCCGGCAGATCAAGGGTGCCGCGCGGCACTTCGCGCTTGATCAGCTTTTCGATGTCGAGCAGGAAACGCTCTTCGTCGGCCGTGAACAGCGCGATGGCCTCGCCGGATGCGCCGGCGCGGCCGGTACGGCCGATACGGTGGACGTAGTCTTCGGCGTTGTAGGGCAAGTCGTAATTGATGACGCAAGGCACACCGGCCACGTCCAGGCCGCGGGCCGCCACGTCGGTGGCCACCAGCACTTCGAGTTCACCCGCCTTGAAGGCTTCCAGCGCTTTCATGCGGTCGGCCTGCGTCTTGTCGCCGTGGATCGATTCGGCTTTGACCCCGTCGCGTTCCAGTTCGCGGGCCAGGCGCGCGGTGCCGATCTTGGTGTTCGAGAACACGATGACCTGCTTCAACCCACGCGACTTCACCAGATGCACAACGGCGGCGCGCTTCGCGTCGCTCGACATCTTGTAGGCGATCTGCGTGATCGTCGTCGCCGTGGCATTGCGCGCCGCGACTTCGATTTCAACGGGCTGGTTCAGATACGAACGGCCGAGCTTGCGGATTTCGTTGCTGAAGGTGGCCGAAAACAGAAGGCCCTGACGCTGCGTGGGCAGCAGTCGGATAATGCGTTCCAGGTCGGGCAAAAAGCCCATATCCAGCATGCGGTCCGCTTCGTCCAGCACCAGGATGCCGACTTGGCTGAGATTCACGTTCTTTTGTTCGACGTGGTCCAGCAAGCGGCCGGGAGTCGCCACCAGCACTTCGCAACCGCGGCGCAGTGCTTCCTTCTGCGGACCAATATCCACGCCGCCAAACACCACGGCAGACCGCAACGGCGTCTGCTTGCTGTAGCGCTTGACGCTTTCGTACACCTGGTCGGCCAGTTCACGCGTGGGCGTGAGGATCAGCGCACGCACCGGATGGCGCGCGGGCGACGCGCTGGTGTTCGCCAGCGGCATCAGCCGGTGCAGGATGGGCAGCGTGAACGCGGCCGTCTTGCCGGTGCCTGTCTGGGCGGCGCCCATGACATCGCGCCCTTCCACCACGACGGGGATGGCTTGGGCCTGGATGGGCGTGGGAATGGTGTAGCCGGTTTCGGCGATGGACTGCAGCAACAGGGGATGCAGCCCGAAATCGGCGAACGTCGGCGCGGGCGCGTCAACGGGAGGTGCTACGGATTGAGTGGATTCAGTCATCAGGGTTTGGCAGATACCGGGACCAGTGAAAAAGAACAAAACGAGAGTGCTACATGCACTGCACTACATATGCATCGGGGCAACCCGAATACGCGTGGCCGCAATGCGACGGCACGCACATTGCCGCGAAGCGCGATGGGCTTCACGGGCAATCGGCACCCGGCCTTGCAAGGCCAGTCGGCGCATTCTGGATTCGATACTTATGAGGGCAGTACCAGGCCCGGATTGCTGTGGATAACTTAATTTTAGCGCAGCCGCCTTACCACACGCTCAAACAGCGTGTATGTCCACCAGATGGACTATTTGTGACCAAAATTGGCATGTCAGCCCGCCAGCCAGCGCAGGCCCCACAACACGACCATGCCGACGACGATCACCATCACCGCGCTGCGGGTGCGCAGGAACACCAGGATGGCCACCACGCCGGCCACCAGTTTGTAGTCGAAGACTGGTCCCAACCCCGCCTTCCAGGGCAGCAGGTCCGGCACCACGATGGCCGTCAGCGCCGCGGCGGGCGCATAGCGCAGCGCGCGGCGCACGCCATCCGGAAGGGGGATGTAATCCCCGAACAGCATGAAACCGGCACGCGTGAGCACGCTGCACAAGGCCAACAGCAGGATGGCGGAATAGACGTAGAGCTCGGAAGGCCAGAGGGTCATGGTCGCGCCTTGAAGAAACGTTCGGCCCACATGCCCGCCACCACGCCGGCGATGACGGCCGCCGCCAGGCCCAGCCGCAGCGGCAGCACCTGGCCGACCCAGGCGACCACGCCAGCCGCCAGCATGGACACGAGCATCGGCTTGGAACTGGCCAGCGGCACCGTGATCGCCAGCAGCGCCAGCACCGCGGCAAAATCCAGCGACCAGTTCGTGGGCACCATCGTCCCCAGATAGATGCCGATGATCGAGGACGACTGCCAGACCAGCCAGCCCGGCACGATCGTGCCCAGGAAGAACCACAGTTGTTCGCGCGTGCCGCGCTCGGCCGAATCGCCATAGCGCGGCATGAACAGCACGAAGCCCATGTCGGTCGTGAAATAGCCCAGCCCCAGCCGCTTGGGCCAGGACAGGTGCCGGAAGTAAGGATGGAGCGCGGCGCCAAAGATGATGAAACGCAGGTTCACGACGCAGCCGGCGGCGAAAATCAACCACAGCGGCGCGCCGGTGGCGATCAACGGCAGCGACGTCAATTGGGCGGACCCCGCGTAAAGCAGCAGGGTCATGGCCAGCGCCATGGTCTCGGTCAGGCCGGACTTCACCATGGCCACCCCGGTCACCAGGCCCCAGGTCGCCGTGGCGATGAGGGCCGGGACGATGGCATGGATGCCGGCGCGGAATGCAGCCAGGCGTTCCTGGCGAATTTCGGGAAGCGCGGATTCAGAGGACAACGGCTGACCCCTGGCGATTCGGACAGGACGACATGGGAACTCTAACGGGTTGCGCGGGCCAAATGGCACCACGCCGGTGCGCGGACAGGCCGGTATTGTAACCTCGCCGCTTGATACAATAGGCGCCCCGAGTTTTGTGACCGCTTGGGGCCTGACGCGCGGCGCCAGGCCTGGCGCCCTGTGTGGAGAAGACCATGTCGATGGCTGACCGCGATGGTTTCATCTGGTATGACGGCAAGCTCGTCCCATGGCGAGACGCGACGACGCACGTCCTGACGCATTCCCTGCACTACGGCCTGTCCGTCTTCGAAGGCGTGCGCGCCTACAAGTCCGAGATCGGCACCGCCATTTTCCGCCTGGAAGACCACACCAACCGCCTCTTCAATTCGGCGCACATCTACCAGATCCCCATGCCGTTCGATCGCGACACGATCAACGACGCGCAGCGGATGGTCGTGCGTGAAAACAAGCTGGAATCCGGCTACCTGCGGCCGCTGGTCTTCTATGGCCCTGAAAAAATGGGCGTGTCGCCCAAGGGCGCCCGCGTGCACGTGGCCATCGCCGCCTGGCCGTGGGGCGCCTACCTGGGCGAAGAGGCCCTGTCCCAGGGCATCCGAGTCAAGGTGTCGTCGTTCGCCCGCCAGCACGTGAACGTCACGATGCCGCGCGCCAAGGTCGCCACCACCTATGCCAATTCCATCCTGGCCAACACCGAAGCCTTGCAAGATGGCTACGACGAGGCCCTGCTGCTGGATACCGAGGGTTTCGTGGCCGAGGGTTCCGGCGAGAACCTGTTCATCGTCAAGGACGGCGTGCTTTGCGAACCGGAAATCGCGTCCGCCCTGACCGGCATCACGCGGTCGACGATCCATGCGTTGGCGGCCGACTTCGGCTTGCGCGTGGTCACCAAGCGCCTGACGCGGGACGACGTCTATATCGCCGACGAGGCTTTCTTCACCGGCACCGCGGCGGAAGTCACACCGATCCGCGAGGTCGACAACCGCCAGATCGGCGGCGGCAGCCGCGGCCCGGTTACCGAGAAGTTGCAGAAAGCATTTTTTGACATGGTGAATGGCCGCATCCCGAAGTACCATCACTGGCTGAGTAAAGTCTGATTCACGCGGCCGAGTCTCCGACTTGACCGCATCATTGCCCCAACCTGCCGTTTATCGGTTTTTTTTCAGGAAGATCCATGACCGCTGCTGCCCCGGCCGCCGTCCCCCACGCTCACGAAGTCATTGAGGTCGGCGCCGAAGACCTGCCCGTGTTCTGTCCCGGCCCGAAAGCGCCGCTCTGGAGCATGCACCCCCGCGTGTTCCTGGACGTGGCCCGCTCCGGCTCCGCCAAGTGCGCCTACTGCGGCGCCGAGTACCGTCTGAAAGCCGGTACCGTGCTGCACGGCCACCACTAAGCCCGCCGCACAACGCCACCCGTCACACGCAGCCATGTTTGCCACACCTGAAGAAGCCGAACACGCGTTCTACGAAGCCCTGGAACAGGGGGACGCCGTCCGCCTGATGCAGGTGTGGGCCGACGACGAGGAAGTCGTCTGCATCCACCCGGGCGGGCTGCGCATCGTCGGCCACTCGGCGGTGCACGAGTCCTGGCAGCAGGTGCTGGCCAACGGCCCTCTCCACGTCCGCCCGCTGCGCCCGCTGGTCATGCTGAGCATGATGTGCGCGGTGCACGTGCTGGTGGAACAGGTGGCGGTGCGCACGCGGGAAGGCACGCAGTTCGCAAACTGCTACGCCACGAACATCTACCACAAGGGTCCCACCGGCTGGCGCATGGTCATGCACCATTCGTCGTCGGCGCCCACGGAAGCCGGGGTGCTCGATTTGCACGACGTACCCGACATGCTGCATTGAATCGGGTGGATTTTTAGTTGGCCGCTGCTCGTCTAGATACGTCCCCCTGCCCCGTTCCCTCCTGGTTGCCCGGAGGCGATGCCCAGACGGTTTACGCGTCGGTATTCGCGCAATACCACCGGATCGCGTTCGTGCGCGACCGGGTGGAGACGCCGGACACCGATTTCGTGGACTTCGACTGGACCGGCCCGGGCCTGTTCCCGCACAAGGCCGCCGACGGCGCGCCCGTCAGCGGACAAGGCCCGGTTGCCAATGGCAAGACCGCCGCGGCGCGGTGGATGACGGACGCGGATTGGAAATCGCTGCCGCAAACGCCCGACACGCCCGCGCTAATCCTGTTCCACGGGCTGGAAGGCGGCAGCAACAGCCGCTACGCCCAATCCGTCGCGCACTATTTCCGCGCGCGTGGCTGGATCGTCGTGATTGCGCACTTCCGCGGTTGCTCGGGCGTGCCGAACCGCCTGGCGCGCGCCTATTATTCGGGCGATTCCGCTGAAGTGGGCTTCCTGCTGGAAACGGTGCGCAGCCGCATCCCGCATGCGCGCTGGCATGCCGTCGGCGTATCGCTGGGTGGCAACGCGCTGCTCAAGTATCTGGGCGAGCACCAGGAAGACACCGGCTGGCTGACGGCCGCAGCGGGGGTTTCCGTGCCGCTGGATCTGGTCGCCTGCGGCAAGACGCTATCCACCGGTGTGTTCAACCGGCGCGTCTACTCGGCCCATTTCCTGAAAACGCTCAAGCATAAAGTGCTGGAGAAGGCGCACCGCTTTCCCGGCGCCATCGACGTGATGCGCATTGCGCACGCGCACGACCTGCGTGAGTTCGACGACACCTATACCGCGCCGATGCATGGCTTTCGCAATGCCCTGGATTATTGGACGCGCGCGTCCAGCAAGCCCTGGCTGCCAAAGATCTCGGTGCCGACGCTGGTGCTCAACGCGCGCAACGACCCATTCATCCCGGCGTCTTCGCTGCCCAAGCCGGAAGATTGCGCGCCCGTCATCTTGCTACACCAGCCCAGCGACGGCGGGCATGCCGGCTTTCCCACCGGCGCTTTCCCGGCGCACCTGAACTGGCTGCCCCAGCGCCTGGGCCGGTTTTTCGAAACCGGTCTGTAGGACGCCCTCAGGGAAGCCGCCCCGGGGCGCCGCGTCTGCCGCGTCAGCCCGACTTGAAGCGCTCCAGCAACTGCCGCTCTTCGGCAAGCTTGTCCTTTACTTCCTTGATTTGCACGTCGATCTGCGACTGCTCGTAGAAATCGGTGGACAGGCCACGCGCCTGCTGCAGCTGCGATTCCGCCGCCGCGAAGGCGCCGGTCATGAGGTAGAAGCGCGCCAGGTCGCGCCGCGCCTGCACCGGTTTGCCGTTGCGTTCCTCGCTTTGCGCCAGCATCTGATAGAGGCCGGGCTCGTCGCTGCCCCACTGCTTGATCTTGGCGCGCAGATAATCCTGCGCGTCGGCATGGCGGCCGTTGCTTTGCAGCGCCTGCGCATAGGCGATGCCCAGCGCCCGCTGGTCGGGCCAGCGTTTGGTGCCCGCCTGCGCCAGTTCAAGCGCGCGCGGATACTCCTTGCGGGCCAGGGCGATATCCACGCTTAGCTTGGCCAGCTGCGCGGAATTGCGCCCCCCCGCCGTGGCCAGATTCCACAAGCGATCGGATTCGGTCAGGTTATTGCGCTGAAAAGCCTGCAAGGCCAGCCCGTAATACGCGGCGGACTGACGCACACCGGACAGGGCCTGGGCCTCGTCCTGCAATTGCTGGCCAGCCGAGCGCAGGCTGACGGCGTCGCGCCCCTGCACCACGCGCATCTTGGCGCGCACGTACCAGAAGTCATCAGAGTCCACATGACGCGACGGCGGCGTCGAGCGCACGCGGTTCTGCACATCGGACATGCGCTCGATGGACAACGGGTGGGTGCTGGCCCATGACCCGCCGCCCGCCCCTTCGTTCAGGCGCGAGGCGTTCATCAGGCGCGAGAACATTTGCGACATGCCTTCGGCGTCGTAGCCGGCCTTGGTCAGCATCTGGAAGCCGGCACGGTCGGCTTCGCGTTCCGCGTCGCGGGAAAAACCCAGTTGGCGATTGATCGCCGCGGCCTGGCCGAAAGCCGCCACGCCCATCGCCAGGTTGCCGCCGCCGCCCGCCAGGGCCGCCAACAGCGCGCCGGCCAGGCTGGCCAGCATCAGCATGCCGTTCTGGCTTTGTTGCGTCATGCCGCGCGCAATGTGGCGCTGCACGACGTGGCCGATTTCGTGCGCCACCACCGCGGCCAGCTCGGATTCGCTGCCCGACGAGACGATCAGGCCGGTATTGATGCCGATAAAGCCGCCGGGCATGGCGAACGCGTTGATTTCAGGGTCGCGCACGCCGAACATTTCCACTTCCGGCACTGCGCCGGGCGCAAAGGCCGCCAGCTTGCGGCCCATGGTGGTCAGGTACTGGCTGAGTTCAGGGTCGTCGACATACGTCGGATCGCGCCGGCCTTGCGACATGATGGCTTCGCCCAGGCTGCGTTCCAGCATGGGCGAAAGATCGGCCGCCGACGCGGCGCCCATCGTGGGCAGGCCTACCGGCTGCGCCCAGGCGGCGACGGGGATGGAGGGGGCGAGCAAGGCGGCGCATAGTCCGGCAATCGCGCCCCGTTTCGCAATAGAGCAAATGGATGGCATTTTCCTGCGGTTCATAAGCCTATGATAGCGATGAGCTTAAAATGTTTCACCGATACCCCAAACGAGGTCTCAATGCGTCCCGTCCGTAAAGCCGTTTTCCCTGTCGCCGGCATGGGCACCCGCTTCCTGCCCGCCACCAAGGCGATGCCCAAGGAAATGCTGCCCGTGGTCGATAAGCCGTTGATTCAATATGCCGTTGAAGAGGCCGTGGCCGCCGGCATCACCGACCTTATTTTTGTGACCGGCCGCAACAAGCGCGCCATCGAAGACCACTTCGACTCCGCGCCCGAGCTTGAATCCGACCTTGAAAGCAAAGGCAAGCACGAGCTGCTGGCAATGGTGCGGGGCATTCTACCCGCGCACGTGAATTGCCTCTACATCCGGCAATCGGCTCCGCTGGGCCTGGGCCACGCCGTGCTGTCGGCCGCGCCGGCCGTGGGCGACGAGCCCTTCGCCGTGCTGCTGGCCGATGACCTGATCGACGCCGACACGCCCGCCATGAAGCAATTGGTGGACATCGCCATCGCGCAGAACGCCAGCGTGCTGGGCGTGCAAGATGTGCCGCGCGCCGACACCCGCAAGTACGGCATCGTGGCCACGCGCGAGGGCGACACGCGGCTGGACGCCCGCACCGAGCGCGTCACGCATATCGTTGAAAAGCCCGAACCCGACGCCGCGCCGTCCACCCTGGCCGTGGTGGGCCGTTACGTGCTGGAAGCCGCCATCTTCGATCACCTGCGTTCCACCAAGATGGGCGCCGGCAACGAAATCCAGCTGACCGACGGCATTGCCTCGATGATGCGCGAGCGCGCCGTGTTCGCGCACCGCTTCGACGGCGTGCGCTACGACTGCGGCAACAAGGCAGGCATGTTCCAGGCCACCGTGGCGCTGGGCAAGAAGTACCACGGTTTGCTGCCGGAATAACCCTGCGGCGGGTCCGCGCTAGGCGGACGCCGCCTCGCGGGCCTTGGCCCGTGCGCGGGCGTCTCGGTCGGCTTTGCGCAAGCGCCCCCTGGCGGACAAGCGCATCAAGGTTCCCAGCGCCACCATCAGGCCGATCACCTCGACCAGCGCCGCCGGTATCCACATGGTCAGGCCGCCGATGGTCTGGTCGGTCTGGGCGGACATCGCGATGGCGCGACCGCACAGCTCGAACAAGGGATAGATATCGCTTTCAGTGAAAGCGATGACGGCGCCCGCCACCATTTGCGGCAACATCGTCAGCACGGGTGAGATGACTCGGCCGCCCGGCGTCATGGCCGCGGGCGGCGCGGGGCGGCGGTCAAGGATCAGGTTCCAGTACATGAAGCCGCTGATCACGACCGACCAGTTCATCAGCCGATACAGGCGCCAATCCAGCATGGAATAGAACTGCACCGACGGGATCAGCCAGACCAGCACCAGGAAGACGAACAACGCCGGCACGAAGATCTTGTTGGTCAGCACCGCGACCGTGGCCCGGCCCGTGCCCGTGCGCAGGAAATCCCGCAGGCGGACGCGCCAGGTCATCGGCAGCCCGGCCCGCATGACCTGCCCCGGGAAAGCCGCCATCACCAGCAGCGGCCCCAGGTGATGCAGCACCAGATGCTGGATGCGGTGGATGAAGAACATGCGCTCGGCGTAATAGTCCACCCGCGTATGCATCGACAGGTACAGCAGCACCAGGCCCGCCCAGAAGAAGGCGCGCCGCGCGCCCGTCACATGGTGGACCCGCTGGCCGCGCACGAACAGCACGATCGCCACCACGAAGGAGGCGACCAGCGTGGGAGAGAACTCCCAGGGTATGAGCCATTCAAGACTATCCATGCGGGCCATCCGGAAGACATCGGGGAAGACGGGCCGGCGCCATGCGCCATCCCGCCGATTGTAGTAGACCGCGCCAGCCCTTGCTCCGATGCCCCGGCGGGATCAGAAATGGTGCGAGACGCCCGCTCCGACACGCGTGGTGTGGGAATTGGCTGGGTCGAACTGGTTGTCCAGCGTGTAGTTCGACGCGTAGCCGGCGAAGCCGTACAGCGTCGTGCGCGCGGACAACTCGTAGGTATAACCCAACGTCACCAGCTGCGCCTTGCGCGCCGTCATGCCGTTATCCCAATGCCAGTCCGGCCGCGCCAGCGACCATTGCACCAGGACCGCGCCCGGGCCGACGGGCACGCTGACGCCCGCGAGCCATGCGTCGACCGTGCCGCCCCGCACAAAAGGCGCGGGACCCAGGCCCAGCCCCAGGCTGTCGGGATCGCCCCCGTCCAACCCCGCATAACCGTTTTTCTGGCGTGACCACGCCAACGACACCTGGACCGCCTCGAAATCGTAAGAGGCCCCCAATTGCACCGCCCGGGGCCGGCCGGCGCTGCCGTCGGGCGCATGGGCCAGCCGCAGTTGGTCCCACGTGGCCACGGCAAGCAAGGGGCCATTTTCGGCTTTCACGCCCAGACTGAGCGCGCGCGGGTTCTGGCCGGTGCGGAATGCGCCCTGGTCACCGGCATCGAATGAATACCCGACGCCCGCCTGCAGGCCGTTCCAGACAGCCGAAGTGACATTGACCATATTGCTCAATTGGAAGTTGTCGGACGCCTTGAAGGTGGCGCCCATGCCCATGTCCTTCCACGAGGCGATTTCCAATGCGCTGCCGTAGGCCTGGCCGATCGTGTGCTGGCGCCCCAGCCGCAATTCACCCACGCTGTCGTGGCCAATGCCGACCCACGCCGCGTAGTTGAACAGGCGGCCATCATCCGCGGCGTTGCCGTTGGAAGGGTCAAACCCGCTTTCCAGCTGGAAGCGGCTGCGCCAGCCCGCCCCAAGGTTCTCGCCGCCCTGCAGTCCCCATAGGGAATCCGTCATGCCGCCGTTGAGCGCGCCGCTTTGGCTGCCTTGGCCCGACACGCTTGTCACGGCCACGCCGGCATCCACGATGCCGTACATGTGCACGCCAACGCCCGCTTCGGCGGCCGGCGCCGGCAGCGGCGCGCCCAAACCGCCCGCCACCGCCGCGGCACAGAATGCGAATCTCATTGTGATCTCCCGATGGCGGCGGGCGTTTCGCCCGCCGCGTCTCCCGACTTACTGCCAGCCGTAACGGCGGACCCAGATGCCCTTGAGCAATTGCGTCAACACGCAGTAGCCCAACAAGATGCCGACCAACCACGGGAAGTAGCTCCAAGGCAGGGCCTGCAGCTGGAAGTACTCGGCCAACGGCGAAAACGGCAAGACCAGGCCCATGGCCACCACCATCATCGTCATCGCCATCAGCGGCCACGCCGCCCGGCTTTGCAGGAACGGAATCCGGCGCGTGCGGATCATGTGCACGATCAGCGTCTGCGACAGCAGGCCTTCGACGAACCACCCTGACTGGAACAGCGTCTGGTGCTCGGGCGCGTTAGCCTGGAACACGTACCACATGAGCGCATAAGTGGCGATGTCGAAGAGCGAGCTGATCGGACCGAAGAACACCATGAAGCGGCCCAGGCCATCGGGGTCCCATTGCTGCGGCTGCTTCAGGAGTTCCTCATCGACATTGTCGAAAGGGATCGCCGTCTGGGAGATGTCGTACATCAAATTCTGCAGCAAGAGATGAATGGGCAGCATCGGCAGGAAAGGCAGGAAGGCACTGGCCACCAATACCGAAAACACATTGCCGAAGTTCGAGCTGGCCGTCATCTTCAGGTACTTGAGCATGTTGCAGAAGGTCTTGCGGCCTTCGATCACCCCATCTTCCAGCACCATCAGGCTCTTTTCCAGCAGGATGATGTCGGCAGCCTCCTTCGAGATATCCACCGCCGAATCCACCGAAATGCCCACGTCGGCGGCACGCAAGGCAGGCGCGTCGTTGATGCCGTCCCCCATGAATCCCACCGTGTTGCCCTGCGCGCGCAGGCTGCGCACGACGCGCTCCTTGTGCGCAGGCGTCAGCCGCGCGAACACATTGGCCTCGCGCACCGCGATCGCCAGCTGGGGGTCGTCCATGGCCTCGATCTCGGCGCCAAGGTAGACACGGCGCACCTCGAAATCCACTTCACGGCAGACCTTCTGCGTCACCAGCTCGACGTCACCCGTCAGCACTTTCACTTCAATGCCCGAGGCTTTCAGCGCCGCCAGCGCGGGACCGGTCGATTCCTTGGGAGGATCCAGGAAGGCGATATAGCCCACCAGCACGAGGTCGGATTCATCGGCCACGCCATACACCTGCTGCGTGGGTGGCATTTCCTTGACGCCCACCGCGATCACCCGCAGGCCGTCGCGGTTCAGTTCCGCCGTCACCCGGCGGATGTCCGCCCGGCGCGATTCGGTCAGCAGGTGCACCTCGCTGCCCACCCGCAGCCGCGTGCAAACGGACAGCATTTCCTCCAGCGCGCCCTTGCAGATCAGTTCATGGTGGTCGCGGCCGTTCTCGGTCTCGTTGACCACCACGGACATCCGGCGGCGCGAGAAGTCGAAGGGGATCTCGTCGACCTTGCGGTAGCGCGACGCCAGGTTCAGCCGGCGCTGCACTTCGGCATGCTGCAACACGGCCACGTCCAGCAGGTTCTTCAAACCAGTCTGGTAGTAGCTGTTCAGATAGGCATAGGCCAGCACGTCGTCGCTGCTGGTGCCGTAGACGTCGGTGTGGCGCTCCAACACGATGCGGTCCTGCGTCAGCGTGCCGGTCTTGTCGGTGCACAACACGTTCATCGCGCCCAGGTTCTGGATGGCGTCCAGCCGCTTCACGACCACTTTGCGACGCGACATGCGCAAGGCGCCCTTGGCCAGCGTGGCGGTGACGATCATCGGCAGCATTTCGGGGGTCAGCCCCACCGCGATGGCCAAGGCGAACAGCAGCGCCTCGAGCCAGTCGCCCTTGGTGAACCCGTTGATCAGCATGACGATCGGCGCCATCACCAGCATGAACCGGATCAGCACCCAACTGACCCGATTGATGCCTTGCTGGAATTGTGTGGGCGCGCGGGTGGCTTGCGTGACGCGCCCGGCCAGCTGGCCGAAATAGGTGTTGCTCCCCGTGGCGACGACCATCGCGCTGCCCGAGCCGCTGACCACATTCGTCCCCATGAAGGCCATGTTTTCGAGTTCCAGCGAATTGCCGGTTTCGACGCGCTGGACGGCGTGCTTTTCAACAGGCAGCGATTCGCCGGTCAGCGCGGCCTGCGCGATGAAAAGGTCCTTGGCATTCAGAATGCGGCAGTCGGCGGGAATCATGTCGCCCGCGGACAGCAGCACCACGTCGCCCGGCACCAGTTCCGCCAGGGGCACTTCCCGCTGGCGCGAGCCGGATTCATGCATGGGCGCCCCGTATGGGCGGCGCTGGCCGTCGTCCGCGGCAGGTGCTGCCGCGCCGCTGCGCAGCACCGTGGCGGTGTTCTGCACCATGGCCTTCAACGCCTCTGCCGCCCGGTTCGAACGGAGTTCCTGCGCAAAGCGCAGCAGCGTCGAAATGACGACCATGGATCCGATGATCACGACCGCCGTCCACGACTGCTCGTCCGGTGCAGCCATCCACACATCGGTCAGCCCCGACAGGGCCGCCAGCGCGGTCAGCAGCAGATTGAATGGATTGCGGTACGACAGCCACAAATGCGCGGGCCAGGACAAGGGCTTTTCGTGGTCCACCTCATTGGCGCCGTGACGCTCGCGCGCCGTCTGCGCCTGGGCGTCGGACAGACCGCCGCGGCCGCTGCCCAGCAGCAGGAACAGGGCATCCATGCCCATGCGGGACATATCAAGCATGCGGCGGTTGGCGCGTCGCGACGAGTCGGAAGCGGCCGATGCCGCCACGGCATCAACGCCTTGCTCCAGCATGGGAGAGCGACGGAAGTGGCGGCCGGCGCGCCGCCGGCCCGCGGCGGACGAAAAAAAAGATTTCAGGAAGGTAAACATCGGAGTGCTCCGGTTTTTGGTGTTGTTGTCGGAGACACGGGCGAACCTGCCCTTTGGGCTGCGCGCGGGCAGCAGCGGGCCGCGGCCTTCGCGGGAAAGCCGTCAATCCGCCGCGTACGGGCGTGCGCAAGCACCGGGGCAATGTTGCCGGTGTCCGGATCGCGTCGAAGTCGCGCCGGGTGCGGAAAACGGAAAGAGGCTAGCTAGGGAATCGAGGCCGGCGCCATTGGCGTTTGAAGGCCAGGCCGGGGATTCTTTGCTGCGGAGTCCGTGGGAACCGGAATGACTGTCCGGCCGGTCGGCTCGCAGTGAGGAGACAGGTCAGACAGGCATGCCGGCGCCATGCACATGGCGCGATCGAGGGTCGGGGTCTAAGGCACTAGGCATGATCTCTCCTGGGATGGGGCGCTGGCGTCAGGCCATCGACGCGACTTGCGCGCCGAAATGCACGTGACGCACGGCGGGGTTGGCGCTCAGGCGGCGGGCTTGCGACATCAATTCCGCCCGCAGTTCCGGGGGGCAATTCACCGTGATGCAAGCCGACGCCATGCTCGGGTCGTGGCCCTGGTCGACCTGCACTTGCGAGACATCCAGGCCGGCGGCGCTGAAGTCAAGGCAGATCTGCTTGCGCAAGGCGCCCAGTTCGTCGCGCGGACAGATGACCGTCAAGCGCGAGGTGCCGCGGCGGCGGCCCAGGGCGGTGGCGCGGTCCACGCCGGCGCGGCGTAGGAACAAGTCGAAGAAACGCATAACGACCTCCATTGCAAGAATGGGGAGCGTGATCGCGAGTACGCGTGCACACCCGCGCGGCGCATGACGGGCGGGCACAAGACGTGCACGAACGCAGGCGCTGCGACAAGCGGCGGTTCTGGCGGTTTACGTTGGGGAGATTCCCGGCAAGCCGAAGGCCTGCGCTATTGCCTGAGTAGAGACCCAAGGCCTGGGATACGCCGCAACCTGCATGACAGGATGCGGCAGATGGAGTTCTGCGTGTTTCCTGTCAGACAGCGAGGTCGATGCAAGATCGACTACTTTCGCCGGAATCGGTATTCACGAAGACTGCTCCTGGGATGGATAACAGCGGAAGTTTACGCGGGTTTCCACTGATGGACAAGGTTTATGCCGGGAAAAGGCGCGGATAACGGGCAAAAAAAATGCAAAAGCGGCGCAAGCTTCGCAAAGCCTGCGCCGCGATCACCACTCCGCCCGGGATCAGGCGTAGAAATGCCACCCCAGATATGCCGCGAACAGGGCATAGAAGCCGCCCACCGCCGACAGCGCCGGCACGCTCATCACCGACCGGCGAAAGCGCAGCCACAGCAGCCCGATAGACAGCATCGTGAACAGCCCCGCGGCCAGCAAAGGGGCGTCCAGCAGCCACGGCGTCATGAAGATGCCCAACGCGCTGGGGATGGTGGCCTGGATCATCATCGCGCCCGAAATGTTGGCCAGCGCCAGGCGTTCCTTGCCCTGGCGCACCCAGATCAGCGCGTTCATGATTTCAGGCAGTTCGGTGGCCACCGGGGCCAGCAGCAAGGCGGCCACATGGGGCGACGCGCCCATGAATATGCCCAGCGCTTCGATCTGGTTCACGAACACGTGCGAAGCGCCCGCGATGACCACCAGGGCCAGGATCGTCTGCGACGCCGCCCAGAACATGGTGGGGTCTTCGTCACGGGGGCGCAGCTTGAGCGGTTCCAGATCTTCGCTGTCGGCGCGTTCCTCGTCGTGGCTCAGTTCGCGCTTGATATACAGGCCGTAAGTGGCCAGGAACAGGATGCCCAGCCAGGGCTTCCATGCGAAGGCCAGCAGGCCCAACCCCACCTTGAAGAGGAAGATGCCCATGAACCAGGCCTGGTCGCGGGCCAGCCGGCGCTGGTCCGCGTTGATACAGTTGGCTTGCGCGGGCTGACCCCGGCGCGCGCGCCACAGGGCAACGCCCACGACGGCGTACGCCAGCGTCGCCAGCACCAGCGGACCGCCCATGGCGGCGCCGACGCCGATGTCTTTCTGTTCCGGGGTATCGCCAAACACCACGGCCATGAAGGTGACCGCGCTTTCCGGCAGCGCCGTGCCGAAAGCGGCCAGCACGGTGCCGGTCGCGGTCGCGCCCAAATGGAAGCGATGTCCGACCCATTCGACGCCGTTGACGAAGAACTCGCAGGCGAAGTAGATCACTGCCGCGGACAGGAAAAACAGAAACAGGGTGAGCAACATATGAACGCAGCCGGACGAGCAGAAACCAATGGCGCGACGCAGCGGCTCGCCCGGCTAGGGTGAACGCAACGCGGCCAAAGGTCTCGCCTGGCTGATCCATGCGGCGGGCGGGCCGCTTGCATGGAAACCGTTAGCGCCATGGGGTTCTAACAACCGCTACGCGGCCCTGAACCACCAAGTCTGTTGACGCTAACTCCTTTGGGGGCAAAGGATGGCTACTCCCCAATGACAGAGCGGCGATTGTAGCAGCGTGCTCGTGACGGTCCAGCGAATCCCGCGCGGACGCCGCGGGAACCGCATGCGCTGTTGTTTGCACGCGATAGCGGGGTAAAGTAAGCCGCATTCCCACCTTTCGCGGGGTTCGCGCCCCTGCCTGCCATGAGCCTGCCTCCCGCCGACATCGCCCCCTTCGCCGCCCGGCGCCAACGCCTGATGGAGCGGATGCGCGCCGACGGCGGCGGCATCGCCATCCTGGCGACCGCGCCCGAAGCGATCCGCAACCGGGACGCCGAATACCCCTATCGCCACGACAGCGATTTCTTCTACCTCACCGGGTTCACCGAACCCGAGGCCTGGCTGGTGCTGATCGCGGGGGCCACCGACCGCGCCGTGCTGTTTTGCCGCCCGCGACATGTCGAACACGAGATCTGGGAAGGCAAGCGCTTCGGCCCCGAAGCCGCCGCGGCCTATTTCGGCTTCGATGACGCCCACGAACTCGACGCACTGGACGAGCTGGTGCCCAAGCTGATGCTGGACCATCCCACCCTTTACGCGCCGCTGGCCAGCGACAAGCGCAGCGACGGGCGCCTGCACCGCTGGCTGGCCGCGGCCCGCGAGGCCAGCCGCGCCGGCCATGCGCCGCCTTCGCGCCAGCAGGACATCCGCCCGCTGCTCGCCGACATGCGGTTGATCAAGGACCCGGCCGAAATCGCCGCGATGCGGCGCGCGGCCAAGATCTCGGCCGGCGCCCATGCGCGCGCCATGCGGGCCGCGCGCGCCGGCATGCGCGAGTACGAACTGGAAGCCGAACTACTGTATGAATTCCGCCGCCACGGCGCCCAGGCCGTGGCCTACAACAGCATCGTCGCCGCGGGCGCCAACGCCTGCGTGCTGCATTACCCGGCGGGTGAAGCCGTATTGCGCGACGGCGACCTGGTGCTGATCGACGCGGGCTGCGAGGTCGACAGCTACGCCAGCGACATCACCCGCACCTTTCCGGTAAACGGCCGCTATAGCGGCCCGCAGCGCGCGCTGTACGACCTGACCGTGGCGGCGCAGGAAGCCGCGGCCCAGGCCACCGCTCCCGGCCGTACCTTCAACGACGGCCACGACGCCGCGTTGCGCGTGCTGGCGCAGGGCATGCTGGACCTGAAGCTGTTGAAGGGTTCGCTGGATGGCGTGCTGGAATCCGGCGACTACAGCCGTTTCTACATGCACCGCACCGGCCACTGGCTGGGCCTGGACGTCCATGACGTGGGCGACTACCGCCAACCCGGCCCGGCCCAGGGCGCTGACAGGCCCTGGCGCAAACTCGAGCGCGGCATGATGCTGACCATCGAGCCGGGCATCTACGTGCGGCCGGCCGACGACGTGCCGGAAAGTTACTGGAATATCGGCATCCGCACCGAGGACGATGCGCTGGTCACGGACGAAGGCTGCGAACTGATCACGCGCGGCGTACCGGTACAGGCCAGCGAGATCGAAGCGTTGATGCGCGAATAGCCGGCCCTACAGGACCAGCCCGTCCAGCCAGCCCATCGCCACCCAGACGTAGACCACCACCATGGCGATGGCGAACATCGAGACGATGGCGCCCACCAGGCACGCCAGGATGGCGACCAGAACTGGCCCCCATCCGGTTGACGAGAGTCGGCCCAGCCCGGGGTTATAGAGACGGTCGAATTTTTCGTCCGGCATCAGCGAGAACACCGCGCTTTCAATGAACCCGTCAATCATCGGGATGAAGACCAGGAAGAACGCGGGGTTGTCGTACCAGACGGGATAGAAGCGGAACGCGCAGAACAGGCAGACCAGCGACAGCGTGGTGACCAGCCAGGCGTGGCGCCGGCCCAGATACCACCAATGGGCGCCAAACGCCCCGAACAGGCAGGCCAGCAGCCCCACGGCGACTTTGCCGCGCGGGCGGCGCGAGGATACGGCGGACAGCGGAGGGGAAACCTGAACCTGCGTCATATCGATCAACCGGGAAGGTGGGCCGCGCGACCCGCCGCGTCGGCTGTCCCGGATTGTAGTGGACGGTTAAAATCGGGACATGACTGCATCTGCCTTCGACATAGCGATTCTTGGCGCCGGCCCCGTGGGCCGCGTGCTGGCCCTGATGCTCGCGCGCGTGGCGCCGGACCCGGCCCGCATCGCCCTGCTTGCGGGCGCGGCGCCCGCGCCGGCCACGCCCGCCGCGGCCGTGCCCGCCGCCGACCCCCGCGTGCTGGCCATGAACCATGGCAGCCGCGTGCTGCTGGAATCGCTGCATGCGTGGCCCGAGCGGTCGGCCGACATCCGCAACATCCATGTCTCGCAGCGCGGGCGGCTAGGCCGCACCGTGATCCAGAACACCGACTTCGGCGTGCCGCAGCTGGGCAGCGTGGTCGCCTATTCCGGGCTGCATGCCAAGCTGGACGAGTGCGTGGCCGCCAGCGGCGTCACCGTCCTGACCGGCCCCGCCGCGCAGGTGGACAGCCAGGACGCGGACGGGGTGCGCATCATGCAAGGCGGCGAGACGCTGCGATGCCAGGTGGCCGTGCAGTCCGATGGCGCGGGCGCGACCGACCTGCGCCGCGACTACGGCCAACACGCCGTGCTGACGACCGCGCACGCCACCTTGCCGCGTCGCGGCTGGGCCTGGGAACGCTTCACCGCCGAAGGGCCGTTGGCCCTGCTGCCCCACCCGCAGACGCCGGACGCGTACTCCGTCGTGTGGTGCAGCGCCCCGGACCGCGCCGCCGAACTGGCCGCGCTGGACAATGCGGCGTTCTCGAAAGCGCTGTCGACGGCTTTTGGCGACCGCCTGGGCCGGCTGTCCAGCCAGGCCCCGCGCCATGTCTTTCCCCTGGCGCTGGCTGCCCGGCGGGCGCAAGTGCAAGGCCGCGTGGCCGCCATCGGCAATGCCGCGCAAACGCTGCACCCCGTCGCGGGCCAGGGCCTGAACCTGGGGCTGCGCGACGCCGCCCGGCTGGCCCAGGCGCTGGCCGGCTGGCTCGCTCGCCCCGAGACCAGCCCCACCGCCCTGCTGGCCGAATTCGCGCAGGCGCGCCAGGTCGACCGCGTCATCACCGCCGGCCTGACCGACCTGATGCCCCGGGTGTTCGCCACCGGCCTGGCGCCGGTCGAACACGCCTGCGGCCTGGCCTTGCTGGGGATGGACCTTGCTTCGCCGCTGCGCGCGCCGCTGGCCCAACACCTGCTGCAGGGTTTCCGCGCCTGATTCCGCGGCGTTCCGTCCCCACCGTGGGGACGGAATCGCCTGCTTTCGCCTTCGTTTGTTACCAAGCTGTTGCCAGCCGAAAACGGGGGTTCGATCGAGCCGGTTAAAATGTGACCATGCGCATAGGCCAATGGACCCTTCCCAACAATGTTCTTGTCGCGCCCATGGCGGGCGTGACGGACCGCCCTTTCCGGCAACTTTGCAAGAAGTTGGGCGCGGGCTACGCCGTGTCGGAAATGGCTGCCAGCAACCCCAAGCTGTGGGATAGCGTCAAAACGTCCCGCCGTCTGAACCACGACGGCGAGATCGCTCCCATTTCCGTGCAGATCGCCGGCGCCGACCCGGCCATGATGGCCGAAGCGGCGGTGTTCAACGCCGGCAAGGGCGCCCGGATCATCGACATCAACATGGGATGCCCGGTGAAAAAGGTCTGCAACGTGGCCTCGGGATCCGCGCTGCTGCGCCATGAAGACCTGATCGCCCGCATCCTGGACGCCGTCGTGTCCGCCTGCGCGCCACTGGGCGTGCCGGTCACGCTGAAAACCCGCACCGGCTGGGACCGCGACAGCCGCAACGCCTTGCGCGTGGCCAAACTGGCTGAAAATGCCGGCATCTCGGCCTTGACCCTGCACGGCCGCACGCGCGCCGACCTCTATACGGGCGAGGCGGAATATGACACTATCCGCGCCGTCAAGGCCGAGCTGACCATTCCCGTGATCGCAAACGGGGATATCGACTCACCTGAAAAAGCCAGGCGCGTCCTGGATTACACTGGCGCCGACGCGGTCATGATTGGCCGGGCGGCACAAGGCCGTCCCTGGATCTTCCGCGAAATCGATCACTATTTGCGCACGGGCGAAACACTGGCCCCTCCCTCCTATGGGGAAATGCGCGAGCTGCTGCTTGAACATCTCGACGACCATTACCGGTTCTATGGCGAGCACACCGGCGTACGCACGGCGCGCAAGCATATCGGCTGGTATCTGGACGGCCTGCCGGGCGCGGATTCGTTCTGTGCCCGCATGAACCTGATCGACAACACCCGCGACCAGTGGCGGGCGGTGTCTGATTGGTTCGACATCATCTCGCGCGACGGCGAGCCCCACCCGGCGCCGGTCGCAGAAGCCCTGCTGGCGGCATGACCGCCTCAACACCAACATAAAAATATCTGTACTCAAATGAGCAAGAAAGATGTCCTGGAAGAATGCGTGCGCGCCAGCCTTGAGCGCTATTTCGAAGACTTGGGTGAATCCGAGCCCCACGATATGTGGGACATGGTGATGCGCTGCGTCGAGCGCCCGGTGCTTGAAGTGGCGCTGGAGCGTTCGGGCGGCAACCAGTCGCGGGCATCCGAAATGCTGGGCATCACCCGCAACACCTTGCGCAAGAAGTTGCTGGCGCACAATATCCAGGTATAGCTTTTCCGCGTGGGCGGCCCCTGTCGGGCGCCGTCCTCCCCTTCGCAGATTTCCCATCCCGACCTGAACGAGAAAGGCGCCCCGCCCGACTCCCGTCCCCACCATGAAAATCGAAACCGCCCTGCTTTCGGTGTCCGACAAGACCGGCATCGTTGAATTTGCCCGCGCCCTGGCCGCGCGTGGCGTGCGCCTGTTGTCGACCGGCGGCACCGCCAAGTTGCTGGCAGACGCCGGCCTGACCGTCACTGAAGTGGCGGCCCACACCGGGTCCCCGGAAATCCTGGATGGCCGCGTCAAGACGCTGCACCCCAAGATCCACGGCGGCCTGCTGGCCCGCCGCGACAGCGCCGAGCACATGGACACCATCAAGGCGGCAGGCATCGATCGCATCGACATGCTGGTGGTCAACCTGTATCCGTTCCGTGAAACCGTCGCCAAGCCGGACTGCACGTTCGCCGACGCGGTCGAGAACATCGACATTGGGGGCCCGGCCATGCTGCGCGCCGCCGCCAAGAACCACGGCACGGCAGCCGGCGGCGTGACGGTCGTGATCGATCCGGTCGACTATTCGCGCGTACTGTCCGAAATGGACAAGAACGGCAGCACCTCCTACGGCCTGCGCCTGGCGCTGGCGTCGAAGGTCTACGCCCACACCGCCGCCTACGACGGCGCCATCGCCGCCTACCTGACCAGCCTGACCGAAGCCGAACCGGCCCAGGAAGCGGTTCCGGCACGCAGCGAATGGCCCGGCACGCTGACCTTGCAGGTCAAGCAGGAACAGGCGCTGCGTTACGGCGAGAACCCGCACCAGACCGCCGCCTTCTATGTGGATGCGCAGCGTCCGGCCGGCCTGCTGGGCAACTACCGTCAGCTGCAGGGCAAGGAACTGTCCTACAACAATATCGCCGACGCCGACGCCGCGTGGGAATGCGCGCGCAGCTTCGACGTGCCCGCCTGCGTCATCGTCAAGCATGCCAACCCCTGCGGCGTCGCCGTGGCGGCCGACACCCTGGGCGCGTACCAGCAGGCATTCAAGACCGACCCGACCTCCGCTTTCGGCGGCATCATCGCCTTCAACCGCCCGGTGGACGCCGCCACGGCCGAAGCCGTCAGCGGCCAGTTCCTGGAAGTGCTGCTGGCCCCGGCCTATGACGGCGCCGCGTTGGCCATCCTGGCCGCCAAGAAGAACGTGCGCGTGCTGGAAGTGCCGATGGGCGTGGGCCAGAACGCCATGGACATCAAGCGCGTGGGCGGCGGCTGGCTCGTGCAGAGCCCGGACGCCTACAACGTGCCGCGCGATGCGCTCAAGGTGGTCAGCAAGCGCCAGCCGACCGAACAGGAAATGAACGACCTGGCCTTCGCCTGGAAGGTCGCCAAGTACGTCAAGTCCAACGCCATCGTGTTCGTGGGCGGCGGCATGACTCTCGGCGTGGGCGCCGGCCAGATGAGCCGTATCGACTCGGCCCGCATCGCGTCGATCAAGGCCGAAAACGCCGGCCTGACCCTGAAGGGCTCGGCCGTGGCGTCGGACGCGTTCTTCCCGTTCCGCGACGGCCTGGACGTGGTGGTGGCGGCGGGCGCGACCTGCGTGATCCAGCCCGGCGGCAGCATGCGCGACGACGAAGTCATCGCCGCGGCCGACGAACATGGCATCGCCATGGTGCTGACCGGCACCCGTCACTTCCGCCACTGATGCGCGTCCTCGGCATCGATCCCGGCTTGCGCCGCACCGGTTTCGGTGTGATCGATGCCGAAGGCTCGCGGCTGCGTTACGTGGCCAGCGGGACCATCGTGGTCCCGCCGGCGCTGACGCTGTCCGAACGCCTGAAAGTCATCCTGGACAATCTGCGCCAGGTGGCGCGCGACACGCAACCCGACGTGGCCGCGCTTGAAATCGTCTTCATGAATACCAATCCGGCGTCCACCCTGCTGCTGGGCCAGGCCCGGGGCGCCGCGTTGTGCGCGCTGGCCGACAGTTCGCTGGTCGTGCACGAGTACACCGCGCTGCAGATCAAGAAAGCCGTGGTGGGCACCGGGCGCGCCGCCAAGGAGCAGGTGCAGATGATGGTGCAGCACCTGCTGGCACTGGACGGCACGCCCGCGCCCGACTCCGCCGACGCGCTGGCCTGCGCCATTTGCCACGCCCACGTCGGCCCGTTGCAGGACAAGCTGGAACGCCTGGGCACGTCGCTGCGCATGAGCGGCAAGACACGCATCCGCAACGGCCGGCTGATCGGCTGAACGCGCCTTGGCGCGTATAGAATGCCCGCATTCGCCGCGCATTCCGCGCGCCTCTTCTGCCCTTCCCTTACCAGGCCATCATCACCATGATCGGACGCATCACCGGAACCCTGATCGAAAAACTGCCCCCAACCATCTGCGTGGACGTGGGCGGACTGGGCTATGACATCGACGTATCCATGAGCACGCTGTACGCGTTGCCGGAGACCGGCGCGCGCGTCACGCTGTACACGCACCTGACGGTGCGCGAGGATGCGCACATCCTGTATGGCTTTGGCACCGCCAGCGAGCGCAGCGCTTTTCGCGAACTGATCAAGGTCAGCGGCATCGGCGCGCGCACCGCGCTGTCGGTGCTGTCGGGCATGTCGGTGGCGGATCTGGCCCAGGCCATCACCTTGCAGGAATCGGGCCGCCTGACGCGTGTGCCCGGCATCGGCAAGAAGACGGCTGAACGCCTGTTGCTGGAAATGCGCGGCAAGCTGGGCGCGGACATCGGCGCGACCTCGCATGCCACGCCCGACAACCAGTCGGACATCCTCAACGCGCTGTTGGCGCTGGGATATTCGGAAAAGGAATCGCTGTCGGCGTTGAAAACGTTGCCCGAGGGGGTCGGCGTGTCGGACGGGATCAAGCAGGCGCTGAAGGCGCTGGCCCGCTGATCACAGGTAGCGGGGGGCGACGGCCTCCAGGCCGGTCGGCACGACGTGCAGTTCCGGCGCGATGGGGCCCGCACAGATGTTGTCGCGGCGCAGGGAATCCAGGTTGTCGCGCGACATCAGGGGCTTGCCCGGCAGGCATTCGAACAACCGGGCCTGCAGGCGGCCCAGCCCCATCGGCACGCTGATCACCGGCCGCGGATGGCCGCTCCAGGCGGCGCACAACCGCGCGATTTCGCCCAACGTATAGATTTGCGGCCCGCCTAATTCATACGTCTTGCCGCAGGTGTGCGTATCGCCCAAGGCGGACACCATCGCTTCGACCACATCGCCCACATACACCGGCTGCATGCGCACATGCGCGCCCGCCAGCGGCAGCACGGGCAGCCAGCGCGCCAGCCGGGCGAACATATTGGTGAACTGGTCGTCCGGGCCGAATAGGACCGACGGACGGAAGATGGTCCAGCCGCCTTCCGACGCGGCCTGGAACTCGTGCTTGATGGCGGCTTCGCCGTCGCCCTTGGAGCGCTGATACATGCTGTCGCCCTGGGAATCGGCGCCCAGGGCGCTGACGTGCAGCAGGCGATGAACGCCCTGGCGCCGACAAGCCTGCGCAATACGCTGCGGCAACAGGACGTGGGCCCGCGCGAAATCAGACCCGTACGGCTGGCCGGAATTGCCGTGCAGGATGCCCACCAGGTTCACGACGGCATCGCATCCGCGCACCAGGCCATCCAGCGAGGCGTCATCGTGTATGTCGGTCTGGACGAGCGTGACGGTGGGAAAGACTTGCAGTTCGCTGCCCCGCGCCAGCAGACGCGTGGGCACAATCATCTGATGCAGGCTGCCGGACAGCCTGGCAATCAGGTGACGGCCGATGAAACCGGTGCCGCCGATGACAAGGATACGCATGCCGCAGCCTCCTGTTCGTCAGGATCGAGTCCCGATTCTGCCCTGCGCAGGCTGCAACCGCAAGCACGCATCGGCGGTCCGGCGCCCGGACCGCTCGCGAAGATCAGGCAGCCAGCAACCTGGCGTAGGCCGGAAGGTCGACGTTGCCGCCGCTGATGATGACGCCAACCCGCGCGCCGCGCACCGGCACGACGTTCTGCATGACCGCGGCCGCGCCCAGGCAGCCGGTGGGTTCCACCACCATCTTCATGCGTTCGGCGAAGAACTTCATGGTGGTGACCAGCTGCGCATCCGTCACCGTGACGATGTCGCGCACATGCTTCTGGATGAGCGGGAATGTCAGGTTGCCCAGGTGGGTCGTGGCGGCGCCGTCGGCCAGGGTCTTGGGGGCGGGGATGCGGACGATTTCACCCTTGCGCAAGGACTGCTGGCCATCGTTGCCGGCTTCCGGCTCGACGCCATAGACCAGGCAGCCCGGGCTTAGCGCGAACGCGGACAGGGCAGATCCCGACAGCAGGCCGCCGCCGCCCAGGCAGACAAACAGGTAGTCCAGTTCGCCGACTTCCTCGAACAGTTCCTTGGCCGCGGTGCCCTGCCCCGTGATCACGTCTTCGTGGTCGTAGGGCGGAATCAGCGTGGCGCCGGTTTCCGCCTGGATGCGCAGCGCGATTTGTTCGCGGTCTTCGGTGTAGCGGTCATAGGTAACGATCTTGCCGCCGTAGCCTTCGGTGGCCGCGCGCTTGGCCGCGGGGGCGTCCAGCGGCATGATGATCGTGGCGGATACGCCCTGCAATTTGGACGCCAGCGCGATGGCCTGCGCATGATTGCCGGACGAGAAGGTCACCACCCCGGCGGCCCGCTGTTCCGGCGTCAGGCGTGCGATGGCGTTGTAGCCGCCGCGGAACTTGAACGCGCCCATGCGCTGGAAGTTCTCGCACTTGAAGAAGACCGATGCGCCGCTGATGGCGTCGGCGGTTGCCGAGGTCAAGACGGGCGTGCGGTGTGCGTTGCCGGCCAGGCGCTCGCTGGCGCGCACGACATCATCATAGGTAGGCAATTCGGGCAGCATGGGAATCCGGTCCTTTGATCGCAGGAATGTCGAAACCCCAGGATCATAAACCCGTCGCGCGGTTTGCGCGCCCCGCGCCTACTTGCCGAACAGATCGCCGCCCGTGGCGACGCCGGTAGGCGGGGTCAAGCCCAAGTGGCGCCAGGTGGTCAGCGTGGCGGTGCGCCCCCGCGGTGTGCGTTGCAGGTAGCCGTGCTGGATCAGGTAGGGCTCGATCACGTCTTCGATGGTGTCGCGCTCTTCGCCGATGGCGGCCGCCAGGCTGTCCACGCCCACGGGCCCGCCATCGAACTTGTGGATGATGGCTTCCAGCAGCTTGCGGTCCATCAGGTCCAGGCCCTGGGGGTCCACTTCCAGCATGGCCAGCGCGCGGCCGGCGACGTCGGCGTCAATGGTGCCGCTGGCCTTGACTTCGGCGTAGTCGCGCACGCGGCGCAGCAGCCGGTTGGCGATCCGGGGCGTGCCGCGGGCGCGGCGCGCCACTTCCGCCGCGCCGTCCGGCGTGATGGCGGCGTTGAGCAGGCCGGCGCTGCGCGTCACGATGTGGCCCAGGTCGGCCGCGTTATAGAACTCCAGCCGCGAGACGATGCCGAAGCGGTCGCGCAGCGGGTTGGTCAACATGCCCGCCCGCGTGGTGGCGCCCACCAGCGTGAACGGTTGCAGGTCCAGCTTGACGCTGCGCGCTGCGGGGCCTTCGCCGATCAGGATGTCGATCTGGAAATCTTCCAGCGCCGGATAGAGGATTTCCTCGACCACGGGCGACAAGCGGTGGATTTCGTCGATGAACAGCACATCGTTCTTTTCCAGGTTGGTCAGCAGCGCGGCCAGATCGCCGGGGCGCTCCAGCACGGGGCCCGACGTCTGGCGCAACTGCACGCCCATTTCGTGCGCGATGATGTGGGCCAGCGTGGTCTTGCCCAGGCCGGGCGGGCCGAACAGCAGGACGTGGTCCAGCGCCTCGCCGCGCTTGCGGGCGGCGGCGATGAAGATCTCGAGCTGCTCTCGGGCCCGCTGCTGGCCAACGTATTCCTGCAACGCCTTGGGCCGCAAGGCGCGTTCGATCGATTCCTCGTTGGGCGACACCGGCTGCGGCGCCACGATACGGGGGGCGTCGGGACGGGAAGAAAGGGAATCGGACTGAATGGCCATGGTGCGGATACGACAAGGGACGAAGCAGGATGCATCGTACCGTATGCGG
>Ga0307412_10000150_pt1 | contig 50428 bp, 51 predicted proteins | sample DK1Cmetagenome_3_FD_203823 | JGI IMG/M metagenome (GOLD analysis project Ga0307412, IMG submission 203823) | Maize rhizosphere microbial communities from greenhouse at UC Davis, California, United States - DK15-C-1 | ecosystem: Host-associated > Plants > Roots > Rhizosphere > Soil | place: USA...
CCCGAATGCCCGAACGAGGCCATTTCCCAAGGCGAGAGATCTACGTCATCGACCCGAACCTGTGCACCCAGTGCGTCGGCCATTACGACGAACCCCAGTGCCAGCAAGTCTGCCCGGTGGATTGCATCCCGCTGGACGAGGCTCATCCGGAGACTGAAGAACAGTTGATGGCGAAGTATCGCAAGATTACCGGCAAGGCTTGAGCCGGTAATTTGTAGCGTCCATACCGACCCCTTCGCGAGCTGGCTCGCGAAGGGGCTCTCAGCCGCTGCGAAGATTTAATTGTCGACCTCTATTCCTGCCGCTCGAACCCCTCCCCCACGCACCCCAGGCATCGCACGAACGTGGCTTTTGCCGGGTCCACCACCAATGCCTTGCCCGCATCGCCAACACCGCCACCCAGCGCGGTAAAGGGCAACGATACGACAAACGCCCCGGCACCGATCACGGTGGCGGCGAGCAGCAAAGGCCGCGCAATCAGCAAGTCGCCGATCATGGCGTAGGCGGGTGGGTTCTGGATGGTGTAGCGCGGATCACCGCTCTCGGTGTTTGCCGCGGCAGGCAAACTGGCACCCAGCAAGAGCGCCAGAACGAAAGGTCGAAGCAGATTCATGAGGCCATCCTTCGGCTAAATCAGTTGATTACTGACTATAGACCGTAGGACAAATCACTTCTGGCAGCGTGGACACCAGACGCTGGCGCGCTGCCCCAGGCGTATCTCCCGCAGTCCCGTGCCGCAGATCTTGCAGGTCTGCCCGCCTCGTCCGTAGACGAACAGTTCCTGCTGGAAATAACCAGGCTGCCCGTCTCCGCCGATGAAATCCCGCAGCGTGGTTCCGCCGCGCTCAATGGCATGGGCGAGGATGCGCTTGATCTCGATCGCCAGTTTCAGATAGCGCGCCCGGGAGATGCCCCCCGCTTCGCGACGCGGGTCGATCCCGGCGGCAAACAGCGCTTCGGTCGCATAAATATTACCCACGCCGACGACGACCGCGTTATCCATGATGAACGGCTTGACCGCCATGGAACGGCCCCGCGAAAGCTGGAAAAGTCGCTCGCCATCGAACAGATCGGTCAGCGGCTCCGGCCCAAGGCGGATCAGCAACTCATGGTTGAGCGGATCGAGGCTCCAGAGCATCGCTCCAAAACGGCGGGGGTCGGTGTAGCGCAGGGCCAGGCCGGACTCCAGTTCGATATCCACGTGTTCATGCTTGGCCGCGGGCATGCCGATTTCAACCAGCCGTAGATTGCCGGACATGCCCAGATGGCTGATCAACGTGCCGACTTCGGCATTGATCAGCAAATACTTGGCCCGCCGCTCCACCTGCACGATGCGCTGCCCGGAAAGGCGCACATCGAGGTCTTCAGGAATCGGCCAGCGCAAGCGGCGATCGCGTACCACGACGCGACTGACCCGCTGCCCTTCGAGGTGTGGCGCGATTCCGCGGCGCGTAGTTTCGACTTCCGGCAGTTCTGGCATGAGGCTCTCGACTAAGGCGAAGACTGGCGTTCAACGAGTGGCCAGGTCGCGTATTTCCTGTTTCTGGGTCTGGAAGTCATATTCCGACAACCCGATGTAATCGAGCACCAGCGGTCCAACACATTCCCATTCGTGATCATCGGCCTGGTTACCCAGCACGCGGTGGGAAGCGCAGATGTTTTCCGACATTTTCAGGATCGCCAACAGGTTTTTCAGTGGGCTGTTATTGCGCGAAGTCTCATCGCTGAAAATGGCCAGGGCGTTGTGGTGATTGGCGATGGCCTGGCTGACGTGGTCCGGCAGGCGCCAGGATTTGGAAGTGTAGTAACCGACCACGGCATGGTTGGTATTGAACACGCGGTTCTCGGTGTCCACCACGCGGCATTCGGCACTGGCGTTGGCGTAGGCTTCCTCCAGCACGCTCATGTAGGTGGGGAACTGCTTGAGCATCAGCGGCACACCACAGTCGTGGAACAACCCGAGGGCGTAGGCTTCATCACCATTTTGCAGACCGACGCGCTTGGCCAGGGTCAGGCAGGTCATCGCCACGTCCTGGGCCGTGTCCCAGAAGCGATTCAGGGTGACGATGGTGTCGTCGTGCAACTCACCCTTGATCGATTGGGCGTTGATCAGGTTGATGATCGAACGACTGCCCAAGAGGTTCACCGCGCGCTGGATCGAGGTGATCTTGTTGCTCAAGCCGTAATACGGCGAGTTGACGATCTTGAGCAAGGCCCCCGAGAGGCCGGGGTCCTGGGAGATCAGCTTGGCGATGGTCTCAAGGTCCGGGTCGGGCATGTACTGCTCCATCTGCAAATCCACCATGATTTGCGGCTGGGGCGGGACACTGATGCCTTGCAGGGAGTGTTGGATCTGTTCGGCGGAAAGCTCTTTGGACATGGATACGCACTCTGGGCCAGGCGGGGATTCTAACCCTTAAAGATGAATCCGACACACCGCCGGGTAGACCGGCGGAACTTTCATTCAAGCCTCGGCTTCGGATTTTGTAGAGCCGACAGCCAAGCCTGCATACAGGCCTAGGTCGGCAGCCCACCCACTCAGCTTGAGGAGATTCTTTCATGCCCGGCTCCCTGAATGAAAAACGCGTAGCCATCCTGGTGACAAATGGTTTTGAGCAGGCCGAACTGACCGGTCCGAAACAGGCGCTGGAACAGGCCGGGGCCAAGGTGGAGATCGTTTCGGCCAGCGAAGGACAGGTCAAAGGCTGGAACCATGACCAGCCGGCGGACGATTTCCAGGTCGACCTGACCTTCAAGGCCGCCAATGTCGATCAATACGACGCTGTGGTGCTGCCCGGCGGAGTCCAGAACTCCGACACGATCCGCATCGATCCCGACGCACAGGACCTCGTCAAAGGCTTCGAGGCGGCCGGCAAACCCATCGCGGTGATTTGCCACGGTGGCTGGTTGCTGGTGTCGAGCGGGCTCGTCAAAGGCAAGACCATGACCAGCTACAAGACGCTCAAGGACGACTTGACCAATGCCGGCGCGAACTGGGTTGATCAGGAAGTCGTCACGGATGGCAAGCTGATCAGCAGCCGCCAGCCCGATGACATTCCTGCCTTCAATCGCGAGTTGATCAGCGCATTGTCTGCGTAAAGCCATGACGGCGAGGCGAGCGACGCTTCCTCGCCGCATGTCCAGCACAAGCCCCGCAAAGGTTGCAACACGGTATACTCCCGCTCTTTTTTCCGGAGCGACGTCATGTCCCTGCCTAGCCTGCGCCTCAAAGCCAACGCCGACCGTCGCCTGCGCGCCGGCCACTTGTGGGTCTACAGTAACGAAATCGACGTGGCCGCCACCCCGCTGCACGGTTTCAAGGCCGGCGACCAAGCCCTCCTCGAAGCCGCGGGCGGCAAGCCGTTGGGCATCGTCGCGATGAGCCCGAACAACCTGATCTGCGCGCGCTTGCTGTCCCGCGATGCGAAGCTGCCATTGGACAAGTCCCTGCTGGTCCACCGCCTCAACGTAGCGTTGTCCCTGCGCGAACGCCTGTTCGACAAGCCGTTCTACCGCCTGGTCTACGGGGACTCCGACCTGTTGCCTGGCCTGGTGGTGGACCGCTTCGGCGATATCCTGGTGGTGCAGATCGCCTCCGCCACCATGGAAGCCCATAAGGACGACGTGATCGCCGCCCTGACCCAAGTGCTCAAGCCCAGCGGCATCCTGTTCAAGAATGACTCCGCCGCCCGCGATGCCGAAGGCCTGGAGCGCTACGTCGAAACCGTATTTGGCCTCGTGCCGGAATGGGTTGCCCTGGAAGAGAACGGTGTGAAATTCGAAGCGCCGGTCATGGAGGGCCAGAAAACCGGCTGGTTCTACGACCACCGCATGAACCGCGCACGCCTGGCCCCCTACGCCAAGGGCAAGCGCGTACTGGACCTGTTCAGCTATATCGGCGGCTGGGGCGTGCAAGCCGCGGCGTTCGGGGCCAGTGAAGTGTTCTGCGTCGACGCATCGGCCTTCGCCCTCGACGGCGTGGAACGCAACGCGGCCCTGAACGGTTTCGCCGAAAAGCTGACCTGCATTGAAGGCGACGTGTTCGAAGCCCTGAAAGAACTCAAGGCCTCTGAAGAGCGTTTCGATGTCATCGTGGCCGACCCGCCCGCCTTCATCAAGCGCAAGAAGGACCTGAAGAATGGCGAAGGTGCCTATCGCCGCCTCAATGAGCAAGCCATGCGCCTGCTCAGCAAGGACGGCATCCTGGTCAGCGCTTCGTGCTCGATGCACTTGCCCGAAGACGATCTGCAAAACATCTTGCTGACCAGCGCCCGTCACTTGGATCGCAACATCCAACTGCTCGAACGCGGCGGCCAGGGACCTGACCATCCGGTGCACCCGGCCATCGCGGAAACACGCTACATCAAGAGCATTACGTGCCGCTTGCTGCCTAACAGCTAAGTCACCGCTGGGCGTAGCCACTGCCGCGCCCAGCACTTGAACATTGCAATTCCCGACGCAGCCCAGGCTGCGTTTTTTTTTGCGCGCCATGTAAGAAAAGTTACCGCAGCACGAAGACAAAGCCGACACTTACACTATTTGTATGAACTATCCCACGCAATTACTGGAGCCGTCCTACCTGATATTCGCTTGCCAAGCCCTCGCTAGAAACTATCATTGAACTGTCACACCGGAAGTGACAACCCTTAGAAGAAAACAACACTTATCAAGCAAGGAGCCCCATCATGAAAGCTATCACCCTGGAAGTTAACAAAATCGCCAACCTGGCAGGTTTGATAACGCCAAAAGTCCGCTAAGCAAGACGACGGGGTCGCGGATCGCCGGCACCTCGGCCCCATCTTTTCAATCACAGCGGAAACAATGCCATGCATATAAACCCTTGCCTGTTCATCCTGGCGCGCCCTCCGCATCAAATAGTATGGAACTATGAACAACACACTCAATACGAGCTGGACATCTATTACACCACTCGACTGGCGCAACTTGTAAACGACCCTTCCCGATTCGACCGTTCAAACCCCATCGATATGGAACTGGCAGACAAAGGGATATTGGTCGAGGGACCAGAGAAGCACATTGAATGGAAATGGGATGAGCTCTCGAAGATATTTCATATCGGGACGAAGAACATTCCTTGCGAAAACGTCCCCCGGAATGTGAATGAATGGGCAACGCTCTATCTCCACCATTGCGCCGAAGTGCTTTCCTCTCCACCGCCTCCAGCCAGGACAAAGCAGTATCCCGTCGAGCGAATCGCCCTGGAGCGCCCTTCATGGGGCGAGCTCGGAGAGGTCTCCCTGTTACGAACACTGCTCAACCGACGCACCTCCCGCTCATTCGACAATCGCCCCATTTCCCTCGACCAGGTCAGCACCCTTCTTTACCTGACCTTGGGATACCTGAACGAACGATCATGCCCCGACGCTGGATTCGACGCGCGACGAAGCAGCCCCTCGGGTGGCGGCCTCAATGCCTGCGAAGGATATTTATACGTACGTAACGTCAAGGGACTCGATACGGGCATCTATGCCTATCACCCGGACGAACATGCGGTAAGCCTGGTCCGGAGGCTGCCGGATGAACCACTGGGCCAATTGTTGTGCGGGCAGCATTTCATCAATTCCCTGCCATTCGGACTGTTCATTACTTCGCGCTTCGACAAACTCTGGTGGAAATACGGGCACTCCCGCGCCTATCGGATGGCTTTTGTCGAGACAGGCCACGTCTCCCAGAGCTTCCTGATGGTTGCGACCGCCCTGGGCCTGGATACCTGGCTGACCGGGGCCTTGGCCGATCACCAGGTGGAGCGCCTGCTCGACCTTGAGCAAGCCCCCGAACAACCGCTGTTTTTTGTCGGCTGCGGCCACGGTGACAGCCAGGTCCACTGCCCCGAGCTGATGGCGTTGCTCGACAAACAGGACGTCATGCCATGAGCGGCCCGACCTCTGCCCGGGCATCGCGTTATACCTTGGGCGACTGGGACGGCAAGGCGGCCGTGCGAGCGCGTCAAGACGACTATCGCTTGCCTGACGATCTTGAGCGGCAACTGTCGAGTCGGAACTGGTTTCCCCCGGCCTTCATTCCCTACATCGAACATCCATTGGTCATACAGGCGGGCCACTCCGTTGGCCAACGCCTCGCGGCCAATCACCTGGTGTACTTCCTCGATTACACGACGATGCTGGAGCACCGGGTCGTCAACCGCTCTGTTGAGACTCTTGTCCATGGCGAACTTGCCGTGCCGATTCCGAGGCAAATGAAAACTGCGGCGCTGCAGCTTTATACCGACGAAGGCTACCATGCACTGTTTTCCCATGAGGTGGCTGAACAGATCGCTACCTTCTATGGCATTCATGAGCGCCCTCCAGCCCGGCGAATCGGCCGGCTGCTGGAAGTGATCCAGAGGTGCCCCCTCCCAAACCGCCCTCTCGCATGGTTCCTGCTGGGATTCGTCTCCGAAACGATTATCGCCAGGGAGCTGCTGACCCTTACCCGAAAAACCCTGGTAAGCACGGTCTATCGGATGCTCCGGACCCACTTGGAGGACGAGGCGCGCCACAGCCGCTACTTCAGCGAGGTTTTCAGCTACCTCTGGCCGATCCTCGACGTAACGCAACGCCAACTGGCCGCAAGGCTCCTGCTGGAGATCATCGCGCTCTATTTCGAACCGGATATGCCCTGGCTGATGCGCAGCCTCGCCAGCGTGGGATTCGATGAGCCGGCATCGCGCCAGATCGTTGCCGGGATCGTGCTGCCACACGCTCATGCCGCACGGGTCAGGTCAGGCGCGGTATCGACATTGCTGGCCATGAGAAGGGCCGGTTTCTTTGACGATGACCACAACCGTGCGCTTTTCTGCGAGGCGGGGTTCATCGATGCCTGACCTATCCGAACGCCCTTCGATTCACAAGCGAGCCATTGTCGGCCTGCTGTCGATGCTGACGCTGCTGGGCGTATTCCCAATCGATGTTGTGCTGCCCTCATTCCCGGCACTGTCTGAACACTTTCGCAACTCATCGTCTGACATTGCCCTGTCCGTCAGCCTGTTCGCGGTCGGCATTGCGCTCTCCCAGCTATTGATAGGCCCGCTTTGCGATGCCTTGGGTCGAAAGAAACTGTTGTTGATCGGCATTGCCGTCTCTGCCATCGGTGCAACGGGATGTGTATTCACGGACAATTTCTGGCTGTTCCTGTTATTTCGTATCATCCAGGCATTGGGTTGCGGTTGTTTTGTCATTTCCCAGGCCCTGATCCAGGATTTGTTCACCGGGGCGCAACAACAGCGCCTGCGTATTTTCCTGGTCACCTGCGGCGGCATCTTCATTTCCGTTTCGCCACTGGCCGGCACCGGCCTACAGAGCTGGATGGGTTGGCGCGGCAGTTTCATCGTGTTCATCGTCCTGGCCATCGGCGCATTTGCCGGCGCCTGTTTGCTCCTCGAAGGCGCGGTACAAGGCTGCCGATCCAGGCGGATGAGCCTCTTGGCGTCTTATCGAAACGTCTGCGGTCATTTCGGTTTCGTCGCCTATTGGCTGACGTCGGCGTTTGCGTTCTCCTGCCACTTTTCGTTCATCGTCATTTCGCCACTGATCTTTATCGAACAGTTACAGCTCTCCCAGGAGGCTTTCTCAATGACATTGCTGGGCTATGGGCTGGCCTACATCGGCGGGGGCGCATGCGCGACCGTACTCAGCAACCGAATCGACTCGCACGCGCAGATCATCACCGGCCTGGGCCTGATCCTGGCGGCAGGTTTATCAATGCTGGTGCTCTTCAACATCTTGGGCCTTTCCATCACTACCGTGCTGCTGCCCATGGTTGTCTGTACCGCTGGCACAACGATTGCGCGCGCGGCAGCCCATACCCAGGCGATGAACATTTTTCCGGAGCAGGCCGGTACTTCCGCCTCGGCGGGCAGCGTGCTGATTTTTGTCACGGGCGGACTGACCAGCGCCGCCATCAGCCTTTCTCCGTTCGCCCTGCCGCTCACGCTGGCGCTGTGCCTGATAGCGTTCAGCCTCCTTGGCATAACGCTCAATGCCCTGGTCAGGCATCGTCACAGAGCGCTAATGCCCGGCTGAACGTTGCCAGTCGTCATCCCAAGCGTGACATTGGTGACAGATCAGCGCTTTGCGTCATTTCATCCTGACGCCAGCGGTGTAGAATCGCGACATTCATCGCCATTCATCCCCGGCGGGTTTATGAGCTCATGCTGAGGCGCGCAGCGATCCTGCAAAGTCATCGGCCATTTCCGGACACACCGCCAATCCCGAGTGTTCCAGAGATCAATAGAAGCTCACTTCCCATTTGATACTTGATTAGCCGCCCGGAGTGCTCCATGCCTGATTACCGCTCGAAAACATCCACCCATGGCCGCAACATGGCCGGCGCCCGAGCCTTGTGGCGCGCCACGGGGATGAAGGATGACGACTTCAAGAAGCCGATCATCGCCATTGCCAACTCCTTCACCCAGTTCGTACCAGGCCACGTCCACCTCAAGGACCTCGGCCAACTGGTTGCCCGGGAAATCGAACGCGTCGGCGGCGTTGCCAAGGAATTCAACACCATCGCCGTGGATGACGGCATCGCCATGGGTCACGACGGCATGCTGTATTCGCTGCCGAGCCGCGAAATCATCGCCGACTCCGTCGAATACATGGTCAACGCCCACTGCGCCGACGCCATCGTCTGTATCTCCAACTGCGACAAGATCACCCCTGGTATGCTCATGGCCGCCCTGCGCCTGAACATCCCGGTGATCTTCGTTTCCGGCGGGCCGATGGAAGCCGGCAAGACCAAGCTCGCCAGTCACGGCCTGGACTTGGTGGATGCCATGGTCATCGCCGCTGACTCCAGCGCCTCTGACGAGAAGGTCGCCGAGTACGAGCGCAGTGCCTGCCCGACCTGCGGTTCGTGCTCCGGCATGTTCACCGCCAACTCGATGAACTGCCTGACCGAAGCGCTGGGCCTGGCATTGCCGGGCAACGGTTCCACCCTGGCCACCCACAGCGACCGCGAACAATTGTTCCTGCAGGCGGGCCGGACCATCGTCGAGCTGTGCAAGCGTTACTACGGCGAAAACGATGAGTCGGTGCTGCCACGCAACATTGCCAACTTCAAGGCGTTCGAAAACGCCATGACCCTGGACATCGCCATGGGCGGTTCCACCAACACCATCCTGCACTTGCTCGCTGCCGCCCAGGAAGCCGAGATCGATTTCGACCTGCGCGACATCGACCGCCTGTCCCGCCACGTACCGCAACTGTGCAAGGTCGCGCCGAACATCCAGAAGTACCACATGGAAGACGTGCACCGCGCCGGTGGCATCTTCAGCATCCTCGGCTCGCTGGCCCGTGGCGGCTTGTTGCACACCGACCTGCCGACGGTGCACAGCAAGACCATGGCCGAGGCCATCGCCCAGTGGGACATCACCCAGACCACTGACGAAACCGTGCATCACTTTTTCAAGGCTGGCCCGGCGGGCATTCCGACGCAAACCGCATTCAGCCAATCGACTCGTTGGGAAACCTTGGACGACGATCGCGAGAACGGCTGCATTCGCAGCGTCGAGCACGCTTACTCCAAGGAAGGCGGCCTGGCTGTGTTGTACGGCAACATCGCCCTGGATGGCTGCGTGGTGAAAACCGCAGGCGTCGACGAGTCGATCCACGTCTTCGAAGGCAACGCGAAGATTTTCGAAAGCCAGGACAGCGCGGTGCGCGGCATCCTTGCCGATGAAGTGAAGGCCGGCGACATCGTGATCATTCGCTATGAAGGTCCGAAGGGCGGCCCGGGCATGCAGGAAATGCTCTACCCGACGTCCTACCTGAAGTCCAAAGGCCTGGGCAAAGCCTGCGCCTTGCTGACCGATGGCCGTTTCTCCGGCGGCACCTCGGGCCTGTCCATTGGCCACGCTTCGCCGGAAGCAGCGGCCGGCGGCGCCATTGGCCTGGTGCGCGATGGCGACAAGGTCTTGATCGACATTCCCAACCGCTCGATCAACCTGTTGATCAGCGACGAAGAACTGGCCGAACGCCGCATCGAACAGGACAAGAAAGGTTGGAAGCCGGTGGAAGTGCGTCCGCGCAAAGTCACCACCGCCCTCAAGGCCTACGCCCTGCTCGCCACCAGCGCCGACAAGGGTGCGGTGCGCAACAAGGCGATGCTGGACGGGTTGTAACCGTCGACAGCGACAATAAAATGCCCCGCCAAAGTGCGGGGCTTTTTTTGATTCCAGTTCGGCCCTTGGGGGTTTATCCCCTCGCCACAGGGTTCGTTGGTATCCCTGGATGGGAGCAAGCTCGCACACAGGGGGCCAGGGCTTACTGGATATCTTCCGGCTTGACGATCACCCAGTTCTTGTCCGCCGTCACCGGCAGCCCTTCCTTGGCCTGGGCCGCGGCGTGCTTGGCCATCATGCCGTTTATCTGGGTCATGTATTTGTCCTTGCGGTTGACCCACAAGTGAATGCCGCCCTTGGCCACGTCCACATCATGGAACAGCATGTAGCCGTCGCTGCTCGGCGTATCGCCGGCGACGAGCACAGGTTTTTTCCATTCGTCGATGTAGGTCAGGATCGCCGCATGCTTGCCGGCCATCCAGGTCGCCGGGGTCCACAGGTACGGTGTGTACTCCAGGTCCAGGTTGGCCTTCTCGTCATATTTGCCGTTCGTGATCTGTTTACGCGCAGTGGTCAGCTCGCCGGTCTTGCGGTCCTTGAGCAGCGTGGTCACGCCGATCACGTTCTGCGGCTTGAGGTTGTAGCCGTATTTCGGATCGGAGGCGACCATGCGCACCAACTCTTCGGAAGCGGCGGTCATGACATAGACCTCGATGCCGTTTTCCATCAGCTTGTTGTAAAGCTCGGCCTGGCCGGTGAAGATTTTCGGCGGATTGACGTTGTACTGGACCACCTTGTCGCCATCGTAATAAGTCGTCGGCACCGGCTTGCCGGAAGCCATCAATTCGTCGACATACCCTTTCAATTCCTTGAGGGTGAAGCCGGAGAATACCTGGGCCACCCACGGGTAGCAGACCATGTCATCCACTTCGCACAGGCGATAGTAGTAGCTGAACAGGCTTTCCTTGTGATCCGCCGTGTCCTTGAACGGCATCAGCTTCAAGGACGGGTCGAGGGTTTCGCGGCTGATGAGGCCCTTGTTCTCCATGAACGGCAACAATGACTCTTCCAGGTCATAGCGGTAACTGGTGTTGTCCATGTCGAACACCGCGTAGTTACCCTTGTTGGCGTTGGCCGCGATCATCGCCTCCAGCGCCTTGGCCTGTTCCGCCGGCCAATGCTTGAGATCGGTGGCAAGCGCTTGGCCGGCGAGGCCCAAGCCTAGCGCGACAGCGAGCAAATGAGTTACGAGCTTCATCGGCGTTTACTCCCAGGTTGTAGGGGTTCGACGCTAACAAATGCCTGTGACAGATCCCGCCTGTGGGCGACCGCTTGCGTCTCGATAACGGCAGCGGCATGTCCGTGGGCGCCAGCGCCTTATTCCAAAAGCGACAGTAAACATTCTTTTTTAGTATTAATTCTTTAGATTTCAGGCTGTTAGGCTTTCCGGCTCACAGTCGCGGCGCTTGGCGGCTGGCAAAGTCTTATCGGAGTTTTTCATGAATGTACCGCTGATACTCAATCTGCTGGTGTTCATTGGCCTGCTGTTCGGCCTGGCGCAAACCCGCCACGGCACCTGGAGCCTGGCCAAGAAGGTCTTGTTGGCGCTGACGCTGGGCGTGCTGTTCGGTATCGCCCTGCATACGATTTACGGCGCAGGAAATCCGGTGCTCAAGGCGTCGATCGGTTGGTTCGACCTGGTGGGCAATGGCTACGTGCAGTTGTTGCAGATGATCGTGATCCCGCTGGTCTTCGCCTCGATCCTCAGCGCTGTAGCCCGCCTGCATAACGCCGCGTCCCTGGGCAAGATCAGTTTCCTGACCATTGGCACGCTGCTGCTCACCACCGCCATCGCCGCGCTGATCGGCATCGGCCTGACCAACCTGTTCGGCCTCACCGCCGAGGGCCTGGTGGCCGGCACGCAAGAGCTGGCAAGGCTGCAAGTGATCCAGAGTGATTACGCCGGCAAGGTCGCCGACTTGAATATCCCGCAGCTGTTGCTTTCGTTCATTCCGCAGAACCCGTTTGCCGACCTGGCCCGGGCGAAACCAACGTCGATCATCAGCGTGGTGATCTTCGCCGCGTTCCTTGGTGTCGCCGCGTTGCAGCTGCTCAAGGATGACGCCGATAAAGGCCAGAAGGTGATCAACGCCATCGACACCCTGCAAAGCTGGGTGACGCGCCTGGTGCGCCTGGTGATGAAGTTGACGCCCTACGGCGTGCTGGCGCTGATGACCAAAGTGGTCGCCGGTTCCAACCTGCAAGACATCATCAAGCTCGGCAGTTTCGTGGTGGTGTCGTACCTGGGGCTGGGCTTGATGTTCGTCGTCCATGGCCTGCTGGTATCGGCCGCCGGGATCAATCCGCTGCGTTTCTTTCGCAAGATCTGGCCAGTGCTGACGTTCGCCTTCACCAGCCGCTCCAGCGCCGCGACCATCCCGCTGAGCATCGAAGCCCAGACCAGCCGCCTCGGCATTCCCCGGTCGATCGCCAGTTTCAGCGCCTCGTTCGGCGCCACCATCGGCCAGAACGGTTGTGCCGGGCTTTATCCCGCGATGCTGGCGGTGATGGTCGCACCGACCGTGGGCATCAATCCACTGGATCCGATGTGGATCGCAACGCTGGTGGCCATCGTGACATTGAGTTCGGCCGGCGTGGCCGGTGTCGGTGGCGGCGCGACGTTCGCCGCGCTGATCGTGCTTCCGGCGATGGGTTTGCCGGTCTCGCTGGTGGCGCTGCTGATCTCGGTGGAGCCGCTGATCGACATGGGCCGCACCGCGTTGAATGTCAGTGGTTCGATCACTGCGGGGGCGATTACCAGCCAGGTGATGCAGCAAACTGACAAGGCGCTGCTCGATGCCGAGGAGCATGGGGAGTTGGCGCACGCTTGACGCGTGGCGCCTGCTCGCGAAGCTTTTTCTTTACAGCTTTTCCCAGACTTCGAAACTGTAGGCCGGCTTGTCCCCTTCCGCCGGATTCGGCTGGTTCGAGACCAATTTCCATTGGCTCGAATCAAACGCCGGGAACCACGCATCCCCTTCCGGGCTCAGCGCCACGCGGGTCAGGTATAGCCGATCCGCCTGATCCAGCGCCTGCCCATAGAGCTGGGCCCCGCCGATCAGCATCAGCTCATCCACACCCTGCTCCAACGCCCAGGCTTCGGCCCGCTCCACTGCGGCTTCAAGTGTGGAATAAACCTCCGCGCCTTCCAGAATCAGACCGGACTGGCGACTGACCACGATGTTCAAGCGACCCGGCAACGGTCGCCCCAGGGAATCCCAGGTCTTGCGGCCCATGATGATCGGCTTGCCCAGGGTAGTGGCCTTGAAGTATTTGAAATCCCCCGGCAAGTGCCAGGGCATGCTGTTGTCGATGCCGATCACACGGTTTTCACCGAGGGCTGCGATCAGGCTTAAGGGAAGAGTTTTTTTCATGACGGCGAGGATACCAGAGGCCCGGACCGGCGCCACAGCGGTTATGCTCTTTGCTCATTCGAGCAACGGAAGCCCCCGTGACAGAACTGCAGAACCTCTGGTTGACCGAGACGATACGCCTGCGTGAAGAACACGCCGGCCCGCTCGAGGACCAGGAAGCCAATCGCCTGGCCCGCGCGGCAGGAGGTGATCTATCCACCCGCATCCGCCACCGCGCCCGCTGGCTGGCCGACCGCGACGGCCTCGTCCAAGCCCTGCGCCACTGGCTGCAAGGCGCGCGCCTGGCACTGTTGGTATTGGCGGTGCTCGCCGTCGCCAGCGGCGCCGGCCTGGGGTTTGCCGCGCTCGGCGATGGACGTACGCCGGTGAATGTCTTCTGGGCCTTGGGTAGCTTGTTGGGGCTGAACGTGCTCCTGCTCATCGGTTGGGCCCTGGGCTTGATATTCGCCGGGGAACAAGGCGCCACGCTGGGACGCCTTTGGCTGTGGCTCAGCGAAAAACTCGCCCGCGATGCCAAGGCCGCCCAATTGGCGCCAGCCCTGCTGCTATTGCTGCAACGGCACCGACTCAATCGCTGGGCCCTCGGCGTGCTGGTCAACGGCTTGTGGCTGCTGGCGATGCTCAGCGCGCTGGTGATCGTATTGATGCTGATGGCGACCCGGCGTTATGGCTTCGTCTGGGAAACCACGATTCTTGGCGGCGAGACCTTTGTCACCATGACCCAGGTCCTCGGTGCGCTGCCCGCCTTGCTCGGCTTCAGCGTGCCGACCGTCGAGATGATCCGTGCCAGCGGCGACGCCGCGTTGAATATCGAAAGCGCTCGCCAGGCCTGGGCCGGCTGGCTGGTCGGCGTCCTGTTGGTCTACGGCTTGCTGCCGCGCCTGTGCCTGGCTTTGCTGTGCCTGTGGCGTTGGCGTCGTGGCCGCGCCAGACTTCGCCTGGACTTGAACCTGCCCGGCTACGCGCAGTTGCGCGAGCGATTGATGCCCAGCAGCGAACGCCTGGGAGTCAACGACGCCGCGCCCGCGCAACTGCACCGAATCGACAGCGCCATCGGCGCAATGGAAAGCGACGGCGCGTTGCTGGTGGCGATCGAGCTGGACGAACGTCCCTGGCCGCCAAAGCTGCCCGACTCTGTTAAAAACGCGGGCATCCTCGACAGCCGCGAGTCTCGCCACAAACTCTTGGAACAACTCTCACGCTTCCCTCCCGCGCGCCTGGCGATTGCCTGCGACCCTCGGCGTTCGCCGGATCGCGGCAGCCTTGCGTTGATTGCCGAACTGGCCCGCAGCGCCAGCGCTACCCGCATCTGGTTGTTGCAGGCGCCGCCCGGCGAAGCACTGGACGGCGAGCGCCTGGGGGACTGGCACAACGCGCTGCAACAACTGCAATTGCCATTCGCCGACTGCGCCCCGATGAACTGGCTGGAGACCGGCCATGACTGAACCCTTCAAGCCGTTGAAGCTCGCGGTGGTCGGCCACACCAATGTCGGCAAGACCTCGTTGCTGCGGACCCTGACCCGCGATGTCGGCTTCGGCGAGGTCTCCCATCGCCCGAGCACTACGCGTCACGTCGAAGGCGCTCGCTTGTCAGTGGATGGCCAGGCGCTGCTGGAACTGTACGACACGCCGGGACTGGAAGACGCCATCGCCTTGCTCGATTACCTCGAACGTCTCGAACGTCCCGGTGAGCGCCTGGACGGCCCGGCACGCCTGGCGCGCTTCCTTGACGGCAGCGAGGCCCGGCAACGTTTCGAGCAGGAAGCCAAAGTGCTGCGGCAGTTGCTCGCCAGCGATGCCGGGCTGTACGTCATCGATGCCCGCGAACCGGTGCTGGCCAAATACCGTGATGAATTGGAGGTCCTCGCCAGCTGCGGCAAGCCGCTGCTGCCGGTGCTCAACTTCGTCAGCAGTGCCCAGCATCGCGAGCCCGAGTGGCGCGAAGCCTTGGCGCGATTGGGCCTGCATGCGCTGGTGCGCTTCGACAGTGTTGCCCCGCCGGAAGATGGGGAACGACGCCTGTACGAAAGCCTGGCGCTGTTGCTGGAAAGCGCGCGCGGACAATTGGAGCGCCTGATCGTCGATCAACAGGCCCAGCGCCTGGCTCGCCAGCAGAGCGCGAAGCGCCTGATCGCCGAGCTGTTGATCGACTGCGCCGCCTGCCGCCGCAGTGTCGCCAGCGATGCCGATCTGGAGCACCAAGCCATCAGCCAATTGCGCGACGCCGTCCGTCAGCGCGAGCAACGCTGCGTCGAGGCCTTGCTCAAGCTCTACGCCTTCCGTGCCCAGGACGCAGCCGCCAGCGACTTGCCCTTGCTGGATGGTCGCTGGGGTGATGACTTGTTCAATCCCGACACCCTCAAGCAACTGGGCGTGCGGGTCGGTGGCGGAATCGCGGCGGGGGCTGCGGCCGGCGCCGGCGTGGACTTGCTGGTGGGAGGCCTGACCCTTGGCGCCGCCGCCCTGGCCGGAGCGATTGCCGGCGGTGCACTGCAAACCGCCCGCAGCTATGGCAACCGGTTGATGGGCAAGCTCAAGGGCCAGCGTGAACTGACCGTGGACGACAACGTGCTGCGCCTGCTGGCCTTGCGCCAACGGCAATTGCTGCAAGCGATCAATCAACGCGGTCATGCGGCGATGGACAGCATCCGCATCGCCACGCCCCAGGACAAGACCTGGCGCGAAGGCAAGCTGCCCGAGGCCTTGAGCAAGGCTCGAGCGTATCCGCAGTGGTCGTCGCTCAATGCCAATCCTCGCTTGAGCCAGGCTGAGCGACAGGAACAGATCGAGCAGCTGGCCGGGCAGCTTTAGACCACCAGCCTGAGCCTTCCTTTGTAGCGAGGGGATTTATCCCCTCGCTACAAAAAAGCGGTTCGCCGCAACTATTCTGCGGCCAACGCTTTTAGCGCCGACGCCGCTTCAGCCAGCTCCAGTTCGCTGAACACCCGCACGCCATGGCGCCTGAGCAACGCCGCCGTCACGCCCTCGCCAGGGACCTTCACGCCGCTGAACGTGCCGTCATAGGTCAGCAGGTTGCCGCACGAGGGGCTGTTGGCCTTGAGCACGGCGATGCGGATGCCGTGCTCGCGCACCAATTCCAGCGCTTGATAGGCGCCCGACAGAAACTGCACGGTCACGTCCTCGCCATCGGAGGTTATGACGGCCGCGTCGCCATCGAGCACCTGCGCACCCTGCCCTCCGGGGATCTCCGCTGCCGCCCGAGGCGTGGGCAAACCACCGGCGACTTCCGGACACAGGGGCACGATCCGACCCTCGTCGAGCCATTGCTGGAGCTGATCGAATGGCCCGCTGGCACCTGCGTCATAACGCACGCGGTGACCGAGCAGACAGCGGCTGACGAGGATCTTGTCCATGTTCAGAACAACTCGTTGCCGCGGCGTCGGAACCAACCGGTCAAGGACAGCCGCTCACGCGTCGCCGGCAACACTTCATGGGGAATGTCCCCCGAGAGAAACACCACCAGGCAGCCGCCCGTGGGCACTACGTCGTGCTCCGCACTTTCGTCCAGGTACATGCGCAACTGACCGCCGTGCTCCGGCAACCAGGCGTCATTGAGATAGAGCACCGCCGAGACCATGCGCCGATCATCGTCGCGAAAACGGTCGACGTGCTTGAGATAGAACGCGCCAGGCGGGTACAGGGCGAAGTGGCTCTCAAAGTCTTCCAGGCCAAGGAACAGCCCCCGGTTAAGGGCCTCGCGCAGGCTGTCCATCAGACCCAGGTAACGGTCGCAGGCTTCAACCTGGCCGGGCTCGATCCATTGGATGCGATCGCCACGAATCCCCTCTCGGATCTCCGAAAAAGGCCCGCGCCCAACGGCGGCCGGGGCCAGTTCACCTTCAGCGGCGCGCTGGCGGCATTCAGCCGCCAGGGCGCGCGTCAGCGCATCCGGCAGGAAGATGTTCTGCTGCGACCAGCCACGCTCGGCCAGGTCGTCGACGATACGTAACAGCAACGGATGATCAGAAGGTATTTGCATGGCGCGCATAGTATTCCTGTGCCTGCAAAACCGACAGCGCCGCGCAGCGGGTTGATCGCCCCTGTTGCACTGCAGTACGAACTTGATACGAATTCTCGACAAGTCCCCGCCCCCCACGGAGAATAGTCGGCTGCTGACAGGAGTCCCTATGCGCCGTTTGCTTTTCTCACTGTTGATGTTCTGCGTATTGCCCGCCTGGGCAGACAGCTACGACCAGTTGTACAAGGTCGCCGGCTGGCCGGAACAACGGGCGCATTTCAATGACGCCTTGAACGCCGCGCAGCAGCGCTATCAAAACAGCCTGCCGCCTGCGGTGTTCCAGGCGTTGGTGAACAACAGCAACCAACGGTTCGCGCCCCAGGCCATGGACCAACGGGCCGAGGCACAGTTGCGCAAGCATCTTGGCGATCCGAATCCGGCCCTGAGTTTCTTCCAATCGCCGCTGGGCCGCAAAGTTGTCGCGGCCGAACTGCTGGCGACCCGGCGCGACCAATTGGCAAAGAACGCCAAGGGCCTGCCGAAAATGCAAGCCAGCGACAATCGCCTGCTGATCATCGGTCATCTGGCCCAGGCCCTGCCCGCCCGTGAAGCCGGTGCCGAAGTCAGCCTGGCGATCGCCGGCGTGGCCGCCGACAGCCTGAGTTCGATGATTCCCGGCTTGCTGGGCGGTGGACAGGCCCAAGGCATGTTGAACGGCCAGCGCCAGCGCCTGATGGACCAGATCGGTACGGACCTGAACAACACGTTGCTGTACGTCTACCGCGACTTGAGCGACACCGAGCTGGAAGAGTTCGCGACCTTCGCCGAGTCGGCCGAGGGGCAGGCTTATTACCAGGCGGCGCTGGCGGCGATTCGGGCGGGGTTGGCGGTGGGGCAGAATCTGGGGCAGTAGTTCGGCACCGCCATCGCGGGCAAGCTCGCGGTGGCAATAGCCCGCTCAGCGCCGTATCCGGCTCATCCGCTTGCTCAAGAACTCAAACATCTCCTGGCGCATCGCCAACGCTTCATTCGCCAGGTGATGCCGCCCTTCAGGCAACATCAACACTTGCGGCCGATCGAACTTGCCCCGCAGCACTTGCAAGTTGTGCCGCCAATCCACTGTCATGTCCGCCTGCCCCTGCACAATCAGGGGTTGGCGCGGGCTGCTCGGCGCCGCCTCGATACGCTTGATCCACTGCGCGAGCGCGCCGACCCATGCGGTGGGCAGGCGCAACGGTTGCAGCGGATCAGCCTGCAGGAACGGCAAGAAATCCGGATCGGTGGAGTTCTCGGTGAACCGCCGGGCGATGCCGGTCACGAACGGCTTGAGCAGGTAATAACTGAGGCGCGACCAGCCCCAGGCGCGAGGCCGGACCAGGGGCGATAGCAGGATGACCTGGCCCTGGGCCGGGCTGTCAGCGCCCTGGCTGAGAACATGGTCCACTACAATCGCCCCGCCAGTGCTTTGGCCGCACAGGTGCCACGGCTGCGGCAAGCCCAGGGTTCGCGCTTCGACCAGCAGGCCCTGCAATGTCGCCTGGTAATCGGCGAAATCGCCGATGCTGGCGCGTTCGCCACTGGACAGCCCATGGCCCGGCAAGTCGCAGCTGATCACCACGAACCGCTGCTCCAGGGCCCATTCGATCAAATGCCGGTAAAGGCCCATGTGATCGTAATAACCATGAAAGACGAACACAGTCGCCACGGCGTTTTGCGGCCACCAGACCTGGCCGACCAGCTCATAGCCCGCGACGTCGAAACGACCCAAGCCCCTGCGCAATGCGCGTGCGGGGAAATCAAGTCCATAGAATCGCTGGTAGGCCTGCGCTTGCGCAGACAGCGGCTGCCACTGCGCCAAGGGTTGCAGGCTGGCGCGCAGATGATCAGGGTCGAAAGAAGCGGGCATCGGTATTCCAGGCAGAAGCGCATCGCGCGAAACAAGCTTTATAAGCCTGCGATATTCATCTGTCGCGCCGGGCATGGCAAGCTACGCGGCCTCAGAGGATCGACCCCATGCGCCCATCCCATCGCACGACCTTGCTTGCCAGCCTCCTCGCCCTCGCGTGCGCCGTCGTGCTGTGGCTCGCCTACGACTGGTTCCAGGGCCGATTCCTGAGGACATTCAGCCAACACACGGCGGTATTTTCCGGCGACCCCTTGCGCCTGCCTCCCGAACTGGCCGGCCCGGGCGCGATCCGCCTGGTGCATTTCTGGGACCCGGCCTGCCCATGCAACGTTGGCAATCAACAGCACCTCGCCGAGCTGGTCGATAAATACGCACCGCAGGGCGTGGAGTTCTATGCAGTACAGAAAACCGGCAGCCAAGGCCGCCTGCCTGCCACGCTGAACAGCCTAGAGGCACTGCCGGCGCTCCCCGGTTCGGAACAGATTCCTGCAAGCCCCGCGGTGGCGATCTGGGACCGCAGCGGCAAGCTCGCGTATTTCGGTCCGTACAGCGAAGGCTTGACCTGCAACTCGAGCAATAGCTTTATCGAACCCATACTTGAAGCACTAAGTGTTGACCGGAAAGTTAACGCGACGCATACGTTGGCGGTTGGCTGTTACTGTCCGTGGCCGACTTCAAATTGATCCAGGCAAACTACGATACGTATTGCTTAGATGCTTTCCTTGATCTCGCTAAGTTGGAGCTATTGCTCTTTTCTAGAGTCCTTGCTCGAACAGCGAGCCGGCACTGAACCGTTTGTCGGATCCAATTTTTCGAAAAGCTGCCGACCGGGCTGCTTTTCTGCCATGAACCCCCGTAAAACCGGACTTTCAGGGACTTTCAGCGTGATCTCACCGTTGAGCTGAATCGTTTAACAACCGTCGGCGCAACGTGAACTTTTCTTTAATCGGTTCTCTAAACCCGTACAGAAGATGTTGGTTACCCGTTCGATTGCGCGGCGGCGCTAGATACCGAGGAAGTTGTACACGCCCTTTTCATCGTTTTACTTGTCGACCCTCCTAAACCAAACAAAAAATGGAATCGTCAGTGATGCAAAAGTTGCTATGCGCTGCACTTTCCACTCCCACTAAAGAGGATGCTCTCAATCTTGAGGCATTTGCCCAGTGCGTGGCCCCGCTGGGGGTCGATGTGCTGTTGCGCGGCGAGACCGGCACCGGCAAGGATACGTTGGCGGAAAAAATCCATCGTATGTCTGGCCGCTCCGGCAAGTTCGTTGCAATCAATTGCGCCGCCATTCCCGAATCCCTCGCGGAGAGCCAGCTCTTCGGCGCCAATACCGGTGCGTTTACCGGTGCCAGCCAGAATCGCGCCGGGTTCGTCGAAGCCGCGCACAACGGCACGCTCTACCTGGATGAAATCGACAGCATGCCGCTGGGGCTGCAAGCCAAGCTGCTGCGAGTCCTCGAATCGAGGACGGTGCAACGGCTGGGCTCGACCCAGAACATCCCGGTGGACATGCGTGTCATCGCTTCGGCCCAGAGCCCGTTGGCGGACATGGTCGAGCGGGGCGAGTTTCGCCGGGACCTTTATTTCCGACTGAATATCATCAGCCTCAAATTGCCGCCATTGCGCAGCCGCAAGGAGCGCATCGTGCCGCTGTTCCAGTCGCTGGTGCGCCGTGAAGCCCAGGCCCTGGACCGGCCCTACGTCGCGCCTTCGCCCGCGCTGCTGCGCCAGTTGCTCGGCTACGCCTGGCCCGGAAACATCCGCGAGCTGCAATCGGCTGCCAAGCGCTACGTGCTGGGCCTGCCGGCGCTGCCCCGCGCCGAGCAGCTGGAGAACAACAGCTCGACATTGAAATTGAAAGAACATCTGCAGCAGTTCGAAAAGATCCTCATCGAGGACTGCATGCGCCGCCACCATCACTGCATCGACAAAGTCATCGCTGAGTTGGGCATCGCCCGCCGCACACTGTATTACCGGATGAAGTGCCTGCAAATATCGACGACTTGAGTAGATCGGTGGAACCGTTTTCCCAGCGGTCGCCACTCAATCGTCGAGACGTTCACGAGCGTCTTGCCATTCCACAATCCGGAGATACGACTATGAGTTTTGGTGGAGCTTCTCTCGCCGCCTCCATGGCTGCCATGCAGCAGATGGACGCCACGTCGGCGGCGATGACGACCATGAAATCCCAGTTCGACCAGCAGAAACTGGTTGCCGACACCATGAACGCCATTTCAGCGGAGTCGATGGACAGCGCGACCAAGGCCATCACCGCCATGGGGGAGGCATCGAAGAACATACGATTCTGACCCTCTCGCTCCAGCCCCGCTCCGGCGGGGAACCTCACGCGCGTTGGAGAGGAGGCCCTATGCAGATCCATTCGCCAGACAGCCTTCGTATTGCCAGGGATTCGCTCGGTGACGAGCCGACGCCGCGCCACGCCTCGACCGCGACTGGCCTGGCGAATCTGGTCGTCGAACACCTGACGCTGCATGGCGCAGGCAACCGGCTGCAGGAGTCGCTCGTTCGATGGAGCAGTGAACAGGGCTCGACAGGCGGGCAATCCCGGCCAGGCATGCCGAGCCCACAGGACAAGTGGGCCGCGCAGACCGAAGCGCCCTTGCACCTGGTGCTCGAAGATATCCTCGAAGAGATCAACGGCGGTACCGGCTCGACGCTTGATGTCGACAGCGACGATGCCTTCTCCCACGAAGACTTGTTAAACGATCTGGCGCAGATGCTCGCCCATCGCCGGCAACCCATCGGTGACAACGACGTCGACAGCCAGAGTGATTTCGGCAATGCCAACAACCCATTCTGCGGCGCGCTGTTCGGCGCCTGGGAACTGGAAGGCGAGTGCGCCACGCGGCGAAATCGCCATGACACGAGCCTGGCCCTGCTACTCAAGATCATCGCAGTGTTGGGCCGAAGGAAGCTGCTGACGCTGCTGGACGTCGACGAAGACGAAGGCCTGGCGCGCTACGAGCAGGACGACCTGGACCTGCTGTTCGAGGTCGCGGCATTCATGGACCAGCACCCGGCGCGATACCCGCCACCGGCGAGCCTCGATGCACAGAAGTGGACATGGACCGAACGCATTGCCTGTGGCGCATGGCTGGACGCTCGCGAGACGCGGCTATTGCAACTTGCCCTGGAGGAACTGGACCTCGCCCTGGCCCGCTTGGCCGGCCAGCACGCCCCGATGCAGCGGCGCGGCCGACGCAACCGGGAAGAAATCGAATTTCACCTGAGCGTCACCGCAAGCACTCGCAACGTCTTGAGGCTGATGTACGCCTAAAGCATCACCCTGAACCTGGAGAACATCCATGACCCTGCAAGCCATCGACACCACCAGCGTTGCCTCCACCGCCACCAAACCCGGCGGCAGCCCGCACGCGCGGGCCGAGACCAGCGATGTCAGCTGGTTCAACGCGCAAATGCACGAAAAAACCCCCGTTCCGGACAGCGAAAACAACGTCGCGGCGAGGATCATCGATTCGCTGTCCAGCCGCTCCGGCGAGTTGCAGCGCCTGGAGGACCGCGCCAACCGGGACATGCTCAAGGCCATTCGCACCGCCGATCCCCAGGACATGTTGCAGTCGAACCGATCGCTGTCTTCCTTTCACCTGGAAAGCCTGATGACCGCGAAGATCGTCAGCAAGGGCTCCCAGGCGATCGAGAAGCTCACCAATCTCCAGTAAAGGGACGCCAGCCATGTTCGCGCGCGCATTCTCCCCTCTAGTGCTGTGCCTGTTGCTCGCCGGTTGCGACGAAAGGACTGCGCTGCACAGCCACCTTTCCGAGCAGGATGCCAATGAAGTGATCGCCGAGCTGGCGGACAAGAACGTCGAGGCCAGCAAGCAGGTCGACAAGGATGGCTTGACCGTGCTGGTCGAACCGGCCGACATGAATAGCGCCGTGCAAGTGCTGGAAGCGGCCGGGCTACCGCGAAGATCGCGCTCCAGCCTGGGGGAAATCTTCCGCAAGGAAGGCGTGATCTCCACGCCGATGGAAGAGCGTGCCCGCTACATCTACGCATTGTCCCAGGAGCTCGAATCGACGCTGTCGCAAATCGACGGCGTGGTGCTCGCACGGGTCCATGTGGTCCTGCCGGAACGGGTCGCGCCAGGCGAGCCGGTGCAGCCGGCATCGGCCTCGGTATTCATCAAGCACACCAGCGCGCTCGATCCCGACAGCATCACGCCGCGAGTGCGCAACCTGGTCGCCAGCGGGATTCCTGGCATGGCCGACGCCGCCCAGAATCCGGCCAAGCTGTCGGTGGTCTTCGTGCCCGCCGCGGCTTATCAGGAACGGCGCAAGATGGCCTATTTCGGTCCGTTCCTGATGCAGGCCGATGACATCGGCTACTGGAGGGGCATGACCGTGGCGGCCGGCATCACGTTGTTCGCACTTCTGGCGGGCGCCATGTACGGCCTCTACCGGTTGTGGCGCAACGGCGTGCTGGTGCTGCCGCGCTTTTTCGATCGCAAGACCGGAACGCCGACGCCGCAACCGAGCGGTGCAACACCGTCGCTGTTTGCGGTAAAGAACCCGGGAGCCAAGCCTGACAGCAAGGGGACGGCAGCATGAAAACGGCGCTCGATTGGGTTCGCTGGTGGAGCCACGCGTGGCGCGAAGCCGACCCAGACTGGTATCCGCCAGCGCTTCGCCTGTTGACCGCAGCACAAATGGACGCCTTGGCGCGAGGGCACCATGCTGCACTGGCGCGCAGTTTCGGCATCACGCCCTGCATGCCGCCGCAGCCCAGCCCTTCGGTGCTGTCGCTATGCTGCGGCACGCCCCGAACCGTGCACCTTGCTTGCCAATTGGTGGCGAACACGTGCTCGCCGTCAACGGCATCCGATGAGCTTTGCCCACAGGACCGAGCCTGGTGCGAGCGCACCGCCAAGGCGCTGCGTCCCGGCCATTGGCTTGAACAAGGCCAGGATTCGCTCGCGCTGCTGCGCGCCTGGCTGGGAGAACGGACGTGGGAGCGGGCGCGCCTGGCCTTCCCTCGCAGCAGGATTATCGCCCTCCAATCGCAACCCTCCCCGCAGGCGCCTGGCGCCAAGCTCAATACGCTCTGGCAATCCGCCTGCTGGAAAGCCGAGCAAAGCCTGGCGCCCTCCACCACCCCAACGGAGACTCACGATGCTCGCCCGGCGCTCGCTTGAACTACGCCCCGACGGTCAAGGCCTGCAACAGTCCTACATCCCTCGAGAAACCCTGGCCGACTGCGGCCGGGCACAGGTTGTGCTCGAACAAGCCCAGGCCCAGGCCGCACAGCTGATTGCGCGCGCCGCCGAACAGGCCGACGCAGCAGTGATCGAGGCGCAAGCACAGTTCTGGAAGAAAGCCGAAACCGTGCTCGCCGCCTGGGAAACCCAGCGCCAGGCCATGTGGGAACGGATCGAGACCAGCGCCGCGCAGTTGGTCAACGAGGCCCTGGGGACGCTTCTGGAGGAGATTCCAGCGCAGTCACGCATCGATGCGCTCGTGCGTCAGCTTGCGACGCGCCAGGACGACCCCATCGAAGCCACCCTTCGCTGCCACCCCGCAGACCTGCCTCGCTTGACGCAAAGCTTGGGCACGGCTGGCGAACGTCCTTGGACGCCCATGGCGGACGCCAACATGGATGTTCACCAGCTGAGGCTGGAAACGCCAGGAGGTACGTTCCTGCTCGACTGGGAAACAGCCGTCGAGGCCTTGCGCCTGCCTGAATCGCAGCAATAGCACCAAGATCCCGTGGCGAGGGAGCTTGCTCACTCGCCACGGGGGATTGCGCGCCCCTGAAGAACCGCGCGTCTCCCCTCCCGTTTCTTTTTCCTCACTTTTCGCGGAACCGCCACTGGCGTAACCACCACTCATCCGGTGAATACGTCTACCTCGGAGGAACCGTCCATGTCTTCTATCGATGCCATCCAGCGCCGCCTCGACACCTATTTCCAGCGCGCGACCGATAACGTCAACAACGCGGCAATCAACGCCGCGCAGAGCCAATCACTCGACGATATGCATTCGTTCGTGACCAGCATGAACGGCATGTCGGTGGCGGTGAACGCGGCGACTCAACAAACCGCCGCCCACCACAATCTCGCCAAGGCGATCATCGATGCAATGCCATGAGCTGCGCTCACAGCTCGCCCGCTGGAGCGCCAGCGTCGATGGCCCGGAGCATTTCGCCGTCGTCGTCGACGATGGCGAAGCAGCTTTCGACAAGCTTGAGGACGGCCTGCTGGTATCGGTCGAGTTGAACGCCCCGCAAAGCAACGAAGCCTCCCTGGAGGACATTTTGCGACTGGCGCAACCAAGCCTCTCGCGATTTCCCGGAGCGCTGGCCCGCTCGCCCCAGGACGAGCGGTTATGGCTACTGGCGCACCTGCCGCCGGACGCCCACGTCGACGACCTGGTCGAAGTGCTCGAAGCCCTGCTCAACCAGCGGGATACCTGGCAATCGATTCTCCATAAAGAACAACGTGCCGTGGCGCGACGCCCCTCGCACTTTCACTTGCTCGGAACAGGAATCCGCCATGCCTAACAGGTGGCTTGCACCGTACTGCTCGATGGCCTCAGGCAAGGTGAGCCTTGGCCGGTCGATCGCGCATCGCTGGACCAAAACCTCGCTGCTCGCGCTGGCGCTGGCTGCTGCCCTAGGCGCAGGCATGCCGGTCGAGGCGGCGGTCCCGACCGACTGGAAGAACACGCCATACGCCTACGACGCGCAGAACACGCCGTTGCCCAAGGTCCTCGGCGACTTTGCCAATACCTTCGGCGTGCAACTGGTGCTCGACGGTACGGTGAAGGGCACTGTCGATGGCCGGATGCGCGCCGACAGCCCCCAGGCGTTCCTCGATCGGCTCGGCCTGGAAAACCGTTTCCAATGGTTCATATACGGCAACACCATGTACGTCAGCCCGCTGCAAAACCAGACCTCAAAGCGCCTGGAAGTGTCCGCCGACGCGGCACCGGACATGAAACAAGCCCTGACCGACATCGGTCTGCTCGACTCACGTTTCGGTTGGGGCGAGTTGCCCGACGAAGGTGTGGTGCTGGTCTCCGGCCCGGAACGCTACGTACGCCTGGTGGCGCGATTTGCCGAAGCGCGCAAGACGCCTGAAGAAAAGCAGGAAGTGATCAGCTTCCCGCTGCGTTATGCCACTGCCGCCGACCGCAGCGTCAATTACCGCGGCGATACGCTGGTGATCCCCGGGGTCGCGACTATCCTCAAAGGCCTGTTGGAAAGCCGCAGCGCGGTTTCGGGGGGAATGCAGGCCACTTCGCCGCAAGGCGCGTTCCAGAACATGCAGGCCCAGCAGTCCATGAGCATGGGCAACATCGAGCAGTTGGCGTTGAACGGCATGGGACGACCGAACACCAATCGCGTGCAACCGGGAGGGAACACGAGTTCCGGCGGCCGGGGGCGGATCCGCGTCGAAGCCGATGTGCGCAACAATGCGGTGCTCATCTACGACTCACCCAAACGGCGGGAGATCTACACACCGCTGATTCGTGATGTCGACGTCCCACGCAAACTCGTCGAGATCGATGCAATCATCCTCGACATCGACCGCACCCAACTGGCCGAGCTCGCCTCCAACTGGAACGTCGAGAGCGGCGACCTGATCGGCGGCGCCTCGATGATTCGCCCTGGCGCCAGCTCGACGGTGTTCATCCAGGACTACGGCGACTTCTCCGCACAATTGCGAGCCCTGGAAGGTCGTGGCCTGGCCTCGGTGGTGGCGAACCCATCGGTGCTGACCCTGGAAAACCAACCGGCGGTCATCGACTTCAGCCGGACCGAATACATCTCCGCCATCGGCGAACGCGTGGCCACCGTCGAGCCCATCACGGCGGGCACCAGCCTGCAGGTCGTGCCCCACACCATCGAGACTGGCGGTCGCAATCAGATCCAGATGTTCCTGGACATCGAAGACGGCCGCATCGAACCCTCGGAGGTCGGCCAGCAGACCCCCAGCGTACGCCGCGGCGTGGTCAGCACCCAAGCGGTGATGGGCGAAAGCCGCTCGTTGGTGGTGGGCGGTTTTCATACCGAGGAAACCGGCGACAACCTTGAGCGAGTGCCGTGGCTGGGGCGCATCCCGCTGATCGGGCCGCTGCTGTTCTCGTCAACCACGCGCGAGACCAGCCGCCGCGAACGGGTATTCATCCTGACGCCCCGCCTGATCGGCGACCAGGTCGACCCGGCGCGCTACATCTCCGCGCTCGACCGCGAACAGGTGGACAGCGCCATGGCGCGCCTGGAAGAACGGCGCAACGGCACCCGCCCCATCGGTCGCGTCGAGGTCAGCGATGTCTTGGCGCAACTGGCCGATGGCAACATTCCGGCGACGTTCAAGCAGGCCACCTCGATTCCTTACTCACCCGACACCCTGTGCGCGTTGCAACCGGGCTTGTCCCTGGATGCCGGCCGCGCCCAATGGTTCGCCGGCCCGGACTACGGCATCGCCGTGGGCGTGGTACGCAATGACGGCGACCGGCGGTTGCGCTTCGACGAAGCGAGCTGCAGCACCCGCTGGACCCTGGCGAGTTCCGCCTGGCCGAAGGTGTGGCTCGAGCCCGGTGAAGAAACGGAAGTGTTCGTCGTCATGAAACAACCCAAGCGCACGCCAGGCGGCGGACGCGCTTCCCTCTTGCAAACCAGTGCGAGGACCGCGCCATGAGTCGCACGCTGAAGCTGCTTGTCTTGTTGCTGAGCCTGCCGGTATTCGCCGGCTGTGCAAACCGCTGGGGCTGCGAGGGCGATGCCTGTGACCGCGCCGAACCCGATACCGGCCGCCTGGTGATCTGGTGGTCGCCGGGCATGCGCGGTGGCCTGGGCTCCCCCGAACACCCGCTCGACCACACGGTCGTTCCACTGGAGAACTGAAACGGTATGTCTTTTTCGGTACACAGCGTAAGCACGCGCCAGGCTTTTCAGAAAAACATCATCGCCGGCATCGCGACGTATTGGGAAATAGCCCCGGGCATCGAGTTTTGCTTGCGACGCGAGCCCCACAGCGTGGGGCTCGCCTTGCAGGTACAAAGCCAGGCACTGGGCGTCAATCAACTCCAGCGCGCGCTCGAACGCCGCTTCGCCCAGCCGAGTGACTATGCGCAGCTGTTCCTGTTTCTCGATCCGCAGCGGGCATTGGTGGTCTGGCAAGCGCTGCCCGAGGCGCCGATATCCTCGGAACTGCTCGATGAGATCCAGTCCAGGCAGTTATCGCTGCTGGGCCTGGAGGACCTTGACGACTATTGCGTCACTTATTAAGGGAGGCTTCATGATGGCCACACCGCTCGCCCAACGCCTGATCGCGGCGCTGGCGGAACATCTGCATACCGATCTTCAGCTGGAGGGCGGCGTGTGCGCACTGTACGACACGAACAATCGCGAGGCCGTGATCATCGAGCTGCCTGATCACGGCGACGTCGCCATCCTGCATTGTTCGATCGAGGTGCCCCTGCACATGCCCGGCCTGCACAAGCGCTTGCTGGAACTCAACTTTCGCCTGGACTTGCTCGCCGGCAGTTGGCTGGCCCTGGACGACCAGGGCAGCGTTCGCTTGTGTGCCCACTGCCCGTTGTCGATGCTGGATGAAGCGCAGTTCTGCCATTGGATCGTGGGCTTCATCGCGCAGGTCGGCGAGGTGCGTACACGCTTGGTAGCGTCCGCAACGCCAACGGCTTCACGTCCAGCCTCGCTCAATGCGAGCCGCCCGCGACTGGTCTAGACAGAACGTGGCGAGGGATTTATCCCTCGCCACGGGTTGTTCCTGCAAAGTGATCACGAATCCTACCGAAGCTTCATCGCCTCGCCACCCTCCTGCATGACTTTACGTGCGGTGTCCATGAAGCCCTTGGTGACCTCCGTCACCGTATCGCTCATCAGCTTGGCCATGTCGGCGGAGCTTTTGACCAGCACCATGGCGCTCTGGCGCTCCTCCATTTGCATTTGCATGTCGAACTGCCTTTCCATCAATTGCCTTTGACGGGTCTCCATTTCATTCATGAACGAGTCGGGCGTGCGAGGTGCCGGCGTTGAGCTGGACCCTTGCGTGTCATCCAGCGGCCGATCCTCGGCCCTTGCCGTGCGGTTCGCGCCCCGGGTGCGGGGCCGGCCACGTTGATGCACCGCAGGGGGCATCGACGACGAACGCCCTCGCTCGTGCAGGCTTTGGGTGCCGGTGCGCTGCTGGGCCTCGCGAGGCTGCTGGCTCAGCGAGGGTGAGCGCGATGAGTGCAAGCCTTCGGTGCCATGCAGGGCACCGGTGCTCCTTATGGATAGCGGATTGGGTTCAGGCATGGGAAATCTCCACGAGTCGATGGGCGTGCAAGGTGCACTGTCGGCAAGCAGGCATCGCTCGGGCGAGCCTCGCTCCCTAGCTGAGTGGTATCCCCCGGTGCGGCGGTTCCATCGTTCTCAGCGCAGGTTCAATTCGGGGATTTCGATCACGTCGCCCTTGGCTTCGTCATCCAGCTCGCGCAGCACCCGATAGATGTGCGCAACGGCCTGGAGCGTCTCCCTCGGGATGTAACCACCAACGTCTTCGCGGTAAATCGTCCGCGCCAGCCAGATACATTGGATGACCGGGATCCGCGCCGCCTTCGCCCGCTCGATCAGCGCGCGGGCATCGGCGTCGACCCCTTTGGTGATCAACTGCGGCAACGGTGTTTCTTCCGGTCGGTAGAGCAGTGCGACGGCGAAGTGAGTGGGGTTGACCACCACCACGTCGGCCTCCTCCACCGGCTTGGTTTCCTTGCCGGCGGGTTGGTCGATCAATTGCCGGGCCAGGCTGCGGCGATGCATCTTGACGTGGGGGTCGCCCTCCATTTCCTTGAATTCCTTGCGCACCTCTTCCTCGCTCATGCGCAAGCGCTTGGCGAAGAAATACTTCTGCAAGCCGAAATCGAGAATCGCCAACACCAGCAACACGCCCAGGCAGATGTGCATGATGTGCCGGAACAAGCCGGCAAGCCCGCGCCAATAGCTGTCGAGGTCTCCATTGACCAGACTGATCAACGACCCGAGGGCAGGCATCGTCACCAGGTACAGCACACTGGCAATGAACACCGCCTTGACCAGCCCCATGAACAGCTGGATCAGCGCCTGGGCGGAAAACATCTGCTGGGCCTGGTTCAACGGATTCAAGCGATTCGGATCGGGCTGGAGGGCCTCGGGTGCGAACAGGAAGCCGAACTGCACCCAACCGGCGATCAGGCGCGTGGCAATGGCCAGCCCCACGGTCATCAAGGTAAAACTCAGTAGCACGCCGCCGGCATGGGCCAGGGTTTCCTCGAAGGCGCGGACAAAGTCGCCATCGAGCCGGTGCAGCGGGAACGCGACCATGTCGCCCAGCGCCTGCATGCTGTTATCGGCCTGGGTCAATGCCACTTCGGTGACAGCCGTGAGCACAAGCAGGCTGCTCAGGTCCTGGCTCTGGCCGACCTGACCCTTCTTGCGTGCGTCGCGGATTTTTTTCGGCGTCGCCTGCTTGGTCTTTTCGCCGCTGTCTTCGCTCATGTACGAGCCCCTCCTTCAGGGCGCCGGCACTAACAGATGCAGCAGATGACGGATCTCTGCATATCGGCTGAGACGGCCGGTCATCGCGTCCCACAGCGTGGGCAGGTAGAACAGCAGGAAGCCCAGGCCGACCAGGCTCTTGGCCGGCATGGCGAGGACGAACACCTGCAATTGCGGGCTGTACAGGCTCAGCAGGGCCAGGGCGAATTCCACCAGCAACAGCAAGCCGATGAAGGGCGCTGCGTAGAGCATCATGTGCATGAACATCTCGCCAAGCAGCCCGAGAAACACGCCGAAGCCATCCGCGCCGGGCAACGGAAACCAGACCGTGGGCGACCACACCAGGTAGCTGTCCCAGATCACTTGGGTCAGCGTGCCGATGCCGAGAGTGGCGACCAGCAACAGGATGGTCATTTCCTTGAACAGATGGCCCAAGGGCGTCGTGTCGGTGCCGAGTGCAGGGTTCAATTGCCCGCCGATGAGCGCGCCACGCTGGTTGTCGAGCAAGGCCCCCACCGATTCGTAGAGCCAGAACGGCATCGCCAGCAGCACGCCCAGCAGCAGGCCCAGCAAGACCTCCTTGAACATCAGCCCGCCCAGGGTCAGCCAGTTGGCCTGGGCATCAATCAACGCCTGGCGAATACCCGGCGCGGGCAGCATGCCCAGGGCAAACACCACGGCGTGGCGTGGCAAGCCTCGCAGGTGCTGGAAGCAGAACACCGGGACCAGGTACGCCACCGGATAAATGCGCGCCATGCCGAGGGCGATCGACAGCAGCAAGTCGAAATAGGGAACGAACGCCTGGGCCGTCATCAGGTGCTGGCCATCAGTTCAAATGCCCGGCGTAGCAGCCCCAGCAACTCGCCGCCGATCCAGCGACCGGTAAACAGCAAGGTCAACCCCACTGCCACCAGCTTGATACCGAAGGGCAAGGTCTGGTCCTGGATCTGCATCAAGGCCTGCACCAGGGAAGTCAGCACGCCGACGATCACCGCCACGATCAAGGGCGGTGCGGAAAGCAGGACCACCAGCAACATGCCCTCCTTGAACAACGTCAGCGCGTCCATCGCGGGCCCTCAGAGATAGGAATAGAAAAGACTGTCGAGCAGTTGCGTCCAACCTTGCACGAGGACGAACACCAACAGCTTGAGCGGCAGCGAGATGGTCATCGGCGCGACCATCTGCATGCCCAGCGCGAGCAGCAGGTTGGACACGATGAGGTCGATGACGATGAAGGGGATATAGATCAGGAATCCCATCTGGAAGCCTGCTTCGAGCTCCGACAACATGAAGGCCGGGATCAGCAGCATCAGGTCGTCGCGACTGGCTTGCTCGGCACGCTCCTTGGGCCACATGCGCTGGGTGTTTTCCAGCAGGTGGGCGAGGATGTCCGGGTTGGTGTTGCGCGACATGAAGGCCTGCAACGGCTTTACCGCGTTCAAGGCAGAACCTTGCAGTGCCTCGGTGTTGCTGAAATCCAGGGGTCGCTCCTTCAGCTCTTCGGCGATGTCATGGCCGACCGGCGCCATGATGAACAGTGTCGCGGCCAACGCAATGGCATACAGCGCCATGTTCGGCGGCACCTGCTGCACACCGATGGCGTTGCGGGTGATGGTCAGCACGATGGCGATCTTGAGGAAGGCGCTGCAAATGATCAGCAGCAGGGGAACCAACGAAATCCCGCCGATGAACAGCGCCAGCAGAAAGGGGTCGACCCCCTGGAAGCTCATCCAGCCACATCCACGCGGGTGATTTGCAGGCCGAGCCGGCCATCCACGTCCACCAATTCGCCATGGGCCAGGGCACGTTCGCCATGGAACAACGCCGCCGTGCCCGGCGCCACGCCTTGGACCTGAAGCACCGAACCGGGGGCCAGGTTGCGCAGCTCGCCCAGGGCCAGGCTCAAGCGGCCACAACGTATCGTCAGTGCCACGGGCAGGTCATCGAAGCGCTCGCCGACGGCGGCCGGCTGGTAGCCCGGCGTATCGGCGTCTTGCGCGTGCGCATCGCCAGGCAATGGGTAATCAGCCGCCATGGGCGCTTCGGCGTCGGGTTCGTAGCCGGTGGTGTCGTCCCACTCGGGCGTCAGGATGTCGGTGTCGGCGGTGGTGCTCATATCGGTTTCCTCCAAGGCGAGCAAGGTCAGGCGCAACGGTGCGGCACGATCATCGACCCGCACCTGCAAACAATGCCGGCCCAGGCGAATCAGCCCCTGACCGGATGAATCGAACAGCGCGGATTCCGGCACCAGCACGTCACCGGGGCGCAGCGCAGCCAAGTGCCCGGCAGCCAACACCAGGTGTCCGAGCGGCAGCGGGACATCCAGCAGAACATCCTCGCGCCAGGGCGCCAGCCGCCGCTGCCAGGGCGCGGCGCGGAGCAGCCCCAGCAGGGTTGCCCCGCCGATGTGCAGCTGGTTCGTGACATGCGCCGCGCCCAGCTGAACGTCGATCCTGCAGGCAATGCCCTCGGCCACCGGTGCGGCGAGCGGCCGGAGAAAACCGAATGCCTGGCGCAAGGGCTCGCTCAGGGTTTGCTGGAACAGCGCCCAGAACCAGGCGTCATCCGAACCCGGCTCGGCAGGCATGACCACCGGGCATTCTCCGAACAAGCTGAGTAGCGGGCCGGGCTCGTCGAGGGCCAGGACACCATGGGCGCACGCCAGCCCATACGGCGCACTTCCCCCGACGCCGCTGCCCAGGGTCAGTTGCACAAGACCTGCTTCACCGGCCACCTGAAAGGGCAAACTGACGCCAGTTCCCAATAGCTGCCGGGCGACGGCGTCGTCGCCGCTCATCGTTGGCAACGCCAATGCCTGTACGCTCATGTCACGCTCGCCTCGTCTTCGTCGGTAACACGTACCGTCACCGGTTGGCCCAGGCTCTGGGCCAAAGCTTCTTCAAGGCGTCCGGATCGACTCGACAGCCGCGCACGCGCGCCTTCGGTTTCGCCGCTCAGGCCGATGTCCCAGCCGGACGCCCCGCCCAACCGCTGCGCAGAGACCCTGATGCGCCCCAGATGGGGAAGGTGCAGCAGCAGGTCCAGTTGCTGGTCGACCGTCGCTCGCAGCCGTGGCGACAGTTGGTCGACAAAGGCTTCCACTTCGCCGCTGTCCTGGCCCACCAGCCCCGACAGGGAACCGGTGCCGGCGGTGTCGTCCTCACAGCCGCCTTGTGGCGCATCGACCCACTGGCGGAACCAGTAGCCATCGCTGCGCTCCGCCACGGGTTCCGGGTCGCGCCCGGTTGCAGGCGCAGGCTCGCGCACCGCCGGACGACTGGCCTGGCTCACATGGGCCGGCAATTGTTCATACGCTCGAGGGGCGTGACGAACGGGTGGCGCGAGAGAGGATGTCGATTCACCGCGCAGGGTGCGTTCATTCATCACTGGGATCCTCCACCAGGTAATCCATCATGGCGCTGAGCTTTTCCAGGTCGCGCCTACGCCTTTGCAACCGCTGCCGGGCGGCTTCGGTGCTGCGCGCCTGTTGCGCCTGTTCCTCGTCGAGCGCCTGCAAGGCCTGCGCTTGCTCGGCCAGTTCGCCGATCAGGCGCCGTTCCTCGGTGCTCCAGGCATTGAGCTCACACACACTCAGCGCACGGCCGCGGTGCTCGCCGTACAACGCCTCGCGCTGCGTCACCTGCTGTTCGCTCGCGGCCTGCCAGCGCACCCGCGCGGCGGCAACCGCTGCTTCACGCTCGCGCAACAGGTCGCGCTGTTGCCGCCAGGCCCGTTCGGCTTGCGCTTCGCGGTGCCGACGCACCGGCGCCAGGGCGTCCAGATCAGCCCGGGACATAAGCGGTCAACTGCTGGAGATGGGCGAACGTCGCCGCAAACGGCTCCGGCTCGCGCAGGTCCTGGCGCAGGAATGCGTCCAAGGCGCTGCGCGATTCCACCGCCAGGTCGGTCAAGGGATCGGCGCCGGCCTGGTATTCGCCCAGGCGCAGCATCAATTCGATTTGATCGTAGGCCGAGAGCAAGCGGCGCAGATTGATGCCCGCGCGCAGGTGCTCGGCCTCGGCCACATTGGCCAAGGTCCGCGACAGGCTGGCAAGCACATCGATGGCCGGGTAGTGACCGCGTTCGGCGAGTTTGCGCGACAGGACGATGTGACCGTCGAGCAGCGAACGCACTTCGTCCGCCACCGGGTCGTTCATGGAATCCTGTTCGATCAGCACCGTGTACAACGCGGTGATCGCGCCGTCATTGCTCAGCCCGGCCCGCTCAACCAGGCGCGGCAACAGGCTGTACACCGAAGGAGGCAGGCCGCCGCGTCCCAACGGCTCGCCGGCGGCCAGGCCGATTTCCCGTTGCGCACGGGCGAACCGGGTCAGCGAATCGATGAGCAGCAGGACGCGTCGGCCCTCGGCACGAAAACCCTCGGCCAACGCCGTGGCGGTGAATGCCGCGCGGGCGCGCTCCATGCTGGAACGGTCGGACGTCGCGCACACCAGGACCGCACGGGCCCGCAGTTCATCATCCAGCTCATGGTCGAGGAATTCGCGCAGCTCGCGCCCCCGTTCACCGATCAGGCCGAAAACGATTACGTCGCAGTCGACGTTGCGGGCGATCTCCGCCAACAGCGTCGTCTTGCCGCAACCGGCGCCGGCAAACAATCCGACACGTTGGCCTTCGCCGAGGGTCAGCGCTGCGTCGATGGCGCGCACGCCTGTCATCAGCGGCCGCTGGATGCGCGGCCGTGCAGTCGGCGGCGGGGCTTCGCCGATCACTTGCGAGGCATATGGCACTTGAGGTCCGGCGAACGCCCCAACGCCGCCCTCCAGCAGAGGCCGACCAAAGCCATCCAGCACCTGGCCCAGCAATTGCGGCCCGACGATCACCCGATGCGGCATGCCCAACGGTTCCACGGCCGCGCCGACACGAACGCCCTCCAGGCCGCCGAGGGCGCTGAGCAAGGCGTCGTGACGGTCGAAGCCGACGATCTCGGCCAGCAATGGCTCGCGTGCATCACGCTCGACTTGGCAGAGGTCACCGATCTGCGCCCCTGGCAGCCGGCATTGCAACAGGATCCCGCTGACCCGCTGCACCCGTCCACGCACCATGACCGGCGCGAATCGGCGCAGGCGTGCCCGCTGCCCGGCCTCCCAGCTCTCCAAACGGGCGATGGCGGCTTGCATCACCACGTAACCTCGTAGCGTTGCTCGCCTTCGAACGTCACCTTGCCGCTGTCGATGGCGGTCAGCCGCAGGCCATCGATCTGATCCCCCAGGAACAGCCGGCGCCCATCGGAGGTGACGACGTGACCACGCTTGCCACCAACAATCTGGGCGATCTGAAACGGTAGTTGCGTCAATCGTTCCTTGACGTTGGCGGTGATCTCGACCGACGTATCGTAGCGAGCATGGAAACGCTCCATCAGCCGCTCGACCACCGCCAGGCGCTGACGCGGCAGCTCGCCCACCAGCGCCAGCCGACCGTCCTGTACCTCGGTCCGCACATTGGCATCCAGGTCTCGTTCCTGGAGCATGCGATCCAGCTCCAGGCGAACCGCCTCCACCGTGTCCAAAGCAGCCTTGGCCTGCTTGTGCTGCTGCACCGCACTGGGCGCCACCGTCGGTGCCGGTTGGCTGGTAAAGGCCCAGGCGCTGGAGGCAACGGTGATCACCGCCACCGCGATCCCCACGCGCTTGGGCCATGACGGCCGCGCTGCAGGTTTATGGGCATCGCGCTCGACTGTCAGGTGCGCAGCGTCATCCAGGGCCGCGTCTTCGGGCCAAGGTTGGTCGGCGGGAGCCAGGCACAGCCAGATGCCGGCGATGGAAAAAGGCGTATTGCCCGGCAACGGCCCGGGCGATGCCCAAGGTTGGCCTTGCCCGTCACACACTGCGCCCTCCAGTGATTCCAGCAGCCATTGGCCCTCGACCTGCCTGAGAGTCGCGTGACGGCCGCAGACACCTGGGTCGTATAGCGCAAGGTCGGCATCCTCCGCCGCCCCGACCACCCATTGCTCACCTACCAGCGGCAACGCCGCACCTCGGTGCAGACCACTCAATACACGCAGCTCGAACATGGCCAACTCCTCAAGGCGCGACAGATGTGCGCCGGCAATCCGCTTGAAGGACGGGGCACGGGTGGCCCTCGTCCACTGTCACAGCCAGGCCAGTGAACGCGCCTGGAATCACATCGTTACGCGCGGCAGCGCTGTTCGCGTGCCAAGGGGAAAGACCCGTCATGCGGCCTCCTCGATTTGCAGTTTTTCCTGCTCCAGATCAAAGCGTCCCAACACGGTGACCTGGGCATTGCTGTGCAACTCGCTGAAGGCAAGCACGGGCACGTGGTTGAACTCGTCACGCAGCAGGTCACGCAGCGGTGCGCGCAAGTCCTGCGCCACCAACAGCACCGCCGTGCGCTTGGCCCGCAGCGGGAAACCTTCGCGCAGTTGCAGGACCAGGGCGCGGGTGTGCACGCTTTCCAGGGCAAAGAAAGTTTCCGTCTGGGTCTGGCGCAGCGCATCGCGCAGCAAGCCTTCGGTCTCCGGCGTCAACAGCCAGACGTGCAGGCCGTCTTCATCGCGGTACTGGTGGTAGATTTGTGATTTGAGGGCGATGCGCGCGTAGTCGGTCAGCGCACCGACGTCGCGCTCGTGCTGCCCATGCTCGATCAATGACTCGGCGATCAGGCGCACCGCCCGCAGCGGCACGCCTTCGCCCGCCAGGCGCTGCAGCACGGCGGCGAAACGGGCCAGCGGCATGGTCCTCTGCAACTCCTGCACCAGCTCTGGCTGCCCGGCTTCGAGCCAGCTGAGAATCGACTTGCTCTCCTGCAAGCCGAGGAACTGCGGGCCGGTGGCAAACATGGCGCGGCTCATGCGTTCCACCAGCAGCTCGCCCGCAGGCACCGCTTCCACTCGCTCGTCCGCCAATAACGGGTCGCCGGGCGCCAGCCATAGCCACTGATGCTCGTCGCGCACCTCGCTGCCGACCTGGGCATCCTGCGGCTCGAACGGCAGCGGCCCGCGCGCAACGGCCACGCGGTCACCGAAGGTGGCCCGCAACATCGGCACCTCATGCACGCAGAAGCGGAACTCATCGTCTTCCAGGAGCGCGCTGTACTCGATCTCGAACGGCGGCAAGGTCAGGCCAAACCCGGCAACCAGCGCGTTGCGCTTCTTGCGGATCGCCTGGATGACGTCTTCGGCGGCCGGGTTGCCTTGCATCGACTTGGAAAACTGCAAGAGATAGGCACGGGTCGGGTCGAAGCTGCGCAGGTCTTCGGCGCCATTGTGTTCCGGCGTGACGGTCGCTTCAGGTTGTTCGCCTTCGCGAGCCTTTCGCGCGCGCCCATACAGCTGGATGATGCCCGCCGTGCCGGTGATCACGGCAATGACGATGAACACCAGCGTCGGCATGCCGGGCAAGGCGGCGAAGCCGAGCATGCCTACCGAAGCGATCACCCAAGCCTTGGGCTCGGCGGTCAATTGCTGCGCGATTTCCTTGCCGACGCTGCTGCCCGCCGGCTGCCCTTCCGGCGACACGCGGGTAATGATCATGCCGGCGGTGAGGGAAATCAGCAGTGCAGGAATCTGCGCGATGAGGCCGTCACCGATGGTCAACACCGCATACAAGTGCATCGAATCGGACGCGCTCATATCGTGCTGGACCATGCCGACCGAGAAGCCGCCGATGAGGTTGATCACCACGATTACCAGGCCGGCGATGGCGTCGCCCTTGACGAACTTCATCGCGCCGTCCATCGCGCCGAACAGTTGGCTTTCCTTGTTCAATTCTTCACGACGGCGGCGCGCTTCGCTGACGTCGATCAGATTGGCGCGCAGGTCGCTGTCGATGGACATCTGCTTGCCCGGCAACGCGTCCAGCGTGAACCGCGCCGCCACTTCGGCGACCCGCTCGGAGCCCTTGGTGATCACCAGGAAGTTGACCACCGTCAGGATGAGAAAAATGACCAGCCCGACCGCAAGATTGCCTCCGACCACAAAATTGCCGAACGCCTGGACGATGTGGCCGGCGTCACCCTGGAGCAGGATCAGCCGCGTGGTCGCCACCGACAGTGCCAACCGGAACAGCGTCGTCAACAACAGCACCGCCGGAAACGACGAGAACGCCAACGGGCGCGGCAGGTACAACGAGAGGACGATCAGCAGGCAGGAAATGCAGATGTTGATAGCGATCAACGCATCGACCACCGACGTCGGCAACGGCAGGATCAACATGAACACGATGCCGAGTACCACAAACGCCCCGGCCACTTCGATACGCCGCACCGCCGCGTTGGCGACTTTGTTCAACAGGGCGATCATGACTGCGCTCCAATAACCGGTTCGGCGGTCTGTCCGCGGGTCTCGCCACGGGAGCGTTCATCGAGCAGCACCAGCAGATTCTTCAGCGCGGTCTGGCGGCTTTTCGCGTCACGCCAGAGCGCCAGCGGCAACCGCTTGAGCAACGGGTACAAGCCGTTCAGGGAGACCAGTTGATCGCGCTCCTGGTCGCCGCCCAATTCACGGCCGATGCGACGCACTTCTGCCGAAGACAGGCCGCTGCTGACAAACCCCAGCATGCGCTGGAGCAGTAACACAGCAGTGAGCTGGCTCGCCGGGCAGCTGTAGGCCAGTTGCTCCAGCAGTCGCCGGCAGCTTTGCAACACGCTGCTCAGTTGTGTCGACGCCGCCAGGCCGATCAGCAGCGTGCGCAGCAACGCCGTAGGCCGCGAAGGCGCATGGGCAGCGATGTCGTCAGCCAATGCGCGGCGCATCATGTCCAGCCCAGACACGAACGAGGCTTCACCAAACAGGCCCAGCAGTGCCTGCATCATGGTGGGCAATGATTGTTTGAGCACCACGGTGTCGTAATAAAGGCGCCGTACCGCCTGGCGCAATTCAGGATCGCCGCCGGAGGCGCGCAGGGCCTCGGCGATGTTCATGCCCGCCTGGATCTGCGCCCCATATCGCTCGCGCAAGAGTTGCAGATAGTCACGAGCACGCTTGGCTTCGACGAGACGGCCCTGCGCCTCGGCATCGAGCAGTGCCTGCTTGAGGATCAGGTCGGTACGGGCCGGATCACCGCCCGTGGACTGCACCAATTCTTCAAGCACCGGCTGGCCATTGAGCAACACGCCGGCCTGGGCCGCCATGGCGCCCAGGCTCTGCTTGCCGGGATGGCCGAGCTGGTCGTACCACTCTTCCAACTGCTCACGGGTCTCGACCCGCACCTGGCCCACCTCGCTGCGGGCGTTGCGGATGCGGCGCTGGCTCAGCGCCTTGGTGTTGCGTTCCACGTGATGGCTGAAGGTCATGCCGACCTCCTCCATCGAACTGGACTGGGCGGCCTGCGACGATTCCACAGGCCTGCCAACGCCCGCGACGGCCGATGCGGCCTGGGCGAGATTGACGGCAATGTGCGCGTTTGTCGGGGCTTCTACTTTCATGATGACCGGGAGCGTGGTTTCGGACGCTCAGTGGGTGGCGGCGATCCACCATTCGGTTCCATCGTCGCCACGCACTTTTTCGAAGCGAACGACGGTGCTCACCATCGGCACTGTTTCGAGGAATTGGCCGGTGCAATTTCATGCAGTGGACTCCAGGGACGCCGTGCATGACCTTGCACAAATAGAGCAATAGCACTAACAGAAAATACTTAATTTTCAATCGCTTAGCACACAAACACGGCTTGGCACAGGTCCTGCTGAAGGGGGAATGTCGACAGACGGGTCGACACCATGGAACCCATTCAGAGGGATTTATTGATGAACAGCCTGAACCTCATGCTCCCCCCGCAAACCTCACCGACACGCCCCAGTGCGCCAGGTGTCAGCTTCGGCGAGGAGCGCAAGCTGCGTCTGTTTGTGCAAAAGCGCGTCCTCAATCAGGACGACGCCGACGACATCATCCAACTCACGTATCTGGAAGCCTGGCGCAACCAGGAGAAATTCAAGGGCCTGGCCAAGCCGGACACCTGGCTGTGCGGCATCGCCTTGAACCTGATCCGCAATCACTTCCGCCGCTTCTATGCGCAACCGCCGCTGAGCACGTTCGATGAGAGCGATTTCAACGAATCCAGCGAGGACATAGACCTGAGTGAACTGTGCGACAACCATCGGCTGCTGGACCGCACGTTGTTGGCGATGGACGCGCTGCCCAAGGACATGCGCGACACCTTGTGGACCGCCGTGGACACCGAAAGCAGCTACCGCGATGCCGCCGAACGGCTGGGCGTGCCCATCGGCACCGTGCGCTCACGGTTGTTTCGCGCCCGTGAACAACTCAAGCGAAGCGTCTATGGAGAAGCCCGGCCATGAACAACAATCGTTTGAACAGCCGACCCGACCTGCCACGCGGCGTGCGCCGCTATACGCCCGACGACCTGCCGGTGATGACGGATATCTTCAACGAAAGCGCTCTGGGGGGAACCAGCTCTCCTGTGCTCAGAGCGTTTTCCCTGAAGGAAATGACGTTTTTCGTCGATTGCTTCGTCAAGGAAGGTGATCCGATCTACGTACTCGAACGCGGTGGCGAGGTCGTCGCCTGGCTGATTGTCAATCGCTTCTGCTGGGGGGCCCAGGCCTGTCGGTTGACCGGTGAGGTGTCGATCTATGTGCGCAACGACCACATCGGCAGCGGCGTCGGCATTCGCCTGGGCCAGGCCGCCGTGGTCCTTGCCAGGCAGTATGGTTTCGAGACGCTGGTGGCCTGGATCATCGAGCACAACGAGGCGAGCAAGCGTGGCGTGCAAGGGTTGGGCGCGACGCAATGGGGACGCTTTCCGGGCATCGCCCGGTTCGCTGACAAACGTGCGGATGTGGTGCTTTACGGGCTGCACCTGATACCCATCGAGACCACACCCATTACCGCTTCAGCACCTGCGCCAACACTTGAGGCCAGCCTGGCGTGAGTGCGCGGCTCGTCTGGCAGCCTGTCGGACGAGCCGCAACATTCATCGGCTTTCAGGCCCATGCCATTTTTTGCACAACCTTATCAATCCACCGACCAGCACACCGGCAACGCATCCGGTCCTCGAAAGTTGGGCACATAGCGCCAGCGCACAGCGGCTGGATCAACGGCCAGTCGCAGACCCGGACAGCGCCGCAGCAGCGTATTCAACGCAATCTCCAACTCCTGCCGGGCCAACGATGCGCCCAGGCAATAATGCGTGCCCTTGCCAAAGGACATGTGCGGGCAGGCCGGGCGCGTGACATCGAGCGTGTCGGGATTGGCGCACATCGCCTCGTCGCGATTGGCGGAACCCACCACCGCCACCAGCAACTGGCCCCGCTGCAAGCGCTGCCCTCCCAATTCAGTGTCCTGGGTGACGAAGCGGACCATCGCCCGCTCCACCGACGAGTCATAACGCAAAAGTTCTTCGACCGCGTCCGTCATCAGCGCTGGCTGGTCACGCAAGCGGGCCAGTGCCTCGGGGTGCTGCAAGAGCATGTGCACGGCGTTGCCGATCATCGACGCCGATGTTTCGTGACCTGCGATGATCAGCAACGCGATCATGCTGCACAGCTCGCTTCGGCTGAGCCTGCTGCCCTCTTCCTCGACCTGGGCCAGGGCCGAGACCAGATCATCGGTTGGCTGGGCACGGCGCTGGTCGATCAAGGCGAGCATGTAGCCGGCAAACTCGTTGTAGCAGCGCTGCAACTCGCTCAGGTCATGGCCCACCTGCCGGACGATCAGGTGGGACCAGCGTCGAAAGTCCTCGCGGTCACGGGCAGGGACACCGAGCAGTTCGGCGATGACCGTGATGGACAAAGGAAAGGCATATTCGCTCACCAGATCCATCCGCCCGTCCGGTTGGACGGCGTCGAGCAACGTCTCTGCGATCTGTCCGATACGCGGCCGCATGGCGTTGACCGCCTTCAACGTGAAAGCCTTGTTGACCAGCCGACGCAGCCGGCGATGGCTTTCCCCGTCGCGGTTGAGCATGTGGTCGTTGAGGAATGCAATGGACTGCTCGCCACCGAGCATCGCCGCAAACCGCGGATCGATCCGTGACGGATCACGGGCAAAACGCTCGGTGTCCAGCAGCACCTCCTCGACTTCCCGGGCACCGGTGACGTACCACATCGGCAACTGTCCTTCGGGCTGGCTGAGGAACACCGGGGACGCCTGGCGCAACGTCGCATAGTGCCGGTAGGCCTCGCCGCGAAACGCGTCGCTGTTCAGGTCAAGGGTGCGCTCGTAAGGCATCGACATTCTCCGGGGGTAGGAATCAATGCTCATGAGTGGCTGGGCTCGGCAAAAAAGATCCCTGTGGAAAGACTTCCGCTGGGTCAATGAACCGTTTCCCCAGCCCCCGTCACTCAAGGGAGAATCCCAACCCCGCATGGAGCTCACATGACGCATGCACTTACCATCCATGGCCACTGCAACCCTCGCTTCGAGTCGGTCAAGAAGGCCTTTATCGGGCTGATGCAAAGCCCTTTCGAACGCGGCGCCGCCCTGTGCATCCAGATCGACGGCGAAACGGTGATCGACCTCTGGGCCGGCATCGCCGGGCCGGAGCCCGCCAGCCATTGGCAGCACGACACGCTGCTCAACCTGTTCTCCTGCACCAAGCCCTTCACAGCCGTGGCGATCATGCAGTTGGTCGGCGAAGGCCGCCTGGACCTGGACACGCCGATCTGCCATTACTGGCCCGAATTCGCCAATGCCGGCAAAGCCTCCATCACCTTGCGCCAGGTGCTCTGCCATCGCGCCGGGCTGCCGGCGCTGCGCACGCCCCTGGCACCGGAAACCCTTTACGACTGGGACACCATGACCGGCCTGATTGCCGGGGAACAGCCGTGGGCCGACGCAGGGAAACGGCAGACCTATTCGCCGTTGCTGTTTGGCTGGATTCTCGGTGAACTACTGCGCCGGGTAGACGGCCTGAGCCCGGCGCAGAGCATCCACCAACGGGTGGCGATGCCGCTTGGGCTGGATTTCCATATTGGCCTGGATGACGCAACCATCGCTCGCTGCGCCTACATGGCGCGTACCAAGGACGACGTCGACGACGAGGCCTTCGGGCGAGTGTTGCAGTACGTGCTCACCGAGCCGAATGCAATGAGCTCACTGGCCTTCGCCAATCCACCGATGGTACTGGGGCGCAGCAACGAAGCTGGCTGGAAACGCATGACCCAGCCGGCTGCCAACGGTCATGGCAACGCCCGCAGCCTGGCCCAGTTCTACGCAGGCCTGCTCGACGGGCGGTTGCTGGAGTCGCCGCTGCTCAACGAAATGCTGCGCGAGCACAGCGCCGAATACGACCCGACTATCCAGACTCCCACGCGGTTCGGCCTGGGCATCATGCTCAACCAGTCGGATGTGGCGAACGGCAGCTACGGCATGGGGCCCGAGGCTTTCGGCCACATGGGTGCCGGCGGCACCATCGGTTTCGCCGACCCCGAGCGCGGCGTGGCGTTCGGCTTCGCCTGCAACACCATTGGCTCCTACGTCTTGATGGACCCTCGCGCCCGAGGGCTGGCAAATGTCGCGATGGGTTGCCTGTAAGGTTTGATCGCCGGCTCACACCCCTGGCGGAGCCGCTTGCGCGACCTGCGGCTCCGCCACCCCATTCTCCGGAGCGGCAACGGCTTGCTCTTCGACACTCACCCTGGGCAACGCCGCCTTGGCGATCATCTCCGGTTGCGCCAGCAGCCTGCGAGACGCTTCCACGGGCATCAACAGACGCCCCCCGACCCGGCCGCGTCCGGCCGGGTTGAGCATGCGCAGCTCCCGCTCATGGACGCCCGATAACTGCGCCAGCTGCGCCAGGTCCACCGGCTGCGCCAAGGCGACCATCTGGAAGTAGGGCTGGTCGGCGATCGGTGCCAGGCTCACGCCATATTCTGTGGGCGTGTTCACCAGTTGCGACAACGCCAGCAGCCGCGGCACGTAGTTCTGGGTCTCGCCGGGCAGCGACAGGTTCCAATAATCGGTCGCCAGTCCCCGCGCGCGGTTGCGCACGATGGCGTCGCGCACCCGACCTTCACCGGCGTTGTACGCGGCGAGGGCCAGCAACCAGTCGCCGTCGAAATATTCGTGCAGGTAGGACAAGTAATCCAGCGCAGCGCGGGTGGACGACGGAATGTCCCGGCGTTCGTCGTAGTCGCCACGCTGCTGCAGCTGGTAACGGCGGCCAGTGGCCGGAATGAACTGCCAGAGTCCCATGGCTTGGGCAGGCGATCGTGCATTGGGATTGAACCCGCTCTCGATCGCCGGCAGCAACGCCAGCTCCAGCGGCATGTTGCGTTTGTTCAGTTCGCCGACGATGAAGTGCAGGTAGCGACTGCCGGCCCGTCCGGTCTGGGTGAGGAACGCCGGGCGCTCCATCAACCAGCGGCGTTGCTCATCGATGCGCGCCACCCCTTGGGTCTTGGCCAGCAGGGAAAACCCCTGGCGCATGCGTGCCCACAGGCTGCCACCGCTTTGCGGCGATGATTCGCCAATCTTGATGATCGTGTCGGTGGGCGCCGGTTCAAGCCAGCGCAACTGGGCGCGGTACGGTTCATTGGCGAAGCGGTCGCCGATGGTCAGTTGGGGTTCGAGGTGCTGGCACCCGTACAGCAAGGTACCCAGGGCCAACATGGACAACCCTCTGGGGACAGCGCGAAGGGCCGGCGACGGTGCAAGTGATCGGGACATGGCGGTCAACCTTGAATGAGGTGGCGCCATTGGGTGGCAGATCACTTGCCAGCGGTTCCACACGGTGGAGTGGAACCGAAATGGCGCTGCTGTCACTCATCAGGGGCAGCAGGCGCTCGTCGGTGCCTGGATGACAATGCGAGGTCAATCATGGCGTCACCCACCTATTGCAAGCTGATCGATCAGCTCTGCGAACTCACGATGATCCCTACCCCGTCAGCGTTCTATGAACAGGCGAACCTGTCGGTCAAGGAGGTCGACTTCTCCCTCAAGCACACGCCTGGCGTGGGCGAGGGCGACGTTTTCATCTACTGCGGCTTCGGGCCGTTGCCAGTGGCAAATCGCGAAGCAGTCATGCAACGGCTGCTGGAAACCAACCTGTATCTGCTGAGCGGCGCGTTCTGCCCGTCGCTGTCGTACAACCGCGACAGCGAACAGGTGGTCCTGATCGGCCACGTCCCCCTGGACAACCTCAGCGCCGAGCGCCTGCTCGGGCTGATGGGCGGTGCCGCCGACATGGCGCTGATCTGGCGGGACGGCTACTTCTTCGACGGCGCCGGCCCGAACCAAGCCGCCAAGCCCACCCAGCAAAAAACCACCCCGCGCAGCGCAGGGCTCAACAACGCCCTGTCGATCTAGGAAGGAGAACACGACATGCCAGCAGTATCAGTAGGCGGAACCTCAAGTTCGGCGCCGTTACCCCAACAGGACGATCGGATCACACCGGTAAGACCCAGCCTGTCCGATCAGGTCCGTCCATCCACCACGCCCTTGGTGCCTTACCACTTTGAAGGGAAAGCGAGCAGCAAGACCCAGGAAACGCTCCAGGTCAAACAGAATCGTTTGGAAGGAATGATCGGCAGGCTCGGCAAGAAGGACCCACAAAGTGACCCCATCGGCTTTGCACGAGCGCACATGAGCCTTGAAGGCAAGGTATTGAGCTACGCCCCAGGAACCAGCTATCAAGACGTTCAGAAACATCTCGCGCAACTCGGTGGCACGCCACACCCGATGCTGTCAGGCCAGGAAGAAACCGAAGCATTCGCCAAGGATTTCAACGAGTACCTGGCCAAGAACGAGGGCGACAGGGAAGAGAGCGGAGGTTTCAAGGCAGTCTGGGACAAGCACTGCGAACGCGTTGGTAACACCCTCGGTGCCTATCATTCGCTGTGTCAGGAAGTGATCGATCAAACCCTGGGAGAAGATGATCTCAAGCTGCTGCGCAGCAGTCATGAAGCCTTCCGCGGCTATGCCAAAGGCGTCATGCAAGCCATGACGCAAGACATGCCCAAGCGGCTGAACACGTTCATGGAAAGCCGGATCGAGCACGCGCAACAAGCGGCGAGCAACGAGAGCCTTCCCCAGGCCGACCGAGACAAGGCGAGGGATGAGTTAGGGCAGTTGCGTGAGGTCAACAAAGAGCTTGGCGGATTGCTGAAGAAGGACGACGACAAACCCAGCAAACTGGCAGCGGCGACGAAAAAAAACGAGGTGCTGGACACCGCGCTGAAGAACGTCGCACGCCAGGACTACGTGGCCGAACTCAAGACCCATAGCGGCTTCGTGACAGGCCTGGCTGTATTTGCCGACGCTGGGATCCCCCAGGGCTTCGCGTCTGCCGGACACTTCGGCGCCGCCACCGCGGCGATCGACGAGGCGATGGCGGACCAGTCCTTCGGAAAACATGTGGCGGCGACGTCAACCGTCCTGGGTACCGCCCACAAGGTGATCAGCGATGGCCTGCGCCCGTTTGTCCAAGTCGTCGTCGACAAGACGATCGGCCGAGGGCTGGAAAAGGTCGATCCGCTGGCGGTATACCCCAAGGCCCTGCAAGACATCACCGTGAACGGACGGCGGGTTGCCAACCCACAACGCGATACCATCGACGCGACACAGAGCGAAAAGCGAGCTGATTTCAAACTGAAACAGAACGCCAACAATTTTGGCACCATGAGCGGCGACTTTACCGGTTACCTCGCCTTCGGCGCGGCCCATGCGGTAAGGGACACGATAGATCAGTTCACGTCCGTCAACGCCTCCGGCATCGCGGCTCGCAGTGTCGCCTCTGCAGTAGGCGGCACCTTCATGGCGGGCGGACAGGCGGTAGCCAAATATGCCCAGACCCACGGCGATGAGCAAATCCCCACCTACCGCGTCACGAAGGAAAACCGCGAGTGGAAAGAACTCCTGCCCAAGGCGCTTGCCGAGGCGAAAGGCAAACTCAACCCGATCAGCATGGCCAATGTCACTGACCTCGCCAACCGGATCGTGGGGGTGGGCCCAGGGATCGCCATGCGCACCGGCGCCGGGGATGCCGCCGCGGTGGGTGAAAACCCTGAAGTCAAAGAGAAAATGGAGCAGATCGTCACGACCTTCTTCTCGTCCGGCCTGACGCTGCTGCCATTCTTTGCCAACAGCGTGGCCGCACCGCTCGAGAACAAGGCACTGGGCGATGGCACTGACGACCTTGCCAAGCGGGCGCAGGTACCGTGGCAGAACGTAACCAACCCTAACCGGGACACCCTGCCCCACACCCAGACCGAAGGCTTGACCCGCAACCTGGAGAACGTCTATCACGTCACCCGTGGCCTGACCCAGATTGTTCCGCAGAGCAGCCTCTCTGCGCTCAACATCACTGCCGACTTCGCCAAGGGGTTGGCAACGGGGCCGAAAAAAGCGGGCGATGGCGTCGAACTGGCGGAACGCGGAGAAGCGCCACCGCTTGGCGGACCGTCCACCGAAGCCACTCCCACCCGACCCAGCTGACGAAACCGCCGGGCCATCGCCAGACGGTCCGGCATCCTCCTTTCCACCCTGGCCACAGGCAAACGCCCCTGTGGCCAGCCCTCGCGACACACTTCGACGCTCATCCCCTCGCCACGCAATTCGGTTGATCAGGAAAAATCCCTCCGAGGAACGATGCACCGGCAAGCGGTTGCATGTTAAACAGGGAATCAACAGCAAGATCATGGGACCGCTGTCACTCGAATAAGGATCAACCATGAAACGCACCCTCGTCGCCTTCCTGTCGCTGATCGTCACCGCAATCATCGTCGCGGGCGGCTACCTCTACAGCAAGCAGCCCACCCGCCAGGGCACGGTGCAGTTGGAGGGGCTGCAAGGCTCGGTGACGGTGCGCTACGACGAGCGCGGCGTGCCGCATATCCGCGCCGAGAACGAAACCGACCTGTATCGTGCGCTGGGTTATGTCCACGCCCAGGACCGGCTGTTCCAGATGGAAATCATGCGCCGCCTCGCCCGGGGCGAGCTGGCCGAGATCCTCGGGCCCAAGCTGCTCGACACCGACAAGCTGATGCGCAGCCTGCGCATCCGCGAGCGCGCCGCCAGTTACGTCGCCGAGCAGGATCGACAATCGCCGGCCTGGATCGCGACGCAGGCATACCTGGACGGCATCAACACCTATCAGCAAACCCACACGCGGCCGCTGGAGTTCGACGTGCTGGGCATTCCCAAGCGTCCCTTCACCGCCGAAGACACCGCCAGCATTGTCGGCTACATGGCCTACAGCTTCGCCGCTGCCTTTCGCACCGAACCCTTGTTGAGCTACGTGCGCGACAAACTCGGCACCGATTACCTGAACATCTTCGACCTTGACTGGCAGCCCCAAGGTGTCCTGCCGCAGGGCCCTGCAAGCGCTCCGGCACTCACCGCCCTCGATTGGAAAGACCTCAACGCACTCGCACGCCTGAGCGAACAGGCCTTGGCCGACAACGGCCTGCCGCAGTTCGAAGGCAGCAACGCCTGGGCGGTCTCCGGCAGCCGCACCCAAAGCGGCAAGCCCTTGCTGGCGGGCGATCCGCATATCCGCTTTTCAGCGCCGTCGGTGTGGTACGAGGCGCACCTTTCGGCGCCGGGGTTCGAACTCTACGGCCAGTACCAGGCCCTGATGCCGTTCGCCTCGCTGGGCATGAACAAGGACTTCGGCTGGAGCATCACCATGTTCCAGAACGACGACCTGGACCTGATCGCCGAAAAGATCAACCCGGACAACCCCGAACAGATCTGGTACCGCGACCAGTGGGTGGACATGACCCGCAGCGAACAGCAGATCGCCGTCAAGGGCCAGGCCCCGGTGACACTGGTGCTGCGCCAGTCACCTCACGGCCCGATCGTCAATGATGCCCTCGGCGCCAATGCCGGCAAGACCCCGATCGCCATGTGGTGGGGGTTCCTGGAAAGCCGCAATCCGATCCTCGAGGCGTTCTACCAGCTTAATCGTGCCGACACCTTGGCCAAGGCCAGGGGCGCGTCGACCAAGATCCATGCGCCGGGCCTGAATGTGGTCTGGGCCAATGCCAAGGGCGATATCGGCTGGTGGGCCGCGGCGCAATTGCCCAAGCGGCCGGCCGGCGTGAAGCCAGGCTTCATTCTCGACGGCAGCAGCGCCGAAGCGCAAAAGGACGGCTTCTATCCGTTCAGCAGCAACCCCCAGGAAGAAAACCCGGCCAGGGGCTACGTCCTCTCGGCGAATTTCCAGCCGGTGGCGGCCAGCGGGATCGAGATCCCCGGCTACTACAACCTCGCCGACCGGGGCCAGCAACTCGATCTGCAACTGAGCGACAAACAGGCCAAATGGGACATCCAGACCACCCAGAAACTGCAACTGGGTACTACCACCGCCTATGGCCCGCGTATGCTCGCGCCCTTGCTGCCGATATTGCGCGAAACGGCCAGCGACCCGCAGGAGCGCAAATGGGTCGAGCAATTGGCCCAGTGGAAGGGTGACTACCCACTGGATTCCGTCAGCGCCACGCTGTTCAACCAATTTCTGTATGACTTGGCCAACACGGCCCTGCGCGATGAACTGGGCGATGGGTTCTTCGAAACCGCACTATCGACCCGGGCCATCGACGCCGCGCTGCCACGCCTGGCGGCCAC